>Ga0180217_1004688_pt1 | contig 10685 bp, 9 predicted proteins | sample eDN3rd37CBELigOP_FD_128521 | JGI IMG/M metagenome (GOLD analysis project Ga0180217, IMG submission 128521) | Enriched Organic Plus compost microbial communities from Emeryville, California, USA - eDNA 3rd pass 37_C BE-Lig OP (version 2) (version 2) ... | reverse complement strand
GGCGTCCACGCCATGCCGAAGGCGCTGGCCACGCCCTCGTGCGTGAGCCTGCCCCCACAGGCGTTGAGGCCCTTGAGGAACGACGGGTCGTCGCTCAGCGCCTGCAGGCCGCGGTCGGCGAGGCGGAGGGCGTAGGGCAGCGTCTGGTTGGCCAGCGCCCGGGTGCTGGTGTTGGGCACGGCGCCCGGCATGTTCGCCACGCCGTAGTGCACGACCCCCTCCACGACGTAGGTCGGGTCTTCGTGCGTGGTGGGCCTTATCGTCTCGATGCAGCCGCCCTGGTCCACGGCCACGTCCACGATGACGCTGCCCTGCTTCATCACGCCGAGCATCTCGCGCGTCACCAGCCGCGGAGCGCGGGCGCCGGGGATGAGCACGGCGCCCACGAGCAGGTCCGCGCGCGGCAGCAGCTCCATGACGTTGCCGAGGTTGCTGGCGATCGTCTGGACCGAGCCCCCGAAGACGTCGTCCAGGTACTGCAGGCGGGCGTGGTTGACGTCCACCAGGGTCACGCGGGCGCCCAGGCCGAGGGCCATCTTGGCGGCGTTGATGCCCACCGTGCCGCCGCCGAGGATGACGACCTCGCCGGAGTGCACGCCCGGCACGCCGCCCAGCAGCACGCCGCGGCCGCCGTGCGTCTTCTCCAGCAGGTGGGCGCCCACCTGCACCGCCATGCGGCCGGCGACCTCGCTCATGGGCGTGAGCAGCGGCAGGCTGCCGTTGGGCAGCTGGACCGTCTCGTAGGCGATGGCCGTGGTGCCGGCGCGCAGGAGCGCCTCGGTGAGCGCCTTGTCGGCCGCCAGGTGCAGGTAGGTGAAGAGCAGTAGGTCGTCGCGCAGGTAGCGGTACTCGGCAGCCACCGGCTCCTTGACCTTGAGCACCAGGCGCTGCCCCCAGGCCTCCTCGGTGCTCACGCCGGCGCGGGCGCCGGCCGCCGCGTACTCCTCGTCGGTGAAGCCCGATCCGAGCCCGGCGCCCTGCTCCACGAAGACTCGATGGCCCGCAGCCACGAGGGCCTGGACGGTCCCGGGCGTGGCGGCGACGCGGTACTCCTGCGGCTTTATCTCCTTGACGACGCCGATGTCCATGAAGGTCTCCTGGGTGAAGGCGCGCTCCGGCGCGCGAGCTGTGACAAGCGGTCTTGCCGGGACTCTACCTCGCCCCCGCGCGCGCGGCCCGGGCCGTCACACGGCAGCGTAGAGCGTCCTCCCGGCGTCGGGAGCACCCGGTCACGCCCCTTGGGCGAACACCCGCAGCAGCCGGTAGCCGGGCGCCTCGCCGGCGGGCTCGGCCAGCGCCAGCAGCCGCCCCGACGCGTCGACCAGGGCCGCCCGGCCAGGCAGGTCGAGGCGAGGGCGGCGGCCGTGCCTCACGTCCTCAGCCTGGGCGTCCGTGAGCGGCACCACCGGCAACTCGAGCGCCGCCACCGGGTCGATCCGGGAGGCTGCCGCGATCTCCTCGATGGGAGCGGCGTCTTCCAGGTCGACCGCGCCCGAGGCCGTGCGCACGAGGCCGGAGAGGTAGGCCGGCAGGCCCAGGGCCGCGCCGAGGTCGCGCGCGAACGACCTGACGTAGGTGCCGGCGCCCACGGTCAGGCGCACGAGCGCCGTCGCGCGGCCGGCTCCCGCCCAGTCCGCGGCCAGCTCCTCGGGCACGGGCGGGTCGGGAGGCAGGGTGAACGAGCGCCCCTCAGCGGCTGGCTCGTAGCGCCCCGGCGGCGCCGCGGCGGGTCGGGCGAAACGTCTGGGCAGGTCACGCGGGTCGCCGGCGAGCGCCAGTAGCTCGACCTCGCGGTACGCCACGGGCCTGGGCGGCGGCTCCTCGGCCTGGCCCCGTCGCGCGGCGGCGTAGCTGCGCACGCCGCCCTGCTTCACGGCCGAGTAGGCGGGAGGGCGCTGCTCGGTGACGGTCAGGAACGCCTCGAGCGCGGCCCTCAGCGCGGCCTCCGACAGGCCAGACGCGTCGGCCACCGCCGTCACTGGCCCCTCCGCGTCGAGGGTGGGCGTCGCAGCCCCGAGGGTCACCCAGGCCAGGTAGGTCTTGTCGTGGCCCGTCAGGTAGGGCGAGAGCTTGGTCGCCTCCTTCGACATGACCAGCAGCACGCCGGTGGCCAGAGGGTCGAGCGTGCCGGCGTGCCCCACGCGCCTCGTGCCGAGGAGGCGCCTGGCGCGGGCGACGACGTCGTGCGACGTCAGCCCCAGCGGCTTGTCTACGGCGTGGAGGGGCACTCAGCGGGCGGCCCTGCTCAGCCGAAGAACAGGCTGCGGGCCCACGGGCTGATGCTCACCGCCACGAGCAGGCCCACGTGCAGCGTGAGCTGCGCGATGAGGGGCTCGGTGGCGTTGGGGCGCCGTCTGAAGCCCTCGCCGAGGATCAGGCCGAACACCAGCAGCAGGGCCACCGGCGTGCCGAACGCGAGGGCGTAGAGGAGGCCCGAGAGCAGCACGGCGCTGCGCTTGTCGTAGCGGCGCGCCAGCGGCGGGAAGGCGAAGGCGCGGAAGAAGAGCTCGGCGAGCGGCACGAGGATCATGGCCGCCACGACGTACGGGCTGAGCTGCACGAGGTCGAGGTAGAAGCCGCCGAGGGCGCCGCCGAAGGGCTTGTAGTGCAGGTAGGCCAGCAGCAGCGCAAGGAACAGCAGGCCGAAGCCCACGCCCGCGAGCGGCTGGCGGCTGCTGCCGACGAGCGCCTCCATGGGGTCGTGGCCGTTGATGGACGCGCGGCGCCACGACAGCAGCACCAGGAAGACGCTGAGCGTGACGAAGAACAAGGCCCAGGCGTCGGTGGACTGCACGGGCGTGAGGATCGCCAGCATGTTGCCCTGGACGAACTCGCCGTAGGCGATGGCGGCGGCGAGCGCCAGTAGCAGGGAGGTGAGCAGCGTGCCGTAGACGTTGCCGACGCTCCACGGCTGCGGGCCGTCGACGACCTCGAGGCCGCTGGTGGAGGGTATGCGGCTCTCCGCGATCAGGTGCACGGCCACCAGCAGCAGGAGGGCGGCGAGCCAGACGAGCGCGTTGCCGCCCAGCCGGCTCAGGAGGTTGTCGCGGCGCAGGGACTCGCGCAGCGCCAGGTTCCCGGCGGCCATGTCGCCCTCGGCGTAGTAGATGAGCGCCAGCGCGCGCAGGTCGTCGGCCTGGGCGTCCACGTCGCGAGAGCCCCTGAGCTGGTGGGCGGTGGCCAGGTGGCCGGCGGCGTCCTCGAGCTCGCCCTGCGCCCACAGCGCGCGGCCCAGCAGGGAGCGCACGTTGGGGTCCCTGTCGTCGCCGGTGAGGTCGATGTAGGACCTCAGCTGTCCCGCGGCGGCGACCGGGTCGCCGAGGCGCAGGCGCAAGCGGGCCTCGGCCAGGCGGTAGCCCACGTTGAGGGGGTCGGCTGAGATCGCGGCCTGGTAGGCCGTGAGGGCGTCGTCGTAGCGCCCGGCGAACTCGTCGATGCGCCCCTCGAGGCTCTGCAGGCGGCCCTCCAGCTCGCGGTTGCCCTGCTGCTGCAGGAGCGAGCGGGCGTTCGAGAGGAAGCCCTGGGCCTCGTCGGGCCGGCCACCGGCCAGGGCGGCCTCGGCCAGCAGGACTATCGGCTCGGCCGTGGGTATGGAGTTGCGGATGCGGCGCAGGCGGCTCTCGGCGCTGGCGTGCTCGCCCAGCCTGAGCTCGATGCGCGCCAGGGCCAGCTCGGCCTCGGCGAAGCTGGGCCTCACCTGCAGCGCGTTCTGGCAGGCGCGCCTGGCCGTCTCCAGGTCGCCGCCCGCCTCGAAGCGCAGGCACTGCTGGTAGTAGACGTTCTCGTCGAAGCCTTGCGCCGACGCGTGCGACAGGGCTAGCAGAGACGCGAAGACGAGCAGCGCGCGCATGGCTCTCGCCAGCGCCGCCGACTTCCCCGCACCAGTTCGTGCCGTCATCAGGTCCCCTCCGCCGGGCCTGGCGACCCGGTCGCCGCGCCGCCAAGCACCGACACGCTGCTGCAGCGGGCGAGCCTCGCCGTCGCGTGCTCGTGGGCGGTAGCCTTGCATGAGAGCACGCTGAGCAGCGGTTAGTTCGTTCACTTCGCGTCGCGCGAAGCCCCTCTGGGACGCGGCTGGCGTGCCCGGTGCCCCGCGAGGCGCGCCGGCAACGCGGTCGGCGTGCGGGCGCCCGTGAGCGGCTCACTGGAGTCCCCGCGCGACGCGATGAAGGTTAGCTTAATCGCTCCAGGACGCAATCCTCGGGTACCCGTCCTAATATCGTCAGCGACGGTGAGACGATGAGCTTCCCACACTTCCTGCTGATGGGCCAGGTGCTAGCGCTCCTCCCTGCGATGAGCGAGGGCACCGAGCTGCGCATCGTGTCACCGGACCTGCTCACCGTCTACGCCATGGCGACGGTGAGCGACGGCCGACTGGTGTTCACCGAGTTCCCGCCGCCGGGCACCGAGGTGCGGGTGATCATCTTCCCGGCCGAGAGCACCCCGGCAGAACGCGTGGACGCCATGGGGGCGCGAGCCCTCGCCGGACGCATCAGCCCAGACGGCCGCGACGTGCTCCTGACGGAGCCGGAGTCGCTGGAACCGCTGTCGTTGAGGGCGCTCCTTTTCCGCGAGCGCGGCGTGATCATGCGCTTCGCGTTGAACGGGGAGGAATGAAGTGGCCAAGCGGATACTCGTAGTCGAAGACGACCTCGACATCCTGCGTCTGCTGAAGAGGGAGCTCGAGGACGCGGGCTTCGAGGTCCTGGCGTTCGACTCGGGCATGCGCGGCTTGACCGCGGTGCGCGAGGAGGAGCCCGACCTGGTGATACTCGACCTGGGGCTGCCAGACATCAGCGGCCAGGAGATCGCGCGCCGCGTGCGGCGCACGGGCGACACGCCCATCCTCATCCTCACCGCCGCCGACGAGGTGGGCACCAAGGTCGAGATGCTCAACGCCGGCGCCGACGACTACCTCGCCAAGCCGTTCCACGTGCAGGAGCTGCTGGCGCGCATCAACGTCCAGCTCCGCAAGCGCACGCTGGGCGCCGCGCAGAAGATCGGCGACATGACCATCGACCCCGTGAGGCGCCAGGTGCTCTGGGGCGAAGAAGAGGTGCGCCTCAGCCCGCGTGAGTACGAGCTGCTCGCCTACCTCGCCGGTCAGCCCGGCCGCGTCTACAGCCGCAAGGAGATCGAGACGAACGTCTGGGGCGAGGACCTGCCACCGTCCTCCAACGTGGTGGACGTGCACATCGCCAACATCCGCGGCAAGCTGCGCGAGGTGGGCGGCTACGGCGTGATCCGTACCGTGCGCGGCGTCGGCTACGCCCTCAAGTCCTGAGGTCACGGCGTAACCTGCCCGGCATGAGCCGCGCGGACAGCAGGCGCCGGGGACTATCGCTCACCTGGCGCGTCGCGGTCCTCGCCGGGGCGGCGACGGCGCTCCTCGCCGGCCTGACGCTGATCGTCTCGTACGCCATCGTCAGGAACGGCATGTACGAGGACCTCAGGCGCTCGCTGCGCGAGGACGCGACCACGCTGGCGGCGGTCTACGCCACCGGTGAGGGCAGCGCCGGCGGGAGCCTCACGGGTCCCACGGGCGGCGTCGTGCTGCAGGTCTACGGGCCGGGGGCGCAGCTACTGGCCGCCTCGCGCAGCGAGTGGGAGAACGCCCAGGCCGCCATCCCCGCCGACGTGGTCCTCGGCGCCGGCCTGTTGCCCACGCACTGGTCGGGCGTGCTGCTCGGCCGGCCCGTCGAGGCGGCGCTAGCCCCGTTCGCCGTCGGCGTCGTGGCGGTCATCGCCGACCCCTCGTACATAGAGGAGACGCTGAGCAGGCTGTCGCGGACGCTGCTGCTGGTGGCGGCCGTGCTGGTCGTGCTCTCGCTGTCCGTCGGCTACGTCGTGGCGGCCGCCTCGCTGCGGCCGGTGACGGCGCTGGCGCGCCGCGTGTCGCGCATCGACCCCGACAGGCTCGAGCCGTTGCAGTACGACGGGCCGCGCGACGAGGTGGCCCGCCTGGCGGAGACCGTCAACGAGCTGCTGCGCCGCCTGGCGCAGGCGCGCGACACCCAGCGCACGTTCCTGGCCGAGACGAGCCACGAGCTGCGCACTCCCCTCACCTCGCTGCGCGGTTTCCTCGACAGGGCTGCGCGGCTGGCGGGGCCGGCGGCGGCCGAGGACCTCGACGACGCCAGGCGTGTGACGGGCACCATGTCGCGCCTCGTCGAGGACCTCCTCATGCTCTCCCGCGGCGAGCTCGTCCGCGAGCTCAACCCGCACCTGGTCGACCTGCTGCAGGACGTGGCCAAGCCCGTCGCGGCCGAGTTCCCCGGCGTGCAGGCCGACGGCGCGACACCGCTCCTGGTCCTCGGCGACCCGATGAGGCTCAGGCAGCTGGTGCGCAACCTGCTCGCCAACGCCGTGAGGGCCGCCACCGGGCCAGCCGGGGTGGTGGTGCGCGTGCGCGCCGGCGAGGACAGGACCGCCGTCCTGGAGGTCGAGGACGACGGCCCCGGCATACCGCCGGAGATGCAGGAGCGGATCTTCGAGAAGTTCTACAAGGGCGCCGGCGGCGGCAGCGGCCTCGGCCTGGCCATCGCGCGCCAGGTGGCGAAGCACCACGACGGCACGCTAACGGTGGAGAGCCGCCCTGGCCGCACCGTCTTCACGCTGCTCCTGCCCGTGGTGCAGGAGGAGGAAGAGGAGCTCGAGGCGCGGGCGTAGGGGCCGCGGGTTCTCCGCCGTCGGCCGGCCGGGCGGGCGCCAACGCCTGCGGGCGTCGGCCGTTCGCTAGCCCGGGGCGCCGGCCGCGGCCTGAGCGCGTTCGCGTGGGCGGAACGTTGGTGCCGCGCGCTCCTCAGATCTTCGGCAGCGTGACCCCGCGCTGGCCCTGGTACTTGCCCTGGCGGTCGCGGTACGTGACCTCGGGCCGCTCGCCCTGGAAGAACAGCAGCTGCACTATGCCCTCGTTGGCGTACACCTTCGCAGGCAGGGGCGTGGTGTTCGAGAGCTCGAGGGTGACGTGGCCCTCCCAGCCGGGCTCCAAGGGCGTTACGTTCGCTACTATGCCGCAACGCGCGTATGAGGATTTCCCTAGGGCAACCACCATAGTATCGTCCGGAATGCGCAGATACTCCACAGAACGGGTCAGTAAGAAACTGTTGGGCGGGATGATGCACGTCTCGCCCTCGTACTCGACGAGGCTGCTGGTGTCGAAGCTCTTCGGGTCCACGACCGTGTTGAAGGCGTTGACGAAGATCCGCCACTCGGGGGCGGCGCGGAGGTCGTAGCCGAAGCTCGAGAGCCCGAAGCTGATCACGCCTTCGCGGACCAGCCGGTCCTCGAACGGCTCGATCATCCCCTCCTCGAGGGCCTTCTGCTTGATCCAGCGGTCGGGCCTGATGCTCATGCGGGGCAGTGTAACAACGGCCTCGGCGCGCCGCCTCGGGCTGTGGGCTGGGCCGCGCGGGCGTTGGCCCAGACGCGTCCGGCTCGTGCCTGGTGCGCGACGGCTCGAGCCGTGAGCCGGTGGTCACGAAGGCCGCCTATGTCTCCGCTGGACGCCTGACCCGTCCTGTGTACCGGTCGAGCCGCGGCCGCCTTGGCAGTGACCTCAAAGTGATATCATCCTGATGTCGAGGAGGACCCGATGGTTCGTGTACAAGAGAAGACCGCCTTCAAGGTCAACGGGTTCCTGGGGCTCATCGTCACGCTCGCCGTCATGGCCGCAGGCGTCTGGCTGTTCGTGACGGCCATAGACCTGGCCAACGACACGGCCAGCGGCGGGCGCCTGGCGCTGGGCATCGGGCTGTTCTTGGTGGGCCTCATCGGTTCGATGGGCCTCTTCACCGTCCAGCCCAACCAGGCCAGGGTGCTGGTGTTCTTCGGGGACTACATCGGGAGCGTCAGGGACACCGGCTTCTGGTGGACGAACCCGTTCACCAGCAAGCGCGCGGTGAGCCTGCGGGTGCGCAACTTCAACTCCGACAGGCTGAAGGTCAACGACGCCGACGGCAACCCGGTCGAGATCGCGGCCGTGGTGGTGTGGCGGGTGGTGGACTCGGCCAAGGCGGTGTTCGACGTCGACGACTTCGAGCAGTTCGTCGACATCCAGGCCGAGACGGCCCTCCGTAGCCTGGCCACGCGGTACCCGTACGACGCCCCCAACGATGACAGGCCCAGCCTGCGCGAGAACCCGGACGAGCTGGCTGCGGCCCTCAAGGCCGAGCTGGACGCGCGGCTCGAGGTGGCGGGCGTGGACGTGCTCGAGGCGCGCCTGACGCACCTCGCCTACGCCCCCGAGATCGCCCAGGTGATGCTCAGGCGCCAGCAGGCGCAGGCCGTCGTCTCGGCGCGGCAGCTCATCGTCTCCGCCGCGGTGGGCATGGTCGAGGACACCATCAAGGAGCTCGAGCGCAGCGGCGTCGTCGAGCTCGACGGAGAGAAGCGCGCGGCCATGGCGAGCAACCTGATGGTCGCCCTCACGTCGGAGCAGGCCGTGACGCCGGTCATCAACACGGGGACTCTCTACCAGGGCTGAGTCGGGCCCGGTTCGAGACATGGAAGGGTGGTATCAGCAGTGAAGAGGTTGAAGGTGGCCGTGCTGGCAGCGTTGCTGGTGGCGGCATGCGCCGCGGGCGCCCAGGCCGCGCCGGGTGGTGACGTGTTCGCGCTCACGCAGCGCGGGGTGGCGATCGGCGAGGCCTCGGTGAACGTGGTCGAGTCGCCCGACGGCTTCACGTCCAACTCGTACGTGGACCTGCCCGGCGTCATCCATCTGGAAGACGAGCTGGTCACGGGACCGGACGGCGCCGCGCGGTCGTACGTCGTGGCCGGCACCGTGCAGGGTGTGCCCATCGAGATGCGCATGGCGTTCGGCCCCGAGGGCGCGAGCGTCGACCTCACGCAAGCCGGGCGGGAGCAGAGCTTCGCGCTGCCCTCCGCCGAACCGCTGTACGTGGTCGACAACAACTTCCTCGACGGCGTCCAGGTGCTCGCTAGCGTCGCCCTCCGCGACCCCGAGAGCCCGGTCGACGTGGCCATCGTGGTGCCGCTGTCCGCCGCGCTCGGGCGCATGACGCTCGACGTGCGCGACGGCACGGAGCGTGTCGAGCTCCCGGCCGGTCGTTTCGAGGCCACCGTCATCGACGCCGTCCTCGCCGTCGGGCCCCAGGTGGTCGAGTACGTGCTGTGGGCCGACGAAGGCGGCCGCCTGCTGGCCCTGGAGCAGCCGGCTACGGGGATCCGCTTCGACCTCCGCCCGGCGGGCCAGGCGGACGCAGCGGAGCAGCCGACCCAGGAACCGGTCGAGACGGCCGAGGAGCTGCTCGAGCGCACCGGCGCCTGCGTCGTCACGCGCGAGCTGACGGTCGAGTCGGCCGGCGCGACGCTGTACGGCCAGCTCACGTTGCCCGTCGACGCCCCGGCCCGGGGCGCCCCGACGCTGCTGCTCTTGCCGGGGAGCGGCGCCGTCGACGTCGACGGTAACGCCGCCCCTGTCATCAGGAACGCCGGCTACCGCCAGCTCGCCCAGTCGCTCGGCTGCGCCGGCTACGGCGTGCTGCGAGTGGCCAAGATGGGCATCCCGCCCTCCACCGGCGACGCCAACGCCGCCACGCTGCAGTCCTACGCCGCCGACGTGGCCGCCTGGTTCGACGCGCTCGCGCAGGAGCCGGGCGTCGACGCCAGCCGCCTCGGCATCATCGGCCACTCTGAGGGTGGGCTCATCGCCCTGTACGCCGTGGCCGAGGGCTACGTCGAGCCCGACGTGGTCGTGACCATCGCCGCCGCCGGCCGCCCGTTCGGCGTGCTGCTCGAGGAGCAGATCGTCGCCTCCGCTCGTCGCGGCGGCGTGCCGGGCGAGCAGCTCGAGGCCTACGCCGCCGACACTCGCGAGCTGCTCGACGCCATCCGCGCCAGCAGCGGCCAGGCGCTGGAGCTCACTGGCGGCCTCGAGGACAACGCCGTGGCGCCGCTGTTCGCCGCGGCAGCGGGGCTGCTGCGCAGCGAGCTCGACGTCGACCCGCAGGCGCTCGCCGCTAGGGTGACCGTCCCCGCGCTCGTCCTGCAGGGCCTCAAGGACGTCCAGGTGCTGCAGGTCGACGGCCAGCTCCTCGCCCAGGCGCTGCCGCAGGCCGTGCACCTCGAGCTGCCCGACCTCACGCACAACCTCGTCGACACGCGCCTCCCGGCCGAGGCGAAGCTGATGCCCGCTCCTACCGACGCCATCTCCGAGACGCTGGTGGCGGCCCTCGCCACGTTCCTCAACGGGACGCTCAAGCTGGCCTACTGACCCGGGGGCTCCGCCGTGTCCGAGCGCAAGCGCTTCCTCCTGCGCATAGACCCCAAGCTCTACGCCGCCCTCGAGCGTTGGGCGGCGGCGGAGCTGCGGAGCGTCAACTCGCAGATCGAGTTCCTGCTCACCGAGGCCGCGAGGAAGGCCGGACGCCTCAAGCCCGGTGAGGCGCAGGAGGAGGACGCTGGCGGGGGAGACGGGCCAACGGGCATCGAGGAGGACGCGCCCGAGGACGCCGGCTGAGGACCGCCGAGGGGAGAAGTGGCGCAGGGACGCGCGGAGCGCGGTATACTTCGCGCGTTCAGCAATCTGATCCTTCTTGGAGGTCCTAGATGAAGCGTCGGGAGTTCCTCAAGAAGGCTGGCGTGGTCGCGGCCAGCGCCAGCCTCTCGCCCCTCATGTTCGCCAAGGCGCAGAGCCGCCAGGTGTTCAGGTGGGGCATGCC
>Ga0180217_1004686_pt1 | contig 10688 bp, 6 predicted proteins | sample eDN3rd37CBELigOP_FD_128521 | JGI IMG/M metagenome (GOLD analysis project Ga0180217, IMG submission 128521) | Enriched Organic Plus compost microbial communities from Emeryville, California, USA - eDNA 3rd pass 37_C BE-Lig OP (version 2) (version 2) ... | reverse complement strand
TCGTCTGACGTGCGTGCCTTCCAGACGGCGCGCGAGAAGATCATGAGCCGGGCGCTGGCGCAGCGCGTGGTCTACGAATTGGGGCTGGCCGATAAGGCTGATTTCCTCTATCCGGCTCCCAACTTCTCGCCGGTCAACATCCTCAACCGCGCCTTCGGGTTGAACCTTGGCCAGGAGCTGACGGATCCAAGCCCCGAAGCGCGGGAGCGACTCGCCATCAAACGCGTGCTGGACAACATGTCGGTCAACCTGGTGCCGAACACCAGCTTGCTCGCAATCTCGTTCCGCGACCAGAAGCCGGAATATGCCCGCGATGTCAGCAACCAAATTGCAAAAAGCTACATCGACCAGCGTGTCGACCAGACCGGCCAGACCTCGGAACTGGCCCGTCAGTTCATCCAGGAACAGGTAATCCAGGTCAAGGAACGCCTGCAGGAGTCCGAAAAGGCACTGGTAGACTATGCCCGCCAATCCGGCATCTCGGTCTCGGGCGATGAGAAGTCGCTGATCGCCTCCAACATTGAGTCCCTCAACGCAGCCCTCTCCAAAGCCATTGAGGCACGCCTCGACAGCGACGTGCTCGTCAGCCAGATCGATGCCGGCCGCGGCGAAAGCATCGGGCAGGTGATCGGCAGCGAACCACTGCAGAAGATCCGCGCCAGTATTGTCGAGCTGCAGGCGGAGTACCAGCAGAAGCTTTCGATGTTCAAGCCGGGCTTCCCCGAGATGCAGCAGCTGCAGATGCGCATCAGGGAATTGGAGCGCCAGTACAAGGCAGGCGTGGAAGCGATCCTCATCGGCGTGCGCATGAAGCGCGAGGAGCAGGTCAGGCGCGAGGAAGAACTGCGCGCCAAGCTTGCCGAGCTCGAGAAGGAGCAGATCGCCTACGAGGACAAGAACATCCAGTACACGATCCTCAAGCGCGAGGTCGACTCCAACCGCTCACAGTACGACTCGCTGATCGCCAAGCTGAACGAGCTTGGTGTCGGATCGGAACTGAAATCGCAAAACGCCTCGATCGTTGATCCGGCCGTTCTCTCTGGCTCGCCTGTTTCACCACGCCTGTCGATCAACCTTGCGATCGCGCTGGTGGCCTTTGCCGGACTGGGTGCGGCGATCATCTACCTGCTGGAACTGATGAACAACACCTTCGTCAATCCGGACCAGGTGGAGCGGGAGCTAGGCATTCCGGTCCTTGGCATCCTGCCGAAGATCGAGGAGGAGGATCTGGCGGAAAGCCTGACCGATCCGAAGTCCGGCCTGTCGGAAGCCTATCGCAGCCTTCGAACCTCGATCCAGTTCTCCGGCACCGAAGGCCTGCCGAAGACGCTGATGGTCTCAAGCTCCGAGCCCAATGAAGCCAAGTCGACGACGGTCAGGAAACTCGCCACCGACTTCGGCGCGCTCGGCACCAGGGTGCTGGTGGTGGACGCTGACATGCGCAAGCCGACGATGCACCGCCAGTTCGGCGTCGACAACACGCTGGGCCTGAGCAATCTTCTGACCAATTCGGTCGGTCGCGACGACCTGCCTGGTACGATCAAGAAGACGAAGGAAGACAATGTATGGGTGATCACCTCGGGCACGCTGCCGCCCAACCCGGCCGATCTTCTGTCGTCGACCAAGATGGCGCTGCTGGTCCAGTACATGTCGGCGCGCTTTGATCTCATCATCATCGACAGCCCGCCGGTGATCGGCCTTTCCGACGCGCCGATCCTGAGCCGCATCGCCCACAGCACGCTGCTTCTGGTCTCGGCCAACAACGTGTCGCGCAAGTCGGCCAAGGCAGCCTTGAAGCGCCTGCGTTCGGCGGGAGCCAACGTGATCGGTGCGGCGCTGTCGCGCTTTGCGGTGGGCAAGTTCGACTACAACTATGCCTACAAGTACATGAACTATTACTACTACCAGTATGGCGGCGAGCTTCCGAAGCTTGAGGCAAAGGGTGGGGACCGAAAGACGGATGAGCAAAAGACCGGGACCTTCGTGGATCGTATGGCTCGCAGCATCCGCAACGCTGCTGCTCGTCTCGGTGACCGGCTTAAGCCGGTCAATTGAGGAGACCCTCGGAACAAATTCATGGACGTGGTCCCGATGATTACGGCATCGCGCGCAACGTTGAACATCCCACATAAACTTATTTTCTTGCTCCCTTGTAAGCAGTTGACCTTTCCAAGGAATGCGAGCATCACGGCGTCTAGGATATGTATTAAGGGGAACCTCATTGAAGCCTGAAGTTAATGTCATTGATAGCCTACCCGAAATTGGCCACGGTAAAATTGCTGTCATTGGGCTGGGGTATGTTGGTCTGCCATTGGCGGTGGAGTTCGGCAAAATGCGCAGTGTCATAGGCTTTGATATACAGGCGGACCGCATACGCGAACTCGCTAATGGGTATGACCGAACGCTCGAAGTTCCCGCAGAAGACCTCAATGAGGCGGTACATCTATCATTCACGACTGACTCTGAATTGTTGCGCGAATGTCGTGTGTTCATTGTGACCGTACCGACACCGATTGATCGCGCTAAGCGTCCGGATCTCTCTTTGGTGTGTAAGGCAACCGAAACGGTGGCGCGCGCCATGCCCTTGGGTGCGGTTGTTATCTATGAATCGACAGTGTTTCCTGGTTGCACAAGGGACGTGTGTGTCCCAATCCTCGAGAAGTTGTCCGGGTTGACGTTCAACCGTGACTTTTTCGTCGGTTATAGTCCGGAACGGATCAATCCTGGCGACAGAGCGCACCGCCTTACTACTATCACGAAGGTGACGAGCGGCTCCACCCCAGAGGCTGCTGACGCTATTGACCGTCTTTACGCTCAGATTGTTAGAGCGGGTACACACAAGGCCAGCACAATTGAAGTCGCGGAGGCGGCCAAAGTTATCGAAAATACGCAGCGCGACCTGAACATCGCGCTAATGAACGAGTTGTCTATTATTTTCAATCGACTTGGCATTGACACGCTGGAAGTGCTTGAAGCCGCGGGAACGAAGTGGAACTTCCTACCGTATCGCCCCGGTCTTGTTGGTGGTCACTGTATTGGCGTGGATCCGTACTACCTGACGCATCGTGCCCAGGAGGTCGGGTACCATCCGGAAGTAATCCTCGCCGGCAGACGGATCAACGACGGCATGCCTGCCTACGTAGCCGATCAAATGGCTCGGTTAATGATGCGTCGCGGATTTCCCGTAGTAGGAAGCCGGATCCTTGTTATGGGGTTGGCCTTCAAAGAAAACTGCCCAGACCTTCGTAATTCGAAAGCGGCGGATGTAGTTGCAGAACTAAAGAACTTCAATGCTGAGGTGGATGTCTGGGATCCCTGGGTTTCTGCGGACGAAAGCCGGTTCGAACTCGGCGTCGAATGCCTCACAGATCAGCCAACTCAGCACTGCTACGACGGCATTGTGATAGCAGTCGCACATCGCCAGTTCATTGAGATGGGCGTTCAGAACGTGCGAAAACTTGGCAAACCAGGGGCTGTCATTTACGATGTCAAAGGCGCCTTCTCCCGGCATGACACAGACGGAAGACTTTAACTGCGCCAACGCGACGATAGAGGGAAGTGGGTTCGAGCTTCACGCATGCACATCCTACTAACGGTCAATTCCGCTTGGAATGTATTGAATTTCAGGCGCTCACTCGTGGAGGCATTGTTTGCTGATGGGCACAAAATTTCCATCTTGGCTCCGGAGGATAGCGCAGTAACTGAGCTTGAACGAATGGGGTGCAGGGTCCGAAATCTAATTATGAGCCCGAAAGGTCTCAATCCACGAGAGGGGCTATTGCTGCAGCGCCAGTTCACCAGAGCATTTCTCGAAGAAAAGCCAGATATTGTACTAAGCTATACAATCAAAAATAATATCTTTGGGGCACGAACAGCGCGGAAGCTGTCTGTTCCCTTTGTGCCAAATATCACCGGCCTCGGAACAGCATTTCTTTCCGGCCGACTATTGCGGTCGATCACAGAAACTTTATACAGACGATCGCTCAGATTGCTGCCTATCGTATTTTTTCAGAATGCGGATGATCGTGATCTCTTTGTCGCTAGAGACATCGTACTGAGGGAACAGGCACGATTGCTGCCAGGATCCGGCGTTGACCTGAATGTTTTCGCCCCTTGCCCGATGCCTCGATCAGACAAGCCGCCCGTTTTCCTGATGATTGGAAGGTTGTTGAAAGACAAGGGCGTGATTGAATTTGTCGAGGCGGCCAGAACTGTGCGGAAGCAACACCCAGCAATCCGCTTTCAACTTCTGGGGCCTATCGGAGCAGACAACCGATCAGCTATCGACAAGTCAACCGTTCAGAAATGGACTGATGAAGGTGTAGTGGAATATCTTGGAGCGACTAAGGATGTTCGGCCATTCATAGCTGAAGCTTCGTGTATAGTATTGCCCTCCTATAGAGAGGGTGCACCAAGAAGCCTAATCGAAGCTGCTGCCATGGCAAGGCCACTTATTGCAACGGATGTACCAGGATGCAATGGCGTTGTTGAGGCCGGAATCTCCGGCCTCCTCTGCAAGCCTGGTAATGCGGTTAGTTTGGCGAATGCTATGAAGCAGTTCGTTAGTCTCTCGCCCGAAATCCAAGCTACTATGGGCCGTGCAGGCCGCCGGAAAATGGAGCGAGAATTTGACCATAGATTTGTGATTTCTGCCTATCGTGAAGCCATCGAACACCTCACAGGCATTCAGCGGAACAGCTTCTTCACAACTCCTGAGGAAGCCTGCGACACCAATGTGTTGTGATGCGCATAGGGCGAACATCTCGGCGTTTGTAGTGCCTCGGCAGCATATTTTTGAGACCTGCAAACTTCGGACTATATCGAAACTACAAGGCGCGCCCCTGATGTTATGCGCAGGCGTCCCAGACCTATATCATCTCATATCATTCCTAAGGGCATTCCAGGATTCAATCGATGGCCACTGTTAACGAAAGAGCGCCGCGCATACTAGTTACCGGCACAGCCGGCTTCATAGGATTTCACCTTGCGAAGTTATTGGTTCATCAAGGCTTTCGCGTGCATGGTTACGACGGACTGACGAACTACTATGATGTTCGGTTGAAGCAGCGTCGTCATGCTATGCTCCTCCAGCATCCAGAATTTAGTGCCACCGAGGGCATGCTTGAAGATTTCAGTCGCCTTGAAGCTGTCGCTGACGAGTTCCAACCCAACGTTATTGTACATCTGGCCGCACAAGCTGGTGTCCGTTACAGCCTAGAGAACCCCCGCACTTACATCGACACCAACATAGTAGGTACCTTTAATGTCATGGAGGTGGCTCGGAAGCACAAGGTACAACACTTGTTGATGGCCTCGACATCGTCAGTGTATGGGGCTAACGATGAGATGCCTTTTCTCGAGAATGAAAAAGCAGATACTCAACTCACCATTTATGCGGCTACAAAAAAAGCAAACGAGAGCATGGCGCACTCTTATGCTCACTTGTGGAACATTCCGACAACGATGTTTCGCTTCTTTACGGTCTATGGGCCTTGGGGCCGTCCCGATCTAGCGCTGTTCAAGTTTGTTGATGCCATACTTAGAGAAGAGCCAATCGACATCTTCAATTTCGGCAACATGTACCGTGATTTCACATATGTGGACGATTTAGTTCATGCAATAAGCTTGCTGGTTGGTATCATTCCGGAGCGACCAAACTCAAAAGATGACATCGAGCCAGGAGACAGTCTATCGCCTGTTGCTCCCTTCCGGATTGTTAATATCGGAAATTCCCAAAAGATCCGGCTGTTGGATTTTATTGACGCTATAGAGGAATGCCTGGGCAAGAAGGCAATTCGAAATTATACGGAGATGCAAAGGGGGGACGTCCCAGCTACTTGGGCAGATGCTTCTCTGCTGCATAGACTGACTGGATACAAACCACACACGGACTTTAGAGAGGGCATAACAAAGTTTGTGACTTGGTTCAGACATTACTATGAAAAATGATCACTTTATCTCCCGCAGATTTAATTGGAGAGCCACAGGTTGTTGGTATTGCGCGTTGATGCTCCTTGAAATTTCTGCTGGTAAATCAACGCATGTCTAGATTGGAACATCAGAACTGTCCTCCGACTGCAGTTTCTACAATGGAGGAGGGCATAGCTTTCGTTTCCGAGGCGCAAGTGGGAAGCCGAGCCCGCCGAGGGGCGGTCTGGTCGGTTGCGCAAATCTGCCTCCGGAATGGTGTAAGCTTATGCTTAACTGCAGCGTTGGCTAGAGTTCTCTCCGCCGACGACTATGGCCTTGTCGGTATGGTTGCTACTTTGACAGGGTTTCTCATGGTCTTTTCAGACATGGGTTTTAGTTGGGCTTCTGTGCAACGAAAGGGTCTAACCCATGGTCAAGTTACCTCTCTTTTCTGGTTAAATGTAGTTGCGGGCTTTCTGCTCTGGGTGCTGTGCATGGTTTTGGCACCCGGCCTAGCGAGATTTTTTGGTCGGGAGGAGTTGATAACGATTACGAGCATCCTCGGGGCCACATTCGCTATGTCTGGTGTAGCAGTTCAACCAATGGCTTTGTTGAAACGAGCCATGGATTTCCGTGTAATAGCGGAGATTGAGATTGCAGCAACCATTTGTGGCGCGGTGTCTGCAATTGCAGTGGCGGTTTCTGGCGGTGGGTATTGGGCACTAGTAGCCCAGGGATTGATCAGCGCAGCAGTTCGCTCCTCACTGGTACTTCTACGAACGTCTTGGCGCTTCAAACGTCCTGTCAAAGGTACAGGAGTACGCGAGCTTATAGCACTCGGTGGGCTACTCTCCATCAATGACGTGCTAATTTTTATCTCACGCAATCTTGACGGCCTACTTATTGGGCGGGTCTGGGGGGCAAGGGAGCTTGGTCTGTACAACCGAGCTTACTTCTTGATGTTGCTGCCCTCCAGTCTGATCAATAGCGTTTTGGCTGGCCTAATGGTTCCCTCGCTATCTGCATTTCAAGATGACAGAGAGCACTTCGGTACCATCTACAGGCGTGCCATTGTTGTTGTTGCATATATTGGTACCCCGATGGCCGTGGGCTTAGCACTTACAGCCGCGCCAGCCGTAGAACTGGTCTATGGACCCAAATGGGGCGAAGTAGCGACCATACTAGCCTGGCTATCCATCGCTGGCATCAGTCAACCAGTCTACAATACAAACGGGTGGCTTTTTACCGCTACGGGAAGAGGCATGCAGTATCTCACCCTGACGCTAGTCAACACAATTTTGCTCAGTATGGTCTTTTTCTGGACGGTTCGAGACGGTGCCATTGCTGTCGCACAAGGCTATGGAGTAGCTATGGGCCTAGTCATCCCGTTGCCTGCGCTTTGGTATTCCCATCGGGTGGTTGGGCTAACACTTACTCCCACTCTCAGAGCACTGGCTCCGGTTGCTGTTTTAAACGCGCTTCTGGCGGTGATAGTATGGTTGATTGGGATGTCTTGCACGCTCATCGGGGTGGGAGGAATGGCTACATTTGCAATGCAGGTAGTTACAGGCGTTTTTGCTTATTTAGCTTTCACGCCTATTTTCCTGTCCCAGATGCTCATAGGTGACTTGTTACCGATGCTGCCCGAACGCACGCGCCGTATTATTGGGCGCTTTGTGTAATGAGGATTGTTTATCTTACGAGTGTTGACGCCACTGATGATATGGCTCCCTCGGTGCACGTTCGGGGCACATGTCGATCGATGACTGAATTGGGCCATTCAGTGATATTGATACGTGCTTCGGTTCGCAACCGACGAAAGCTGGATGTCACATGGCTTGAAAAGGAGGTTATCGTCCCTTTCGGGGCATTCCGGGGAGGTTGGAAAATCTTTCAACTGGTTGCAGCTATCAAGCTGATCAAGATAATAAAAGAATGCCGACCCGATGTACTTTATGTTCGGTCAAGTCCGAGTGTTATTTTTTCCCGATTATTCGAGCATTTTGAAATACCTGTTGCTTACGAACTCAACGGAACCGAGATCCTCAACCACTCATTGTTCCCGATGATGATTAGTAGTTGTGACTTGGTGTTTACAGATAGCCAAACAATGACGGAACGTTTTGTAGATGCACTGCCCGGGCAGAGACACAAGGTTCGTGAGCACGACACGTTTGTCACAGACACCCATTCCTTTTTTTCGCGAGACAAAGACGAATGTTGCGCTGAGTTGGGAATTGACGGAAAGAAGTTTAGAATCATCCACGTCTCATCGTTTCAAGACTGGCATGATTTTGAGACTATTATCAGCGCTTTCGAACAAGTTTCTGTGTCAGCGAAGGTTGCCGTGGAACTTGTGCTTGTAGGACACGGGCCCCAGTTTGGAAGCATCCGGGAGAGAGCAAGCCAAAGTCCAGCTGGTTCAACGATCCGAATGGTAGGCCGGGTCGCCCATCAGGAGCTGAATACATGGATAGGTGCTTCTGATCTGGCCCTTGACGTGCTTTCCGAGCAAAAGCTGCGATCAGGAAAAAATTTGGGCGCTTACAAGCTGTACGAATACGCAGCGTGTTGTCGGCCCACGATCACTGCCATCAGTTCAGAGTTTGTCCCTCCTTTATGGGCTGCTAAGGCGTTTGGTCTAGTCCCACCGGGAAATGTCGGGAGGCTCGCGCGCGAAATCAATTCAGTGCTAGAACGGCCAGATTACTGGAGTGGTAGGGCCGCGTATGCATACGACTATGTTCGCTCATACAAGACATGGAAGAGTGCTACCGCAACGACATTGCGTCATCTGTCCACCTACCTCGAGGATGCTGTGTAACCTCCGCATCTGAAATGGTCAATTGAACGCCTATTCTGAATGACCCTACGAACGATAGACGTCAGCCGTCGGGTAGTATGGTCGTGATTAGGATGCGAAAACTTGGTCTATTAGCCTTGGAATGAAAACAGTGCCCCCATTGAAGCTCATAAGAGTAGAAAAGCTATCAGTCGTGATACCGACTATGAACCGTAGGCAAGTGTTGCTTGAAACACTCGAGTACCTTAGGGAGCAGACGTTCAGTGACTTTGAACTGATTGTAATTGACCAATCAGACACCCCGAACCAAGAAGCTGAATCGATGCTTGCGAACTTTCCAGTCCGGGCTCGATATTACCACGTGGAAGAGTTCCGGGGTCTCCCTCAGGCACGAAATTTTGGCTGGCGGAAGGCACGTGGTCAAATTGTGGTCTACATCGACGATGATATAGAATGTGATTCAAACTTTCTTCAGGCTCACTATGACGCGCATTGTCGCACGGATGCTACCATGGTTGCGGGTGGAGTAACAGAGTCGAAGGGTGACAGGACCCAACCTGGCGGACCTGGTAGTTTCAATTGGTGGACGGCTACTCCCAAGCGCAATTTCCACATGCAGCGTCCGGGCTGGTGCCTGCACGCACCTGGAGGGAATTTTTCCATACGCCGCAGTGCTCTTGAACAAGTAGGCGGCTTTGATGAAAATCTGAGTGTCGGCGCAGCGTTGTATGAGGAGACGGAGTTAGCCCTAAGGCTGCGGTCGGCAGGGTTCAGATGCTGGTTTGCGCCTGAGGCCCACGTCGTGCATCTGGCTGCTCCAATGGGGGGGTGCAGGGTGCCGCGCGATGTACCACGATACGTATATGGTATGGGACACAATCGCTCGTTGTTAATTTTCAGACACTTAAGGCCATGGCACCGGCCGAGCGCGATCTTGCGGATGGTGTTGTATGGAGTAACCTTTAGTCGGGCGGTGAATAGCCTGACCCCTCTTCTGGCTGCTTTGCAAGGAATATGTGCGGGGAGAAGGGCTGCTCGTGATCTGAGATCGAAAGCGGGATTGTGATGGCTTGGCATCAGGAAGAACAGCCTATCTGCTCAAAATCTATCGGAGACACCAGTTGTGTTCCATTTGAGCACCTCCTAGTTCTTTCGTTTGATTATCCGCCAAATGATGGTGGCATCAGTCGCCTGACAGCTGGTGCTGTTGGAGCTATGACTGACCTCGGAGTTCAAACTAAAGTGGTTACGTTATCTCAACAAATGAGGCTAGGAATTGATAGGCCACCGAGCGAAGTTATTGAAATAGATAGACGCAAAGGAATCCGCGACTGGCAACTGTTTGGCGCTGTTCGTGCCCATATTGAGGAATTTGGTTCCAACGCACCGATTCTTGCCTCGGTTTGGAATCCCGAAGCAACCTTAGCGACCCTAGCGGGGGCAAAGCGCATTTCTATTTTGGCGCACGGCAATGAAATTATGCCTTACACTAGTGCAGTAGTAAAATCCAAGATCAGAAAGATGATATTGGAACGAAGTAGAGTGGTTATATGCAATAGCGGGTACACAGAAAACCTGGTTAAATCGATAGCCTCGGCTTCTCGTACGGCGGTAGTAAATCCAGCTGTTGATGTGCATCGATTTCCGATCCATGTTTCAAAGTGTGAAGCCAGACGACGTTTGGGTTTGCCATTAGATGCACGTATTCTTCTCACCGTGGCTAGGCTCGATGCTACCAAGGGGCATGAAACAGTCTTGCGTACACTTGCCTCACTGCCGCAAGATCAGCGTGACAATTTTTACTATGTCATCGCAGGTAAAGGGCCTGCGCGGGATAGTCTTGTCAGTTTAACCAACGAGCTGAGATTGTCGGCGCACGTTAAGTTTGCGGGCTTTGTACCCGATCCCGTGCTAGCAGAACTGTTTGTCGCATCAGACCTGTTTGTACTGACTAGTGTCGTAGACCGGGAACGTC
>Ga0180217_1004684_pt1 | contig 10692 bp, 11 predicted proteins | sample eDN3rd37CBELigOP_FD_128521 | JGI IMG/M metagenome (GOLD analysis project Ga0180217, IMG submission 128521) | Enriched Organic Plus compost microbial communities from Emeryville, California, USA - eDNA 3rd pass 37_C BE-Lig OP (version 2) (version 2) ... | reverse complement strand
CGAATTGATGTGATGCACGATACTTATGAAAGCTTTTTAACAATCTGTCCCCCGAATAGCTTTGATATTGTGTATTTTGATCCAATGTTTGAGGAAACAATTGAAGAATCAGAAGGGATAAGGGGTCTCCGTAATTTCGCAATTTACTCCACAATAAGTCCTGAAGCGATTGAAGAAGCAAAGCGAGTTGCGAAGAAAAAAGTAGTACTCAAAGATCATTGGAAAAGTGAACAATTTGAAAAGTACGGTTTTACCGTTTATAAACGAAAAACTGCAAAGTTCCATTTCGGAGTGATTGAGGTTTAAGAGGGATTACTGCCTTCGGTTAATGCAGGATATTTTGCCACACCTTTGGATACTTTAAATAACGTACGGAGGTGATGAACATGGCAAAACGTAAAAAGGATCCTTCAACAATCGGATTAGGCTCTTCAGATGTGGAGGGACAAGGTACTACCAATCAAGAAACTGGACAAATGGAAATGGATTCGTCTAGACGCAAGAAAAAGAAAAAGATGTAACTAAAAAGTTGTATTACATATTCGTACAAAAATAAAGCCCGCTTAAAAAGCGGGTTTTGTCTATTCAGTCACACAACAAGTTATAAAATAAAGTAATGTAACAACACATGCAATACCAAAAATCCAATCCATTTTAACGAATCCACCTTTCAAATATGTATAGTATCCCTATTTTATCAAATATTGAGGATTTTATGAACTTTAATTTTACGAAGGATGTATTTCATGTCCTTATAATGTGGAGGTTTGATGATTTTCCATGATGGGCATTTATCCTTATTTTTTTATGATTTCTTAATTTCATAGTAAAAATTTTTGCTAGATTGTGTTAAAATGACGATAAGGGTAAATGTTGAAAGGGCGTTTTCGTTATGAAAAAATGGTTGCGAAAAGCATTAGTCGTCTCATTTTCTATTTTAACTCTTGGTTTGGTAACGCCACCACCGGCTCTCACTATGCAGCAGGCGGATGCCGATAAGCCAAGTAAGTTAAATTCGATTAATGACCAAAATGCTGAGTCGAAGCTATATTCCAATTTTGAATCTGATTATGGATATGACAGTAAAAACTTTGTTACATATGCGATGTCACAGGCTGAAACAAAATCCTTCGAGAAATTTGGGAGTAGAATAGGGCCTGTTATTGAAGATGAATTCCGTAGTGCAATCTTGCCGAAAATTGAAAGTGTAATTGAATTATTAGCCGAGCAATATCCAAGTGAAGAACTTGGACATCTTGAGATTTCAGAGCAACCGTCTGGTGGAAATGGGGAAAAGATTTTCCATATTTTCGATAAAACGTCTGGGAATGATATTATCCGTTTTCATGTAAGAAGGGATCATCCACCACAGGATGGCTATTGGTTTAACTTCCACTACCATACACATCATGATGGATTCCAAACACATCATACATTAGGTGAAATTTATTGGGATAAAAATACTCCGCCAAAATGGCTTAGTTAATAAAAGAGGAAAAGCAATCCAGAAGTCGATTATTCGCTCCTTTGGATTGCTTTTTTTGTCCGTATTTTTCCTTCTTGAAGAACTTACCACTCCTAGTCTAGCAGACTCATATTTCTGAATATGGTATACTATTATTACCATTTTAAAAGAAGAGTGCGCTTTAGCATCACGATTTTATTCATAGATTAAGGAGAGCATTCTTATGCAAAAAACGTTTATTCTTACGCTTCTATTTGTCCTGGTAGGTTTTACCTATCATCCTGGTGAAGCGTCTCCTCATGGGGTTCCACTAAAAGATTATCAATCTCTCACACTATATACTGAAACATCGAATCTTAATAACTACGAAAAATTAAAAAACATCATAGTATTACCTGAAACTAGATTTAATGAGTCTGCCGCAGCAAAAATGATTGAACGTGTGAACCATATTGATGAACTTATCTTGCAAGGACTGGTTGACAATGGTGTAGTGCTGAAGCTGTTTACAGGTAATTTAACGGACGAGCCTACAGCTGCCTATTTAAAAGGAGAAAAGCCGCGTGGCTATAGTGAAAATGGACCGACTTGGGACGATGTTCCGGGAATTGGTGGCTCAGAAGTTGTACTAGCCAAAATCGGATCTAGTGAAAAGGGAAATGGCCATGGTTCTATTAATTTAGAGTTGCATGAATTGGCCCATTCGATTGATAATTTTGTATTTGGTACAATCAGCAATGATCCCAATTTTTTAACCATTTTGCAAAAGGAAGTCAATCAATTATTCCCGGATCGTTCTTATTTTAGTGATTATCCTGAAGAATATTTCGCAGAAAGCTTTGCAATGTATTATCTGTCGGATCAGACAAGAGAAGAATTAAAACTTGCAGCGCCAATGACACACCAGCTTTTTAGTGAATTAAGCAAAACTCAGCAATGAATTCGAATGCTATTTGTAGTAATATAGTAGAATGAAGTTCATGCAAGGAGTGAATCTATTGAAACATGGTGAAAATGCGTACCTAGATCTATTAAAGCATGTTCTTGAAAAAGGTACGAAAAAAATGGATCGAACAGGGACAGGAACGGTTTCAGTTTTTGGCTATCAGATGCGTTTTAATTTAAGTGAAGGCTTCCCTTTGCTAACGACGAAGAGAGTTCCATTTCGTTTAATTGCGAGCGAACTACTTTGGTTTATTAAAGGTGACACGAATATCAGATATTTACTGAAAAATAACAATAATATCTGGAATGAGTGGGCTTTTAAAAATTGGGTTGAGAGCGATGAATACAAAGGTCCAGATATGACGGATTTCGGAAACCGAAGTCTGGTTGACTGCGAATTTAATGAGTTGTATCAAGCTGAAATGGACAAGTTTAAATCTCGTATTTTAGAGGATGATGACTTTGCTACAAAATATGGAGAACTTGGTCCAGTTTATGGGAAACAATGGAGAGCGTGGGAATCATCACGTGGTGAAACCATTGACCAGTTAAAAAATGTCATCAATCAAATTAAAAATAACCCAGATAGCAGACGTCATCTTGTCGTCGGATATAATCCGGGTGATGTTGAATTCATGGCACTACCACCTTGTCACAGTCTGTTTCAATTCTATGTGGCCGATGGGAAATTGAGTTGTCAGTTGTATCAGCGTTTGTAAATGAGCGCCTTTAGGGAGAAATCTCTATAGAAAACCTACCTAAACGGGGAAACTCTTGCAAAAGACAATCCCGTGCTAAATTGTTTCAAATTGAAACATAAATGCCGAACGACTATCCCATTTGGGAGTACACCTAAGCAGGTGGAAATGGTAGGGGTCCATCATTGGATCGTGATATAGTCTCATCTGTATGGCGACATACAGCAGTTCATAAGTGAACGGGCTAGGCTTAGCGAACCTAGTCGAAGATCATGTCAGGCGACCTTTTTCTCGGAATCCCCTTCAACATCGCAAGTTATGCTCTATTAACTCATCTAATCGCATTTGAATGTGGATTAGAGGTAGGGGATTTTATCCATACGATTGGAGATGCCCATATTTACACAAACCATATCGAGCAGGTGAATTTACAGTTAAGTCGTGAGCCACGTCCGTTCCCGGCATTAAAATTAAATCCTGCAGTTAAATCTGTTTTTGATTTTGAAATGGATGACATTGAAATCGTTGGGTATGAACCACATCCAACTATTAAAGCACCAGTTGCCGTATAACATAATTCAGCAGAATTCCCTACCTTTATTAGTGGGGAGGACTGAAAAAAGTGTTCAAATTTGCTTGGAGCGACTGAAAAAAGTTATAGCCTCCGGCGGATCCACGATTTTTCAAAGGATTTTTCGAGCTGTAAAATCAAAGACTAAGAACGCCACATCCTGTGGCAACGTCTATATGACCCACTTCCTGTAGGTCTAAAAATCTGGCGCAAATATGCCAAGACGTATTTGATTGTAATTCCTATTTCTATGATCCTAAGGTATAATCGACCTTAGGATCTTTTTAGTTAGGAGAATATATATGATATCATTACTAGTTGCAATGGACAGAAACCAATTAATCGGCAAGAACAATGATCTACCATGGCGTTTACCTGCAGATTTAGCTTATTTTAAAAGAGTAACGATGGGGCATACCATTATTATGGGACGTAAAACTTATGATTCAATCGGACGCCCCCTTCCAGGACGTGAAAATATTATCGTAACACGTGACACTTCGTATAAGGCAGAAGGCTGTAAAGTGATTCATTCCATCGAGGAAATTGTAAAAATGAATCAACAAACTGACCAGGAGCTATTTGTAATCGGCGGGGCGGAAATTTTTAAAGAAATCCTACCACATTCAGACCGTCTGTACATAACTGAAATTAATAAAGAATTTGAAGGAGATACCTATTTCCCAGCGTTTGAAAAAGACAAGTGGAAGGTTATTTCAAGAGAACAGGGGATTAAGGACGAGAAGAATCCTTATGATTATACGTTTTTGGTATACGAAAAAATCCCACAAAATTAATGAAAGCAAACAAAAACGCTATGATTTCTCATTGTAGAAACATAGCGTTTTTTATAATTTGTCTCGATTCTTTTGGAGTAAGTAAGAGAGAGGATTCCGTTTATAATTAAACTTGTATAAGCAATACGTGAAATAGCTAGAATGGTAATTATTATCTACAAAAAGGAGCATATACTATGAAGAAACTAACATTAAGTATGGCTGTTATCTTTTTTTTAATAACTATTACTGGCTGCAATGCCGACGATGAAAATGTAACCAAGGTTCCTGAAGAAGTACCCGTTGAGGAGGAAGGAACGAATAACCAAATCAACACAGATCAAACGAAGGAAAATCTATTTAACTTTACAAACTTCGATTTGGATGTAGAATACGCTGAAAATAAGGAATATGACGTGGATTATGAAAGTGAAAGCAATGGTTTGGAAGCGGAAATCAAGGATGATATATCAAATACACAGATAAAAGGTGACGAAGCATTTGAAGTGCTAAGATCAATTTTTGAACAATTAAAATTTGATAAGGATACACCAAATGAAGAAGTAGTCTCAGAAGTGACGAAAGCCTTTGATTTAGATGAAGACTTCCAAAAGTTTGAGCTAGAAGTTAAGTTTCTTGATGGGACTGAGAAGGAGTATAATAACTGAATTAATCATAAGGCTTAGAGATAATATTTCTCTAAGCCCTTTTAAATCCGAGCCTTTTTTATGAGATAAACGGTACGTCTACGACATAAAATAGGATGCTAAAGAACATCGCGGCACTTCCCGCTAATACAAATAAATGCCAAATTGCATGGTTAAATGGCAGCTTTCTCCAAACATAAAAGACAGCTCCAACTGTGTAGAGGATTCCACCAGTTAATAGCAACATAAAGCCATTAAACCCGATGCTTTCATATAAAGGCTTAATGCCAACTATGATTAACCACCCCATCAGAACATAAAAAACCGTTGAGAGAATCATAAACTTTTCAACGAAGAAGACTTTAAACACAACTCCAACAATCGCTAGTCCCCATACAATTCCGAAAAGAGTCCATCCTAACCAGCCTCCTATTGAAACGAGAACGAAGGGAGTATATGTTCCAGCAATTAATAAATAGATCGCTGAGTGATCTAGTATCGCGAACAGCTTTTTCACTTTCGGGTGTGTGATGCTGTGTAATAGCGTTGAAAATAAATACAGCAGTATCATGGATGCCCCGAAAATAGAGAAGCTAACAATATGCAAGACGTTTCCATATTTCACAGCAAATACGATTAACATCACGAGGGCAGGAATGCTTAATAAAACTCCTATACCATGTGTGATGGCATTTGCAATTTCTTCTTTTAATGATTCTTGTCGAAATGTCATATTTATCACCTCTTGTTACATCTTTCTCCAATCATACTGCTAATAAAAAAAGAACACAAATGACATTCGTAATATATCCCCCCGCTAAATTAGAAAAAAATTTCATAAAAATGACTGGTAGCGATTTCATTTCAAAAAGTAATACAATATTTAGAAAATTTTACTCCAGATAGGCTAATTCATGTTATAATGAACAAATTAAATCTTCATTACTGTACAGTGTTGTTGTAGAAATAAGCGAAGCGAAAGGGGATATGGGCTCATGGCACAAGAGGTAAAACAAAAACTAGATGGGATCCATGTAGAGGATATCATAAAAGCGAATCAAACATTAAAGGATGTTATAATCCATACACCTTTACAAAGAAATGAATTACTATCTGAACGTTACGAATGTAACTTATTGATAAAAAGAGAAGATTTACAAATTGTCCGTTCTTTTAAAATAAGGGGAGCCTATAACCGGATTAAAAATCTTTCGGAGCAGGATTTAAAAAATGGCGTTGTTTGTGCGAGTGCTGGAAACCATGCACAAGGCGTGGCTTTTTCCTGCTTTGCTTTAAAAATTCAAGGTAAAATCTTTATGCCATCCACGACACCAAGACAGAAAGTTTCTCAAGTAGAGGCTTTTGGACGGGAATATGTAGAGATTATTTTAACAGGCGATACTTTCGACGACTCTTATGAAGAAGCTGTAGCATGTTGTGAAAGAGAAAATCGTACATTTATCCATCCATTTAATGATGCTGATGTTATGGCAGGTCAAGGAACAGTAGCGGTAGAAATTTTAAATGATTGTGCAGAACCAGTCGATTATGTATTTGCAGCGATTGGTGGGGGCGGACTTATTTCAGGAATTTCAACCTATATGAAGAGCATCTCTCCTGAAACAAAGATTATTGGTGTTGAGCCTGAAGGTGCAACAAGTATGAAGACTTCAATTGCCAACGGGGCGGTTACTACATTGCCTAAAATTGATAAATTTGTTGATGGGGCAGCCGTTAAAACGGTGGGTGAAAATACATTTGAAATCAGTAAAAAGCTTGTTGACGATATTATTCCTGTGCCTGAGGGAAAGGTATGTACAACTATTCTGGACCTATACAACGAAAATGCGATTGTCGCCGAACCAGCAGGGGCATTATCAATTGCTGCACTTGATATGTACAAGGATCAGATTAAGGGAAAAACAGTTGTCTGTGTACTAAGTGGTGGTAACAATGATATCAGCAGAATGCAGGAAATAAAAGAGCGTTCGATGCTCTATGAAGGCCTACAATGCTATTTCATTGTGAACTTTCCTCAAAGAGCAGGGGCATTACGGGAGTTCTTACTTGATGTACTTGGACCAACTGATGACATTACTCGTTTTGAATATACAAAGAAAAATAACAAAGATAATGGGCCAGCATTAGTAGGGATTGAATTAAAAGCGAAAGATGACTACCAAGCATTAGTAAACCGAATGGAGAAAAAAGGGTTCCCATTCCGCGAGTTAAATAAAGAAAATACATTATTTAATTTGTTGATTTAAATTCAATAATTCTACATTTTTAGACAAAGACGTAATGCTTGTTTTCATGTATAATATAAGAAACGGGTGAAAAAGGACTGATAGTTTGCTATTCAAAAGCCTAGAGTTCAAAAATAGTTATGGACATAAGGTAAAAGTAATTGAAATTCCAGTATTAGAGGAAGGCAACACATATCGCTTTATGCTCGATTTTCGTTTACAAGCATATTTGTCGAAAATCATGACGAAATCAAGTCCAGGTCAAATCTATTCGTTTCGAGAATATTTGAAGACAGTGCTAAAATGGACTGATTACGAACGGATTTTCAAACTAGATATTTTAAAACATAATGCATAGTTTTAGAATGAGAGCTGATTTTAAAACATTAAAATCAGCTCTTTTTTTCTGGTTAGGTATAAATTGTAAGCAATCCCCCCGTTAAAATTTGGATAAACTATTTTTATAATAGCTGTACCAGACGTAGGAAGTGAACGTATGACAAAGGTAAAAATCGTAACAGATTCTACAGCAGATTTATCAGAGGAACTAGTAAAAGAACTAGGAATCGAAGTTGTTCCCTTATCAATTACGATTGATGGAGAAACGTTTTTAGATAAGGTAGACATCACTCAACAAGAATTTTTAGCGAGAATGAAGCAATCTGTCGAATTGCCAAAGAGCTCTCAGCCAGCAGTTGGGCATTTCGTCGAGCTTTATGATCAGTTAGGAAGTGATGGCAGCGAAATTATCTCCATTCACATGACAGGTGGGATGAGTGGTACAGTTACATCTGCTGAGAATGCTGCTAATATAAGTGAATCAAGTGTAACCGTAATAGATTCCATGTATATTTCAAGGGCTTTAGCTTTTCAAGTAATTGAAGCTGCAATAATGGCAAAAGCGGGACAAACGAAAGATCAAATCGTGAAACGAATCAATGAAATTAGGGAAAACTCAACTTTGTTTGTAACCGTTGATACTTTAGAAAACCTTGTAAAAGGTGGGCGGATTGGAAAAGGCAAGGCATTTATTGGTTCTTTATTGAACATTAAACCAATTGCTTCTTTACAGGATGGCGTCTATACTCCAGTTTCAAAGGTAAGAAGCCATGCACAAATCGTGAAATACTTAAGTAAAAAATTCGCTGAAGATGTAAGTAATAAAACGATAAAAGGTGTAGCGATAGCTCAAGTTGATGCAATCGAACTTGCGGCAAATTTAAAAGAGGCAATCAAAAAACTAACCGGATACGAAAAGGTTGATATCGTTGAAACTACTCCAGTGATCAGCACCCATACTGGCCCAGGTGCAATTGGGTTTATGTATTACGCGGAATAGGACAAAAAGGACGTGTGAATTTCACACGTCATTTTAGATTTCAGGTTGTGGAGTTGGTGTTGGGTTCGCATAGCCTTCTTTATATGTTTCATCGATCATAGCTCGTATTTCACTTGGTGATTTCCCGTTTGAATATTCAAGTACGGCTGTAGCTGCGATTTCTAGGCAAACGTTACATTTTGTACCGTGATCATCCCATACAACTGCATCGCCTTTATTCTCATGGACAAAGCAATCGTAATTATCGCGATGTCCAACAGAATCAGCACAACCACAATAGCACGGCATTGATTCGAGTAAATCTTTGTGCATTGCTGCAGCTTTATATATTGTTACTAGTTCCTCTGACTTATCATCTAGAAAGGAGGGCATCACATCAATTGAGGCTGTTTCCTCACGTATATCTCCGATTACATGGTCTTCACCTCGGGACTCATGACTTTCTCCATTTTGGGAGCAACCAACCATACCAAACACGAGGACCAGCATGAGAAGAACAGATAATTTTTTCATTTCAAACAACCTTTCCAATGTTTATGTAAGCCCATTTTAACATAATCCATGTCCCTAAAATATCTGTTCACTATTTTGTCAAAATACAAAATGCGCAAGGCACACAATTCCAACTAAGAGCAAGGCATGTCCTGTGCCTAACACTGCAAGCCTAACCATCCTTGCATGGGCGACAAGCACAAGAAAACTAATGACAGAAAGGCGCTTTTTGCCTTCAGAAGCGAATGACTTGTGACCTCGAGCCGAGAGCATGAGGAGCTTGGCAAAGAAAAAGGATATCGATATCGATATCCTTACTTATCTTCAGATTCTTCATCTGCTAAGTCTAATTTTTCTCCACCAATCGAGATATAAGAAAAAATATCTAAATCTGGCTTAGCTTTTGCCATTCCTTGAATGTACGGAGTGATCGTGTCTTTAAAATCTTTACTTACGCCTAATTCCTCACAGTGTCCATAGACATACATTTTTTTATCGTCAAAGAAAAACGAGATATAGCCAAGTGCTTTTTTTTCTTGATTGACTATGTTAAGTATTTGACATTCTTCTTTGATAACCTCTGGAGAAACGAAAATTTGCAAAGGTCAACCTCTCCTTTATCATATTAGGTAAACTGAAGTTTTTTGAACAGGGAATCATTTGTTTCTTTTTTAGGATTTTTCTTTTTAACATGAATTAGGAGCATACATAAAAGCCCAACTATAAGGGTTAAAGATGCAGTTGTTAAAAACATTCCGGCTCTTGACCAACTCATTAACCATCCATATATAGGCGGACCAATGGCTACTCCTAAGAACCGAACGGAACCATAAAGTGAAGTAACAAATCCTCTCTTTTCGGATGAAACAGAGCCCGTTATAAAGCTGTTTATACAAGGTAATACAAGTCCAGTTCCGATACTGCTGATTGCCAAAACGGCAATAAACGGAATTAAGCTCTCAAAAAAGACTAATAAAGCAAACGATATAGTCATGAGGATAAGTCCAATGATGATAAGCTTCTTCATCAAAGGCATCTTTTTACCAATTTTACTACCTGTAATATACGATGTTGTTGTCATACATAATAATGGAATTGCTAATATTGCTCCTTTAAGTACACCATCTGTATCATACGTTTTTTCTAATACATCAGATAAATAAAAGAGAATCCCAAAAAGGGTGAATAAACAAGTTGCTCCAGCTAAATATGCTGTGAATAACCATCTGCCTTCATGTTTAAACACTGAAAACAATCCGCGCACATACTTTTTAAGTGGGGGTGGTTCTTTCTTTTGCTTTTTCTCTTTAACAAAGAATATCGTGAGAAGTACGGAAATTAAGCAAAAAATTGGGAATGCAAAAAAGGCAGCATACCAAAATAATAACGCTAGAAGGGAACCGATAATTGGTGATATTACCTCTCCAAAGCCATTTGATGCCTCCACGAGTCCTAAAACTCGGCTTTGTTTTCCCCCTTTAAATAAATCTCCAGTAAGCGCCATTGCGATAGG
>Ga0180217_1004681_pt1 | contig 10697 bp, 8 predicted proteins | sample eDN3rd37CBELigOP_FD_128521 | JGI IMG/M metagenome (GOLD analysis project Ga0180217, IMG submission 128521) | Enriched Organic Plus compost microbial communities from Emeryville, California, USA - eDNA 3rd pass 37_C BE-Lig OP (version 2) (version 2) ... | reverse complement strand
GCCATGCCGGGCGGCGGCATGGGCGGCATGGACTTCTAAGAAGCCAGATTGTTTGAATACGGAAGGGCGGCAGAAATGCCGCCCTTTTTCTTTGAGCGACGCAATCGCGCGAAGCTCCGGAAGCCTTTCCCGCGGGAATGCTCACCACCCCAGCCGCTCCAGTGCTCACCGCAGATCGGGCTACTTCAGGCGGGGTCCTACGCGACTGACCAGAGCCCTGCTTTGCTCGAAGTGCGGGGCGCAATGACGCTCCGCATTGAAGGGGCAGCGAGGCGGGACCTATCGCCACTGCTCGGCGCAGGCCGGCAGAGCAAGTACAGCGACAGGGATCGCCGATCCATACGGAAGGTTTGCTCCACTGGAGAGCGGCTGGAGACTGTTCGCCAATGTCACCGATCGCCGCGAACTTGACGAAATGCGACCGCGAACATCCGGCCGACCTACAGATCTCCGAGTCCGGATAACATGCTTGTAGTGCTGGGAGAGAGATATGCCGATCGCCGGTTGGAGTGGGCAATTGGCCGCGTTCGGCGTTCAGAGTTCTGTACTGAAATGGCGCGCCCGAAAGGATTCGAACCTCTGACCCCCAGATTCGTAGTCTGGTGCTCTATCCAGCTGAGCTACGGGCGCGCATGCCATCAAGTGGCGGGATACCCCCAAGGGGACAAGCCCCAACGGCGGAACGCCGCTTACCTAACGACTGAGAAACGCAAAAGCAAGCTCTCAAATTCGATTTTTCTCGGTTTGGATCAATTGCCTGTGGTTGAAGTCCGGAATGGGTCGACGAGAGCAGCCTGCTGGGAAGGAAAGTGCTCCGGCAAACAGGCTCGAGCGAGAAGGAAGGCGCAATTGCCGCGCTTAAATGGAGTTCTAGTGAGCGGTCTGCCTGTCGGGAACGCTTCCTTCTGCATCGCCCACTCGCGCTGCACTGCGGGAATCTTCAAGGGTCTGGCCATCCGGTATGGAGATGCAAAACACCGTGCGCCCGCTGCCTGTTTCCACAAGCTCGATCTCTCCACCATGCGCACGCACCAGTTCCTGTGCGATTGCGAGCCCAAGACCCGTGCCGCCGATTCGCGCCGAACCGCGGAAGGCTGTGAACAGGTTTTCCCGGGCTTTCGGCGGCAGGCCCGGACCGGTATCGGCGATGTAAATGCGAACGGCTCGCTCTTCCCGCACTCCAGAGATGGTCAGCCGCCGCACCAGCGCGGCATCCGCCTCTCCAGCCATCGCCTGGACGGCGTTTCTGCAAAGATTGGAGAGAACCCGGAAGAGCTGGTCGGCATCCGCGTCGATTTCCAGCAGCGGATCGATTTCGTTGATGAATTCGATGCCGCTTAAGGGATCGATCGCAAGGCTCGCGTGGACATCGTCGATGAGCTGTGCGAGGCGGAGGCGACGGCGGGACGGTGGAGCCTCCTGCGCCCGGCCATAGGCGATGACGCCTTGTGAGTAGGAAACGGCCCGGTCAAGCATGCGGACCAGCTTGGGCACGAGGGATTGCACGGTCGGGTCGGCGCTCATCGCGAGGCGGTCGGAAATAAGCTGGGCCGATGCCAGCATATTGCGCATGTCATGATTGATCTTGGAAACCGCCAAGCCGAGTTCCGCAAGCCGCTTTCGCTCACCAAGCGTCCTGTGCAGCGCCTTCTGCATGTCCGCAAGCTCCCTCTCCGCAATGCCGATTTCATCGCCGCGATCTTCCGGTTCGATGATGTGTTGGGCATTGTCGGGTGCTGCGCCGAAGGCCAGCATGGAGCGGGTCATGGCTCTGACGGGCCCGATCATGATCCTGTCGATCGCATAGAAGACGAGCGTGGCCGTGAAGAGCGAGATGAGGAGCGAGATCGCCGCCACGTTCCGCGCATAGATCAGCATTGCCGAACGGAGTTGCCGGTCTGGGAGGATGACCTCGTATTGCGCCGTGCTCTGCCCCACATGGCCGTAGATTCTCAGTATCCGGTCTCCGCCGAAAAACAGCGTGTCGAATGCTCTCCGGACCGCCCGCAAAGCGTCGAATTCATCGAAATTGATATGCGCATCGACAGCGGGCGGCATGTGAGAGACCACCAGCAGGCGGGCGGTGTCCCCGTCACGCACCGCGATCCCGCTCACGCCTGCGGTCACGAGGACGTCATTGCTTGCTTCACGGCTGAGGCCATCCGCTTTTCCGTCCAGAAGGACACGACCGACAATGGCCGCTTCCCGCAAGCGCTGTTCCATCCACTGCCGACCGAAATTGGCAACCGAAGGAATGAAGATCAGCACTTCCGCCGCCATCACGAAGAGGATCGTCAGAAGGAGAAGCTTGGTGGAAAGTCCACGCGTCAGCGGCACCGAGCGGCCCGCGTCCAGTTCGGTCCTATCCCCCTCCTGACGCTTCTCCTCGGCCATTCCTTTTTCCGTGTCATGCGGATGGCGCTTCCCGCCACGCGCCGATCATTATCCAAATAGGCGTAAAAACCGTATTATTCCACGCAGGATAGAGTTTTGTGTTGCTGGCGTAAAATAGGAGTAGGCGGCACGTTTCCCAATCTCCCCCAATGTGGGGTAGGGAGCGATATAGGCTGTGATGTCGCGAAGCGTCATGCGTTTCGACAGCGCCAGGGACCAGAAGTTCATCATCTCGCCTGCGCCCCGGCCAACGATCGATACGCCCCGGATGCGCCCATTCCTGCCGATGACGAGTTTGATGAACCCGTTGGTCTGTCCCTCGGCCTCTGCGCGATCGTTGCCGGAAAAGGGTGACCGCAGCACCGTTACCCGCATGCCCTCTTCCCGAGCTTGCGCTTCCGTCAAGCCGATATGGGCGAGTTCGGGGTCGGTGAAGGTCACTCTTGGAACCAGGTCATGCGTCGCATTCGCCGGCAGCCGGAACAGGGCGGAGCGGATGACGATCCCCGCATGGTGGTTTGCGACATTCGTGAATTGCGGCCCCCCGGCCACGTCGCCGATAGCATAGATGCGGGGATTCGTCGTGCGCAGCTTGCGGGATACCTTTATGCCGCTCTCGTCATGGGCGACAGACGCATTTTGAAGGTCCAGCGCATCGATATTCGGTTTTCGCCCAACGGCGACCAGGAGATGGGAGCCTTCGATGCCGCGGATGTCTTTCCCGTCACTCACAAAGGCGCTTATATCGGATGAGCCAAGCCTCTCCAGCCGCGTGACCTCGGCATGCTCGAGGATATTGACCCCGTCGTCGAGAAGCTGTCGCTTCACCACGGCTGTGAGTTCTGGGTCCTCTCTGCCGAGCACTGCGCCGGTCTCGATTACCGTGACCTCTGCGCCAAGGCGGCGATGCGCCTGCGCAAGCTCTAGGCCCACCGGGCCGCCACCGATAATGATCAGCCGCTCCGGCGTCTGCTTCAATTCGAAGACCGTCTCATTGGTGAGAAAAGGCACGTCTTCGATGCCGGGGATCGAGGGGATTGCTGGAGAAGAACCCGTCGCGATCACGAAACGACGGGCGCGGATTTCGTGATCCCCGGCGATGAGCGTTCGCGGGTCCTTGAAGCGGCCTTCCGCTGAAATGACCTTCACGCCGAGCGCGGTGAAGCGTTCCTTGGAGTCGTTTGGCGCGATGGCCGCGATCGCGCGCTCGACATGCGCGGCTACCCGGCCGAAATCGGTTGCTGGGCGTAGATTGGCAATGCCCAACGCTTCTCCGTGGGAAAGGTCGTGCGCATGCCTTGCCGCAGCGATAAGGGCCTTCGATGGGACACAGCCATAGTTCAGACAGTCACCGCCCATTTTCCCACGTTCGACCAAAACGACAGGAACGCCGAACGACGCCGCAGCGGCCGCCACAGTGAGACCGCCGGGGCCGCCTCCGATCACGCATATGTCCGGCTTAAGGACTGAGGTCATCTTCCTTCATTCGGTGTGTGGCTCGCCTCCGCGACCCTTCGCTTTATGATGAGAGCAAGCGCTGCGACAACTGCAAGTCCGCCTAAGGAGAGGGTGAGTTCCCAGGTGATAAGATCATGCAGTTCGACCTGCCGTCCAGCAGCCGATGCGGAAAGGAGAGCGCTTTCGAGGCCTTGCCCCAGATAGGCATAGGCGTAGGTGGCCGGAATGATGCCCAGCGCTGTGGCGGCGACGAAGATCCTGAGAGGGACACGAAAGAAAGCTGGAACGATGTTGACCAGCCAGAAGGGAAATATCGGCGCCAGCCGCAACACGAGAAGATATCCGAAAGCGCCTTCCTCAAAGCCTTTGGCGAATTCGGCGACGCGCCCACCTACTCTCTTGCGCAGCAAGGTGCCGAAGGCAGTGCGAGCCGCCAGGAACAAGGCCGTGGCACCGGCCGTGGCCCCGATGATCACAAGCGTTCCCCCGACAAGCCATCCGAAAAGGAAACCTGCGGCGATGGTCAGCAAAGCTGCCGCGGGAAATGCAATTGCCGTCGCGAACGCGTAGCCCATTATCAAGCCGACAGCGGAAAGAAGCGGATGCGCTTCGATCTTGGCCTGGAGTGCGGCGCGGCTGTCTATCAGGGCTGAAAGCGTGACGTGCTCATGCCAGCCAAGGACATAGCCCAGTATCAGCACCAGGACGATGAGCCCGAGAGGCACGAAACGCCATGGCATTCAGCCTTCCTCCTTACCGCGTCTCCGCCGGTTTGATTTCTGGTGCCCTGGTATCGGCCTTTTGGCTTGCAGGCGGCAACCGGCTTTCGGTTCGGATCACCGCGTTTTGATGATGGGACCGCCGTTGGTCGCCGCTAGTTGAGCTTTGGAGCCACTGTTAGCAAAAGGCCCGCCTGAGGCGGGCCAGAACTGTTGATGCGGCTTTTGCCTATGCGCCGCGTCCATCGAGCGAGAGACGTCCGGCGCCGCGGGAGGCAAGCGCCAGGAAGCCACCGACGATGGCAAGGTTCTTCAGCGCCATCAGAAGCTGCATCTGGTCGGCGAGGTTCATATGCGCCACCAGGGTGGCAGCCAGTGTGAATACCGCCAGAACAATGGCGGCGATACGCGTCTGGTAGCCGATGAGAATGGCAAGGCCGCCGAGGAGTTCGACAAGCCCGACGACAATCGCCGTGAGAGTCGGGACGGGAAGGCCAAGACTACCGAAATAGCCGGCCGTTCCTCCGATCGCGGTGAGCTTCCCGAAACCGGAGAAGATGAAGATGACCGCCAGGAAGATGCGGCCGAGAAGGACGAGTGCGCTGTCTGACATGTGATGTTAGCCCGTTAGCAAGGAATCATGACGGGTAGATAAGATGGCCATCTAGTCAGAGCTACCGTCGTGTCATTGACACTGTGTTTCGTAAGTCCAGCCGGCCAAACCCGCCCATCCTAGCCCGGCGAGATCATGTTCTCCGGACGGACGATGCGGTCGTAATCCTCCTCGGTCACAAGCCCGGTCTTCAAGGCCTCCTCACGCAGCGTCGTTCCGTTCTTGTGGGCGCTCTTGGCGATCTTCGCCGCATTGTCGTATCCGATCACGGGGGCCAGTGCCGTCACCAGCATCAGCGAGCGCTGCATCAGCTCGGCGATCCGAACCTCGTCCGCTTCGATGCCCTTCACGCAATTGTCCGTGAACGAGCGCATCGCATCCGAAAGGAGGCGGATCGACTGCAGCACGGCGTTGGCGATGACGGGTTTGAAGACGTTGAGCTCGAAATGACCCTGGCTTGCGGCCACGCTGACCGTTGTCTGGTTGCCCATGATCTGCGTGGCCACCATGGTGAGCGCTTCCGCCTGCGTCGGGTTTACCTTGCCGGGCATGATGGAGGAGCCGGGCTCGTTTTCGGGCAGCTTGAGTTCACCCAGCCCGGAACGGGGGCCGGATCCCAGGAAGCGAATATCGTTGGCGATCTTGAAGAGATCGGCCGCAAGCGCATTGAGCGTGCCGTGGAAGGCGTTGAGCGCACCGTGACTCGCCAGCGCCTCGAATTTGTTGTCTGCGGTGCGGAAAGGCAGGCCGGTAAGGGCGGCGACCCGTTCCGCGAAAGCTTTGTCGAAGCCTTTGGGCGCGTTGAGCCCGGTTCCCACCGCAGTGCCGCCCTGGGCAAGTGCGTGAACGTCCTGCAGCGCCTCCTCGATGCGCTTGCGTCCAAGCTTCAGCGCGGCCACATAGCCGGAAAACTCCTGGCCCAGCGTCAGCGGCGTCGCGTCCTGCGTATGAGTGCGGCCGATCTTCACGATGTCACCGAACGCCCGCTCTTTTTCCTCCAGCGCGGCGGTGAGATAGTCGAGCGCAGGCAGCAGTTCCCCGGCGGCTTCGCGGGCGGCTGCAATGTGCATGGCCGTCGGGAAGCTGTCGTTTGAGGACTGGCTCATATTGACGTGATCGTTCGGATGCACGGGCTTTTTGGAGCCCATTTCGCCGCCGAGCATCTCGATCGCGCGATTGGAGATCACCTCGTTGGCATTCATGTTCGACTGCGTGCCGGAACCGGTCTGCCACACCGCCAGAGGAAACTCGGCGTCATGTTTTCCGTCGACGACCTCGCGCGCGGCGGCGACGATCGTCTCGCCCAGCTTGGGATCGAGCTTGCCGAGGCTCATATTCACTTCCGCAGCCGCAAGCTTGACGATACCGAGGGCGTGCACGAGAGGAACCGGCATCTTTTCCACGCCGATGCGGAAATTCGTGAGCGAGCGTTGCGTTTGCGCTCCCCAATAGCGATCGGCGGGCACTTCGATCGGGCCAAAGGTGTCTGTTTCGATGCGGGTCTTCGTCATGCGGTATCGCTCCCATCCATGCTGAGGCCATATGCGCCAGCGGTGCCGCTTTTGCAAACCCCTAAGACAGGCCTCAAGTCTATTGGATCGATTAAACTCGAAGGGAACTGGCGTTCGTCACACCAGTCCGAGGATTTGGGCGGTCTGCCAGCTGGCCAGAAGCACAATGAGGCAGCCGATCGCGCGCAGAAGCAGGCGTTCCTTGACCGATTTTATGATCCAGCCCGCAAAGGGGGCAGCGACGATGCCGCCGAAGATCAATCCAGCAATTGCGGCCGCGTGCTCGAGATAGGATCCGGCAGCTTCCCAGTGCCCGGTGAGAAGCGCAATGAGGAAGCTCAGGGAGACTGCGGTGGCGACCAGGAACTCGCTCGCATTCACTGTTCCGATAACATAACGCGGCGGCGCGCCGGCTCCCAAAAGGCCGGTGGTCACGATCGGTCCCCATCCGCCGCCGCCGGCGGCGTCGAGAAATCCGCCAACCGCTCCGAGGGGAGCGACCACCTTGGTCGGAACGGGGTTGGAGGGGATCTTGCGAAACGACCGGAAGATGAGCCAGCAGCCCACAAGCGCCAGATAGGTCGTCACGAAGGGCTTTATGGCATTTCCTTCGAAGGAAGTGAGCACATAGGCGCCAAGACAACCGCCGATGATCCCGAAAGGGGCAAGCCTGGCAAAGAGACGCCAATCGATGTTGCGATGATAAAGATGAGCCGAGCCGGAAGCAGCCGTAGTGAAAAGTTCAGCCGCATGAACCGAAGCCGAAGCATGGGCCGGCGGAACACCAAAACTTAAGAGAACGGTTGAGCACACCACGCCATAGGCCATGCCCAATGCGCCGTCGATGATCTGGGCTAGAAAGCCAACGGCAGCGAACAGAAGAAAATCCTGCACAAAGTTCCCCCTCTGGCGAAGCGGTGTAAACTAGTCGGAGGACATGTCCTACGTAAGGCTCTGATTTTTCCTCGCGCAACTCAACTGCGGAATCATTTTTCCTTTCGCACCATCCGAAGACAAAGCCGCAGCCTCTCGAGCCACCCTTTGTAGTCGCTGAACCTGGCCTTCGGTTTAGCAGCACCATGGTCGATCTCGTCGCAGGCCGCCTTCGTGCGCAAGCAAACTGGGGCCAAGTCACCGTCAACGGCGCCGGATTGAGTCTCGAACACAAGCAGTTGCTGTGCTGGAAAGCTCGCGGCGCGGTTACCCGATCAGCAGTCTGATCCGGTGACCTGCGGCAGGCGGTTCAACCCTTTGCTTTGAGATAGTCGGCAACCGCGCGGAAGGCCGGGAGCGAGGTCGGATCGATCAGCGAGTTCTCGGCCCGGGGGAATGAAGCAAAACGGACAATGACCATTTCGGTACTGGGGTCCACATAAATGGTCTGCCCATGCACGCCCCCCGCGGCAAATATCCCGTCCTCGCCTGGATATTTCCACCACATCCTCGCATAACTTCCGCCGACCAGTGCCGGGTAAGCCGTCCCGAATTTCTCCGGATCGCCGCCTTTTCGGATTTTGCGAACCACTTCTGCGGGAAACAACCGCTTACCATTGATTACGCCTTCGTTGAGCAGAGCAAGGCCCAGCCGTCTCAGATCTCTGAGACCCGCGCTCAACCCCCTCCTGCAAATGGAACCCCTTTGGCGTCTACGGTCATATAGGCGTCCTGTTCCGCCCCATCGGACGCCACAGACGTTCCGACGCAAGTTCGGTCAAAGCCTGCCCTGCCCTCGATGCAGGATGAGAATGCCATCCGTGTAATTCGCATCAAGGGATTCCCTCCACGTCATTTTCACATCGCGCTCTAGCGGAGTGAAAGTGAGCGCATCTATCGCTTCCCGTTCGTCAGCAAACTGCGCCGCGGCTAGATAATCGAGCGGCGCAGGAGCACCGAGCCCCCTGCTGATTTCCTGTGTCGGCAGCAGTTCGCGAATGTGGCAGACCGACCAACGCAGCCGCGGAAAGCTGAAAAAACGGAGTCATGAGTGATAATCTTGTCTTCTGGCGGCGGAAACCCCTGCATCCATCCTAAGACCTTCGGATCCGATTCTTTAGCGGAAAGGGGATTTGATTGAGAGAGTGCCCCCCGATCCTGCGCAAACGGACATCATGATTCCTCCGGCCAGAATGGCGATCTTAGAAGCTGACGACGACATTCACGAATCCTCCTAGCCAGCGGGGAGCTTCTCCATCGATGATCTCCCTGATGCCTTCCCAGGGAAAGATACGCTCACCCCTGCGATGAGGAACGTGTTCGGATTTATGATCCGGTTGTATTCAAGGAAGATGTCGTCCGCGAGATGCGCGTCCACTACGCCTGATACGACGTTCACGGTGCTTCCGGACGTTTCCACGCGGGTCGCTTGGCCAAAATTGCACAGGACTGCTTAGCTCGTTGGCCCGGTGAGCATACCGCAATGTGACGGTATCGCGATCCGTCGGGCGTAGACGCAAGGCGAGCTCATGCGCCTGGACGTTCGAGTTGATGAACACCATGGACGACTTTGATCCGGTCGCCCAAGCCCCCGGTGATCCTTCATCATATAGCGGGTCGAACCGCTCTAAGGCGGCCGTGTCGGGATCGTCGCCGAAAAGGTCTCATACGAATAGGTGAGCACTGGCGACCAAGCCTTCGCCTCGAAGCTGTGCCCAATCTGGATACGACCGGCCCATGCGTTCATGTCAATGTCATCGTTCCATTGGTAGGCGAAATCTCCCGTCACAAACCAATTTTTGAAGACGCCTTGAACGGGCTGGTCTTCGCATGGAAGTTCACTGCACTTGTACCCTCTCGCCCGTCTGGCAGGATGGATGGTGGCCGGATACCGCCTGGTGCTGCCTGCGGATATACGGATGTGGAGCGCAGAACTTTGAGGTAGGTGCCCGCGAGTTAACCACCGCCAGGATCATCGTAACGGAGATCCACCCCGGCGATCTCATTCTCCCCGTCGCTCGAAGGAAGCTCGTTCGGACCGAGGTAAAAGGCCGTTCCGCTCACTCCCCCGCCCGGATATGCGCCCGATAAGCGCATTCTCCCAAGCTTTTCTCGGTCCGAATTTGAGAGCACCTCGTTCAAAACCGCTGGCGCCACCGTTCGCTATCAGCATCCCGCTTCCAAGCCGCAATTCGCGAGGCCCGATGGAAAAGTCGAAGGTGGGAGGTTCGGTCGCTGAGGTACGGTAGCCGAAATAGCCTTCCTCAAGCGTGATCCTGCCAGTGTCCGCAGCGTCGAACGCAGCGGTCCCCGCGGTGTAGGGAGCCACACCGGAGATCTTGCCGTATAGGACAGAGCCATTGCCGAGCGTTTGGTCAAAGCTGAGGCCGGGCTTTATGTAGCTTTCCAGCCAGTCAGCACCGGGATCGAAACCGGACGCCCGAGCGATCGTCTCCGAAAGATCCAGAATAGGTCGCGCTCGCTTACTGCGTTGAGACCCAACTGGAGGTGCCATCGCGCGTTGAGACCGTTTTCGCTATAGATAAGGGTGGATCCTCCCCCTGCTGGGCAAGCGTTCCGCCACAAGTCAAAACTCCAGCCGAGGCGTATAGCAAGATAAGCCGCTTGGGCATTCCCCGCCGATGTGACTGCATGGTCATCACCAATGTCCTCGGCGTCCGACTTCCAGGGGGCTAATATAAAATAACTCGCGCCCAAGTTGGTGTTTCGAGGGCCCTTCACTACCTGCGAGCAGCATGGTCTCGGTTCTATTTGTGTTTATACCCCCTGCGGCTTGGAGCGGTTTGCGCATTTCTCTGGAATCAGTCGGGCCTTAAGCCCATAGTTATAGATCCTTGCTGCGGCCGTTTCCGCGCCGTCATGGAGATTTCCCTGTCGCACGACAGCTCCTCGGCGGCGTCTTTGCATCTTGCGCGTTGGAACGATTTGAAAGCTTGAGCGTTCGTAAACGCTGTGGCGTGGGCGAAATTCGATCTGCTGGTCGGCAAGGATCCTGCTCTTTGCGAACGGGTAGCCAGAGCGCGCCCGGACGCGGCGTGGAGTCGAGGG
>Ga0180217_1004680_pt1 | contig 10698 bp, 6 predicted proteins | sample eDN3rd37CBELigOP_FD_128521 | JGI IMG/M metagenome (GOLD analysis project Ga0180217, IMG submission 128521) | Enriched Organic Plus compost microbial communities from Emeryville, California, USA - eDNA 3rd pass 37_C BE-Lig OP (version 2) (version 2) ... | reverse complement strand
GGATGGCGCGACCGGACCCCGCTCGGCGGCGTCCTCGACATCGACCACGCCTGGCGCACCTGGCACCACGCCCGGCTCAACCTCGACGACGAGCCGACCACGCTCGAAGCGCTCCTCGCCCTCGGCATGACCGGCACCCTCGACCCGGCCATCGCCGGCCTCGACCCCGAGGTGCGCGAACGGCTCGCCCGCCGCTGGTCCGACGCCCTGGGACCGGCGGCGCCGGTGCTCGTCGAGCTGCTGGCCAGCGGTCGGGGGCCTGACCTCGCCGCCTACGGGCTCGTGGCCGGGGTGCTCTGGGCCACCACCGACGACGCCGTCCTCGCCCAGACCCAGGTCCTCGGACGAGCCCGTCTCGAAGAGGTGTACGGGCGCGACCAGCTCAACGCCCCCGCGGCCGCGGACTGGGCCCGGGCCGCGGCGACGCTCGTCGACGAGCACCCGAGCGCGCTCGACACCGCCGAGCGGGTGCTCGCCACCAAGGACCTCACCGCACTGGCCGTGCTGTCCGACGAGCTGCCGCAGGGCTTCGAAGCCCGCCTCCGCTCCCTCGCCCAGGCCATCAGCCAGCGCGACCCGAGCGCGGCCACCAGCGCGCTGGAGTGGGTTCGCCGTCACCGCCTCGCCGGCCGCCGGTCACCTCGAGTGCGGGCCGCAGAGGCCGCCGTCCGGCTCCTGCGCCGCGGGCACCAGCCGGTGCCTGCCCCTACGACGCTGCCGGCCGCCGCTGAGGCCTACGCCAGCGACTGGGCCTTCGTGGACGAAGCGCTTCGCCTGCTGCGCGAGGGAGACACCACACCCGAGCTCAGCGTCGCCTACGCCGACCTCGCCCAGGAGATCCGCGGGCACCGCGACGAGGCCGCGCAGGCCTTCGTGACCCTGCTCGCTGAGTGGTCCACGTCCGAGCCGACGCCCGACGAGCGGATCGTCCCGCTCGAGCACCTGCTGGATCAGGTCGTCGCTCCCACCGCCAAGGACGCGCCGGTCCTGCTCGTCGTGTGCGACGGCATGAGCCTCCCCGTCGCCCACGAGCTCCTGCGCGACATCGCCGAGGAGCACTGGGCGCCTGCGCTGCCGGAGGGCAGGGAGGGTTGGCCGATCGGCGTGGCGCTTCTGCCCACGGTCACCGAGGTCAGCCGCGCCAGCCTCTTCGCCGGCCAGCGCGTCACCGGCGATCAGGCCGCGGAGCGGGTGGCCTTCAGCGCCCACGCCGCGCTCCGAGCGGTGTCGTCGCCCCACCGTCCCCCGGTCCTGTTCCACAAGGGCGCGCTCGTCGGCCCCACCGGCACGGCGCTCGCGGATGAGGTGCGGGCCACGGTGTCCGACCCCGATCAGCGCGTCGTCGGTGTGGTCGTCAACTCGGTAGACGACCACCTCGCGCGCGGCGACCAGGTGCGGGTCAGCTGGAACCTCGAGACCCTGCGGCCCCTCACCTGGCTCCTCGACGCCGCCGCAGAGGCCGGGCGCGTCGTCGTGCTCACCGCCGACCACGGCCACGTCCTGCACCCGGAGGACGCCGAGTCCCGGCCGCTCCCCGGCGGTGGCGAGCGCTGGCGAGACGCCAGCACCCCACCCGGAGACGGGGAGATCGAGATCGCCGGGCCTCGGGTCCTGCTCGGCGACGGGCGCGTGGTGCTCCCGAGCACCGACCGGCTCCGCTACGGCGGCTACAAGCACGGCTACCACGGCGGCGCCACCCCCGAGGAGGTGCTGGTGCCGGTCGAGGTGCTCGCTCGCCGGCTCCCCGACGGATGGCGCCACGCCCCGCCCGACGAGCCCGCTTGGTGGCGAGACCGGCCGCGCCCCGCCGCACCGGTCGCCGTGGCAGCGCCCGCGGCCCCGCCACCGCCGTCGGATCGAGCGGGCCAGCCGAGCCTCTTCGAGGTCGTCGAGGCCCCGGCCCCGGTGGCCGTGGACCCCGCTGCCGCGGCTCCCGCGGCCACGTGGGTCGACCAGCTCCTGGCCAGCCCATCGTTCCAGGAGCACCGCCAGCGCGTCCGGCTTCCCCGGCCGATTCCCGACGAGCGGGTCCGGCTCTACCTCGCCACCGTCGATGCCAACGGCGGCTCGATGCCCCTCTCGGCGCTCGCTGAGGCCACGGGGGAGCCGGCCGACACGCTGCGCATGGCGCTGTCGCTCGTCCAGCGGCTCGTCAACCTCGACGGGGCCGGCATCCTCACCATCGGCGCCGACGGGAGCGTCGAGCTGAACCGCCAGCTCGCCGGGTTCCAGTTCGGGATCGAGCCGTGATCTCCCCGCAGCGCCGCCGCGAGATCATCGACGCCTTGCGCCGCGGCACCGTCCCGCAGCGAGGTCTCGACGCCTTCGCCGTGGGCACCGGGCGCTTCGCTGCCGCGGTCGACGATGAGCTGGACGTCGTGGCGGCGGGTGGTGCCGGGTTCAAGGCCATCCGCGGCGAGTACGGCTCCGGCAAGTCCTTCACCGTCCGCTGGATCGCCGAACGAGCTCGCAACCGCGGCTTCGCCACCGCCGAGGTGCAGATCAGCGAAGGGGAGACCCCGCTGCACCACCTCGAGACCGTCTACCGGCGGCTCTGCGAGCGCCTCACCACCGCGGACACCCCCGGTGGGGCGCTTCGCACCGTCGTCGACTCGTGGCTGTTCACGCTGCACGACGACGTCGTCGCGGGTGGCGCGGTCGACCCCAGCGACTCAGAGGCTGTGCTCGCGGCCACCGACGCGCTGGCTGAGCAGCGCCTTGGCCCGGTCGCCGCCCGAGCCCCGGCGCTGGCCGCCGTCCTGCGCGGCTACCGGCGAGCGCTCGCCGAGGGTGACAGCGCCGCCGCGGAGGGGCTGCTCGCCTGGCTCGGGGGCCAGCCCCACGTCGCTGCCTCGATCAAGCGCGTCGCGGGCATCCGTGGCGACCTCGACCACGACGGCGCGCTCGCCTTCCTCGCCGGGCTGCTCACGATCCTGCGCGGCGCCGGCTACGACGGCCTGGTCCTCGTCCTGGACGAGGTCGAGACCCTCCAGCGGGTCCGCTCCGACGTGCGAGATCGAGCCCTCAACGCGCTGCGCCAGCTGATCGATGAGGTGGACCAGGGCCGCTTCCCCGGCCTCTACCTCGTCATCACCGGCACCCCCGCGTTCTTCGACGGCCCCCAGGGCGCGCAGCGGCTCCCACCGCTCGCCCAGCGGCTGCACACCGACTTCACCACCGACGCCCGCTTCGACAACCCCCGTGCCGTGCAGCTGCGCCTCCCGGGCTTCGACCTCCACAGCCTCGAGGAGGTCGGTCGGCGAGTGCGCGACCTCTACCGCGACGGCTCGGAGGCACCAGAGCGCATCGGCGAGCGCTGCGACGATGCCTACGTCGCGCTCCTGGCTCGGTCGGTCACCGGCGATCTCGGCGGCAAGGTCGGCGTCGCTCCCCGCGTGTTCCTGAAGAAGCTCGTCGGCGACGTCCTCGACCGCATCGACCAGTTCCCCGACTTCGACCCCCGCCGGGACTACCAGCTCACCATCGCCGACACCGAGCTCACCGAGACCGAGCGCAACGCCCGCGCCGCCACCTCCATCGACGAGATCGACCTCCAGATCGAGTGAGGCCGTGGAGCTGGGACTGCTCGCTCATCTGACGCGGCACTTCGCTCGCGGATCCGAGAACGTCGCGTCCGACGCGCTCGTCTACCTGCTCAACACCTACGACGCTGCTCGCACGGCCATGCTCGATCACGTCCGGAGCGTTGAGCCGGCGCTACCAGAGATCGTCCGGTACCGCGCTCAGCACCCGGAGCCATCCGGAGGCTTCGTGGACATCGCCGGCCAGTCGAGGGGGGGCTTTCCGCTGTTCATCGAGGTGAAGTTCGACGCTGGGCTCACCGCCCGCCAGCCCAGTGCGTACCTCGATGCCCTCCGCAAGGTCGATGGCCCCAGCATGCTGCTGTTCGTCGTCCCGCACCGACGCGTTGGCGCCCTCTGGGGGCGACTGGAGCGGGAGTGCGCCAGCCGAGGCACGGTGCGCGGGAGGCGGGTACTGCAGATCTGTCGTACGACGCTCACGATCACCTCCTGGGGCAGCGTCCTCGACGCGCTCACGTCGACCGAGGACGGCCAGCTCGCTAACGAGGTCGCGCAGCTCCGAGGGCTGGTGCACGAGGAGGACCGGAACATGTTCACACCGCTCGACAGAGAGACACTCAGCGCGGGCGCCCCCGCCGTCAACGATCTGGCGTACGTCATCGACGAGGTGCTGCGAACGGTGGAGGAGCGGCACCTGGGTCGCGCTAGTCGATGGTTCGCCGAACCTGGCTCGTACGGCCGCTACCTCGACGTCGACGGACGCAAGCTTTCCCTCTACATCAACTTCGCACGCTGGGGTGCGCAGGCCCCGACGCCGCTCTGGTTGGCGATCCCAGCCTCACCGGCCGTCGAGAGCGCACTCGCCCCGCTGGCCGAGGGCTCAGAGCTACCGCGCCTCTTTCTCGGTGAGAAGCTCCAGGTCGCGCTGAACGTCGGCGCCGGTCTGGAGCGAAGCGAACTGCTCGAGGCCTTGCTCGCCCAGCTGACCGAGATCTTCGAGTTGCTCAGGGCCGTGCCGACGGGCTCAGCCTCGGCGGCGCCGTCGGATGATGTGATCGACGGATCGTGAGCTTCGATCTGCTGCACCCGGCGGTGCAGCACCACGTGGTCAACAGCCTGGGATGGCGGTCGCTGCGGCCGCTGCAGGAGGCGACGATCCAGCCGATCCTGGCGGGGGAGCACGTCATCGCCACCGCGCCAACGGCGGGCGGCAAGACCGAGGCGGCGATCCTGCCGGTCCTGTCCCGGATGCTCACGGAGGACTGGCGCGGGCTCACGGTCCTCTACGTGTGCCCGTTGCGGGCGCTGCTGAACAACCTCTACGAGCGTCTGGACCGGTACGCCACCCTCGTCGGACGACGGGTGGGCCTCTGGCACGGCGACATCGGCCAGCCCGAGCGCCGGCGACTGCTCGCGGACCCGCCGGACATCCTCCTCACCACGCCGGAGTCGCTCGAGTCGATGCTGGTGTCCAGCGGCGTCGACCACCGACGGTGGTTCCTCGAGGTGCGGGTGGCGATCATCGACGAGATCCACGCCTTCGCCGGCGACGACCGTGGGTGGCACCTCCTCGCGGTCCTCGAGCGCGTCAGCCGTCTCGCCCGGCACGACCTGCAGCGGATCGGCCTCTCCGCCACCCTTGGGAACCCCGACGAGCTACTCGAGTGGCTCACCCGCACCAGCCCGTTGCCAGGGCGGGTGGTGAGCCCGCCTCCGGAGCCCGCTCCACAGCCCGAGATCACGCTCGACTTCGTCGGCAGCCTCGCCAACGCGGCGCTCGTCATCTCCCGCCTGCACCGTGGCGAGAAGCGACTCGTGTTCGTCGACAGCCGCTCGCGAGCCGAGGAGCTGGCCCTGGCGCTGCGGGGCCACGAGGTCACGACCTTCGTGTCGCACGGCTCGCTCGGTGCGAGCGAGCGGCGCGCCGCCGAGGAGGCGTTCAGCCAGGCTCGCGACTGCGTGATCGTCGCCACGTCCACGCTCGAGCTCGGCATCGACGTGGGCGACCTCGACCGAGTCATCCAGATCGACTCGCCCCCGACCGTTGCGGCCTTCCTCCAACGACTCGGTCGCACCGGCCGGCGCCCTGGGACGAGCCGCAACATGCTGCTGCTCGCCACGGACGACGACTCGTTCCTCCGGGCCACGGCCGTGCTGCTCCGCTGGCAGCAGGGCTACGTCGAGCCGATCACGGCGCCGCCCCTACCGCTACACCTGGTGGCCCAGCAGCTCCTCGCGCTCACGCTGCAAGAACGAGGGGTCGGGCGCCTCACCTGGCCAGCGTGGCTCGGCGAGCCGTTCGTGTTCGGGCGCGACGCCGCGGAGCTCATCCCAGCGGTCGTCGACCACCTCGTTGCCGCGGGGTACCTCGCTGAGGATGGCGGCATCGTCGGGATCGGGGAGCAGGCAGAGGCCTCGTTCGGTCGGCGACACTTCCTCGAGCTGCTGTCGGCCTTCACCTCGCCGCCGATGTTCAGCGTCCGGCACGGCCGCCTCGAGATCGGTCTCGTCCCGGACGAGGTGCTCCTCGTCCGCCCGTCTGACATGAGCGCCGGTGGCGCACACGCGCTCGCGCTTGCGGGGCGCAGCTGGGCCATCACCCACATCGACTGGTCACGGCGCATCGTGCAGGTCGAGCCCACCGACGCGCCTGGGGTGGCGAAGTGGCGGGGGAGCGGTCAACCGCTCGGTGCAGTCGTCGCCCGCGGGGTCCGGGAGGTCCTCGCCGGATCCGATCCTGATGAGGCGTCGCTGAGCAGCCGGGCCGAGGTCAAGCTGGCCGACCTGCGGGCTCAGTACCCGTGGGCAGACCCGCAAGCGACCACGGTCGTCCGCGACGAGGCTGGCCGAGTCCGCTGGTGGACCTTCGCCGGCTGGCGGGCGAACCTCTCGCTCGCTGAGCTGATGGCACCGCTCCGCACCGAGGTCGCAGCCGTCGACGATCTCAGCCTGGCACTCGACCCCACGGCTGATGTCTCCACGGTCGCGGCTCGCCTCAGGGCGACCGTTGCCGAAGCCGATCTCGCCCCACCGGTCGTACCTGACGCGATCCGGGGTCTGAAGTTCAGCGAGTGCCTGCCCGATCTCCTCGCTCATCGGGTGGTCGCCTCCCGGTTGGCAGACCCTGCGTCGGTCCAGCAGGCGAGGACCGAGGCAGTCGCAGGCTGGACGGTCGCCACCGAGGGATAGAGCGAGCGCTCCCGCTGTCAGACCGCCTGCCTAACGTCTTCGCCATGGGTGGGAACGAAGACCTCGAGCGTCGTGCACTAGCGGTCCTGCGCCAGATGGTCGGGCCGTCAGCCGAGCTCCGAGACGGACAGCTCGACGCCGTCGACGTCCTCGTGGGGCGGCGGGGGCGGGCCCTGGTGGTGCAGCGGACCGGATGGGGGAAGAGCGCGGTGTACTTCATCGCGACCCGCTTGCTCCGGGAGGAGGGGGCGGGTCCGACGCTGCTCATCTCACCGCTGCTGGCGCTGATGCGGAACCAGGTCGAGATGGCGGCTCGTGCCGGCGTTCGAGCCGCCACCATCAACAGCTCGAACGAGGAGGATTGGGACGCCGTCATCGAGGAGATCCGCACAGGTGCCATCGACCTGCTCCTCGTCTCACCAGAGCGGCTGAGCAACTCCACCTTCCGGCGTGAGGTCATGCCGGCGCTCTCGTCGTCCGCTGGGTTGCTCGTGGTCGACGAGGCGCACTGCATCAGCGACTGGGGGCATGACTTCCGGCCCGACTACCGGCGCGTCGCGCGGATCCTGGAGCTCCTTCCCCGACAGGTGCCGGTGCTCTGCACCACCGCGACGGCGAACGACCGCGTGGTCGACGACATCGTCGACCAGCTCGGGGAGGACCTCACCGTCCTCCGCGGTCCGCTCGATCGCCAGAGCCTCGCACTCGACGTGGTCCAGCTCCCGAACCCTGCCGCACGACTGGCCTGGCTCCGGCAGGTGATCCCCACGCTGCCGGGCTCCGGCATCGTGTACTGCCTCACGGTCCGCGACACCAAGACCGTCGCCCACTGGCTGCGCTCCCACGGGATCGCTGCGGCCGTCTACACCGGGGAGAGCGACGATCAGGACCGTCTCGAGGTCGAGCGAGCGTTCGCGGAGAACGCGTTGAAGGTGGTCGTGGCCACGTCGGCGCTCGGGATGGGGTACGACAAGCCAGACGTCTCCTTCGTGATCCACTACCAGAGCCCTGGCTCACCCATCGCGTACTACCAGCAGGTCGGCCGCGCTGGACGAGCGCTCGACCGAAGCGAGGGGATCCTCCTCGTCGGCGCCGAAGACACCGAGATCCAGGACTACTTCATCTCGACGGCGTTCCCACCCGAGCACCAGGCGCTGCAGGTGCTCGGTGTCCTCCAGGAGTCCACCGAGGGCCTGAAGGTCGCCCAGATCATGGAGCTGGTCAACGTGCGCGAGACCCGGCTGCGAGCGATGCTGAAGATCCTCGAGGTCGAGGGTGCGGTGTCGCAGACCGCGGCCGGCCGTTGGAGCCGGACCGCTCGCCCGTGGGCCTACGACCGCGAGCGCATCGAACGGGTGACCGCAGCCCGGCGCGCCGAGCAAGCGGCCATGCGCGACTACATCACCACCAGCGAGTGCCTGATGGAGCACCTGCGCCGCCAGCTCGATGACCCTGCTGCGACGCGATGCGGACGCTGCGCGCGCTGCACTGGACGCTCCCGAGCCTTCACGCCCGCGGCACCCGAGGTGGCGGCCGCGCAGCGGTTCTTGCAGTCGCGGCCCTTGATCATCGAACCACGGAAGCTGTGGACGAGGCCCAGATCCGGGTCGATCCCGCCGGAGCTGCAGGCGGAACCCGGGCGCGCGCTCGCTGTCTACGGGGACGGCGGGTGGGGGTCGGTGCTGAAGGCCGCCAAGTACGGCGGACAGCCTCTTGGGGAGGACCTGCTGCTCGCCGCTGTCGACCTGCTCAAGCAGTGGAGTCCGTCGCCTGCACCGGGTTGGGTGACGGTCGTGCCCTCCAGCTCCGGCGGTGCGCTCGTACGAGACGCCGCGATCCGCCTGGCGGGGGAGCTCGGCCTGCCGTTCGTCGATGCGGTCGTCCGCGCTCGCCCAGGACGGCCGCAGAAGGAGATGGAGAACAGCGCCCAACAGCTCGGCAACGTCTACGGTGCGTTCGAGGTGAGACCTGACGTGCCCAACGAGCCAGTGCTGCTGATCGACGACATCGCCGACTCGCGCTGGACGCTCACCGTCGTCGCGGAGCAGCTCCGCGCTGCCGGAGCCGGTCCGGTGCGCCCGTTCGTGTTCGCGCTCGCCGAGGGTCGCTGATGGCCCGCCGAGACGACAGCTCCCTCGCCTCGCTCCTGCTCACCCAGCGGGTGGTGGACCTCGGTGTCGAGCCGCTCAAGGCCACGGAGTACTGGCAGCTGCACGAGGCCACTGATTCTCTGGGGTCGCTCCTCGGCCGCTCGGCGGACGAGGTGGCGGCGATGACCAGCAGCGACCTGGACCTCGCCGCTCGGGTGGTGTCGCTGCTCGATGGGGCGACGGCCGTCGCGCTCGAGCTCGAGAACCTGGAGCAGGCTGGTGTCTCCGTGCTGACGCCGGTGGATGAGTCCTATCCGCACACCCTCGGCGAGCGGCTCGGGCGGAAGGCGCCGCCGATCCTCTACGTGGCGGGCGACCCGCAGCTGCTGGTCGCACCAGGGCTGGGCGTGGTCGGATCCCGTGCCGTGGATGAGGCTGGTGCTGACCTGGCTCGCGGCGCAGCACGCCACGCGGTGGAGCATGGTCTGACCCTGGTCTCGGGCGGCGCACGCGGGGTTGATCAGATCTCCATGCGCGCCGCGCTCGAGGCGGACGGTCAGGTCGTTGGCATCCTCGCTGAGAGCCTCCTGCGCCGCCTGCGAGAGCCAGAGACGCGCTCCGCCATCCTCGATGGCAAGGTGTGCCTGATCACCCCCTTCAAGCCCACCGCCGGGTTCTCCGTCGCCAGTGCGATGGGCAGGAACAAGCTCATCTACGCCCTTGCGACAGCGACGCTCGTCGTCGCCTCCGACCTCGAGAAGGGCGGGACCTGGGCGGGCGCCGTCGAGGCCCTGCGACAGAGCATCGGCCCGGTGATCGTCTGGTCCGGTGAAGGTGCCGGTGAGGGGAATCGGGCCCTCATCGCCCAAGGAGCGCACGAGCTGTCCGATCTCGACTCCCTCTTCCCGCTCGATCTCGAGCGAGGACCCGCACCGCAACCGATCGCTGACCAGCTCAGCCTCGGTCTCTGACCACGACGGCAGATCAGCTCCCGGCGCTGAGCGCCCGTCACCGCGTCCCAGCCGTTGCGTACGTTGTTCGTGATGGTGGGCTATGCGCCGGCGTCGTCGCTGGGATGGCTGGACTTCGACGCGGCAGCGTCGGACCGGGCAGCCACGCTGCTGCGTGCGTTCGAGGAGCCGGGGACGCTCGATCCGATCGGATTGGGCTCGATCCGGGACGCGTTCTCCGAGCTGCTCTCGCCAGGGACCTCCACGGTCCAGACCCGGCTCCGGTACTTCATCTTCCTGCCGTGGATCTTCCAGCGCCTCGAACGAGAGCGGGTGGGGCCGACCGACTTCCCACGCCGGCTTCGCCATCTGGAAGCCACCCTGATCGACTGCCTCCGCCACCTGGGCCCGAACCAGGGCGTGCAGGGCTTCACGTCGGGCGAGGACCTGCAGCGCATGCCCAGCGAGGCCTACTGGGGCGGTCTTGGCTCCTGGGGCGTCCGCCGCCTCGATCTGACGATCGCCGAGTACGGCCAGCGAATCAGCTCCTTCGGTCGTCGACCGCTCGAGGTGGACGACGACGGGAACCCGGTGCGGCGGGCCTCGCCGATGTGGGCGGATTGCGTCCCGTGGCGTGGTGTAGCCGTGCGATTCGGTTGTCAGGTTCGTGGGGCTGCGGGCAGGGAGGGTAGTTCGGTGGGGTCGTCGAGCAAGGTGGTGATGCTGGCGGCGGCGATGTAGCGGCGGTCGGCGGCGATCATCTCGTCGTTGATCTCGACGAGTAGGGCGCCGACGAGTCGGATGCGTAGCGACCCCCTCGATGGTGGACAGTCAGGCTGCTGAGTTGAGTGTGGTCAGGGCCGCTGCTCTCGCTTCGGCCGGGGTGCGGTCGCGGAGCGAGTCGTGGGGCCGGTGTTCGTTGTAGTC
>Ga0180217_1004679_pt1 | contig 10698 bp, 12 predicted proteins | sample eDN3rd37CBELigOP_FD_128521 | JGI IMG/M metagenome (GOLD analysis project Ga0180217, IMG submission 128521) | Enriched Organic Plus compost microbial communities from Emeryville, California, USA - eDNA 3rd pass 37_C BE-Lig OP (version 2) (version 2) ... | reverse complement strand
GGCTTAATCAGCGCCCATTCCGCATCGCTCAGGTCGAACCGTGCCATCTCACCCTCCTGGTTACGGAAAATGAATCACTGTTCGTCCTTCAGTCCTATCCCCTTTATGAGTACAGAACCTAGCCCGCGACCTGATCCGGCTATGGCACGAGCCGGCCCTGCTGGAGCGGGTGCGCATGTCGGCCAGCCCCGTGCGAGTGATCACGCCGAGGTACCGCGAGACGCGCGGGGCGCCCTTCGGCCCGGGCGTGGAGTGGTGGGCCCTCGAGGATCCTTAGCCCTCTATGGAGGCGGCATCTCGTTCCTCGGCGCGACGGGAGAGCCGCCCGCATCGCAGGCCAGCGATCCTACGACGCCGGTGCGCGGACCGTTCTCCGCCGACTTCCGCTGGGTGAGCGTGCCCGACTGGCTCGGCGGGCCGATCCGGTTGACCGAGGCCCAGGCCGCGGTGTTCAGGTCGTTGTGGTCGTTCCAGGGGAACCCATGAGCGGAGAGCGAATCATGCGGCGCGCCGGACTGAAGAGCGGCAAGCCCATCGATGTGTTCAAGATGAAGGCGCGCGACAAGGGCAAGCCAGAGGCAGAGGCACCTTGGCCGCTTACCGGGCGCTGGTCGTGACGCAAAGGCGCGCGGGCTTGTATGTGCGCCGAGGTCTCACGATCCAACAAGCCTCGACAGGCTACGAGGGGCGAGACGTAACTGCTCCCGCCCGTGCGGCAAGGTGCGCGGCGAGCTTGTCGAGCGTCTGGACCCCATAGCCGACCGCGCCGAAGCCGATCGTCGCCTCGCGCTGTGCCCGTGTGGGATGCAACTGCCGCAGGGTCAGGACCGTGCGTCCATCGGACTGTTCGTCAAAGGTGACGAGCATGCGGAACATGCCGGGATCGTCATCGCGGTCCGCACCATGATCGACCTCGATCCGCCGCGGCCGGTCGATGATGCGAAACACCATTCGGTTGTCGTAGCGCGTTCCGTCCGCAGCCACCATGTCGAAGCGCCAGACGCCGCCCTCGCGGATGTCGATCTCGCGCGTCTCAATGGTCATGCTGGCAGGACCGAACCAGGCGGTGACCTGCGCCGGGTCGGTCCAGGCATCGAACACGGCCTCGCGCGGGGCGTCGAGCACACGGGCGATCACGATCTCGCGGTCGATCGGCCAGGCGGCCCAGGCGGAGGGGGCAGACGAAACGGTTGTCATCGAATATCCTTTTTCTTGAGGTGATGGAGATGGGCCTCGAGCCGGTCGAGCCGGCTTTCCCAGGCGTCAAGATGGGCGCGCAGCCAGGCGTCGGCACCGCGTAGCGTATCGGGGGCGAGCGTGCAGGTGCGCACCCGCCCCGCTTTGCGTGATGTCACGAGCCCACCCTCCTCCAGTACCCGGAGGTGCTTGAGCAGCGTTGGCAGACCGATGGAAAAGGGCTCGGCGAGTTCGCTCACCGGCGCCTCACCCCGACACAGCCGCGCAACGATGGCACGGCGTGTGGGGTCGGCCAGCGCGGCGAAGGTGCGATCGAGTACGGGATAATTGTTTGCCATATGGCGAAGTATTGCCTTGTGCTCATCTCAAGTCAAATCCGACTTGTCGGCGCATTCAGGCGCCGCGCCCGGCGCCGACGAGATGCCCTGGTCATCCAAGCGCGATGGACAACCGATGGCAGTGACGCACGTCCAAGTCACTGGACCATAAGGCTATTTGCGTGTGCTTCCGCAAAGAAGTTGCCGCGGATTTCGAGAGAAAAGAAGGCGAAAGAGAGTCGAACCGGGCGGGTCCTTCGTGACCCGGCGATGAAGGACAGCACACGCAGAACCGGCCTGAACCCCGCGCGGTGTCGCGGATTCCCCAAACGAAAACGCCCAACCGATAGAGGTTGGGCGTGGAAGGGTGGTGGAGCCAAGCGGGATCGAACCGCTGACCTCCTGCATGCCATGCAGGCGCTCTCCCAGCTGAGCTATGGCCCCGTACCAATCTTGGGAGCGGTCTGGTAGCCGATCCCGTGTCGCATTGCCAGCAAAAGTGTACTTGCGGTTTTGCGTCCGGCAATGCGACCAAAACAAACCGAAGTGAAAGACTAGCCTTCGTCCTTGGAGATGTCGGCGTCGATGATGCCGGAGACGTCGTCTTCCTCGTCCTCGACTTCGCCCAGAAGGTCGTCGTCTTCCTCGTCCTCGTCGTCCTCGACCTCGATATCCTCGATCTCGGCGGCGTCCTCGTCGCCCTCGACCACCGACATGCCCTCGGCGTTCTCCGGCTCCTCGTCCTCGATGACCTCTTCCTCGTCTTCGTCCTCGCCGGTGGCGGCGACGTTCAGCGGCGCTTCCTCGACGATGTCTTCTTCCTCGTCCTCGTCCTCGGTCTCGGCCTCGCCGTCCTCGGCCTCGTCATCCTCGTCTTCGTCCTCGGTCTCCTCGGCCCGGATCACACCGGCGGGCTCGGGCTGGCGGCGGCGCTGCTTGAACAGCGCCTCAGGCTCATACGAGAAACCGCATTTCGGGCACTCGATGGGGCGCTTCTCCAGATCGTAAAAGCGGGCATTGCACGAAGGGCAGGCCCGTTTGGTTCCAAGATCCGCCTTGACCAAGCTGATGTTCCCGTGAAGAAGGGGTTGTTCGGAGGGGCGCGTTTGCCACGGCTGGCCCCCGCTGTAAAGGTCATTTCCACGCCATGCAGAACCCCCATCCCGTCCCCCGCCGCGCCCGCCGGGCGGGCCCCCTGAAGGGCGCCGCCCCTATTCCGGGCGACAAGTCTATTTCCCAGCGGGCCATCATCCTGGGCGGCATGGCCGAAGGGGAAACCCGCATTTCCGGCCTTCTGGAATCGGGCGACGTCCAGTCCACCGCCGGGGCAATCCGGGCGCTGGGCGCCGGCGTGACGCGCGAAGGGCCGGGCGCCTGGCGGGTGACGGGCGTGGGCGTCGGCAATTGGAAGGCTCCGGCCGGGGCGCTGGATTTCGGCAATTCCGGCACCGGCTCGCGGCTGGTGATGGGCGCGGTGGCGACGACCCCGATCCGCGCCGCCTTCACCGGCGACGCCTCCTTGCGTTCGCGCCCCATGGCGCGGGTGCTGGTGCCGCTCAAGGCTTTCGGCGCCGCTTACGAGGGGCAGGGGCCCAAGGCGCTGATGCCGGTGACGGTGACGGGCGCCAGGGACGCGAAGGCGGCGGATGTCACCGTCGCCACCGCCTCGGCGCAGGTGAAGTCGGCGCTGCTTCTGGCGGCGCTGAACGCCACGGGCACCAGCCGCATCGCGCAGGGCACGCTCACCCGCGACCATACCGAAAAGATGCTGGCCGGGTTCGGCGCGCGGATTGCCGTGACGCCCGACGGCGCGGGCGAGGTCATCGCCGTCGAAGGCCCCGCCGCCCTAAAGGGCTGCACGGTGGAGGTGCCGCGCGATCCGTCTTCGGCCGCCTTCCCGCTGGTGGCGGCACTGATCGTGCCGGGGTCGGAGGTTTCGCTTCCCGGCATCATGCTCAATCCCCGCCGCACCGGCCTGATCCAGACCCTGATCGAGATGGGGGCGGACATCGCCATCACCAACCGGCGTGTCAGCGGCGGCGAGGAGATCGGCGACCTCACCGTGCGCCATTCGGCCCTCAAGGGCATCGAGGTGCCCGCCGGACGCGCCCCCGCCATGATCGACGAATATCCCATCCTGGCGGTGGCGGCGGCCTTCGCCACCGGCACCACCGCCATGCGGGGCCTTGAGGAATTGCGCGTCAAGGAAAGCGACCGGCTGGAAGCGGTGGCGCGGGGCCTCAAGCGCAACGGGGTGCCCTACACCATAGAAGGCGACGATCTGCTGGTGCAGGGCCTGGGCGCGGATGGCGTGCCCGGCGGCGGCATGGTCCCGACGCATATGGACCACCGCATCGCCATGAGCTTCCTCACCATGGGAATGGCGTCGCAGAACCCGGTGACGGTGGACGACGTGACCATGATCGCCACGTCTTTCCCCGAATATGAGGGGCTGATGCGCGACCTGGGCGCGGTCCTGGAATGAGCGTCGTCATCGCCGTGGACGGTACCGCCGCGTCCGGCAAGGGCACGCTGGCGAAGCGGCTCGCCGCCCATTTCGGCTTTGCGCATCTGGACTCCGGGGCGCTCTACCGCCTCACCGCGCTGGCGGTGCTGAATGCGGGCGGCGATCCCAGGGCCGAGGCCGACGCGCTGCACGGCGCCCAGACCATAGACCTTTCCATGGCGGGCGATCCCGCCATCCGCACCGATGTGGTGGGGCAGGCGGCCAGCCAGGTCGCCGCCATTCCGGCGGTGCGCGCGGCCCTGTTCGATTTCCAGCGCAACTTCCTGGAGCATCCCCCCGGCGGCAGCCCCGGCGCGGTGATGGACGGGCGCGACATCGGCACGGTGATCTGCCCCAAGGCCACCGCCAAGCTCTATGTGGACGCGCGGCCGGAGCTGCGCGCCCATCGCCGCTGGCTGGAGCTGAAGGCCATGGGCATCCTGCGCGACGAGGCGGGCCTTCTGAAGGAGCTCATGGCCCGCGACGCCGCCGACAAGGCGCGGCCCGTCTCGCCCCTGCGCCAGGCCCCGGACGCCGCCTTGCTCGATACCTCCGATTTGGGTATAGACGCCGCGTTCGCGGCAGCTCTTGCCCTGGTGGAACCCAAGGTTCTCCCGATATTGCAGGGGCGCGTCCAGGGATCGCCCAGGGGCTGAAGGAGGCCCGGCGTCCTTTCCGGGCAACCGCTTACCTATCCAACCCAACCCGTCCGGGGCGCGCTGCTCCGGGAAGACCTGTCGTCCGAAGCTCCCGGAGGGAGCGAAGGACGATCGGCAAGACGTTTTACAGGATCACTGCATGGCTCGCGCCGCAACCGCCACCAAGGAAACCATCGCCACCCCGTCGCGCGAAGACTTCGCCGCGATGCTCGAGCAGAGCTTCGAGACCCAGTCGCCCCAGGAAGGCTCCGTCATCAAGGGCAAGATCGTCGCCATCGAGAACGACTATGCCATGGTGGATGTGGGCCTGAAGACCGAGGGCCGCATCGCCCTCAAGGAATTCGCCATGCCCGGCGTGCCCGCCGACATCAAAGTGGGCGACGAGGTCGAGGTCTATCTCGAGCGCGTCGAGAACGCGCTGGGCGAGGCCGTGCTGTCGCGCGACAAGGCCCGCCGCGAGGAAAGCTGGATCAAGCTGGAGAAGGCCTTCAACGACCAGACCCGCGTCACCGGCGTGATCTTCGGCCGCGTCAAGGGCGGCTTCACCGTGGACCTGGACGGCGCCGTGGCCTTCCTGCCCGGCAGCCAGGTGGATGTCCGCCCGATGCGCGATGTCGCCCCGCTGATGAACCAGCCGCAGCTTTTCCAGATCCTCAAGATGGACCGCCGCCGCGGCAACATCGTGGTGTCGCGCCGTGCCGTGCTGGAAGAGCGCCGTGCCGAGGAGCGCACCAGCTTGGTCGCCTCGCCCCAGGAGAAGCAGGTGGTCGAAGGCGTGGTCAAGAACATCACCGATTACGGCGCCTTCGTGGATCTGGGCGGCGTGGACGGCCTCCTGCACGTCACCGACATCGCCTGGCGCCGCGTCAGCCATCCGACCGAGGTGCTTTCCGTCGGCCAGACCGTCACGGTGCAGATCATCAAGATCAACCATGAGACCCAGCGCATTTCGCTGGGCATGAAGCAGCTCCAGACCGATCCCTGGGAAGGCGTCTCGGTCAAGTATCCGGTGGGCGCCAAGTTCACCGGCAAGGTCACCAACGTCACCGACTATGGCGCCTTCGTCGAGCTGGAGCCGGGCGTCGAGGGCCTGGTGCATGTCAGCGAGATGAGCTGGGTGAAGAAGAACCTGGCCCCGTCCAAGCTGGTGACGCCGGGCGCCGAGGTCGAGGTGCAGGTGCTGGAGGTGGATTCCAACAAGCGCCGCATTTCGCTGGGCCTGAAGCAGACCCAGGAGAATCCCTGGAACGTCGTCACCCAGAACCATCCGGTGGGCAGCGTGATCGAGGGCGAGATCAAGTCCATCACCGAGTTCGGCCTCTTCATCGGCCTGGACAACGACATTGACGGCATGGTGCACCTCTCCGACCTCTCCTGGAGCGAGCCGGGCGAGGAAGCCATCAAGAAGTATGAGAAGGGCCAGACCGTGAAGGCCAAGGTCCTGGACATCGATGTGGAGAAGGAGCGCGTCTCCCTCGGCATCAAGCAGCTCGAGAACGACCCGATCGAGAAGGCGGGCGCGGGCGGCGGCGCCCTGCGCAAGGGCCAGGTGGTCACCGGCACCGTCACCGAGGTCAATGACGGCGGCATCGAGGTGGAACTGGAAGGCGGCGTCCGCTCCTTCATCCGCCGCGCCGACCTTGCCCGTGACCGCAACGACCAGCGCCCGGAACGCTTCGGCAAGGGCGACAAGGTGGATGCCCTGGTCACCAGCGTGGACAAGGCCAGCCGCAAGGTCTCGCTCTCCATCAAGGCCCGCGAAGTGGCCGAGGAGAAGGAAGCGGTGGAGCAGTATGGCTCCTCCGACTCCGGCGCCTCGCTGGGCGACATCCTGGGCGCCGCGCTCAAGAAGAAAAAGAGCGACTAGGACCGTTCAGGTCACGCAAACGGAAGGGCGCGGGAACATCTCCCGCGCCCCTTTTGCTGTCTCTTCAAGCTGCGGGACTGACGCCCGGCCCGCCCGAAGATTTGCGCTTTTTCAGAATCGCACTAGCGTGATGTTTCTAACGTTAGAGGAGTCACTGGAATGGCTAAGAAGAAGGGGGCGCTGGCCAAGCGCGCAACCGAGCTGAAAGACGCGGTTGCCGGCCTGGTCGCGACCGTGGTGCCCGCCGCGGCGCCCAAGAAGAAAAAGCGCAAGGCCAAGAAGGCCAAGGTGGTGACGGCGAAGAAGGCCGTGAAGAAAGCCGCGAAGGCCGCCAAGAAGACCGTCCGCAAGGCGACCAAGGCCAAGAAGGCGAAGAAGACCAAGAAGAAGAGATAGGCGGGCGCGGGAAGGGGCATCGCACCCTTCGCCGCCGTCAGGCTTTGATGGCAGGGCGCGCTTCCGCTTTCCGCGGGGCGCGCCCTTGTTTTCCGAAGACGCGAATCGCGCAGGCGCCGGGCGTCCGGCGTGCGGCCCAGGTCGCGGGTTCCCGCCCAAAAAAGCGGCGGGCTGACCGGCCAATAGGCCCCAAATGCCCTCGAAACCCGAAAAAGACTGACTTTTCAGTCGGTTCCCGTTGACGCTGGCCCCTTGCTCTGACACTTTACGGCCTATGGCCGGTGTCCTGCCGGCGTGGGGCTTCGATGATCAAATCCGAACTGGTCGCGCGTCTTACCGCCCGTTACCCGCATCTCTATCACCGGGATGTGGAGCGCATCGTCACCACCGTGCTGGATTCGATCAGCAAGGCGCTGGCCGAAGGCCACCGCGTCGAGCTGCGCGGTTTCGGCGCCTTCTCGGTCAAGACCCGTCCCAGCCGCATGGGCCGCAATCCCCGCACCGGCGAGCCGGTGGCGGTGGGCCAGAAGCGCGCGCCCTTCTTCCGCACGGGCAAGGAGTTGCGCGAGCGCCTGAATGGTGGGAAACCCGGCGAGCCTTAAGGAGCGTCGGCCAGCAAAAGTGCGAAGCGGTTTTGCGTCCGGCCGCGCGACCTAAAAAAGACTCCCCTTAAGGAGCGTCGGCCAGCAAAAGTGCGAAGCGGTTTTGCGTCCGGCCGCGCGACCTAAAAAAGACTCCCCTTAAGGAGCGTCGGCCAGCAAAAGTGCGAAACGGTTTTGCGTCCGGCCGCGCGAACCAAAAAGGCTCGCCTCTGATGTCCGCCAATCCCGTCTATGTCGCCCTCGATACGCCCGATCTCGACCGGGCGCTGGCGCTGGCCGCCCAGGTCGCGCCCTATGTGGGCGGACTGAAGCTGGGCAAGGAATTCCTGGCCGCCAACGGGCCCGAGGCGCTGTCCCGTTTCCACGCCTTCGGCCTGCCGGTCTTCGCCGACACCAAGTTCCACGACATCCCCAACACGGTGGCCGGGGCGGTGCGCGCCACCGTCCGGCTGGGGGTGCACATCGTCAATGTCCATGCCTCGGGCGGGGCGGCGATGATGCAGGCGGCGCGCGACGCCGCCAAAGAGGTGGACCCGTCCATCCGGGTGATCGCCGTCACGGTGCTCACCAGCATGAGCGACGCCGATCTCCTGGCGGTGGGGCAGGCGACGCCCGCGCGCGACCAGGTGCTGCGGCTGGCGGACCTGGCGCAGGCCTGCGGCCTGGATGGCGTGGTCTGCTCAGCGCATGAGATCGCGCCCATCCGCGCTGCGCAGGGCAAGGACTTCCTGCTGGTGGTGCCGGGCATCCGGCCCGAGGGCGCGGCGCTGGGCGACCAGCAACGGGTGATGGGCCCGAAAGCGGCGCTGGATGCCGGGGCCTCGATCCTGGTGATCGGCCGCCCCATCACCGGCGCGCAAGACCCGGCGGACGCGGCGCGCGCCATCGCCGAAAGCCTTGGATACTGAACGGTTTAGCCGGGTTTGCTTGATTTTGGGGACCCCAGGGCCCATACACCCGCTGCCATGACCATCGCCGTCAAGATTTGTGGCCTGACCAGCGCCGGGGCGGCGGATGCCGCTGCGCGCGCGGGCGCCGCCTATGGCGGGCTGGTCTTTCATCCCGCGTCGCCCCGCAACCTCTCGCTGGAGCAGGCGCGCGCCATCGCCGCCGCCATGGCGGGGCGGCTGAAGCGCGTGGCGCTGCTTGCCGATCCCAGCGACGCGGAGCTGGAAGCGGTTATCGCCGCCGCCGCGCCCGATTATCTGCAACTGCATGGCGCCGAGACGGTGGCGCGCACCGCCGCCATCCGCGCCCGCTTCGGGCTGCCCGTCATCAAGGCGCTGCCGGTGGCCGAGGCCGAAGACCTGAAAGCCGCGAACGCTTATGCGGCGGTGGCCGATCTGTTCCTGTTCGATGCCAAGCCGCCCAGGGGCGCCGCGCGCGCGGGCGGCCATGGCGCCGCCTTCGACTGGTCGCTGCTCAAGGGCCGCGACATCGCCAGGCCCTGGTTCCTGGCAGGCGGGCTGCGCCCCGACAATGTCGGCGCGGCCATCCGCGCCAGCGGGGCGGCGATGGTGGATGTCTCCTCCGGCGTCGAAAGCGCGCCGGGCGTGAAGAGTCCCGAGCATATCCTTCAATTCATCGCCGCCGCGCGGCAACCGGTGCAGGCATGACCGCCTCTTCCCATCTTCTGGCGAACTCTTTGCGCGGCGGTCCCGACGCGGGCGGCCATTTCGGCGCCTATGGCGGCCGCTATGTCGCCGAAACCCTGATGCCGCTGATTCTGGAGCTGGAGCAGGCCTATGAAGCCTCGAAGACGGACGGGGCCTTCCAGGCCGAGCTGGACGGGCTGCTCAAGCATTATGTCGGCCGCGAAAGCCCGCTCTATCTGGCCGAGCGCCTGACGGCCCATTTCGGCGGCGGGAAGATCTATCTCAAGCGCGAGGACCTCAACCACACCGGCGCGCACAAGATCAACAACTGCCTGGGCCAGATTCTGCTCGCGCGCCGCATGGGCAAGACGCGCATCATCGCCGAGACCGGCGCGGGCCAGCATGGCGTCGCCACCGCCACCGTGGCGGCGCGCTTCGGCTATCCCTGCACCGTCTATATGGGCGAGCTGGACACGGAGCGCCAAAAACCGAATGTCTTCCGCATGAAGCTGCTGGGGGCGGAGGTCAGGCCCGTCACCTCCGGCTCGCGCACGCTGAAGGATGCGATGAACGAGGCGCTGCGCGACTGGGTCGCCAATGTCCACGACACGTTCTACATCATCGGCTCGGCGGCGGGGCCGCATCCCTATCCGGCGATGGTGCGGGACTTCCAGACCGTGATCGGGCGCGAGGCGCGCGCCCAGATGCTGGAGCGCGAGGGGCGGCTGCCCGACCTGGTGGTGGCCTGTGTCGGCGGCGGCTCCAACGCCATCGGCATGTTCCATCCCTTCCTCGACGATACGGACGTGGAAATCCATGGCGTCGAAGCGGCAGGCGACGGCGTGGACACGCCGCGCCATGCCGCCACGCTGCTCAAGGGATCGCCCGGCGTGCTGCACGGCGCGCGCTCCTATCTGCTGCAGGACCAGGACGGCCAGATCGCCGAAGCCCATTCCATCTCGGCGGGGCTGGATTACCCCGGCGTCGGCCCCGAGCATGCCTGGCTCAAGGACAGGGGCCGGGTGAAGTATTTCTCCGTCACCGACAAGGAGGCGCTGGAGGCGTTCCAGCTCCTGTCGAAGCTCGAAGGCATCATCCCGGCGCTGGAATCGGCGCATGCCATCGCCCATGCCGGCACCATCGCGCGGCGCATGCGCAGGGATCAGAGCATCGCCGTCTGCCTGTCGGGGCGCGGCGACAAGGACATCTTCTCGGTCGCCGATGCGCTGGGGGTGAAGCTGTGAGCCGTCTCAACGACACCTTCGCGCGTCTGAAGAAAAATGGCCGCGCCGCCTTCATCCCCTTCATCAGCGCGGGCGATCCCGACATGGAGACGTCCTTCTCCATCCTGGAATCGCTGCCCGCCCGCGGCGCCGACATCATCGAGCTGGGCATGCCCTTCTCCGATCCGATGGCCGACGGCCCGGCGGTGCAGGCTTCTTCGGCGCGCGCCATCGAAGCGGGCGCGACCTTGCCCAAGGTGATCGAGATGGTGCGCAAGTTCCGCCGCAAGGACGGCAAGACCCCCATCGTGCTGATGGGCTATTTCAACCCCATCC
>Ga0180217_1004678_pt1 | contig 10698 bp, 9 predicted proteins | sample eDN3rd37CBELigOP_FD_128521 | JGI IMG/M metagenome (GOLD analysis project Ga0180217, IMG submission 128521) | Enriched Organic Plus compost microbial communities from Emeryville, California, USA - eDNA 3rd pass 37_C BE-Lig OP (version 2) (version 2) ... | reverse complement strand
CCGCAGCACCGCCAACGCCGCATCCAGGCCCTGCTCGTCCACGGGCACGGACTCGAAGATCCGGTTCACGATCGTCGTGGTGTGCTCACCAATCCGGCCAGCCCATTCCCGGACCCGGTCGGCGTCCCATTGCCGGTAGCGGGGCCCGTCGGGCAGGTCACTGTCGTGCGTGCGGTACTCGTTGACCATCCCGACAGGGGCGAGGAGATGACTGGTCAGCCGCTCCTGCCCGGCGAACACCTCCAGCGTGGTGTCAGTCACCCGAAGGTCGACGGCCCGGCCGATGTGCGGGTAGGGGACGGAGTAGAAGTTCTTCTCGAACACCACGTGCCCGTTCTTCTGAACGCGACGCCGGTAGAACCATCGGGAGATCTCGAACGAGACGGCCGGCAGCGGCCGCAGCAGCTGCTTCTCTTCGCTCTCGAACACCCTCACCCTCGAACCGACGCGTTTCTGGAACGGCTCGGCGTTGAACGCTCTCACCCGCTCATAGACCGCCGCCCGCAACTCCGGCAGAGTCGCGAACTGCCGATCCCGGAGCGCCGCGATCACCCATGTGGCGATGTTCCCGACAGTGTTCTCAACGCTCGCCTTGTCCTTCGGCTTCCTCACCCGCCCCGGCAGCACTGCCGCGGAGTAGTGCGCCGCGAGCTCTCGATAGGCGTCGTTGAGCACCACCTCACCCTCCGCGGGATGCTTCAGCACCCCGGTCTTCAAGTTGTCCGGCACGATCCTCGGGACACTGCCGCCGAACCAATCGAACATCGCGACATGCGCGCGCAACCAGGTGTCCTGCTTCATATCGACGGTCGGCTCGACGAACGCGAACCGGGAGAACGGCAGCGCACCGACGAACAAGTAGACCCGCGTCTGCTGCCCGGTGACCGGGTCAATCAAGGCCATCGTCTTGCCCGACCAATCGACCTCGACCGTCTGCCCGGCCTTGTGACCCACCCGCGACGCAGCCCCAGCGATCAGGACGTGCCGCTGGTAGCTCTTACAGAACCGGTCGTATCCCATCGCCGTCGCCCCGTCGGCGCGGCACGCATCGACGTACTCGCCGTGCAACAGCTTGAGCGTCACCCCAACCCGAGCGAGCTCCCGATGCACCCGCTCCCAGTCCGGCTGCGCGTGAACACTCTCATGCTCCCCCCGCCCAGGAAACAGCCGCGCATACACCTCCGCCTCCTCGAGAGCGGCGACGTCGTCCCAATCGATCCCTTCCCGGTCAGCGGCGTCGATCACCGCCGCCACGCTGGTGCGGGACATGCCCTGCGCGGCGATCTGCCGCCCCGTGAATCCCTCTGCACGAAGCCGGAGCACCAGCTTCACCTTGATCCTGCGTACCATCCGAACAACTCCTTCTGCCGCGCGATAGGTCCGCACGGCAGAAGGAGCCTAGAAACAGCGGCCCTGAACCCGAATATTCGGTGGCCCCGAACAACGCGATCGCGTCAACACGCGCCCGGCCCCCGCCCCCAATATCAGCGGCCCTCAGAAGAGCGAATACTCAATCAATCGGCCGGAGCCATGACGACCGCGAGCGGGTTTACCGGCGAACCGGTCCCTTGGGCGATCCGAAGTGGAGCCATCATGAATAAGAACTCATGGATGCCGTCAGCTGCGATTTCCACCAGGTTGAGCATCTCCATGATCTGAATTTGCTGATCCGCAAGGAGCAGAGCATGAACTTCCAACGGCTCCTCACTCGGCACCGCTTCGAACGGCATTGTGTCGGAGCCGACGACGCTCACACCGAGACCAACGAGGTATTGCGCTGAATCCACTCCCGGTCCGCCGAACGGTGCGCGCATGAACTGATCCGGCGTCGCGTATGCGGCGTCCCTTCCAGTGCGGAAGAGGACGGCATCACCTCGCCGGAGGGGGGTGCCTTGACTGGCGACGCACGAGTCGATGTCGGTCGGCGTTAGTTCGCGATCGACCGATTCGACGCCGAAGTGGCGCGGAAAATCGAGGAGCACTCCGCGGGCGACTACCGGGACCGGCATCGACCTTGGCATTGGAGCGGAGCGACCGCGCGAGACGTGGTACGGCGCGTCGACATGTGTACCCGTGTGAGTGCCGACCGTCATGCAATCTGTTCCCGACAGGATCGTTTCAGCGGAGACCGGGGTCCGGTCGTCGAACGGCGCGTGTGGATGGGTGAGTTCGAGTTCGAATGGCCGCGAAACGGGAGCGGCTATCGTGTCCGCGTTCAGCGGATGGGACAGTTCGTAGATGCGACGGATAACGCCCGCGTCGACCATTGCAGCACTCCATTGTTTAAGCGTCAGGATCGATTCATCCTTGCAGGCGTACTGCGCCGGGAACCCCGCGTAGGCACGTTTGTGCACAATGCGCGAAGTTCTGCATTGCATTGGCGTTGAAGCTGCACATTGCTCGTTGCCGCCGGTTGGTACGCTCAGTGGACAGTTCGGCGGATGAAGCACTCCCTGCCTACGGCATCGCATGAACAGATGTGCATCCCATCGAGTGACCTCAAAAACCGATACGCGTAACGTGAGCGTGTCGCTGGACGGCGAGTTCGCCGAGTACCCCGATCGACGTCATCGGTCGGGGTCGGCGTAAGCAGTCCCACCCGCATCAAGCAATGGAGCAATCATGCCTACATCCCGAATGCGACCTTCGCCAGGCAGTCGTCTTGCGAAGCGTTCGCGTGTTGCATTTGCACTCGCGGTCGCCGCAGTTACCGCGGTTACCATTTCCGCATGCTCGGGCTCAACGTCGAGCACTGGCAACGATGACGCCTCGGCCACCTTCGTCATGTCGCAGCAGACGCTGCCGACGACGCTCGACCCGGACAACTTCTCCGGGGGAACGCGCTTCTACCTCGCTGCCTTTAACTCTCTGCTGTTCAGCTACACGGGGACTTCTTGTGGGACTGCTCCGACTTCGGACGAGATGGTTCCGCAGCTCGCCAAGTCATGGGAAGTGAGTGACGACCGCAAGACAATCACTGTTGAGCTCAACGACTATGAGAGCCAGTGGGGAAATCCGCTAACCGCGGAGGACGTCAAGTACACAATCGAGCGAGGGCGCGCTCTCAGCCCGATCATGCAGTTCCTCTCCCTTCAGACCGTGAAGATGGACGAGTCAGAGCCCATCACTGTTGTCGACGAGAACACGTTCACGATTAACGTCACAGAGCCGAGCCCGCTCGACCTCGCGATCTGGACCGTTCCTACGTTCACGATCCTGGACAAGACCGAGATCGAGAAGAACGCCACGAGCGAGGACCCGTGGGGCACCGCGTGGGCCGAGAAGAACTCGGCAGGATTCGGCCCGTGGCAGGTGGACTCCTTCGTGGACGGTGATTCCATCACAATGAGCGCGAACCCAGGCTTCACGGGTGATCGTGGCAACGTCGACAAGCTCGTCATCAAGCAAGTTGCACAGGCCTCAGATCAGATGCAGCTCCTCCAGAGCGGATCCCTGAACTACGCTCGCGACCTTACTTTCCAGCAGTTTGACTCGCTGGGCGCGGCGAACAACGTCGAGGTCTACCCCTGCGCACCAGTGAGCCGCGACTGGTTGATCCTCAATTTCGACGCAGTCCCTGCATTCGCGGACGTCCGAGTGCGCCAGGCGATCAGCATGGCGCTTGACCGAGACGCGCTCAACCAAGGCGCCTACGCAGGCCTGGGCACGCCGTCGGAGTACGGCCTGCTCACCGGTGTGCTGCCGGAGAGCCCGGACCTCGAGGAGATCCCCACCGGCGACATTGAGGGTGCGAAGGCGCTCCTCAAGGAAGCCGGCTACGCGGATGGCTTCTCGTTCACCCTTGGCTACAGCGCAACGCAGCCCGGCGCTCAGGTGGAGCAACTCAGCGTGCTCCTCCAGAGCCAGCTCGCCGACTTGGGAATTACCGTCAACCTCGCTCCGTACGCCTCTGGAACCGAGCTCCAGGATGCTCACGGTAAGGGCACTTACGAGGCACAGCTGTGGTCATCCGGCGCCGCCGTTCCGTCAGCGTACTTCGAAGCCACGCTCGTTCAGCCCGGTGCGCCGAACAACACTTGGGGATACGACAGTACGGAGTACACGGCTCTCGTCGAGCAGATGGGCGCGGCTGAGGTGGGCAGCGAGGAATACCAGGCTCTGTCGGTGCAGATCGCGAACCAGTTCGTCGCCGATGTGCCGATCGTGTCGCTCGTGGACACCCCGAACATCTTCGCAATGACCACGAACGTCTCAGGAATTGACGACGCACTCGGCACGATCATGATCCGTCCTGACGTGTCCCAGCTCACCGTCAAGTAAATCCACCACCCGGCAGCCGCGCTCCGGAAGTATCCGGAGCGCGGCTGCTGACTAAGGTCCCATCACATGATCACGAATGTCCTGACGTCGGCCATCAGCCGACCGAGGTCCATCAGACGTCGAGTGCAGACACGTCGAGCGAGCCTCATCGCCGTCGTTTTCGGAGTGCTCCCGGTCGTGCTGCTCTATCTTGCGAGCTTCCTGCCGTTCGAATTCTCCCCGACCACTCCCGACGCGGCATCGGTGCTCCTGGCGCCGAGCTCCGTCCACTGGTTCGGCACCGATGCCTCAGGCTTCGACGTCTTCTCTCGCACATTCAGCGCAGCGCAGCTCGACCTTCCGCTCGCTATCGGGGGGACAGTAGTGGCCGCCCTTATCGGCGTACCAATCGGTCTGCTGGTATCGGAAGAGACCGTTGCCTCGAACGCCGTGATGCGCGTGGTCGACGCACTTCAGGCTCTTCCGCTGCTCATTGTCGCCATCGCCATCGTCAGCCTCTCCGGGCGAAACCTCGTGATGGTGATCCTGGCGATCGTCCTGGTCGCGGGTCCCAACTTTGTCCGACTTACTCGCAGCGGCGCGATCGTCGTGCGGAACATGCGGTTCGTAGAGGCTGCACAGTCTGTCGGCGCCTCGCGCTCACGCGTGATGTTCGTCCACATCCTTCCAAACGTCGCTGGACTCGTCCTCGCACAGTTTGTGCTCGCCATTGGGATGGCTCTCGTTGTGATCGCCGCGCTGAACTTCATCGGGGTTGGCGTCACCCCGCCAACCCCCTCCTGGGGATCAATGGTGAGTGCGGGGGCGGGTGTCATCGGACAGGGAGCGTGGTGGGTGGCCTTCTTCCCCAGCCTTGCAATCGTGATTGTCGTATCCAGCCTGTCGTTCGCTGCCCGCAACGTCGAAGAACTCCTGAAGGCGCGTTGATGTCTCTCCTGACCGTTGAGAACCTCTCCATCGACTACCACACCCGTGACGGAGACCTCCGTGTCGTCGACGACATCTCCTTCCACGTCAACGAAGCTGAAATCGTTGGACTCGTCGGTGAGAGTGGCTCCGGCAAGTCAGCAGTGATCCATGCGGTCGCGGGGCTCCCGCGTAACGTCATCGCTACATCACACGGACGGGTGACGATCGATGGCAGCGACATGCTGACCGCCGGTCATCGCGAACTGCGCGCCCTGCACGGATCCCGGATCGGTTTCGTCGGCCAGAACCCATTCGGGTCCCTTCACCCGACCCTCAAGATCTCTACCCAGTTCCACAACGTACTGAAGGCGCACGGGAAGACCAGCTCACGGCGCGAATCATTTGAGCTCGCGACGGAGACGCTCAAGCTCGTTGGCATCCGAGAGCCTGAGCGAGTCCTGCGTGGCTACGCAAATCAGCTCAGCGGCGGGATGGCTCAGCGAGTCGTCATAGGAATCGCCGCGGTCTTGAAGCCGAGGTTCTTCATTGCTGACGAGCCGACAACGGCGTTAGACCCCACGGTTCAGATCCAAATTCTTGAGGTGCTGCGTGGACTCAGGGAAAGCCTAGGGATGAGCATTCTGATCGTCACTCATGACCTCGGCGTGGTCGCCAATTATTGCGACCGCATGCTCGTGATGCGCTCCGGGTCTCTCCTGGAACAGGGGGCCGTCCGTGACTTGTTCTCGGACGCGACACACCCGTATACACGAGAACTTCTTGATGTGGATGCACACGAAGGTGGTCAGCTGTGAGCAGCATCGGAGACGTTGTCATCGAGTTTGAGCACGTCGTGAAGACGTTCCATCCGTCCGGCGCGCCGGCCGTGCGGGCCGTCGATGACATCTCGTTCCAGATCCGCGCGGGCGAGACCGTAGGACTCATCGGCGAAAGCGGGTCGGGAAAGTCCACGACTGGTCGACTCCTGCTCGGCCTTGAACGCCATGATTCCGGCGTAATCCGATACCGCGGTAGGTCCGTAGACGAGATGGACGTTGCGGAGCGCCGGCGGATGCGTACTGATGTGCAGGTCGTATTCCAGGAACCGTACGAGTCACTGAACCCGCGGCTGCGGATCGGAGACATCGTCGCCGAGCCGCTTGTCGTGCGTGGGCTCGGGGACCGAACTGAACGTCGGAAACGCGTCGCCGAGCGGCTCGAGCGTGTCGGCCTTGCGGCTTCCGTAATGAGTCGATTCCCCGGCGAACTCAGTGGTGGCCAGCAGCAGCGTGTGGGAATCGCGCGTGCGATCGTCGCTGACCCGCGTGTGCTGGTGCTTGACGAGCCCACCGCCTCGCTGGACCGCACAATCCGCGCTCAAGTCGCCGATGTGCTCACCCAGTTGCAGACCGAACTCGGCCTTGGCTATCTCCTAATCACTCACGACATGGGCACCGTGCGCCGTGTCGCTGATCGTGCCCTGGTCATGCTCGCTGGACGCATCGTCGAGGACGGCCCCGTGGAACAAGTAATGAACAACCCGCAGGCCGATTACAGCCGGCTACTGATCGGGTCGGAGCTCAAACCCTATCCTCCGGCGCTCGAGAATCGAGGTGATCTCCGATGAAAAGGTGGGGTGGATTTCTCCTACGGAGACTGCTGTTGGTCGTCGTCTCCCTTTGGGCGCTGGTTACGATCGCCTTCCTTCTCGTTTCTCTTCTTCCGTCGGACCCGGCGAGAGCAGTCGCGGGCGAATACGCGACAGACGAGCAGATCGCAGCAATCTCGGCCGAGCTCGGCCTCGATCAGCCGCTCTGGGCTCGTTATGGGCAATTCCTTGGCGAGCTGCTCACCGGGTCGCTGGGCACCGACATTTACACCGGCGATCCTGTTGCGGCAGAGATCACCGATCGCCTACCTTCAACCCTCGAACTGATCATTCTGGGCCTTGCCGTCGCGACGATCGTCGGCCTGGCGCTCGGCGCGGTGAGCGCCTACTACCACCGGAAGTGGCAGGACAAATTCTCCGGCGGTGTCGTAGCCGTCCTTCAGTCCTTGCCGGACTTCGTCATAGCCGTCGTGTGCCTCTACGTGTTCTTCCATGTCCTGGGGTGGCTCCCCGGTCCCGAAGGACAGCTGAGCATCACCGCAGTCCGACCGCCGACGGTAACCGGGATGATCATCGTCGACAGCCTGTTCGCCGGCCAGTGGGACACCTTCTGGGACGCGGTCCGACACGCGGTGCTTCCTTGTCTAGCGCTGGGCCTCGCTCTCGGAGCGCTGTTCGCGCGCGTCAGCAGGGTCGCCCTGCGCGAGGCGCTTGAGTCGGAGCAGACCCGGTTCGCACGTGCGTGCGGACTTTCTGAGGGAAGCGTCCTGCGGTATGCGCTGCTCACTGCACGCACGCCGATCCTGACGTACGGCGCGATCATGTTCGCAAGCATGGTGGGTGGGACAGCCATCATCGAGACCGTCTTCAACTGGAATGGCGTCTCCCAGTGGTCGGTGCAGGCCATGCTGACCAATAACTTCCCCGCCATCCAGGGCTTCATCGTCGTCGCGGGCACGATCACTCTTTTCGTTTACGTGTTCCTGGACGTCTTGACGGGTGTTCTCGACCCGCGGATTCGCCTCGCACGCGTGGGGCGCTGACCCGCTGCGCGAAAACACAAACTTCACACGAAGGAAAGGAAAAACATGAGCACAAGTGAGCAGCCGCCTGTTCAATGGCCCGGTTGGGTGGCCCCGGAGGGTACCGTCGCAATCGTCACCGGAGCTGGAAGTGGCATCGGCCAGGCCACGAGCATTCTTGCGGCGCAGATGGGCCTCAAGGTCGCAGCGTGGGACATCAACCTCGCTGGCGCTCAGGCGACCGTCGACCGTGCTGGTGAGTATGGAAGCTCCATCGTTCCCATTCTGGCGAACGTCGGTGACGAGCAGGCAGTGCGCGGCGCATTCGCGGAAACGATCGAGAAGCTCGGCAAGCCGACGCTTATCGTCAATAACGCTGGTCCGACAATTCTCGGCCAGACACTTCCTTTTGATGCCGCTGTACAGGAGGCAATCGCCAGCGTCCATTACGTCAGCGAGCAGTTCCTTGCCCTCGAGCCCGGTCCTGGTGCCAGCGTGGTGAACATCGCCGCGGTCTCCGGTCCCATCGCGGGTGGAACGACCAACGACCCGCCCGGAGTCGGCTGGTACACCGCGGCTAAAGCAGGTATCGCTGGCTATACGAAGTGGGCCGCCACCGAGTTTGGTCGGGTCGCCCGCTTCAACGCCATCGCTCCCGGCGGTCCCATCTCGACCCCTCGAAACGCCGCGTTCCTCAACTCTCCTGGAATGCAGGAGCGTATCGCACGCAACCCCATGCGACGCCCCGGTACCCCAGAAGAGCTCGCCGCCGGCATCCTGTTCCTATGGTCACCCGCCGCCAGCTACATCAACGGCTCGCTGCTCGTGATCGACGGTGGCCTGACTCTCACAGGCGGTTGAAATGGTGGACATGGAGAAACGCCTAGCGGCTCTCGAGCATGAGCTGGCGCGCGAGCGCGCTGTCCACGAGGTCCAGCGCCTGATGGGGCGCTACACCGTCAACCATGCGCCCGCGACCATCCATAAGGCGATCGAATTTTTCGCACTAGAACTGCCGGACGTGTCGATAGAGACGGGTGACCGGGGTGTGTACGTGGGCGAAGCAGGCCTTCGGGAGCTGTTCACCGATCGGTTCCCCATGGAGCCTGTCGGCAATCTTCTCATCCATTACCTGGCGTCACCCATGATCGAGGTCGCCGCGGATGGGCAAAGCGCTCGGGGCGTCTGGCGTTCGCCTGGTGTGGAAGCTGTGAGGCCACCGGACGGGGGCGCGCCGGTAGCGCTCTGGTCCTTTGGTGCCTACGCGGGCGACTTCGTGCTGCTGCGCGGAGAGTGGAAGATCCGCCATCTTCAGTGGTTCCGAACTATCAAGTGCAGCTTCGCTGAAGGCTGGGTTGACGATCTATCGATGACGTACAGCCCCGCGATGCCGGAGAGCCCACATCTGCAACCGACCACTTACCACAACCCCTACACACCGGAAACGGTGCAGCAATCAGTGCCACCGTGTCCCCCGCCTTATGAGACTTATGACGGTTTCGGATGGGCTACAACACCTCAGCAACAGTTGCTGTAAGGCTCTTGGCCCGCGCTACGCGCGGGCCAAGAGCAGTCTTGCCGTTGCTTCGTCGGTGACTAGTGCGTTGATGTAGCCTCCGGCAAGCGCGCCCAGTATGGCGGGAACTTTCACGGCCCCTTCGACGATGCCGACCACGAGCGGGATCTGCCGCAGACGGTCAAGGGGAACACCGATCGTTCGGTGGCAAAGAGGACTCTCTATGTGGACGCCGTTGATGTCGTAGTGATGACCCAACACATGACCGACGACGCCCGATTGTGAAAGCCACTCGGAGATCTGAGGGGTCATCCACCTGTCGAAGATATGACCTGAACCGCGTTCATCGGTCAGACCGATGCCCACGAGCGCAACGTCGGGCCGGGACCCCAAAGCGAGCGTGACCGAGATCGACGACTCGCGCCGCATCGCTGAGGCAAGTCTGGCGGTACGCATCACGAGCGGGGCCGGAATTGCGCGATACGTGGCGTTCAACCGGTCCGCCATCCGATGACATATGTCGGGACTGTCGATCAGATGATTGTCCTCGCCCAACGCGCCGATCAGTTGGACAACGCACGCGTCGTTACGGCGATGAGTGCCCATCGCGTTCACCATCGAAGCAAGCGTGGTTCCGTTAGAGAGACCAACGATTGAGTCGCGCTGTATGACGGTTGGCATCGCCGTTGCCGCAAGACGTGCCACGGCATCATGAGAATCCTCGTTGGGACCGACCTCGCATACCCACGCGCGTTTCAGCCCAAAGGCTTGGACGAGTTCAGCCTCTATGGCCGATGTGCGTTCATGGGGGTGCTCGACCGTGATCTTCACAATGCCGACCTCACGAGCTTGCGTCAGCATGCGAGACACCGTGGGACGTGAAACGTGTATCTCGTCAGCGATGTCCGCCTGGCCTGCGCCCTCCAGGTAATAACGGCGGGCGACCTTGAGCAGCATTTCGATCTGTGGGGCATCAAGCTCCATGTGACCTCCTTGAACACATGTGCATATTGCGGATGAGTCTACTAGCAGCGTCTTGAAGCGTCCCTTTGCAGAAACTCGCTTCTGGTTCGGCTGCTCCAGAGCGCCTTCTGCGCTAGCTGCACAGATGTGCGGATCACGGTCGCCGACTTATGTTCCGCTTCCCTAGCCTCTCTCTGTCGTGGCCCCGTGGCGGTCGCTGCGATCTTGGCCCCAACAAGGAGAAGCCCCACTATGTCGTCTCACCGAAACCCCACGAGCTGATGGCTGTCACTACCCTGGCGCGCCCCCTTCTGCAGATCGCGCTCGACACGGTAGACCTGCCGTCTGCCCTTCGACCTCTCCAGGCTGCAAGCGAATTCGTCGATGTCATCGAGGTG
>Ga0180217_1004674_pt1 | contig 10705 bp, 11 predicted proteins | sample eDN3rd37CBELigOP_FD_128521 | JGI IMG/M metagenome (GOLD analysis project Ga0180217, IMG submission 128521) | Enriched Organic Plus compost microbial communities from Emeryville, California, USA - eDNA 3rd pass 37_C BE-Lig OP (version 2) (version 2) ... | reverse complement strand
GCCGCCCCGGTCGCGCCGCGTGAAACCGTGGCCCACCTCAGGGCTGCGGCGGATAAAACCGTCATCCTCGAAGCCCCCTACGGTTTCGCCTCCGTGGGCCAGTTTTACGAAACTTTCGACCAAGTCCCCGATGAGGAAGTCGTCCGGCTTCTTGCGGAAAATGCTCCCGCCGAGGGATAGGGCCAAGCCAGTCGTTTCTACAACTCGTGCGCGTTCGGGAACCTGCGAATCGCCGAATCATACCGCGCGGGCTGGAGAAAGTTCGAAGCCGCCCCGAAGATCGGGTTGAGCAGCGGCGAAACGTGCCGCACGTAAAGGTCGAGGGGAGCAAGCTCGAGGCGGAGATGAAGCTTGGGATCGTAGTTGAGCGGGCCGGTGTAATAACTGTGCAAACCCGTTTGGAGCGCCCACGTCACCAGATCCCGCCACGTCACGAAGTAGAGGTGCAGCTCGAAGGCACACCGGTAGTCGAGCCCGATATTCAGATCGTACAGGCAGCTGCCGTGAATCATGCAGAGGCTGAAGGCAACCACCCGGCCCTGGCTCCTCCAGAGAAAAAACCGGACACGGTCGGGCATCCGCCGCCCAAGTTCCGCAAAATACTCCGGTGTCAATCGCTCGAAGCGGTAGCGCGATCTCTCGAAGGTCTGCCGGTAGAGGGGGTAAACTTCGTGAAGGTGGGGCGTGATGTCGGTCGTCACCTCCATGCACACTCCCCCCCGCTTCGCCACCTCCCGGAACTTGCGGCGCAGGCTCTTGCGATAGACGCGGCTCAGACGGCATTGCAGGTATTCCTCGAAGCCGGAAAACCCGAAATCGAGCTTGGCGGCGGGCATGCTCGGGATGCGCCGGTACCCGCGGGAGGCGAACCAGCGCGTGTGCATCCGGTAGCGCGCCGGGAGGTCCTTGAAAACCACGAGGCCGATCTTTTCCCGCCGGGCGTAGCCGTCGATCGCCTCGTGCAGCGCCTCTAGCGCCCACGGTTCACAACATCCCAGCCTTCCCTCCCCCGCCGCACAGCCGACCATGATCATCCGTGTCTTCAGAAGCCTCGGAAAATGCTTCCGAACGGTTTCCAGAATGTCATGAAGCGAAGACGGGAGGCCCGCCGCGATGTCCTGATCGACCAAAAAGAACGGCTGCACTGCCTGACGCCCCGTTTCGCGCGAAGTGAGCAGTGCGTAACGGAATTCGAACCCATCACAAAGCGTCTGCTCGATGATTTCGTAATACCGGGAATCCATGCATTCCGCATCGAAGCATTGTCCCCATGCCCCTTCGTCAATTCCCCTCGCCGTCGGATAAATGAGGACGCGCCCTTGTGACGTTTCCATCGTCCATTCGGGAGAGATGACGGGGGAGACTCTTTTGGAAAGGTGCGGTGCGACGAGGCTGGGGGTGAGACTCTCCATTGAGGGCGGCTCAACGCGAATTTGCGAGGGCAATGCCATTACACTAACGCAATCCCCCCGCCCGGCGGGCGTATCGGAGAAGGCCGACTGTGGTGTTTCAAAGGTTCCTTAAAGCGGCCGGAAATTATGACAGGAACTTTTGAAACACCCCGCTAAAGCCCGTTTGTAAATAGGGGGTGAGGCCGTTGCTGCGCCACCCCTGGCACAATTTCCAGCCCCCGAGGCCCTACATCTTCCCGCCAGCCGGCGGCTTTGGCGGATAATCTGTCCAGAGGACGAGATTGATCCCGGCGAGGCTCTGGTAGAGCAGGAACTGGTTGCCCGCGCCGAACTGGTTTTCCGCCAGCAGGAGCAGTTTTCTTCCCATTTCAAGATCACCCGAGCGCAAGGCAATGGCAGCGGCGGCGTAGATCATCACCGGCGTCTGCACTGAACGCTGAAGCTTTTGCGCCCAGACGTTCGCTTCCGTCAGATTGCCCTCGGCCAGATGGGTCAGCAGAACCTTGAATTGAAGAAAATCATTCTCCGGAAACTTGAGGAGAAGCTTTTCGAAGCCCGCCCGCGCCTCGGAATACTTCTTCTGCATGCAGAGCAGCTCCACGAGGTTGAAGTTCGGCACGAATGCGTCGGGGTTTTCCTCCAGTTCTTTCTGGTAGATCGCCCGCGCCTTGTCGAACTCTCCCGTTTCGGAGTAAATCGCGGCCCGGATGCTGGCGGTTTCCTTCATTCCGGGGGCAATCTTTTCCACCTCATCCAATAGCGCGGCAGCTTCGTTGATGCGGCGCTTTGTGAATAGGTCGCTGACTTTCTGGAAAAGCTCGTGGACCTTCTGCTCCTCGGGCGAGAGGGCCGATTCCTCGGCAGCAGCGGTAGCCGTTTCCCCGGCGGCCGGCTTCGGTTCCTCAGCGGCCTTCGTTCCGCCCGCCTCTTCCGCGAGGGCGGTCCCGGAGAGCGAAACGCTCGCCAGCAGCCCCAGCCCCGCGCCAATCACTTTTCCACCGCAAATCGAACGGAGAGTGAACCGCCGGGGCGGCGTGGAAAAGGCAGACATTCTTTTCACCATGGGGTGGAGGGGTTCTGAAGTGTGGGCAAGAGGGATAGGGATCGCTACTGGGAAACCGCAAACCGAATCAAGCAAGACGACGGCTTGCACCCCGACTTGCTTTGATTCGCTTTTTGACTCACTTTAATCAGCATTGGCTCAAGCGGCTTCTTGAAGCCAATCCCATAGCATTCGGGGCAAAGCGAATCAAGCCTTACCGGACGGCATCCTGCCGGATCTGGATCAACGCCTTCATCACCCCCGAGAGGTCACTTCCCTTGCTGACGCCGCCGAAGGCATCGTGCAGTTGCCGGTAAAGCGCATAAAGACGGTCGTAAACCGCCTGGCTCTCCGGCGCGGGAGTGTAGCAGACGGGCTTGAGCGAAGTCATCGCCTTCTGGGCCGAACGGAAATCGGCGTGCCCTCCTTTTTCAGGGCCCGCCAGGACGGAAGCGGCAATCGCCGCGCCAAGGGCACACGCCTGGCTCGATCCCGCCACCTGGATGGTGCATCCCGTGATGTCGGCGTAAACCTGCATGGCAAAAGGATTCTTCTCGGCGATGCCGCCGCAGCAGATCACCCGCTCCACCGGAACGCCGTATTCCCGAATCCGCTCGATGATTGCCCGCGAACCGAACGCGGTCGCCTCGATCAGCGCCCGGTAAATCTCCGCGCGAGTGGTATGAAGTGTTTGCCCAAGGATGAGGCCGGTGAGCATCGGGTCGACGAGAATGGTGCGGTTCCCGTTGTTCCAGTCAAGGGCGAGAAGACCGTGCTGCCCGGGGCGTTGCGCGGCCGCCTGGCGCGTCAGTTCCGCATGAAGCGCGCCGTCTCCCCCACAAACGACCTCCACCCACCATTTGAAGATATCGCCCACGGCCGATTGCCCTGCTTCGATGCCGTTGAAGCCCGGAAGGATTGCCCCGGGAACGATGCCGCAAATGCCGGGGATGTCGGGCACCGCCTTTTCGAGCGAGACAACGCAGCAGTCGCACGAAGAAGTGCCGATGGCCTTGATGACCACCCCTTCTTCGATGCCGCTGCCGATCGCGCCGTAATGGACATCCATTTCGCCGATGGCGATCGGAATCCCCGCCGGGAGCCCGAGGCGTTGCGCCCATTCCGGGCAGAGAGATCCGGCGGGTTCGGTAGCATCCCACGCCTTTTCGTAAAGGCGGTCGCGCAGCGGCGCGAGCCGCGGATCCAGGCCCGCCAAAAATTCCTTGTCGGGAAGGCCACCCCATTCGTCGGAGTAAAGGGCCTTGTGCCCCGCCGCGCAGATGCCGCGCTTGAGCGCCTTCGGGTCGCGAATCCCGGCAAGCACCCCGGGAATATAGTCAGTCAGCTCCACCCAGCTATAGGCCGCTTCAAAAACGTCGGGAGCCGTGTTGAGACAGTGCCAGATCTTCGACCAGAACCACTCCGATGAGTAGGTATTGCCGCACTTGGCAATATACTGCGGGCGGCAGCGGGCCGCAGCTTCGGTGATCAGGGCGGCCTCGCGGTGGCTCGTGTGGTCCTTCCAAAGCCAGCATTGCGCGGCGAAATTCCCCTTCCATCGTTGGTTCAGCGCCAGCGGGACATTTTTTTCATCCACCGGAATGGGGCTGGAGCCGGTCGTATCCACGCCGATCCCGATCACCTGGTCGCGGGAAAAGCCGGGGGTGCCGGAAGCGATTTCGAGCGCTTCGAGCACGCTCTTTTCCAGCCCGAGGAGATAGTCGGCGGGGTTCTGCCGCGCAAGGTGCGGGTCCGCCGGATCGAGGAGAATTCCCTGCTGCCCGCTGGGATAGTTGAACACCGCCGCGCCGAGTTCGCGGCCATCCTTGCAGTCCACCACCAACGCCCGAACGCTGTTGGTGCCGTAGTCGATTCCAAGGGAGAATGGCATAAAGCGCCAGACGCTAAACCGGAACCCGGAAGGATTCCAGTTCTTTAGGAAATCGCCAATTAAATGAAGCCTGACGAAATTGACCCGCTTGCGGCAGAGCTTGCGTTAATCAGCGATTCCTTGAGTAGGATTGCCGGCAAACAACGCGCCACCATGGTCGCCCCCCGGCGGAAGGCTTGATTGTCCCGGCCCCAGCCGGTAGATTGCCCTCCTGATGCGGCTTGCCCCTCTCCAGCTTCAACCGATCGGCGAAGAACTCGCCATCGCATGGAACGACGATACGGAAACCTACCTTCCGCTCGCGTTCCTGCGGCGGCATTGCCCTTGCGCCGCATGCGGCGGCGAGCCGGACGTGATGGGCCGCGTGGAACAGCCGGAGGTCAGCCATACCCCGGCCAGCTTCCGCCTCCGCAGCTACCAGATCATCGGGGGGTATGCTTTCCAGCCGACCTGGGAGGACGGGCACAACACCGGCCTCTACCCCTTTGCCTACCTCAAGCGCCTGGAGCAAATGGCCGCGGCGGAACAGGCCGCGCAGGATGCCGACTCAGCCGACGCATGAACCCCCGCGGAAAGATCACCCTGCTTATTTTTTTTCTCTCCGTCTGCGCGACGGCGCTGGTGATCCACCTTTCCCGCATGGCCCCGCCGAAAAGCCGCACGCCCGCCGATCTATTCGACGTGGTGCAGCGGCAGGTCACCGCTTTCCGAACGCGCAATATCCCCTCCGCGTACCGGGAGGTTTCCTCCAGCTTTCAGCAGCAATGGTCGCTGGAGGATTTCTCGGGCATGGTGCGCCACGATACCCGCCGGGTGCTCAATGCGGAGCGGATCGAGTTCGGCCCGTGGTACCGCCATGGCCGCCGCGCCACGGTACAGGTCTTTTTTGTGCAGCCCGACGGCTCCGTCCTGCCGTGCATCTACACGCTGGTGAGCGAGGGCCCAGGCTGGAAAATCGAGGGCGCGCGCTGGATCAAAGGGTGGCCCACGGGACAGCGGATGCGCGGCATCCGGAGCTGACTTCGGCTGGCTTCGCCCTAGTATCGAGGCCCGCTCAAAACAGCGGAGCGGCGGCGCACGTATTCCAGGATCGCCGCTTCATCCCCCTCCACCTGCCAGGTGAAGCGGAGGAAATCGGCGGGATGAATGTCGTGCTCGCGGCAGAAAGCCCGGTCGCCGCCGCAGCCGTACATCGTATCGCGCGGCAGTTCCCCGCGAAGGCGGCAAAGCGCCTTCATAATCAGGCGCGGCAGCCACGGGATTCCGCCCAGTTCCGCACTCTTCGCGGGGAAATCGTCGCGGGTCAGCCGTTTCGACGAGAATTCACCGTTTTGCACGTTCAGGAAATAATCCCGTCGAAGCGCGATGATGAGCAGCGCCGTTTCCCAGTCGAGATCGTCGGCATCCTCGACATAGTCGTACAGCTCGATCGGCGTCGCCCCGATGGCCGCAAGTTCTGCCGTCGCCTCCGGGGAGAAGAGGGCGTCCGCGTCGCGCTCACCGCCCGCGTACCGCCGGGCGGCTTCGTGATAGAGCGCCGTGATCCGGCGCGTCCAATGATAACCGTTGGGATTGGCTTGCACCCGGGAAGCATGGGCAGGGAAGCCCAGTCCCGCAATGATTTCCTATGCTGTTTCTACACGGTTTCTACTCCTTTGAAGCCGTCATTTCCTTCAAATCCGCCCGCTTTTGCTCGTAGCTGACGTCGAAGGCAAGCACCTCCGGGTCCGGAGCCTGCCCGCGCGCCTCGCAGTAGGCGGAATAAAGGGCGGGCCACCAGTTCTCATGCTGCGTCCACCCCTTTTCCTTCCAGTCATGCCACCCTTGCAAAACGCGGCTCCAGCATTGGTCGCCATACTCGACCGCCTTCGCGGAACTCGGCATGGCGCTCACATACCAGTCGCGGCCAATGCGGGCGTGCAATACCTCGTCAGCCCAGTCAAAGTCCTGGAATGTCACCGAGAGCGGGCTGTTGGCCTCCTGGCTCACCTCCCACTCGAACCGCTTGCCCGTCTTCGGCATCAAGCCCTGCTCGATGAAATAAAGCACCGCGTGGCGCTCCCATGCTTCCAGCTGGGTGTTCAGCGAGTATGACCAGGTGTGATTCACCTTCACGAGGTTCGCCCAGTCAAGGCCGAGGCTGACGAAACCAGTCTCCCCCATCATCGCGTGGCGCGCCTCGTCCCACATCTGCCGCGTCATGTCGCGGTAGTATTCCCACGGCTTGCCCTCGGTTTCGGTAATGATCCCCGCCATCATCTCCGGCACGTCGATCTCCCGCAGACGCTTGTAGAGCATCATGAGCACCTTCGGCTCCGCCGGCTTCGAGGAGTCGTAAAGGAACGCCTCGGCATTGACGCTCATATTGAACGGGTCGGGGAACCGCTCGTCACGCTGCGGCACGCGCTCGTAACGATACCGGCTCGACGAATAGAGACGCACCGGCTCCGCCCCCTCGCGAACCGTTCCGCTGCCGTCCAGCCCACCGGCAACCGCAAGGCAAACGCCAAGCAGGTTCAGCCACTGCCCGGCGCGTTCGCGATCCGCGGGTGTCACCAGGCATTTGACGGCTTCCGCGCCATAGCGGCAAATCTCCTCGCAATCCATCAACGCAATCCGGCAGAGGCGCAGCGACGGAGCATCGGCGAGAATGTGCGTCTGCGCGATGTAGCGTTCCAGACCTTCGCGAAGCGCCGGGAAAGCGACCTCGTAAAGACCCAGAACCCGCTCCGCCGTGGAAGGCGTGGAGAGAATTTCGTCAAAAAGCACCCCGAGCGCGGGGTGCGGCACCTTCTCCAGCCCCAGCGGAGGCTCGCGCATCTCCCCCACGCGCGTGCGAAAATGGGTGTCGTTCTCCGCGGAAAGGTGAGCATGCAGGCTGAAGGCCATCTTCAGTTCGTAGACCGGCTCGGAAGTCACGTGCGCGGTGCAGATCTGCCGAAGCCGCCAGAATGCGTAGTGAAAACGCTTGAGGCGGCGGACACACTGTTCGACGGAAAGGCCCGGCTCCGCCGCACGTTCAAAACTGCCGAGCCCGGCAAGCGGCGGCAGCCCGCGGTAGGTCTTGTAGGAAGCAATGCTCATGAGAGTAAGAGGTAAGGTTTCCCGCATTCTCGTCGAACGATCCCGCTCCGTCTCCGCATCCAAACACCAAAACTGATACTTTTTTGATGTTTTCAGCCGGGGCAGCCACGATCAGGCATTCCCCTGCCGCTCCGCGCGCCCGGGGGCCGGAATTGACTTGGCGATCAAGCTTTGCTTCATTCAGAAGCGTGCGCTCCGCCTGGTCTCTTCCAGCCCTCCTGGCTTCCATCGTGCTGATGCTCGCCTATGCGGCGAACGCCAGCGTGGGTGGGTTGATCGGCGCGGGCTGGCTCCCGGACGCCTGCGCTTCGGCCCATTCAGGCGACTACAGCGAATGCGGCAAATGTGGCAAATGCGGCGACGATCAAGCCGATCAAACCAATCACGCGGAACACGCCTCCGGATCGGGCGAATCTAAGGGCACCCACGACCCCGGCCACGGCAACTCCGGCCACCCCGGCGATTGCCATTGCGCGTGCCACCTGATCGCGCCTGCCGTGGTAACGCCCTTCGGCTTTCCGTTCGTCCCCTCATCCCGCATCGTCGCGGCTTCCGAACTGCTCGACGAAGCCGCCCATGACGGCCCGGTGATCGGCATCGATCACCCACCTCAACTCGCCTGATCTCACGGGCTGCCGCAACGGAGTTTCCCATTCCCCAAGCGCCCAGCCGCTTCTCTCGCCGCCCGCATTCGCGGGTTTCGCCGCCCCACGATTCATCGGGGCGCGATTGTCCCTTCGCCACATTTCGGTGGGTTTTACCATCATTTCCATGAAATCCCTCTTTCTATTCGCCCTCTTTGCCCTCTTCGCCACCGCGCTCCCGCCGCTCTGCCCGGGGCGGGAAGTACGCCTTACGCTCGGTGAGGTTCCCGCCTACGCCGTGACGCACAACCGCGATCTCGCCGCCGCCGCCCTCCGCATCCGCGAGGCGGAGGGCCGGTTGCTCCAGTCGGGGCGGCTTGCCAATCCCGAGTTGGAGGTTTCCCACTCCCGGGCGGTCGACACCCAGGAATACGGAACGGAAGTCGCCTTCACCCAGCGCTTCCCGATAACCGCGAGGCTGCGGCTGGAAAGGGCGGTCTCGCACGCCCAGCTAGCCGCCGCGCAGGCAGAGTACCAGGAAGCGAGGCGGCAGGTTCTTCTCAAAGCGCAAACGGCGGCAATACGCTGGCTCGCCGTCGCCGACCGCCGGGCAATCAGCGAGCTGCAACTGGCCAACAGCCGCGAGTTGGCCCGCTTCCTCGAAGCCCGGGTCGCCGCGGGAGAAGCGCCCGCCACCGATGCCACCCTCGTTTCCCTTGAAGCCCAACAACTCGAAAGCGAGTTGCTGGAGTTCGAGGTCGAAGCCGCCACGATCGCCGGGGAACTCCGGCCGCTGCTCGGCGTCCCCGCAGGGGAGTCAGTCCTCATTACCGGCCCGCTGCAACCGGCGCGCCCAACGGCCAAAACAACCAAAGCAGCCGCGGAAAATCGCCCCGATCTGGAAGCCGCCCGGCACCAGGCCGAAGCCGCCCGGCGCGAGACGGCGCTCGCGCGGGCCAATCGCTGGGAGGATATCGGCTTCGGGCTGATGTTCGAAAGCGGCAAGGAAGAGGACGCCCCCGAAGGGTTCATGCGGGAACATCGAATCGGCTTCCGCCTCAGCCTTCCTCTCCCGCTCTGGAATCGCAACCAGGGCCGCATCGCCGAAGCCGCCGCCGCCGCGGAACGCGCCCGCCGCGAAGTGGAGGCGCTGGAGGCGGGCATCTCCGCCGAAGCCCGCGCCACCCGAAACGAAGCGGAGAGCCTCGCAACGATGCTGGAGGATTTTGACGCCAAAATTCTTCCCGCGGCGCAAAGGTTGGAAGAGCAGCTCCGCGCGACCTACGAAACCGGGCAATCGTCGCTGACGGAAGTCCTCCGCGCCCGCGACCGCCGGTTTCAACTACTGCGCCGTCGCTCCGAAATCCTGCGGGAGTATCACCTCGCCCTCACTCGCCACGATGCCGCCACCGGCAAGATTCTCGCCGGAATCCCGGCCCCGGCCACCTCAATCCTTTCAACCACTCCAACCCGCTCCGGAAAATGATCCGCCGCTTTCTTCCGTCCATTTTCACCGCACTTCCGGCCTTCTTTCTCGTCTCCCTTCCCGCCCTCGCGGGCACTCCGCCGGGGAAGGCGGCCAACACCGTCATCCTCTCGGAACAAGGGGTCCGAAACCTGCGGATCGAAACGGTCGAGGCGCAGGAGCACGATTTTGAACTCACCGCCCTCGCTCTCGGCCGAATCGAAGCGATCCCAGGCAACCGCGCGGTCGTTTCCAGCCGCGTTTCCGGGCGGATCGTCAACCTCTCCGCCAGCGTGGGCGACATCGTGCAGGCTGACAAAGTCATCGCCACGCTGGAGAGCCGACAGCCCGGAAATCCCCCTCCCCGCGTTCCCCTCTCCGCGCCGCGCGGCGGGTTGGTGACGGAAAGCCAGGCTCGCATCGGCGAGCCGGTGGAACCGGACAAGGTTCTCCTGGAAATCACCGATCTGGGCGAGGTGCACGCCGTGGCCTGCGTCCCGGAGCATCTCGCCGGGAAAATGAAACCGGGTACGAAAGCGCGAATCCGCGTGGCCGCCCTCCCGGAGGAGGCATTCGAGGGCGAACTGCTGCGCTTCGCCACGGCGGCGGATCGCGACACGGGCACGCTCGACGCCATCTTCCGCCTGCCCAACCCGGGCCTGACGCTGCGACCCGGAATGCGCGCGGAGTTCTCCATCGTCCTGAGCCGCCGGGCGAACGTGATCAGCGTCCCTCGCGCCGCCTTGCAGGGCGACCCCGCCGAGCGGTTCGTTTACGTGGCGGATTATGAGCTTCCGAACGCTTTCGTCAAAACGCCGGTGATCGCGGGCGAATCGAATGACCGCCTGGTGGAAATCAAGGAAGGGCTCTTCCCGGGAGATCAGGTCGTCACGCGCGGCGCCTATTCGCTCGCCTTCGCGGGAAAAGGCAGCGTATCGCTCAAAGAAGCGCTCGATGCCGCCCACGGGCATGAACACAACGAAGACGGCTCGGAAAAAAGCGCGACCAATCAGGCGAACCCGGCGCACGCGGGGCATGATCACGAGGATCATGACCACGACCACGACCACCATCACGACGGGAAGCACGGGGGCGAGCGTCCCCTTTCGACGCTGACACTATTCTCCCTCGCCGCAAACGGGCTCCTGCTGCTCCTCCTTGCAGCCAAAGCCTTCAGCCCCTCGGCTTCCACGCCCTGACCCATGCTTAACAAGCTGATCCGCCTCG
>Ga0180217_1004670_pt1 | contig 10707 bp, 14 predicted proteins | sample eDN3rd37CBELigOP_FD_128521 | JGI IMG/M metagenome (GOLD analysis project Ga0180217, IMG submission 128521) | Enriched Organic Plus compost microbial communities from Emeryville, California, USA - eDNA 3rd pass 37_C BE-Lig OP (version 2) (version 2) ... | reverse complement strand
GGCCACCGCCACGGCTTCGTCCTCGGCCTTGTGGGCCAGCATCGGGCCTTCGCGGACATCGCCGATGGCGTAGATGCCCGCCACATTGGTGCGATAGAGTCCGTCGGTCAGCACACGCCCGCGCTTGTCGAGCGCCACGCCCACATCCTCCAGCCCCAGATTGGCGGTGTAGGGCGAGCGGCCGATGGCCACCAGCAGGATGTCGGTCTCGAGCACGCGGCGGTCGCCGCCTTCCGCCGGTTCGACGGTGACTTTCAGGCCGCCCTTGCCCTTCTCCACCCCCACGACCTTGGTGGAAAGCTGGAAGGCGAAGCCCTGCTTGGCCAGGATGCGCTGGAAGGCCTTGGCGACCTCGCCGTCCAGGCCGGGGGTGATGCGGTCGAGGAATTCCACCACCGTCACCTCGGCGCCCAGGCGCCGCCAGACCGAGCCCAGCTCCAGCCCGATCACCCCTGCGCCCACCACCAGAAGGCGCTTCGGCACCTCTTTCAAGGACAGGGCGCCGGTGGAGGAGACGATCTGCTTTTCGTCGATGGTCACGCCCGGCAGCCGGGTCACGTCGGAGCCGGTGGCGATGACGATGGCCTTGGCCGAAAGGGTGCGGGTGCCGTCCCTGGTCTTGACCGCGACCGTGCCGGGGGCGGTGATCTTCGCCTCGCCGACAATGGGCTCGACCTTGTTCTTCTTGAAGAGGAATTCGACGCCCTTGGTGAGCTCGCCTACCACCTTGTCCTTGCGCGCCATCATGGCGGGCAGGTCGAGCGCGACCTGGGCCTTGATGCCCAGCGCGGCGAAGTCGTGGGACGCTTCATGGAAGCGCTCGGAGGCGTGCAGCAGCGCCTTGGAGGGAATGCAGCCGATATTGAGGCAGGTGCCGCCGAAGGTGCCGCGCTTGTCGATGCAGGCGGCGGAAAGGCCCAGCTGCCCGGCCCGGATGGCGGCGTTGTAGCCGCCCGGGCCGCCGCCGATCACAACCACATCGAAACTGTCCGCCATAGCTCTCGCGTCCCGCCTGCTTCGGAAGCGAGATATAAAGGCTGGCGGTGAAGGAAAAAACCGATTTTCCGGGGAAAAGCGCACATGGCAGGGCCGCTTTGCGCGGGCACCCGAATCCGGCGCGCCACTTCGGCTCTACATGGGATCATGCATCGGTCGGACCCGGCGGGGTCACGTCCGGATCGGGGAAGATCAGCTCCACCACCGTGCCCTCGCCCGCGACGGAACGGACCTGGGAGACGCCGCCCAGTTGCAGGCCGAAGGTCTTGATCAGGCGCGAGCCGACGCTCCTGGCCGTCTCCCCTTCCACAAAGCCCACGCCATTGTCGGCGATGGCGAGCTTGAGGTTGCCGTCGCCCGTCTCGGTCATCGTCACCCGGATCACGCCTTCGCGCTGGGCCGGGAAGGCATGCTTGAAGATGTTGGTCAGCACCTCCACCGTGAACAGCGCCACCGCCACCGCCACGCTGCCGGAGACCACGCGGGAGGGTACATCCACCTCGACGCGGACATGCTCGGCGCCGATGCCCTCGCCGATCTGGCGGCAGAGTTCGCTCAGCAGGTCCTTGAGGTCGAGCGTGCTCTGATTCTCCAGCTCGTTGAGGATGCGGTGCACCAGCGCCAGCGCGTTGATGCGCGTCTGGGCCTGCATCAGCGCCTCCCTGGCGCCGGGATCGCGCACCTGGTTGGCCTGGAGCGACAACAGGCTCATCACGATCTGCAGATTGTTCTTCACCCGGTGATGGATTTCCTTGATCAGGGTGGTCTTGAGGTCCACCGCCTCGTGCAGGCGCCGGTCGCGGTCCTCGATCCCCGCCGCCATCTCGCCCATGGCGTCGCCCAGCATGCGGATTTCGGCGGGCGATCCGGCCATCTCGGGCCGGATCACATAATGGCCGGCGCGATAGGCGGCGGCCATGCGGCGCAGATAGAAGATCCACTGCGTCACCTGCCGGTCGGTGAACCACCAGATCAGCACCCAGGCCAGCACGATGGTGACGATGGGGATCATGAAATCCAGCGCCACATGCAGATAGGTGGGGCCGAACAGCTCGGCCGCCCCCATCGCATAGGCGACGAAGATGGTGTTGCCGATCAGGGAGGCGGTGCCGTAGTGCCAGGTGCCGTTGGCGGCCGCCACCTCATGGGCGGCGCCGTCGGGAAAGCCGTTGGCCCGGGCCGAGGCCGCCACCGCCCGCGCCACCTCCGGATTGTTGGTGGCGATCACCTGGCCCTGGCGGTCATAGACCGCCACCGCCGCGCCGGGCGGCAGGGTGGTGGCGCGCAGCATATAGTCGATCCAGTGCACATCCAGGGTGATGGCGAGGGCGCCGTGGAAATCGCCTTCCGGCGTGTAGAGCGGCAGGAGCGCGCCGATCACATTCTGGCCGGTGACGCGGCTTTTCGTTTCGCCCGACACCACCAGCCCGCCGCCGGCGCGGGCGCGGCGGAAGACGTCCTGGTCCGCGATGTTGAGCCCGCGCGCGAGCGGCATGGCCGAGCAGGCGACATGCCCGGCGGCATCGACGCGCGAGATGTTCGAGAAATAGCGTATGCCCACCAGCGTGTCGGCCAGGATGGCGTCGCAGTCGCCGGAAATGTCGCGCACATCGGGCAGGCTGGAGACGGCGCGCAGAATCTGCTCGGCCGAGGCCAGGAGGTTCTGGTCGCTGGCGGCGGTGGCCCGCGCCGACTGGATCAGCCGCTCGCGCGCCGCCGCCACATCAAGCTCGGCGCGGCTGAGACCTTGCAGAATGCTGACCGCCGCGATGGGCAGGAGCGCGAGCGTGATGACCAATTGCAGACGCCGCCCCAGAGTCCAGCCGGACTCGGGCGGGAGATTAGTCGCCGCGTTTCTTTGTCGGCTCGCCGGGGCTGAGCTTGTCAAGCTGCGCCATAATCTCACGAGCCGCATCTCCCTCCGCCGGCCGTGGCTGGTCCTCCAGCGTGTCGTCGCCGTCCAGTATGTCTATCAAAGTCTTGCGGGCCCGCGCCACGCGGCTCTTCACCGTGCCCACGGCGCATTTGCAGATCGCCGCGGCGTCCTCGTAGGAAAAGCCGCCCGCGCCCACCAGGATCAGCGCCTCGCGCTGCTCGTCCGACAGGCGGCGCAGCGCCCGCACTGTGTCGGACAATTGGGCGGAATAGACCTGGTCCTCGCCGCCGCCCGGAATCCGCTCGGCCGCTTCCTGGTCCCAGGGGGCCTGGCGCCAGGCGCGGCGGCGGTCGGAATAGAACTGGTTGCGCAGGATGGTGAAGAGCCAGGCCTTGAGGTTGGTGCCGGGGATGAAGGAGCTGCGGCTCTGCCAGGCCTTCACCAGCGTCTCCTGCGCCAGATCGTCGGCGGCCTCGGGATTGCCGGTGAGGGAGCGGGCGAAGGCGCGCAGGAACGGCACCAGGGCCAGAAGCTCGGATTTGAAGTCCGGATTTTCGGGCTTGTGGGAGTGGATCTGCGGAGTGGAGGCGGGCATCACGACTTTTTCGCCTCCGCCACCTGGTCGATCTGCTTCAGCAGATCGAGAAACTCGTCCGGGATCGCTTCCTGGGCGACGTCGTCATACATGCGGCGCAGTTCACGCCCGATGGCCCGCTGCCGCGCGCGGATGGCGCGCGACTTTTCGTTCGGCTTGTCCTCGTTCGACACGGTGCTGTCCCATTGCTGCGTCATGCGTCGTAAGCCAATCCTTTGTGCGGCCTGACGGCGCGCAGCAGGTTAAATCCTCATAACCACCCCAATTCCTTCCCAAGGTTCCAACGAACATGGCCGCGGAAGGTTCCTGAGGGAATGGGAACTTTTTTTGCTGGCGCAAGTTCCCATGCTGAGCTTTTCTTTGGGATGAAGGAGCCCACTCCATGAGCATGTCGCAGATCCTGGCGCCGCATCTTCCGTATTTGCGCAGGTATGCCAGAGCCTTAACCGGCTCCCAGTCCAGCGGCGACGCCCATGTGCGCGCGGCCCTCACCGCCCTTCTGGCCGGGGATCAGAGCCTGATGGAAGGGGTGCCGCCCCGGGTGGGCCTTTACCGCCTGTTCCATGCCATCTGGCAGTCGGGGGCCGAGCATTTCGACGAGCAGGCCCAGCCCGCCGGGGGCGCAGCCAAAAGCCCGGAAAACCGCCTGCGCGCCCTTTCCGCCTCCAAGCGCGCCGCTCTGCTTCTGACCGCGGTCGAGGCCTTCAGCCTGGAGGAAGCCGCCTTCATTCTCGACGAGAGCCCCGAAGAGGTCGAAGCCTCGATCCTGGCGGCGCAGAAGACCATTGACAGCCAGCTTGCCAGCAAGGTGCTGATCATCGAGGACGAGCCGATCATCGCCCTGGACCTGGAAAACCTGGTCACCGAGCTGGGCCACAAGGTGGTGGGCATCGCCGCCACCCGCGACGAGGCGGTGGCCAAGGCGCTGGCCGAGCGCCCCGGCCTGGTGCTGGCCGACATCAATCTGGGAGAAGGCGGCTCGGGCATAGACGCGGTGAGCGAGATTCTCGCCTCCTTCGACATTCCGGTGATCTTCATCACCGCCTATCCGGAAAAGCTCCTGACCGGCGAGCGCCCGGAGCCCACCTATCTGATCGCCAAGCCCTTCCTGCCCGAGACGGTGCAGGCCACGGTGGGCCAGGCGCTGTTCTTCCATCCCGTCGCCCGGCAGGCGGCATAACCTCTTAGAACATTCAGGAGTTCGATCATGGCGGCAAAGAAAAAGGCGGCGTCCCAGGGCAATATCGAGGCGCGTCTGGCCTCGCTGCGCGCCGATTTCGAGGCCCTGCAGGGCGACCTGAAGGGGCTTTACGGCGATGTCAGCGAGGTCGCCTCCGCCCGCGCCACGGCGGCGATGCAGGCGGCCGAGGAAGTGGCCGACCGCGCCATGCTTCTGGCCGAGGAGGCCGCCCGCGAGGCCAAGGTGAAGGCGCTGGAATATACCGAGGAGGCCCAGGAATGGGCCGAGGACAATGCCGACGAGCTGCGCGCCCAGGTGCGCGCCCAGCCCCTGACCTCGCTCCTGATCGCCGGCGGCATCGGCGCCTTCCTGGGCGCGCTTCTGCTGCGGCGCTGATTTTTGCGGGGGCGCTTGAGGTCTGATAAGCCAGCGGGCGGTACGCTGCCGGTCCCGGCAGTGATCTGACGGAGGCCTTTTGGAGTCCTGGGGCATGTTCGCGCGGCTTGGCGCAAAATTGCTGGTGATGGTCGCGGCGGCGGCGCTGGTCTTTTTCGGCGTCGGCCTTCTGGGCCTGGCGCTGGCCGCAGCCCTGGTGACGGAGCTGGGCACTGCCGGGGCCTATGCCATCACCGGCGGGCTGATGCTGCTGATCGTGCTGGCGGGCATGGGCGTCTATGCGATGACGCGTCCGCGCCAGCCTCCGCCGCAGGCGTCCGGCCTTTCCAGCCTGCTTCTGGGGGCGCTGGCCAAGGATGTGCCCTGGGGGGCGGTGATCAGCGCCGGGGTCGCCGGGCTGGCCGAACTGCTGCTCCGGCGCCGCAACCCGCCCCGAAACTGACCTTCCACACCGTTCCGTCCACAGATTTCGGAACCGGGCGCCCCCGCCGGCGTTCCCCTGTCGCCGCCGGGAAGGGCAAAATCCCCACTGCGTTGCTTTGGCGTCTTCTCCTTGCGTCCCCCGCCTTCCGTGGCTTCGGCCCGTGGCGGCCCCGTCCGGTTCGAGAGGCTCTCATGACGTTCAAGGTTCCCGGCTTCCTGCGCGATCGTCCGATGGAAAGCCTGCTGGCCGTTCTGCTTCTGGCGGGGCTTTTGTTCATCACCGCCGATGGAACACAGCCCCGGCCGCTGGGCGGCGCGGTGATCGCGGCGGCGGAAAAAAATTGACCCCCGCCCGGAACGAAGCCCGGGACGGTCCGTTTTCTTCCCCGAGCGGACGTCCGATCCGGAACGCCCCCAGCCCCTTCGACAGCCCGCCTCGGGTGTCCGCTCAAACCAAAACCCGCCAACCCTGGCGGGTTTTGTCTTTTGATTCCCTCCGTCACAGCTCAGGTCGGCGTTCCGCCGACACTTCGCTGTGCCACCTCCCCCTTCTGGGCGCTGCGCGCAGAAGGGGGAGGAAGCTGGTGCCAAGCCAGCGTCGCCGCGCGGCTTCGCTGCGCGGCTCGAGATTTCTGGAACTTCTGGCTAAGGCACTTTGCCCGAGAGGCCCGGCTTGGGGCCGTGCAGCAGATAGCCGACATAGGTTCCGGTGCCGCCATGCTCCATCGCGCCGCTGATCATCTGGAAGCGGCCTTCCAGAAGATCGGTGCGCACGCGGCGCTTCTCGGCGAAATAGACCAGTTGCCCGCCAAGCTGCGCCGGGCTGGCATCGGGCGCCCAGGCATAGCGCTGCGGATCGTTCACCTGGATCACGGTGAGACGCGGCTGATAGTGCCTGAGCAGCGCCGTGGTCTGGTAATCGGTGGTGAGCACCACATCCGTGGTTTCGGCCAGGCTCTGTGCCGCTTCGGGAAAATCGCGCGCCAGCAGCCGCGCCGCCGGATCGCTCGCGAGCGGCAGGAGGCCGAATGCCGCCTGGCCATAGGCCAGCGCCAGCATCAGCGCCGCCACCGGCGCGGCGGCCAGCACCAGCCAGCGCCTGGCGGTGCCGGTCGCGTCCGCCGCCAGGATCGCCAGCGCCGGATAGAGGAAGCAGGGCCAGTTGCCCTGCACCCGGTCATGCAGCGCATGCTGGAGGAAATAGAGCAGCGGCACCGCCAGGACGGCGAAGAGCAGGAAGCGGCCCTCGCCCGGCCTGCGCGCGCGCCAGAAGCCCAGCACCCCCAGCGCCAGGATGAAGGGCGAGGCCAGCGCAAGCTGCGCGCCGACGAACTCGATCAGATAGCGCGCCGTGGGGCTGCCGCCGCCGACGCGGCCGAACTGGAAGGCAAATGTCATCCAGTCATGCCCGGCCTGCCAGAGCAGATGCGGCGTGAAGAGCAGCAGCGCCACCGCCCCGCCCGCCCAGGGCCAGACGGTTTTGAGCCAGGGCCGGGCGCGCGCATCGGCCAGGAGCCAGACCAGCACGCCCAGCCCCATGAACAGCGCCGAATATTTGGAGAGCAGCGACAGGCCCGCCGCCACGCCCGCCGCCAGCCACCAGCGGCCGTCCTCCGACGCCTGCGCCCGGGCCACGGCCCAGACAAAGGCCGCGGCGGTGACGATGGAGGGCATGTCGGGCGTCGCCGCCATCATCTCCACCGCCGCCATCAAAGTGAGATTGAAGAAAACGGCCGACAGCGCCGCTTTCCTTGCGTCGCTCAGCAGCAGGGACGCCGTGTTCCAGACGAACCAGGTGGCGGGGATGGACAGCATTAGGCCCGCCGCCCGCACGCCCAGCGGCGTTTCGCCGAAGATCAGCGTGCCGGCACGGATCAGGAAGGCGATGGCGGGCGGATGGTCGTAATAGCCCGCTTGCAGATGCTGCGACCAGAGCAGGTAATAGGCCTCGTCCGCCGAGAGCGGCAGGATCGCGGCCATGACGGCACGCAGCACCAGCACCACACCGATGATGCCAACCGCAAGCACAGGCCCGCCTCCCCCTCTTGCGCGCAGCGCATCAGAGGGGGAGGCGGCCGTAGCAACGCGAAAAAGTGGGCGCATGGTCATGCGCCCACTTTAAGCAAAGTTGCGAAGGGTGAGGCTGGCTGCCAAGCCAGCCGAACGCCGAGCATAATGAGGGCAACCGGCAAAAGCTCCAGTGGAGCTTTTGCCGCCCGAATGTGCGAAGGCCGGACCGGAGGGGGTGATTTGAAAGACATCATCGCGCGCGCCAGACGAACAATGTGGACATGGCATAATTCCAGAAGGCGCTCATGATCGCGCCCGCCAGGCCCGCCGTCCACCAGCCCGCCGCCGGGCCGCCGCGATAGAGCCATTCGGCCACATCCACATTGGCGATGGCCCCGATGGAGGCGAACAGGACGAACAGCAGGAAGCCGCGCGCCGCCGCCCAGCCCTTGAGGCGGCGGTCGCGATAGGTGATCTCGTTGTTGAGGATGAAGTTGCTGGTCATGGCGACGAAGGTTGCGATCGCCTGCGCCTCGAGGAAGCCCAGGGGGATCGCCAGCGCCGCCGCCAGCACGATCAGATGCACCACGACGCCGATGCTGCCCACCATGGCGAAATAGACGAAGCGCGGGTCCAGGAAATCGCCGGTGGCCTTGGCGGCGAGCAGACCCAGAAACTCCAGCCCGATCTGGGCGCTGAACTTGGATTCGCCCGCAAGCCGCGTTCCGAAGACATAGGGCTGCTCGGCGATGCGCAGCCGCCCCGACCCGGCGATGTCGAGCAGGATCTTGAAGCCCTGCGGCGACAGGCGCGGGACGATCTCGTCGAAGCGGTCGCGCCGCATCATGAAGAAGCCCGACATGGGATCGCTGAGGCCGGTGCCGGTGAGAAGCCGCGTCATCCTGGTCGCCAGGCGTGAAAGGCTGCCGCGCTGCTGCGAGAAGCTGGCGGCGCTGCCGCCTTCGACATAGCGGGTGCCCGCCACCAGGTCGGCCTCGCCCGCCTTCAGCCGCGCCAGCATGGCGGGCAGCACCTTTTCGTCATGCTGCAGGTCGGCATCCATCACCGCCACATAGGGCGCGGCGGAGGAGAGGATGCCCTCGATGCAGGCCCCCGCCAGGCCGCGCCGTCCCACCCGTTTCAGGCAGCGCACGCGCGGGTTCCGGGCCGCGATCGCCTTCACCGCCTCGGCGGTGCCGTCGGGGGAGTTGTCGTCCACATAGATCGCCTCCCAGTCGATGCCCTGAAGGGCGGCGTCCAGGCGGCGCACCAATTCGGCGACATTGCCGCGTTCCTGATAGGTGGGAACGATGACGGAGAGTTCGGCCATGAAAGTTCCATGGCCGGGCCTTGAGGCGCAAGTCAAGGGCCTGCCCTATTCCGGGACTGGAACGAACGGCTGCCGCAGACGTTGGCCGTTCAGGACGTTTGTTCTCGGAGCATCCCATGCGCGACGGCACCGGCACCGATCTTCTTCCCGGCATCGGCCTGCCGCCCGATCTGAGCCTGGCCACGCCCCGCATCCTGGTGGTGGAAGACGAGATGACCGTCGCCATGCTGATCGAGGACATGGTGCATGAGCTGAGCTTCGAGATCGCCTGTGTCGTGCCCAGGCTGGAGGACGCGATGCGCCTGGCCGACAGCGACGAGTTCGATGTGGCGATGCTGGACGTGCATCTGAACGGTAAGACCGTCTTTCCCTTCGCGGCCGAGCTGGAGCGGCGGGGCATCCCCTTCCTGTTCGCCACCGCCTATGGCGCCCGCGGCATCCCGCAGGAATACCGCCACCATCCGGTCCTGGAGAAGCCCTTCGGCCCGCTGGACCTCAGCCGCGCCCTGCTCGCCCTCACCGGGCGGGCCTGAGCGGCGCCGGCGACGTCAAATGCCGAAATAGGCGATGTAGAGAACCACGCCCGCGATCACGGCCAGCGCCAGGCTGATATGCAGCACATAGCGCATCACGCCCAGCTCCTTGCCCTGGCGGGCTTCCTGGGCCGAGAGGGTTTTGGGCTCGTCGGTGATCATCGGTTTCTCCTCGTCATTCCGCGGCATGGATAACGCCCCGGCCTTCCAGTTCGGATAGCGCCTGCGCGATTTCCGCCCCGCGCGCCGTGTCGGTGGCCGCCCAGGCCTTCAGGATGAAGCCGCGCTCCTCGTCGCTGAAGCGGCGGTCGCGCAGCACATCGGCGGGCATGCGATAGAAGCGCGCCGGGTTCTTCTGGATGTCCTCGAACAGTTTGCGCTTGGGCATGGCGCGCCTTCGCTCAGATGCGTCCCATCAGGGCCAGGATCAGCACGATCAGAAGCACGATGCCGAGCGTGGAAGACGGGTAATAGCCCCAGCCGCGGCTGTAGGGCCAGGCAGGCCAGGCCGCGAGCAGCAGCAGGAGCAGGACGATGATGAGAATGGTGCCCATGGAGAAATCCTTCGCGCCTATCGGTAATTCAACGCCTTGCGGCCATCGCCGGTTCCAGGTTTCCGGCAGGGCGGAACGGGGCCCGGAACAGGACGTTTGCCTTCCCGTGGGGTCCTGAGCGATGCCCGCAAAGGAGGCGAGCATGAAGGCGATCTTTCTGGCAATGGGCGCGGGCGTTCCGGCCCTGACATTGGCGATGGGCATCGCCATCGCCGGCTCGCACAGCGAGGAAGCCCGGACCCGCGACCTCAACCCGGCGCAGGGAGAGGCCGCCCGCACGCGGATGGCGGCGGTGGCGGACGCGCCCGCCGTGACGGTGCCCACGGCCACGGCGCCGCTCAGCCAGATCGAGAATGTGCCCGAGCGTGTCGCCACCGCGCGGGTGACCGACGCCCATGGCAAGGTGGTGGGCGCGGTGCAGAAGGTCGAAATTCAGAACGGCAGGCCCACCAAGGTGGACATCGCCCTTCTGGGCAGCGCCAACCTGATCACCCTGGATGCCGCCACCCTGCGCTATGACGCGGCCAGCAACATCGTGGCGACGGACGAGACGGTGGCGCAGCTCATGGCGCGCGCCCAGACCTGACGCCAGACCTGACGGGCGGGTAACGCAGCGGAGCCGCCCCGTGCCCGCCCCCGCTTGAGGCCGGTGGCGGCCCCGCGCTAGACTTTCGCCAGGATAGCCCGGAGCGACGAGATGGCCCTCATCCCTTCCGCGTTCGTCGAGAAAAGCTGGCGCAAGGCGCTGGCCCGCATGGACACCGGCACGCTGGAGTTCACCGCCCCCAATGGCGAGGTGACCGTCGCCAGGGGC
>Ga0180217_1004669_pt1 | contig 10707 bp, 8 predicted proteins | sample eDN3rd37CBELigOP_FD_128521 | JGI IMG/M metagenome (GOLD analysis project Ga0180217, IMG submission 128521) | Enriched Organic Plus compost microbial communities from Emeryville, California, USA - eDNA 3rd pass 37_C BE-Lig OP (version 2) (version 2) ... | reverse complement strand
CCCGCTCCTCGCGAACCTCGTCAGCCGGAGCGGACGGAGCGCGGGAAACCTGCAGAGCCGGTGCCGGAGCAGCAGTAGTGCCCTTGGCGACGGCTGCAAGAACGTCACCCTTGAGCACCTGGCCGTCCTTGCCGGAACCGGAAACCTGGCCAGCGGCGAGGTTGTTTTCGGCAAGCAGCTTGGCAGCCGACGGAGCGGGCGGACGGTTGCGCGCCTCGACCGGGCCTTCACCGGCGATGTCGGCGGTCTTCGCAGCGGCCTCAGCGGTGGTGTTCGCACCGGCAGCGCCTGCAGCCTGCGCAACCGCAGCGGGCTTGGCAGCAGCTGCACCGGCGCCTTCACCGATCATGCCCAGGAGAGCAGCGACACCGACCGTGTCACCTTCCTTGGCAACGATCTCCTGCAGCACGCCTGCTGCAGGGGCCGGCACTTCGACGGTAACCTTGTCGGTTTCCAGTTCGACCAGCGGCTCGTCAACGGCGATCGCATCGCCCACCTTCTTGTACCAGCGGCCAATGGTGGCTTCGGATACGGATTCACCCAGAGTGGGTACGCGAATTTCGGTTGTCATGTTGAAATTTCCGTTCGCTCTGTCTCGTTGATCAGCCCAGTGCGTCTTCCAGCAGGGCGGCGAGTTGTTGGAGATGCTTGGACATGAGGCCCGTTGCAGGCGAAGCCGAAGCCGGGCGGCCGGCGTAACGGGCACGCTTGTACTTGGCATCCATGTGCTGCAGGACCCATTCCAGGTAAGGCTCGATGAAGGACCAGGCACCCATGTTCTTGGGCTCTTCCTGACACCAGACGATCTCCGCATTCTTGAAACGCGACAGTTCGTTGATGAGGGCCTTGGCCGGGAACGGATAGAGCTGTTCCACGCGCAGCAGGTAGATGTCGTCGATGCCGCGCTTCTCGCGCTCTTCGTAGAGGTCGTAGTAAACCTTCCCGCAGCAGATCACGACGCGGCGGATCTTGGCATCCTTCTGGAGCTTGATCGGCTGATCCTTCAGGTACTCGGCATCGTCCCACAGCAGGCGGTGGAACGTCGACTCACCCGACATCTCGGCCAGCGTCGACACGGCGCGCTTGTGGCGCAGCAGCGACTTCGGCGTCATCAGGATCAGCGGCTTGCGGAAGTCACGCTTCATCTGACGGCGCAGGATGTGGAAGTAGTTTGCCGGGGTGGTGACGTTGGCGACCTGCATGTTGTCTTCGGCGCAGAGCTGGAGGTAACGCTCCAGACGGGCCGAGGAGTGCTCCGGACCCTGACCCTCGTAGCCGTGCGGCAGAAGGCAGACGAGACCGGACATGCGCAGCCACTTGCGCTCACCCGAGGAGATGAACTGGTCGAACACCACCTGGGCGCCGTTGGCGAAGTCACCGAACTGGGCTTCCCACAGCGTCAGGGCGCGCGGCTCTGCCAGCGAGAAACCGTATTCGAAGCCAAGCACAGCCTCTTCCGAAAGCATCGAGTTGATGACTTCGTAGTAGGCCTGCTGCGGTCCGAGGTTGTTCAGCGGGATGTAGCGGTTCTCGTCCCTCTGGTCGTACAGAACCGAGTGGCGCTGCGAGAAGGTGCCGCGCTCGGAGTCCTGACCGGAAAGGCGGATCGGGTTGCCGTCGAGCAGGATCGAACCGAATGCAAGCGCCTCGGCGGTTGCCCAGTCGATGCCTTCGCCCGTCTCGATCATCTGCTTGCGGTTCTCGAGGAACCGGACGATCGTGCGGTGCGGTTCGAAACCTTCCGGCACTTCCGTCAGCTTCTTGCCGATCTGCTTCAGCGTCTTCAGCGGGACGGCGGTCTTGCCGCGGCGCTGCTCGTCAGCCTCGTCAGCGGTGCGCAGACCCGTCCAGGCGCCATCCAGCCAGTCGGCCTTGTTGGGCTTGTAGGACTGGCCAGCCTCGAACTCGGCCTCCAGCTTGGCGCGCCAGTCGGCTCGCATCTGGTCGATCTCGGCCTGGGTGAGCAGGCCTTCCTGGATGAGCTTGTCGCCGTAGATCTGCGCCGTCGTGCGATGCGCGCGGATCTTGCGGTACATGATCGGCTGCGTGAACGCCGGCTCGTCACCTTCGTTGTGACCGAAGCGGCGGTAGCAGAACATGTCGATGACGACAGGCTTGTGGAACGTCTGGCGGAACTCGGTCGCGACCTTCGCAGCGTAGACAACGGCTTCCGGATCGTCGCCGTTGACGTGGAAGATCGGCGCTTCGATCATCTTCGCAACGTCAGACGGATACGGCGAGGAACGCGAGAAGTACGGATTCGTCGTGAAGCCGATCTGGTTGTTGATGATGAAGTGGACCGTACCAGCGACGCGGTGGCCACGCAGACCGGAAAGACCGAGACACTCAGCAACAACGCCCTGGCCGGCGAAGGCTGCATCACCATGGATCAGCAGCGGCATGACCTTGGCGCGTTCCTGGATCGGAACGACCTCTTCGCGCTTGCGGCCAAACAACTGATCCTGCTTGGCGCGGGCCTTGCCCATGACGACCGGGTTGACGATCTCAAGGTGCGAGGGGTTCGCCGTCAGCGAGAGGTGAACGTTGTTGCCATCAAATTCGCGGTCAGACGAAGCACCGAGGTGGTACTTAACGTCGCCCGAACCTTCCACGTCATCTGGAGCGAAGGAACCGCCCTTGAACTCGTGGAAAATTGCGCGGTGTGGCTTGCCCATCACCTGGGAGAGCACGTTCAGGCGACCGCGGTGGGCCATGCCCAGCACGATTTCCTTGAGGCCCATCTGGCCACCGCGCTTGATGATCTGCTCGAGTGCAGGGATCAGCGACTCGCCGCCATCAAGACCAAAGCGCTTGGTGCCCTTGTACTTGACGTCGATGAACTGCTCGAAGCCTTCAGCCTCGATCAGCTTCTGCAGGATTGCCTTCTTGCCGTTCGGGGTGAATTCCACACCCTTGTCCGGACCCTCGATGCGCTCCTGGATCCATGCCTTTTCCTCCGGATTGGAGATGTGCATGAATTCGACGCCGATGGTGCCGCAATAGGTCCGCTTGAGGATGTCGAGCATCTGCCGGACGGTGGCGTACTCCAGACCCAGCACGTTGTCGATGAAGATCGGACGGTCGAAGTCCGCTTCCGTGAAACCATATGCTGATGGAGAAAGCTCGTTGTAGTCCTCCAGCGGATTGGCCAGACCCAGCGGGTCAAGGTTCGCATGGAGGTGACCACGCATGCGGTATGCGCGGATCATCATGATGGCATGCACGGAGTCGGTCGTTGCCTGGCGGATCTGCTCGGCCGTCTGACCGCTGCCTTCCGCCGCTTTCTTCTCCAGCTTGCCCTTGATGTGTGTTTCGATCGCGCCCCAGTTTCCATCGAGCGCTGAAATCAGTTCGCCATTGGCGGTAACCGGCCAGTTCTTTTTCTTCCAGGAGGCGCCGGCGGCGCTCTTCTTGACGGCTTCAGCGTCATCCTTGAGCTGCTTGAAAAAGGCCTGCCAGTCTTCACTTACTGAATTTGGATCATTCTCATAAGCTGCATGCAGCTCCTCGATATAGGCGGCATTGCCACCATAGAGGAACGACGTAACCGAGAATTCTTCGTTGGCCTGATCTTGCCGTGCCATCTTATCCAGCCGGGACTATGCCCGGTCTCCTCTTAGCCGGTAACGCAGAGGCCACGCCGAAACGGCAAGACCTGCCCCGGCGGTACCGGGACAGGCTTCCGATCTCATGATGCGCAACCTTGCTGCTGGTTCCACCCTAATCGTCTTGTTGCTAACCTTTAATTGCTTCGACCAGGGTCGTTCCGAGACGTGCAGGCGATGGGGAGACGCGGATGCCCGCGCGTTCCATCGCTGCAATCTTGCTCTCGGCATCGCCCTTGCCACCTGAAACGACAGCGCCAGCGTGGCCCATCGTGCGGCCCTTCGGCGCTGTACGTCCGGCGATGAAGCCAGCCATCGGCTTCTTGCGGCCGCGCTTTGCCTCATCGAGCAGGAACTGTGCTGCATCTTCCTCAGCCGAACCGCCGATCTCGCCGATCATGATGATCGACTTGGTCTCGTCATCGGCAAGGAACATCTCGAGGACGTCAATGAACTCGGTGCCCTTGACCGGGTCGCCGCCGATACCGACGGCGGTGGTCTGGCCGAGGCCTTCGTTCGAGGTCTGGAACACTGCTTCATAGGTCAGCGTGCCGGAACGCGAAACAACGCCCACCGAACCCTTCTTGAAGATGCTGCCCGGCATGATGCCGATCTTGCACTCGTTCGGGGTCAGGACGCCCGGGCAGTTCGGGCCGATCAGGCGCGAGCTGGAGCGCTCGAGGCGAGCCTTCACCTTGACCATGTCGGCAACCGGGATACCCTCGGTGATGCAGACGATCAGCGGAATCTCTGCCTCGATGGCTTCGATGATAGCGGCTGCAGCGCCTGCTGGCGGAACGTAGATTACCGAAGCGTCGGCGCCGGTGCGCTCCTTGCCTTCAGCGACGGAAGCGAAGATCGGCAGGGTTTCGCCCTTGGATCCGGTCCACGTCTCGCCACCCTTGGACGGATGAATGCCGCCGACCATCTGGGTGCCGTAGTAGGCCAGCGCCTGCTCGGTGTGGAAGGTGCCGGTCTTGCCGGTAAGGCCCTGAACAAGAACCTTTGTATCTTTGTTGATAAGGATGGACATTATTTCCGGTCCTTTGAAATTTGTCTGATCTGGCTAGGTTGACTGGTCTGGCAGTGGGAAGCGGCGCCTGGTCTCTGGGAAGAAGCCTGGCGCCAGCTCTTGTCCTTAGCCGTTGACAGCCTTGACGATTTTCTGGGCTGCGTCGTCCAGATCGTCCGCGGAAATGACGTTCAGGCCACTCTCGTTGATGATCTTCTTACCCAGCTCGACATTGGTACCTTCCAGTCGAACAACCAGCGGAACCTGCAGGCCAACTTCCTTCACAGCAGCGATAACGCCCTCTGCGATGACATCGCAGCGCATGATGCCGCCGAAGATGTTGACCAGAATGCCCTTCACTGCCGGATCGGCGGTGATGATCTTGAACGCTGCCGTCACCTTCTCCTTGGTCGCACCGCCGCCAACGTCGAGGAAGTTGGCAGGCTCTGCGCCGTAGAGCTTGATGATGTCCATGGTTGCCATGGCAAGGCCTGCGCCGTTGACCATGCAGCCGATGTTGCCGTCGAGCGCCACATAGGCGAGGTCCCACTTGGAAGCCTCGATTTCCTTGGCGTCTTCCTCGGTCGTGTCACGCAGAGCGCGGACATCCTCGTGACGGAACAGGGCGTTGCCGTCGAAGGAAACCTTGGCGTCGAGCACGCGCAGGCGGCCGTTTTCCATCACGATCAGCGGATTCACCTCGAGCAGGCTCATGTCCTTCTCGACGAAAGCCTTGTAGAGGATCGGGAACAGCGTCTCGCCGTCCTTGGCTGCTTCGCCTTCAAGCTTCAGGGCGGCGTTGAGCTTGGCCACGTCCTCGGCCGTCACGCCCTTCTCCGGGTCGATCGGGAGCGTCAGGATCTTCTCGGGCGTGTCGTGCGCCACCTGCTCGATGTCCATGCCACCTTCGGTCGAAACGACGAAGGCAACGCGGCCGACGGTGCGATCAACGAGGATCGACAGGTAGAGTTCGCGGGCGATGTCGGCGCCGTCTTCGATGTAGAGTCGGTTGACCTGCTTGCCTTCCGGACCCGTCTGGGCCGTCACCAGCGTGTTGCCAAGCATCTCCTTGGCATGCGCGACGACTTCCTCGATGCTCTTGGCGAGGCGAACGCCGCCCTTCGCATCCGGTCCGAGTTCCTTGAACTTGCCCTTGCCGCGGCCGCCGGCGTGGATCTGGCTCTTGACCACGTAAAGCGGGCCCGGGAGCGACTTGGCAGCTGCCTCAGCCTCTTCGACCTTAAGGATGGCTACGCCTTCAGCAACCGGTGCTCCGTAGGTCTTGAGCAGCTGCTTGGCCTGATACTCATGAATGTTCATGCCGGTGAAATCCTAGTTCTTGAGGCTGGGGGCAATTTCGGCGCAGGCGGTGCAGAGGCTTTCCACTGCAGCAACCGACTTGTCGAACATGGCCTGTTCGTTCTTGTCCATGTCGATCTCGACGATGCGCTCGACGCCATTCGCGCCGATGACGACCGGCACGCCGACGTAGATGTCCTTGAGGCCGTACTGACCGTCCAGATGCGCTGCGCAGGGCAGAACGCGCTTCTGGTCTTTGAGGAAGCTCTCAGCCATCAGGATGGCTGCAGCTGCAGGAGCGTAGTAGGCCGAACCGGTCTTCAGCAGGCCGACGATCTCTGCGCCACCGTCGCGGGTGCGCTGAACGATCTGGTCGAGCTTCTCCTGCGAGGTCCAGCCCATCTTGACGAGGTCCGGGAGCGGGATGCCGGCAACGGTGGAGTAGCGGGTCAGCGGAACCATGGTGTCGCCGTGGCCGCCGAGCACGAAAGCGGTAACGTCCTTGACCGAAACGTTGAACTCTTCAGCGAGGAAGTAGCGGAAACGCGCGGAGTCCAGAACGCCAGCCATGCCTACCACGTGGGTCTTCGGCAGGCCCGAGAACTTCTGCAGCGCCCAGACCATGGCGTCGAGAGGATTGGTGATGCAGATCACGAAGGCGTTGGGAGCGTACTTGGCGATACCTGCGCCAACCTGCTCCATGACTTTCAGGTTGATGCCCAGGAGGTCGTCGCGGCTCATGCCCGGCTTGCGCGGAACGCCAGCGGTAACAATGCAGACATCGGCGCCTTCAATTGCCGAGTAGTCGTTTGCGCCGAGGTAGCTGGCGTCGAAACCGTCGATCGGGGACGACTCTGCGATGTCCAGTCCCTTGCCCTGAGGGGTACCCTCAGCGATGTCGAACAGAACGACGTCACCCAGTTCCTTGAGGCCAGCCAGATGGGCGAGCGTACCGCCGATCATACCTGAACCGATGAGAGCAATTTTCTTGCGAGCCATAAAGTCGGATCCTCTAGCGACATGCCGGTGGTAAGAGCTACCCACGGCTTAATTGCGGCGCGCGGAAAGACGGCTGTCTTATCCGTTTCGGGATCGTGGCATATCCCCACAGGACGAAAAATTCAACGTATTATTTTGGAGCCAGATTTTTCAATCGTTTATAACGTCTACAAATTACGTTTACGTCAAAATTATGGAGCTGAATGACGCGAATTTCACCACCGGAAAACCGGTAGTGACAATTTCTCCCGGTCAGCTGGCGGTAGCTGCCGCAGCTGTGCTCTGGTCTGCCCATTCACGGCTCTGCATTTCCGTGAGGCGGGAAACAGTGCGGGCGAATTCGAAGCTTTCCACGCCTGTCGTGGCTAGATAGAGCGCTTCCGGCCGAGCGCCAGCGGAAAGTACGAGACGTGTCTTTGCCTCGTACATGGCGTCTACGAGCAGGATGAAGCGCTTGGCGGCATTGCGCTGCGGCAGATCCATCACCGGCACATGGTCGATAAACAGCGTGTTGTAGCGCTGGGTCAGTGCCAGATAATCGCGGGCCGCAAGTGGCGCCTCGCAGAGTTGGGCAAAGGTGAAGCGGGCAGCGGTTCGCGCTGCGCGCGGCACCACGATGGTCCTGCCCATCACCTCAAGCTTGTCCTCGGCAACCTTGCCGCCGTCGACCACGCTTTCCCAGGCTTCGTCCATCATCCGGTCAGTTTCAGGGCCAAGCGGCGTCATGTAGACCGGCAGGCGGTTGAGTTTCTCCATGCGGTAGTCTGTGTCGGCCACCAGGTTCAGAACCTTCACATGCTCCTTGAGGAGCTTGATGAAGGGAAGGAACAGGCCGCGGTTGAGGCCATCGCGATAGAGGTGTTCCGGATCGACGTTGGAGGTAGCGATCAGCACCACGCCATGCTCGAACAAGGCTGAGAACAGGCGCGACAGGATCATTGCATCGGCAATGTCGGTGACGGTGAACTCATCGAAACAGAGAACCCACGCTTCTTCCGCAAGAGCTGCCGCGACAGGTGGGATGGGGTCTGTTTCCTTGGTCTTTCCGTCTTTCAGCGCCTGGCGGTGCCGGGAAATCCGGTCATGGACATTGGCCATGAAGTCGTTGAAGTGCACCCGCCTCTTGGCGCGCGCCGGAACGATGTCGAAGAACATGTCCATGAGCATGGACTTGCCGCGGCCGACTTCGCCATGAATGTAGAGACCGGTGATTGGTTCTCGGGTGTTCTTGCCTTTGCCGAACAGCCAGCCCAATGCGCGGGACTTGCGCGCCAGGCGCTTTTCCTGGATGCGGTCGATCAGCAGGTCGAGTTCCTTGACTACCCGCTCCTGGGCGGAATCCCGCTTGACGGCTCCCGTCTCGACGAGATGATCGTAGCGTTGCGCGACCGTAAGATGCGTGGCGAGGCCATCACCCACATGCATTGGCATATTCCGTATAAGCAGCGCGTATTAACAGGCAGCCGTCGCTGCGGCGGGAGCTGCCTGTCACGCAATTAAGCTTTCAGCCTGATCTGGTAGTGCAATTCCAGCAAATGTGGATAGCGGTTTTCCGTCCGGAATTGCACAAAATCAATAGCTGGATCGCTTTTGCGTCTCATTGGACGCGGAAACGGTCTAGCGGGAAAGCGAGATGGGCTGACCGGTGGAGGTCGTGCCGCTGAAGTTCTGACCGCCGCCGGAGAGGCGGGCAAGCACTTCACCGTTCTCGTTGTAGAAGGTCAGCTGGCTTCCACTCACGTTCCACGACTTGACGCCATCGATCGGAGCAGGGCAGCGCAGCGGGCCAGCACGGTAGCCTTGGCCGAACTTGGTCTGCGGCGTTGCCACACGGCAGCTCTGGCCGGCGACGCTCACGTTCCACACACCGGCAACACCACCAGCCGAGATGGCAGGACCGGAGGGCGCAGCCGCGTTTGGATCGAGCGCTGCCATGTCCGTCTCCTGGGACGGAGCTTCCGGGAATGCCGACACTGGGCCGGTAGGTGAAGTGGGAGGCGGCAGCTGGCTGTTACTGATTGCGCCAGACGGAGCGGGCGTCAATGGAGGTGGCGCCGAGGGCGCCGGGGAAAAGCGAGTGGACCCGCACCCCGCCAGAGCGAGCGAGAGAAGCGAGACAACAAAAACTCCGGACTTCGCACTGAACATCCGTTTCTCCGTACCTGTGCTGACTAAGTCCCCCCGACACTGATTATGTCGAAGACCTGAGGCTAACACAACTCGTTAGGGCCATTGGTGCCCTTCTACAAGACCCAATGTTTATCTTCCAATGCCTTAAGGAACTTCGTTCCGCAACCGATGTTGGACTGCAGGGCTGAAGAAAAGGACATCGAAGATGATCAAATGGATCCTCATTCTTCTGATCATTGCCGCCATTGCGGGCCTTCTGGGGATGAACAGTCTCGCCGGTGCGGCGATGACTGGCGTGAAGATCCTGATCACGATCATGCTGGTTCTGTTCCTGCTGGTCGTGTTGGGGCTGGTTGCGATCTTCTGAAGCCATTCTGGCGCTGGTAATTTTCCACGTCATCCGCCATATAGCCCCCATACCCTTATGGGACAGGTGAATTCATGGCTGAACTGGCGCGATTTGCGAGAATGAATGGTCTTGGCAACGCTATCATCGTTGCCGACATGCGGGGCCGCAGCGATCGGGTAACCCCGGATGCCGCGCGCGCGCTGGCTGCCGACAACGATACGGCCTTCGATCAGATCATGGCGATCTATGATCCCGTCGTCGCGGGCACGGATAATTATATCGAGATCCTGAATTGCGACGGCACACAGGCGCAGGCCTGCGGTAACGGCACGCGCTGTGTCGTTCAGGCGCTCGCAGCCGAAACCGGACGCAAGACCTTCACCTTCGAGACCATGGCCGGCATCCTGACGGCTGAAGAACATGAGGATGGCAGCATCTCCGTCGACATGGGCAAGCCACGCTTTGGCTGGAAGGACATTCCGCTTGCGGAAGAGTTCGCGGATACGAGCCGGATCGAGCTGCAGGTCGGTCCCATCGATGCGCCGATCGTTCATTCCCCGTCGGTTGCTTCCATGGGCAATCCGCATGCGATCTTCTGGGTGGACCGCGACGTGAATGAATACGAGCTCGACCGCTTCGGCCCGATGCTGGAGAACCATCCGATCTTCCCCGAGCGTGCGAACATCACCATCGCCCAGGTCACGAGCTCCGAGACGCTGACCATGCGCACATGGGAACGCGGCGCGGGGTTGACGATCGCCTGCGGTTCCGCAGCCTGCGCGACGGCTGTTTCCGCCGCTCGTACCGGTCGCACCGGCCGCCGCGTTACCGTCACGCTTCCGGGTGGCGACCTCGAAATCTTCTGGCGCGAGGACGATCACGTTATCATGACCGGACCGGCGGAATGGGAATTCGCCGGTCGCTTTGACCCGCTGACCGGCGTGTGGCAGCGGGAAACGGAAGGCGTCGCCTGATGGCTGTAGACGTTCTGACATTTGGCTGCCGCCTCAACACCTACGAATCCGAGGTAATCAAGCGCGAGGCCGGTGCCGCCGGCCTTGATCAGCTGGAAGGCGGCGCCATCGTCGTCAATACCTGCGCGGTGACGGCTGAAGCGGTGCGTCAGGCACGCCAGGCGATCCGCAAGGCCCGCCGCGAAAATCCCAACGCGCGCATCATCGTTACTGGCTGCGCGGCGCAGACGGAGCCTGGCACCTTCGAAGCCATGGAGGAGGTGGACCTCATCCTCGGCAACGAGGAGAAGCTGAAGGCGCAGAGCTATCGCGCGCTGCCGGAATTCGGCGTGAACCAGT
>Ga0180217_1004668_pt1 | contig 10708 bp, 10 predicted proteins | sample eDN3rd37CBELigOP_FD_128521 | JGI IMG/M metagenome (GOLD analysis project Ga0180217, IMG submission 128521) | Enriched Organic Plus compost microbial communities from Emeryville, California, USA - eDNA 3rd pass 37_C BE-Lig OP (version 2) (version 2) ... | reverse complement strand
TCGCGCAAGAGCGGCGAGAACGTCGTCTCCGAAATCCGCCGCGCGATGGGCAGCTTCCCGGCCCTGCCGCTCAACGCGGAAATCGCGCCGCGCGCGATCATGACCGGCTGGATTGCCGGCGAATCCCTGCCCGAAGGCCTGAGCCTGGGCGAGGAGTGCGAAATGAAGGACGCGATGGAAGGCGGCGCGGTGGTCAAGTGCCAGCACCAGGAATTGCAGAGTGACGAGATCGCCAAGCACCTGGAAGCTGGCAAGCAGGTCACCAAACTGGCCCTGACCCTGGACGATCACGTCTCCTTCGTTCTCGGCGAGGATTTGATCATCCGCAAGCTGAAGTTCCTGGACGGCGCGGTGGATCAGCTGGAAAACACCGAGCGCGAGGACCTGCGCGCCGAGCTGGACGCCCGCTTCGCCCTCATGGCCGGCGAGGTGAAGCGCCTGTTCGCCGTGCTGGAACCGGCGTTGAAGCTGAGCAAGGCGGAAGCTTGAAGAGCCGGCATTCGGGATTGGGGATTGGGGATTCGTAAGAGCCGCACTTACCTCCCCTTTGGAAAAGGGAGCTGTTGACACGCCCCCTTTGAAAAAGGGGGATTGAGGGCATTGGCTTTTCGTGGCAAGCGCGAGCGCTTCTCAACGGCCGAATGGCTGATCAATCCCCCGTCCCCCGCTTCGCGGGTGCCCGCCCCTTTCGCGCTTTCAACCGCGCATGGCGGGTCAAAGGGGGCTTCCCGGAAAAGTTTCCCGCAGTGGCTGCACCACGCTTGCCCAATCCTGCTCGTTGCGTTCAGACAGCCGGCAGCGGGGCATTCCGTGCGATGCTTCCGCCATGCTTCCCCGCCTGCAACGCCTGATCGCCAAGACGCCCCGCGGCGTCGAGCGCGATGTCGTCTCGTTGCTGCTGGACGACGGCCGCCATATCGAGGTGCAGCGGGTCCGCGACCCGCGCGCGCGCCGGCTCAAGTTGAGCGTCGATGAACGCGGCGCGCGGCTGACCCTGCCGGTGCGCGCCAGCCTCGTTTCGGGCGAACGTTTCCTGCACGAACATCGCGCGTGGCTGCAGGCGCAACTGGCCCGGCAGCTCGGCGCCGGGGCGCTGCCCGTGCTGGTGCCTTTCGCCACCACCGCCTTGCCGTTGCGCGGCCACGAGATGCCCGTGCACTGGCGGGAAGGCCGCTACGCCGCCATCCGGCAGGACAGCGAGGGCATCCACATCCAGATGCCGGCCCGGCTCGGCGAAGCCGGCCTGCGGCGGCACCTGCGCGCTTTCTACGAAACCGAGGCCCGCGCGGACATCAACCGCTGGCTGCCGCGTTATCTCGCCGCACTCCCGCGGGCGCCTTCGCCGATCCGGCTGAAGATGATGTCCTCGCTGTGGGGCTCGCTGAGTCCGGAGGGCGCGATGACCCTGGATCTGTCGCTGGTCATCGCGCGCCCCTCGGCGTTCGAATACGTCCTGGTCCACGAGTTGTGCCACCTCATCCACGCCAATCATTCGCGCGCGTTCTGGCGCGAGGTGGAGGCGCGATTCCCCGCCTGGCGCGACGAACGCGTCTATTTTCACGCGCATGGCCGCCGTCTCAAGGCCAGCCTGCGCGCGCTGCTGGCCGGCTGAGTCTTCCGCTACCGTTCCCTGCGGTAACGGCCCGGTCCGGCGCCGTGGTCCACCGGACACCTACAAGGAGAAATGCGGAATGCGTGGAATGCTGTTGTTGTGCTGCATGGCGCTGGCCCTGGCGGGCTGCAGGCAGTCGGCCGGGGAGAGCCTGGCCGAGGCGGCGCTGGAAAAGGCGACCGGCCACAAGGTCGACGTCGACGAGGATGGCGGCTCGGTCACCATCAAGACCGACGAAGGCGAGATGAAGATCCACGGCGGCGACAACGCCACGCTGCCGGCCAACTTTCCCAAGGACGTCTATCTGCCGGCAGGCTATGCGGTGGAAAGCGTGATGGAAGTGAACAGGACCCAGTTGATCGCCCTGAAGGCTCCGGGCGAGGTGGCCAGGCTGTACGCCGATGCGCGCGCGGCGATGGAAAAGCAGGGCTGGAAGCAGACGATGGCGATGCAGGGCAGCGCCAGCGACGGTCTGCTGGCCTACGAGAAGGATGGCCGCAAGGCCACCGTTTCGTTCAATGGCGAAGGCGCGGGCGAACCGATCGCGGTGGGCCTGCAGGTGATGGAAGCCGAACCGGACACCGCCGCGCAGTAATCGCTATCGTGCCTTCGTCTCCGCGTACGGGCCGCTGGCCGACGGCGCGGACGCCGGAAAACGAAAAGCGGCTCTCGGGCCGCTTTTTCCTTTCAGGCGCCGGGCGCGCCGAAGAAGTCGCCGATCGCGCGCGCCACCCCGGCGGGATCCTCCATGTGCAGATGGTGAGTGCCGGCCATCAGGATCAGTTCGCCTTCCGGCAACAGGCGCGCGCGCTGGCTGCGCAGCGGTTCGGGAAAATAGGGTTGCGCCGGCTCTGCGAAGATCACCCGGGTCGGGCAGCGGATGTTGGCCACCAGCGCGGCAATCTGGGCTTCGTCCAGGCGCTGCGGCGTGGGCAGGGTCAGGCGCTGATCGCTGCTCCAGACATACCCGCCGTCCACCGCGTGGATGCCGCGCTCGACCAGCAGGCGCGCGTTGGCCTCGCTCAACTGGTTGGCCTGCATGCGCGCGCGGATCGGCGTGGCGATATCGGTGAACACGCGCAGCCGCTTGCCCGGCAGCGCGCGCGCGGCGGCGATCGCCTCCTGCCAGCGCGCGGCGGTGCGCTCGACGGTTTCCGACAGGCCGCCCAGCGCCTCGATCGCCAGCAGCCGGCGCACCCGCTGCGGCGATGAGGCGGCCAGCAGGCTGGCGATGCCGGCGCCCATCGAATGCCCCAGCAGGCAGAACTCGTCCCAGCCCAGCGCGTCCGCCAGATCCAGCACCGCATTGACCGCCACGCCGCTGGTGTACTCCGCACCCGGTCCGATATGCACGCTGTGGCCGTGGCCGGGCAGATCCGGCACCACCAGTTCGATCCCGGACAGATGCCGCGACAGCGGCAGGAAGCTGGCGGCGTTGTCCAGCCAGCCGTGCAGCGCCAGCACCCGCGTTCCGCCGGCGTCGCCGCCGCGCAGCCCGCCGATGCGCCCCATCGCGATGTCGGCGGAAAACTCCTCCAGCCTCACGCCGGTTCCCCGGCGACCTGGCGCACCAGCGCCGCCAACGCGTCGGCGTGCGCCGGGCTCGCGTTGAGGCACGGGATGTAGCGCAGTTCGCCCCCCTGGCCGGCGAACCGGCCGACGAAACCGATGCCCACTTCCTCCAGCGTTTCCAGGCAATCCACCGCGAAACCGGGGCAGACCACGTCCACCTTGCGCAGACCGCGCGCGGCCAACGTGTCGAGGGTCGCGTCGGTGGCCGGCTCCAGCCAGCGCTCCTTGCCGAACCGCGACTGGTAGGTCAGGGTCCATTCGTGCGGCTCCAGGCCGAGCGCGGCCGCGATCGCGCGGGCGCTGGCCTCGCAGCGCTGCGGATAGGGATCCCCGTCGCGGGCCAGCCGTTGGGGCAGGCCGTGGAACGAGAACAGCAGGTGCTCGCCGACGCCGTTGCGCGCCCGCCAGTCGCGGATCGAATCGGCCACCGCCCGTACCCAGCCGGCATCGACGGAATAGTCGTCGATCACGGTCAGATCGAAGCCCCGCGCCTCGCGTGCCAGCACGTCCTTCACCGATTCGGTGGTGGTGGTCGAGTACTGCGGGTAAAGCGGCAGCACGATCAGCCGGCGAATCCCGGCCTGGCGCAGCGCGTGCAACCGCTCCGGCAGGCCCGGCCGGCCATAGCGCATGGCGTCGACCACCCACCAGCGCGGCAGTCGCGCCTGCAAGGCTTCCGCCAGCCCGCGGGTATGGACCGCCAGCGGCGAACCGCCCGGCAGCCAGATCTGCGCATATTTGTGCGCCGCGCGCGGACCGCGCAGCGGCAGGATCAGGCCATGCAGCAGCGGCAGCCAGATCCAGCGGCTCAGCTGGACCACGCGGGGATCCTGCAGGAATTCGCCCAGGTAGCGCCGGACGGCGGGAGCCGTGGGCGCCTCGGGCGTGCCTAGATTGACCGCGATCAGCGCGGTATCGGGTGCGTCGGGCATCCGCCTATTGTGGCAGAGCGCACTCTCGCGGGCCCGTGCTTCGTTTCAATCGCGCTGTTCGAGCGAGACGATGAGCGGCGCGGCACAGGCCGCGATCCTCAGCGCTGATTCATTCGGCTGCACCTATTTTCAAGCGGTTGCAGTAAATTTCTGCGAATCCACCTTCGGAGCGCCCATGAAACGCCGCCATTCCCGCCTGCTCATGCTGCCCGCCGCGACCCTGCTGGCCACCGCCCTGTTCGCCGGCCAGGCCCTCGCCGGTCCCAAGGAAGACGAGCGCGCCACCAACGCGGTGCGGGTGCTGGACGAAATCCGCCGCATCCCCGAGGAAGGCATCCCCGACAAGCTGCTGGACGAAGGCCGCGCCATCGTCGTCATCCCCGACACCCTCAAGGCCGGCCTGGTGTTCGGCGGCCGCCGCGGGCACGGCCTGATGTCGGTCAAGAACCCGGACGGCACCTGGTCGCAGCCGGTGTTCGTCAAACTGACCGGCGGCAGCATCGGCTTCCAGGCCGGCGTGCAATCCTCGGACATCGTCCTGGTGTTCCGCAACGACCGCAATCTGGACAACATCGTCAACGGCAAGATCACCCTCGGTGCCGATGCCGGCGTCGCCGCCGGTCCGGTCGGCCGCAATGCCGCCGCCGCCACCGACGGCCAGTTGAAGGCGGAAATCTGGTCGTGGTCGCGCGCGCGCGGCCTGTTCGCCGGCGTCGCGCTGGACGGCGCCGTGTTGCAGATCGATGACGAGGCCAATACCGCCGTCTATGGCGGCGGCAGCACGCCGCGCGCCATCTTCGAAGGCCGCGCCGGCCAGCCTTCCGGCGCCGTGATCGGCTTCCGCGATCAGCTCGAGGAAGTCACCGCCGCGGCCCGCGCCGCGCGCAGCGGGCGGTCCCCGCCGCCACCGGCCGCCGCCGTCACCCCGGCGACCACCGTCGCGCCCGCCAACCCGACCGCGCCGGTCGCCGAAACCGCACCGCTGGGCCAGGCGCCGGCCGCCGCGCCGGCACAGTCCGGTTTCCAGCCGGTCAGCGAGGGCGAAATCCGCACTGAACCGCTCAATACCACGCCGTAAAAAAGCGAAAACCCCGCCGCGCGCCCGGGATCTCCGGGCGTGCCTGCGCTATGCTGATCGCCTGAATTTCATTACTCAACGCACGAGAAGACCATGGGCGGTTTCAGCATCTGGCATTGGATCATCGTTCTGGTGGTCGTTCTTCTGATCTTCGGCACCAAGCGCTTGCGCAACGTGGGCCAGGATCTGGGCGAGGCGGTGAAGGGCTTCAAGAAGGGCATGCACGACGAGGACAAGCCGGTCGAACGGCTTGACGATCAGTCGCAGTCCCGCAACAGCGAGTCCAGCACGTCCAAGGATCGCGACACCTCGCAGCAGTAAGCGCGGTCCGCTGCCGCCATGTTCGACATCGGTTTCCCCGAACTGGTGGTCATCGCCATCGTGGCGTTGATCGTCCTCGGTCCCGAGCGCCTGCCGAAGGTCGCGCGTTTCGCCGGCCTGTGGGTACGGCGCGCACGCGCGCAGTGGCATTCGGTGAAGGACGAACTCGAGCGCGAACTGGCCGCCGAGGAACTCAAGCGCAGCCTGCGCGACACCGAGGAAGCACTTCGCGACACCGAACGCCGGGTCCGTGAGGGCGTGGCGGAGACCGAGCGCGAATTCGAGGATCTGCGCTCGTCGGTGGAACGTTCGCCCGAATCGCCTGCCTCGCAGGACGCGGCCGGACCCGCGCCGCCGGCGGATGAACGAGGCGTCCCCCTGTCCCACGGCAGCCGCGATGAATCACGAAGCACCTGAAGATCAGGCCGAAAGCAGCCTGATGGGCCATCTGCTGGAACTGCGCACGCGGCTGATGCGTGCGCTGCTGGGCGTGGTCGTCGTGCTGGTGGCGCTGCTGCCGTTCGTGAAAACGCTGTACAGCCGGCTGGCGCTTCCGATGCTGAGCCAACTGCCGGACAGCCAGTCCGCGCAGATGATCGCCAACGATCCGACTTCCGGTTTCTTCGCGCCGATCAAGCTTGCCTTCTTCGCCGCCATGTTCGTGACCGCGCCGTGGCTGCTGTACCAGGCCTGGGGTTTCGTCGCGCCCGGCCTGTACCGGCACGAGAAGCGGCTGGCCTTGCCGCTGCTGGTGTCGTCCATCGCGCTGTTCTATGCCGGCTGCGCCTTCGCCTATTTCCTGGTGCTGCCGGGCGTGTTCCATGCACTGATGATGTTCACGCCGGACATCGTCACCATCGCGCCGGATCCGGGGAAATACCTGGATTTCGTGCTGGTGATCTTCCTGGCTTTCGGCGTGAGCTTCGAGTTGCCGGTGGCACTGGTCATCCTGGCCCTGCTGGGCTGGGTGACGCCGGCGCAACTGCGCCAGGGCCGCGGCTACGCGGTGGTGGGCATCTTCATCCTCGCCGCGGTCATCACGCCGCCGGACGTGGTTTCGCAATTGATGCTGGCGATCCCGATGTGCCTGCTGTACGAAGCCGGCATCATCGCCGCGCAGTGGGTCGCGCCGAAACCCGATCCGGACGATTCGCGCACGCCACGCGATGCGTGATCACGCGGATCTGAATTCCTCTCCACATCGCTGAAGCAACCGGCCGGATCCATTCACGATGGGCCGGTGTGTAGGTTCATGCGGGCTTTGCCAGACTCGACCGCGCTGCCGCAACGAAAAGGAGAGTCGATGAAGCAACGTCTGGGCGCGATCGGCCTGCTGGGCCTGCTGGCTGCCTGCCAGCCCGAACATCCCGTTGAAACCGCGCGCGCCGCGCCGCCTCTTCCAGCCCCATCCGCACCGCCGGTCTCCGATACGCAGGCATCGCGGATCGCGCTGCAGGCGCAGTTCGTCGACGAGGCGCTGGGCGTGGCGATCCTGCCGCTGCCGGGATTCACCCTGCGTCGCGATTTCCGCCGCAATTACCTGGCCAACGATGCATGGAAGGCGTTTGCCGAACCCGACAGCCACGGCAAGGCGCTGGCGGCGCTGGTCCTGGAAGGATCCAACGAAGTCACCGCGGCGGAACTGCGGCTGGGCATCAGCAATGAGCCGGACGCGGTGGCCACGTGCCTGGAAGTTTCCGACTCGGCGCTGCCTTCGCCACGCGATGAAATCCGCATCGATGGCCAGCCGTTCCGGCATTTCCGCGCCAGCGACGCCGCGATGAGCCACTACCTCACCGTCGATGCCTACCGCGCCGTGCGGCAGGATCGCTGCTATGCCATCGACCTGTTGATCGTCGGCACCCGCCCCGAGGTCTACGACCCGCCGCGCACGCCGCCGTTCGACGCCGCCACCGCGCAGGCGCGGCTGCGGGAAGCGCTGGGCGCCATCCGCTTCGTCAAATGACGAAAGCGTGGAACGCCCGCCGCCGCGAAGGCGGGCGTTCCACACCCACGCATCACCATATTTCGTGTTGACGCTCACAAAGAGCCCCACTATCTTGTGGCCGTCGGTTCTTCCGGTTCGCACGCCGGGAGATGAAAAGGGAAGCCGGTCGAATGCCGGCGCTGCCCCGCAGCGGTAGGTGGAAACGAACCCGTCATTGGCACTGAGGCGACCTGCCTTGGGAAGCGACGGGCTAGGAGGAAGCTCGGCTTCCGCGTCCACGAGCCCGAAGACCTGCCGACAGCCGCGCGTTGCACACCGCGCGGTGCCGGCCGCGGAATCTCCGGGGGGAGATGGCTGGTGAAGCAGGCCCGCCATCCGTCCACCGGTCGCGGTCCCTGCGACGCCGCTTCCCCACCCTGACGCTCCATCCGGCCTTCCGCTGCCTGCGAGGGACAGGCCGCCGCGTGCACCACGCATGGAGGAAGTCCCGTGACCCCGACCGACACCGCCGTCGCCGAAAGCGACGTCTCCCCGTCCCAGAAGGACGCGTTCCTGTTGACCCCGCCGCCCACCGCGACCGCGATGAGCGTGACCAAGCGCAACGGCAGCCGCGAGCCGGTGGATCTGAACAAGATCGTCCGCGCCGTGCAGCGCAGCTGCGAAGGCCTGCACGCCATCGATCCGATGCGCGTGGCGACCCGCACCATCTCCGGCCTGTACGACGGCGCCAGCACCCGCGAGCTGGACGAACTGTCCATCCGCACCGCCGCGCTGCTGACCGCCGAGGAACCCGAATACAGCCGGCTGGCCGCGCGCCTGCTGGCCAGCTACATCGCCAAGGAAGTGACCGGGCAGGAAATCCACGCGTTCTCGCAATCGGTCACCCGCGGACACGAAGTCGGGCTGATCAACGATCGCCTGCTGAACTTCGTGCAGACCAACGCACGCAAGCTCAACGATGCACTGGACGCCTCGCTGGACCTGCATTTCGACTACTTCGGCCTGCGCACGCTGTACGACCGCTACCTGCTGCGCCACCCGCACACCCGCAAGGTCATCGAGACCCCGCAGCAGTTCTTCCTGCGCATCGCCTGCGCGCTCAGCGAGGACGTGGCCGAGGCGCTGGCGCTGTACCGGCGGATGGGCAACCTGGACTACCTGCCCAGTTCACCGACCCTGTTCAATTCCGGCACCACCCACGAGCAGTTGTCCTCGTGCTTCCTGCTGGATTCGCCGCAGGATTCCCTGGAATCCATCTACCAGCGCTACGGCGACATCGCCCAGTTGTCCAAGTTCAGCGGCGGCATCGGCGTCAGCTACACGCGCGTGCGTTCGCGCGGCTCGCTGATCAGATCGACCAACGGCCACTCCAACGGCATCGTGCCGTGGCTGAAGACGCTCGATTCCTCGGTCGCGGCGGTCAACCAGGGCGGCAAGCGCAAGGGCGCGGCCTGCGTGTACCTGGAAACCTGGCACGCCGACATCGAGGATTTCCTCGAACTGCGCGATAACACCGGCGACGAATCACGCCGCACCCACAATCTCAACCTGGCCAACTGGGTGCCGGATCTGTTCATGAAGCGGGTCGAAGCCGACCAGGAATGGTCGCTGTTCGATCCGCGCGTGGTGCCCGAACTCACCGACCTCCACGGCGAGGCGTTCGAACAGGCCTACCTGCAGGCCGAGACCCAGGGCAAGGCCACCAAGGCGGTGCCGGCGCGAAAGCTCTACGCGCGGATGATGCGCACGCTGGCCGAGACCGGCAACGGCTGGATGACCTTCAAGGACAAGTGCAATCGGGCCAGCAACCAGACCCTGCGCGCCCACAACGTCATCCATCTGTCCAACCTGTGCACCGAGATCCTGGAGATCACCTCGGCCGAGGAAACCGCGGTGTGCAACCTGGGTTCGATCAACCTGGCCCGGCATTTCGACGAGTACGGCGACTTCGACTTCGATCGCCTGGCCGAGACCGTGCGACTGGCCGTCCGCCAACTGGATCGGGTCATCGACCTGAACTTCTATCCGATCGAATCCGCGCGCCGCGGCAACCTGCGCTGGCGTCCGATCGGCCTGGGCTGCATGGGATTGCAGGATGTGTTCTTCCGCAAGCGCCTGCCCTTCGACAGCGCCGAAGCGCGCGAGCTGTCGAAACAGATCGCCGAAACCATCTATTTCCACGCGCTGGAAACCTCGTGCGAACTGGCCGCGGAACGGGGCCGGCATCCGTCCTTCGCCGATACCCGCGCTGCGGCGGGGGAACTGCAATTCGATGCCTGGGGCGTGGCGCCGCGCGACGTCGCGCGCTGGGACGCGTTGCGCGAGCGCATCCGCGCGCACGGCCTGCGGAACTCGCTGCTGATCGCGATCGCGCCGACCGCGACCATCGCCTCGATCGCGGGCTGCTACGAATGCGTCGAACCGCAGGTCTCCAACCTGTTCAAGCGCGAAACCCTGTCTGGCGATTTCCTGCAGGTCAACCGTTACCTGGTCGCCGAACTGAAGCAGTTGGGCCTGTGGACGCCGGAGATGCGCGACGCCATCAAGCTGGCCGAAGGCTCGGTCCAGGGCATTGCCCAGATTCCCGAGCCGCTGCGGCAGGTCTACCGCACCGCGTGGGAACTGCCGATGCGTTCGCTGATCGACATGGCCGCGGATCGTGGTGCCTACATCGATCAGTCGGCCTCACTCAACCTGTTCATGGAAAGCCCGAACATCGGTGCGCTTTCGTCCATGTACATGTATGCGTGGAAGCAGGGCATCAAGACGACCTATTACCTGCGCTCGCGACCGGCCACGCGCATCGCCAAGACCACCGTGAGCAGCGCCGGCAGCGAAGCGCCCAGGCCCGCTTACACGGCGGTCGAAGCGGTGTCCTGCTCGCTGGAGAATCCCGAGGCCTGCGAGGCCTGCCAGTAGTGATGGCGTGCGCGGTCGAAAGACCACGCCTCCGAAATCCCCACGCAGGATGCACACGGGAAAGACAGGAACAGGAGGTTCCAGGCGCAGGGACGCGCCAATCCCTTGAACAGTCCCCTCGCCCGCTCGCGGGCGAGGCGGGTAGAAATCCGCGAACGAATGCATCCCGCTCCGTCCGCCACCATCCCACCCTTCCCCCGCAAGCGGTGGAAGGCGCAAAAGCAGGAAAACACGACATGTCCACCCAACCCCGCCAGATGCTGCTCGACCCCGGGTTTGAACTGACCCTGCGCCCGATGCGCTATCCACAGTTCTACGAGATGTAC
>Ga0180217_1004667_pt1 | contig 10708 bp, 10 predicted proteins | sample eDN3rd37CBELigOP_FD_128521 | JGI IMG/M metagenome (GOLD analysis project Ga0180217, IMG submission 128521) | Enriched Organic Plus compost microbial communities from Emeryville, California, USA - eDNA 3rd pass 37_C BE-Lig OP (version 2) (version 2) ... | reverse complement strand
GGGATTGGCGGCTGCTTGCGTGATTCCAGCGGCTGTCCGAGCGGCCCGGGCAGCCGCGCGCGCCGGATCGGCGGCTGCGCGCGCGACGCGCGCAGCCGTTATCGCGACGTTCGCGGGCTCATGTGTGAGTCAAACGCCCCCCCTCCCCCCCCCCCGACCCACGCCCCCCTCCCCTTGTGCCCGGTGCCTGATCCCTACTGCCTAATGCCTAATGCCTAATGCCTAATGCCTAATGCCTAATGCCTAATGCCTAATGCCTAATGCCTAATGCCTAATGCCTAATGCCTAATGCCTAATGCCTCGTGCCTAGTGCCTAGTGCCCCTAATGCCCCCCCTCAAAACCGCTTATGCACCGGCCGCTCCTGCGGCCCGCGGACCCCGAGGATCTGCCGCGCCAGGCCCAGGTCCGCCGGCCGCGTGATCTTGATGTTCGTCGCCTCCCCCTGCACGACGACCACCCGCTCCCCCAGCCGCTCGACCAACTGCGCATCGTCCGTGCTCGACAGGTCGCTCTGGGCGTACGCCCGGCGCAGCAGGCCGATCTCGAAGACCTGCGGCGTCTGCACCGCCACCAGGTTCGTCCGGTCCACCGTCGCCTCGACGCGCCGGACTTTCGACGTCGTCCGCCCCGCGTCCCCGAGGATCGCCGCCAGCGGGTCGGCGTCCGCGGCCTGGATCGGCTCCGGGTCCACGCGCTTGAGCGTGTCCGCCACGTCCAACGCCGGGATCACCGCCGGGAACTTCGCCGCCGCCTCGAAGAGCCGGTCCAGCAGCGCTTCGCTGACGCACGGCCGCGCGGCGTCGTGCACCGCGACGTGCGTCACGTCCGCCTCCGCCGGGATCTCCGCCAGCGCGTTGCGCACCGTCTCGTAGCGGTGGTCCTTCCCGCCGACGCACACGCGTACGCCCAGAAGCCCGAGTTTGTCCCCGTGCCGCGTCCGGAACTCGGCCATCGCCGCCGGGTCGGCCGGCCCCGCGACGACGATCATCGCCACCTCGGGGCGCTTGGTGAAGATCTCGACGGTGCGCTGGAGCACCGGTCGCCCGCCGAGGTCCTCATCCAACTTCGACCTTCCCACTCCCCCTTCCATCGACGCCTCGGCGTACCGCCGCGACGACCCCGCGGCCGGGATGATGACGGCAACCTTCATACCCCGAGGGTACCACCCCCCTGCCCGAGGGAGGGGGCAGGGGGGGGGCGGTCCTCGTACACCCGCCCGCCCCGCTGACGCCCCGTCCGGCTGCGCCCAGCGCCCGGTGAAGGCCGCTTCATCCGCGTCTGGTATCGTGATCCGCGTCCGGCTCGCCGCTCGTGTTGGGGGACAAAGCCAACCGGGGGACGGGGCCGCGACGCCCCGCCCCCCGCTCGTGTTTCGCCCGCCCCCGTCACATGCCCGGACCGCTCCGCCGCCGGCGCTGCCTCCGTCACGCGCCGCCACGGATCTGGGGCCATGCCGCGCCGGCCCCGTCGGTCCCCGGTGTGCGGCGGCGCCTAGGATTCCCTGCTCTTTGACAACTGGGGCCGATCTGGCAATCGACCGTGCAGGGAAGGCTCGGCGTGGCGCGTCCAGGAGCATGCTGGCCTGGTAAAAAGCATGCACCACAATAGTTGCCAACAGCAACTACGCTCTCGCGGCCTGATATCAGGCTGCACGAGTTCCGCTCGACGCCCGATAGGGCGGAACTCGCCGAACTTCGGGCTGGCTCACAAGTGGCGCCGCCGGGCGCGTGAGCGAGGAGCCATCCGGTGGCTGGGCCGAAGGGAAGGGTGCTGATGCCCGTCCCCAGGCCGAGATCAAAACATCAGATACACGCGTAGAGGCGACGGGCTGACTGCTCGGCACAGGGGTTCGAGTCCCCTCGGCTCCATTCTCTCCTTCCTCCAGATTCACGGTGGCTTCCCGACCAGCCGCCGAGCGCCCCCCCTCCCCCCCCAAGGGCGCCGGCGACGGTGTCTGCGCGGTCCAAAGCACCCCTTCACGATGCCCGACGGTACCATCAGGCCGGAACAACGCCTCCGGCCGGGTCGTTCATGTCTGGTCGCATCGCGGGAGGCCGCGTGGGGGTGGGGCTCAGGGGAGCGGGACTGGAGAAGGAACATGGCGCAGCGGAAGTGGATGGGTGTTCTCGCGTTCGTCGCCGCGGCGGGCTTCATCGGCGCCAGCGCTTCCACGCTGGCCCAGCCGACCCGCGTCCCGCCGAAGGAGAAGGACAAGGAAAAGGAGACGACCGCGCCCCGCCGCGGCGGCCCCCCCAGGGTCGGCGACGTCGCCCCGCAATGGAAGGCGAAGGACGCCGACGGCAAGGAGCACAAACTCTCCGACTACAAGGGCAAGGTCGTCGTCATGGACTTCTGGGCCACCTGGTGCGGCCCCTGCAAGCGCGTCATGCCGGGCCTTCAGAAACTCCACGAGCAGTACAAGGACGAAGGCCTCGTCGTCATCGGCATGAACGTCAACGAACAGGGCGACGCTCCCGGCTACATGAAGAGCAAGGGCTTCAACTACCTCCTGCTCCTCAACGCCGAGCAGATCGCCCGTGACTACGGCGTCGGCCCCATCCCGGCCTTCTTCGTCATCGGGAAAGACGGCAAACTCGTCTACAGCGGCGTCGGGTCCGACAAGGAGGAGGCTCTCGCTAGGGCCGTCCGCCACGCCCTCGGCGTCTCCGAGAACGACAAGGGCAAGAAGGACAAGGCCCCCGACAAGAAGGAGCCGGAGAAGCCCACCGACAAGAAGCCCGAGAAGCCGGAGAAGCCCAACTCCACCACCCCGGGCACGACCCCCGACAAGCCCGACCGGAAGCGCTGAACCTCTCCATCAGCACGGCCAGCAAGACCCATTGACGCGGCGTGCGGCGATCCCGCACGCCGCGTTGCTGCGCAGCCGCGCCCGCTCGCCCGCCTCTACGCTTGGCCATGGACCCCGCGGCTCTCACGCTCCGCGACCTCCGCGATGCCATCGCGTCGCGCCGCCTCACGGCCGAGGCCGCCGTCCGCGCAGCGCTCGACCGCGCCCACGCCCTCAACCCCGCGCTCAACGCCTTCATCGAACTCCACGACGACCACGCCCTCGCCCGCGCCCGCGAGATCGACGCCGCGATCGCCCGCGGCGAGGGGGAGGGAACGGTTGGTCCGCTCGCCGGCGTCCCCATCGCGCTGAAGGACAACATCTGCCTGGCCCGCGGCCGCACCACCGCCGCCTCGCGCTACCTCGAGAACTACCGCTCCCCCTTCTCCGCCACCGCCGCGCAGCGCCTCGAAGCCGCGGGGGCCATCATCATCGGCAAGACCAACCTCGACGAGTTCGCCATGGGCTCCTCCACGGAGCGCTCCGCCTTCGGGCCGACGCGCAACCCGTGGGACCCCTCCCGCGTCCCCGGCGGCTCCTCCGGCGGCTCCGCCGCGGCGGTCGCCGCCCGCATCGTCCCCGGCGCGCTGGGCTCTGACACCGGCGGCTCCATCCGCCAGCCCGCCGGGTGGTGCAACATCGTCGGCGTCAAGCCCACCTACGGCCGCGTCAGCCGCTGGGGCCTGGTCGCCTACGCCTCAAGCCTCGACCAGATCGGCCCCATGGCCCGCACCGTCGCCGACGCCGCCCTGCTCCTCTCGGTCATCTGCGGTCACGACCCGCTCGACGCCACGAGCCTCGACACGGGTGAGGCCACACACGATTTCGTGTCCGGCCTCGACGCGCCCCCCGGCCCCGCGCGCGTGGGCGTGCCGCGCCAGGTGCGCGACGGCGCGCACCACCCCGCCGTCGCCGCCGCGCTGGATCGCGCTGTCGCCGCGCTCCGCGACGCCGGCGTCGAGGTCGTGGACGCCGACCTCACCCACGCCCTGAGCGACCACGCCATCGCCGCGTACTACATCATCGCCCCCGCCGAGGCCTCCTCGAACCTCGCCCGCTACGACGGCGTCCGCTACGGCCGCCCCCCCTCTCCGCCCGTCACGAGCCTCGACGACCTCTACACCCGCGCCCGCACCGAGGGCCTCGGCGACGAGGTCAAGCGCCGCATCATGCTCGGCACCCACGCCCTCTCCAGCGGCTACTACGACGCGTACTACACCACCGCCCTGCGCGTCCGCCGCCTCATCAAGGCCGATTTCGACGCCTGCTTCAGCGGCGCCAAGGGCCCGGGTCCCGTCGATGCCCTGCTGATCCCGTCTTCCCCGCACCCCCCGTTCCGCCTGGGCGAGAAGTCCGCCGACCCGCTGGCGATGTACCTCGAGGACATCTACACCGTCGGGGTGAACCTCGCCGGCCTCCCCGCCGTGACCGTCCCGGCGGGCTTCGACGACGAGGGCGGCGGGGGACCGGTCGGCGTCCAACTGGTCGGGCCGGCGATGGCCGAGGGCCGCCTCCTGCAACTGGCCCGCCTGATCGAGCGGCGGCTCCCCTTTCACGAGCGCATCCCCTCGCTGCCGACTGCATAATGAGGAAGCGCCGCCGGGGAGGTTCTCGGACCTCCGGCCGCTTACCATGTCCGCGCCCACATGGCCCGCGCCCCCCTCAGCACGCATGTCCGCCGCCTCCGCGCTGTGCCGCGCGAGCGCATCCGTCTGTACCTCGCGACGGCCGGCATCGTGTTCATCTCGGCGGCGTGCTCGGCGGTGCTCATCAGCATCGGCATGGCCCAGGAGGCCCCGCGCTGGTGGCAGACCGCCGACTGGGCTCGCCCCGAGGTCGGCCGCTGCGCCGAGGAACTCGAAAACCGCCTGCTCTCCAACGTCTACCACGCCCGCCCCGCCGTCGCGGTGCAGCGTGCGCCGGGGCAGAGTCTCCCGCCGGGCGCGGCCGTCGCCGCCGATCAGCCCGTGACGTGGACCATCCCCGTCTCGGCCGCCGACGCCAACGCCTGGCTCAACGCGCGGCTGCCCAAGTGGATCCGCAGCGAGTCCGAGACCTTCGAATGGCCGGAGCAGATCGAGGAACTCCAGGTCGAGTTCCGTGACGACCGGATCCTCGTCGGCGTGAAAGTCCGCTACGCCGACTCGGCGCAGTACCTCTCCGCGACCCTCCAGCCGGCGATCCGCGAAACGGATGGATCGCTCTGGATGCCCGCGCAGGCGGTGTCGATCGGGCGGCTGCCCCTGCCGGCCTCGTGGTTCCTCTCCCCCCAGCCGACGGTCCTGGCCCAGGACCAGATCCCGGAGGAACTGCGCGAACTCCCCGAGACCAAGTCCATCGCGCAGGTCTTCTCCGGCCAGATCCCGGTGACCTCCAAGCCGATCATCAAACTCGCGGACGGGCGGCGCGTGCGGCTGCTGAGCCTCACCAGCCGCGACGGGACCCTCCACGTGACCTGCCGGACCGAGCCGCGTGAGACCGGGTCTCAACACGGGGCCGTCCACCCCCAACCGCGAGCCGACTGACATCCACAACATCGTGGATGGTCCGGCCCTTGGCCGGGCTTTCTTCGCGACGACGAGTTTTTTTTCGTCGGGTCTGTTCACGCGCTGGGCATCTCGAGCGTCTGTATATGTGGAACCCGCCCCAGGACGCCGTTCGGATGACCCAGGCTGCCTCCCGGTTTGAACCGGCTCGAGAGTCGTTGCGTCTCGTTTCACCCTCTTCGGAAACGCCTTCTGCCGATGGGGCCCTGTCGCCGGCCGCGGGTGCTCGTGCCCGCGGTTCCGGCGGCCGGGAAACGGCCCGCGCGTACAACGCCGCGCTGATCGCCCGCGTCCAGCACGCCTGCCGCGGTTACAAGGCCGGCGAGTTGGCGGAGCGCATGGGCCTGCACCCGGAGACGGTGCGGCGCTACCTCCGCGGCCAGAAGCCCGCGCCCGAGTTCCTCGCCAGCATCTGCCGCGAACTGGGCGTCTCGCCGCGCTGGCTGCTGCTGGGCGAGGGCGAGCAGATCGCGCCCGACGCGTAAGCCGCGGCCGATCAGCCGCCGCCCTTGGGCGCGCCGGTGGAGAGGTCCTGACCGCGCAGGTGGCGGATCATGTCGCGCGTGAAGCGCGTCATGCGGGCCTGCTGCGCCGGGTCGGTCAGTTCGCCGGGGCCGTCGTTGAGGAAGCCGAGGAAGCCGCTGACGCGGTCGGCCCGCATCGGGCCGGCGTTGCGCCCCATGCGCTCCTGGTCGCGCTTGGCCTGACGCTTGATCTGGGCCAGCCGCTCGTTGGGATCCTCGCTCAGCCCGCTGCGCTCGCCGCTGATGTCCTCCATCAGCCGCGTGAACTCGATGACCGTGCGATCCAAGTACTCGGCGCGGTCCTCCGGGGGGACGTCGTGGTAGCCGATGGCGTAGTTGTCGAGCATGTCCAGCGCCAGGCGCTGGGCGTTGGCCTCCAACTGCTTGCGGGCCTTGTCGCGGATGCTCGCGGCGAACGCGGCCATCAGGATCGAGTCCTCGGCCGAGGCGTTCTTGAGGCGGTGCACCAGGTCCTTGATGAGCGCCAGCCGCTGCTCGATCGGGAGGGTGTTGAAGTCGTCGGTCAGGAGTGTGAAGTCGAGGATCTCGTCGAGGGGATCGTTGAGGTAGTCGGGAACGGGCCGCGGCCAGAGGGCGACGGTCAGGCCGATGCCGCCGCCGATCAGGAGCACCGCCGCCGCGGCGATCGCGACGCGCCGGCCCGTGCGGGTGCGCAGGAACTCGCGCAGGCGCGCAGCGCCGGCCGCGAGGTGCTCGCGGAGCACGTCTCGGCGCGGCGGGCCGGAGCGGGCGCCGTTGCGCGCGGCGGCCGCGGGGACGGGGATGTCGTCCATGAGGCTCGGCAGGGCCGGGGCGGAGGATGAGCGCGAATGGTCACTGGGGAGGGGCATCGTCCGGGTCCCAGGTGAAGCGGAGCCAGTCGGCGCGCCAGTCGCCGAAGAACAGCGCGTTCTTGTCGTAGCGTTTGCCGTTGTCGTCCGGGGGCGAGCCGGGGTGCCACGTCTTGGCGTCCACCATGACGGGGAAGCCGGGGTTGAGTTCGTAGAAGCGGGTGACGGTCAGCGGGACGGTCTGGGACGACTCGCCGCGGAGTTCACGGGCGAGCATCAGGCCCCCGGCCCAGTATTGATAACTCAAACCTGTGGCACGGCCCGCGTCGTCGTCCTTATCGTTGGGGCACAGGTACGGCTCCCAGGTGTGCACGACGCCGTTGTCGTCCTTGTAGGGGACGGGGACGTCCAGATAGGCGTCCATCACTTCGAGCAACTGCGGGTCCTGAGGGACGATCGGGGCGTCGATGTCGTAGAAGGGGAGGACGTAGGGGAGGCGCTCCTTGTTCTGGTCGTAGTAGAGTTGGAAGCCCATCCCCCAGCCCTTGAGGTTGGTCAGGCACTTCAGGCGGCGGGCCTGCATGCGCGCCCCGGCGATGGCCGGGAGGAGCAGCCCCATCAGGACCGCGATGATCGAGATGACCACCAGCAGTTCGATGAGCGTGAAGGCCGGCCGGGGGGGCCGCTCGGCGCGGGGGGGTGGCGGGGGTGCAGTGGGGGCGCAGCGCATACGGGCTTCCGCGGTGGGTGCGGCCGGACGGAGGTATTACGGCCAAGATACCTCGGCCGTCACACGGGGCGATCAGGCCGCGCTCAGGTCCCGGTCAGGGCGAGCAGACGCCGGGCGGCCTCGTGATTGAGGCTGTGTCCCGAACGGGAGGCGATCACGCGGCCGATGATCGGCCGCCCGGTGAGGGCGAGATCGCCCAGGAGATCCAGGAGTTTGTGCCGCGCGGGCTCATCGTCGAAGCGGAAGGCGTTGTCGATGGGCCGGCCGTCCTCGCCGATCACGAGCATGTCCTTGGGCTGAAGGTGGCGGAAGAGGCCCATCTTCTGCATGGCCTGGGCCTCCTCGACGAGGCAGAAGGTGCGGGCCGGGGCGATGTCGCGGCGGTATTCGGCGGCGTCGCGGGCGGCGGTGGCGTAGGTGAGGCGGAAGGCGGCCCGCTGGGCACCGATCGGCGCGCTGGCGCCGTAGTCGAGGCGGTACTCCAGATCGAGCGAGCCTTCGCCGCCGGGCTGGGGCGGGAGGATCTCGATCGTTGCCGCGCGGTCGGCGACCTCGATGCGCTCGCGCACGCGGATCGGCGCGGGGCCGGCGGGTGCTTCCGCGTGGGGCCGGACGCCCGAGGCGGCGATGGCCTCGGTGAACGGGGCCGCGGAGCCGTCGCCGATGGGGACCTCGGGGCCGTGCAGGTCGAGCAGGGCGTCGGTGACGCCCATCGCAGCCAGCGCGGAGAGGATGTGCTCGGTGGTGTGGACGACCGGGGCGGAGGGAGAGGTCGCCGCGGCGCGGTCGGAGGGGTCGGCGGCGAGGACGGTGTGGCGGGACTCGGGGACCAGATGGGTGATCAGCGCCGGGATTCGGGGCTGGTCGGCCAGATCGGTGCGGCGGAAGACCAGGCCGTGGCCGGCGGGGGCGGGGCGGATGATGAGGGTGGTGTGGGCGGCGGTGAAGAGCGTGGTGCCGGCGATGATGGCCGGGGAGGCGAGGGTTGCGCCGCCCGTCCCTTCGCCCGCGAGGGTCTGGGGGTCGGTGGTCACGGAGCGGGTTGAGGGGGCGGTCGGCATGCGGCCGAATGTTAGTGCCTGCCCACCGGGAGAGGTGAGGCGCGGCGAGGGGGCGGCCGGGGTCAGCCGCCGCGGGGGGTTGGGGCGGTGTCGTCGGCTTCGGCGGGGAGGTCGGGGAGTTTGCCCTGCTGCTCGAGTTTCTCGAGTTTCTTGATGGTGCGGAGGTGCTCGGAGAGTTTGCGGAGGGCGGCGAAGGCGCGCATCTGCTCCTTGTGGGGTCCGGCGGGGGTGCCGAACCAGATCTGGCCGGGGGGAACGTCGCTGACGACGCCGGCCTTGGCGGAGACGATGGACTTTGCGCCGATGGTCAGGCCGTCGGCGATGCCGACGTGGCCGGCGATGACCGCGCCGTCCTCGATGGTGACCGAGCCGGCGATGCCGGCGAGGCCGCAGATGATGACCGAGCGGCCGACGGCGACGTTGTGGCCGAGTTGGCAGAGGTTGTCGATCTTGGAGCCGTCGCCGATGACGGTGGGGCCGAACTTGCCGCGGTCGATGCAGGTGTTGGCGCCGATCTCGACGTCGTTGCCGATGGCGACGGCGCCGATGTGAGGGATCTTGACCAGCGAGCCGGTCTTCGGGTCGGGGCGGTAGCCGAAGCCGTCGGCGCCGATGCGGACGCCGGGCCAGAAGATGCAGCGGTCGCCGACGGTGCAGCGGTCGAGGATGGTGACGTGGGGGTGGATGGTGCAGTCGGCGCCGATGCGGACGCCAGCGCCGATGTGGCACTGGGCGACCAGGGTGGTGCGCTCGCCGATCACCGCGCCCTCGCTAACGACACAGAGAGGACCGACATGCGCAGTCGGGGCGATGGTGGCGGAGGGGTGGACGACGGCGGAGGGATGGATGCCGGGCTCGCGCTGCGGCGCGGGGGGGGCGAACATCTTGAGCAGCGCGGCGATGGCGAGGTCGGCGTCATCGACGACGATCAGGGCGCGGGTCTGGGGGTCGTGGCCCTTGACCTCGACGCCGCGGCTGACCAGGGCGACGGAGGCCTTGGAGGCGGCCCAGCGGTCGGCGAACTTGCGTTCACGGATGAACGTGAGGGCGCCGGGCTTGGCCTTGTCGATGGCGTCAACGGAGGTGATGGGGAGATCGGGGGGGCCGATGAGTTGCGCGCCCAGGGCTTGCGCGATGAGGCCGGAGGTCGGCGGCTGGGGGATGGGTGGGGCGGCGGTCATGGGGCTTCCGGCGGAAAGCGGCGCTGCGGGTCCGCGTCACTTCTTGCTGGCGCCGGTCGCGGCGGACTTGGCGGGGGCCTTGCCGCCGGCCGCGGCGAACTGGTTGTTCATGTAGGTGACGACCTCTTCGGTGATGTCGTGGCGGGAGTCGATGTAGAGGGCGCGCTTGAGGGCGACGGCACGCTGGAAGTCCTCGGCGCTGGAGGTGGGGATCTCGATGCTCTCGTCGGAGGCCAGCACCATCGTGTAGCCGCGGGCCTTGGCGATCTCCTCGGCGGCCTGCTCCACCTTCCTGTAGAGGTCGGCGAGGGCCTCGAGCTTGCGGCGGTTGACGAGGCGCCGGCTGACCCCGAGGTTGGCTTCGAGCTGGATCTCGCGGCGATAGACGTCTTCGAGCTTGGCTCGCTTTTCGGGGCCTTCGGGCAGGAGTTTGATGGCTTCCTTGTCGGCCTCGATGCGCTTGGCCTCGTCCTTGAGATTCTGCTCGAACTTCGCGCCGTACTCGTTGAGTTCCTGGGACTTGGCGGCGTTCTCGTCGAGGCCGGCGATGACCCGCTCCATGTCCACGAAGGCGATCACGGGCTGGGGCGGGGCGGAGCGACCCGCGGTGAACGCCAGGGTGGCGGCGGCGACGACGAGGAGGAGCACCGTGGGCACGTACGGTCGTTTCATGGTCGGGTCATCCGGGTGGTTAGGGGGGGCCGACCATCATACGGGCGCGGGGGGGTGGGGGATCAGGCACTGGGGGAGGACTGAGGACTGAGGACTTCGTGGTGGTGGGTTTGGGGGCTTTCTTTGCTGCTTTGGTGCTTTGCTGGTTTGCTGCTTTGTCCTGCCGTCCTGCCTTGTTCCGCAGGGATGCACGTGGCGAGCCCACGGCCGCCTCCCGGAGGCCCCGGTGCTTGGCCGGGGCCTCAGACAAGGTCGGCACGGCCGATGGCACGTGCGCCTGCGGCCGGCTGATCCGCTCCCGGTGCTCACGGTGAGCACCTGAGCGGGTCCGGCAAAGGACACTGCCGGGCGCTG
>Ga0180217_1004666_pt1 | contig 10709 bp, 9 predicted proteins | sample eDN3rd37CBELigOP_FD_128521 | JGI IMG/M metagenome (GOLD analysis project Ga0180217, IMG submission 128521) | Enriched Organic Plus compost microbial communities from Emeryville, California, USA - eDNA 3rd pass 37_C BE-Lig OP (version 2) (version 2) ... | reverse complement strand
GGGTGCCCGAGAGTTCAACTTCGTCACGCGAGCGGGCCGCGTCGCCGGCACGCTCCTGCAGCACCCTTATGCCGAACCCTTATGCCGACGACCGCCACGGCGGGGTCCGCTCACTCGACGGGCTAGGACACGAGATCTCCGCCAACCGTGCCACAGGCGCCCGCCTCAGCCGCGCGAGACGCAGCAGCACACCGTGCCCACACTGGAAGGAGGTGGAGTAGGAGCAAGACTAGAAAGAAGCCTAAGAAAGCGGCGTCTCGCCGTGGCCTCGGCGGGCTGCGGCGCTACCACAAGATGGTAGCATCGGCTTCCGGCTCAACGCAGACGGTCAGCAAGAAACCCCATGTGGTTCCGCAACTGGCGCCTCACAGCCCGAGTGCCCATGACCTTCCCTGCGCGGGCGGCGTAGCCGGTGTGGAAATTGCCTTCACCGAGGTGGCTGTAGCGCGTCAGCAGGCTTTTCCTGTGGACGGTCGAGCGTCCCTCGATTTTCCCGGCCACGGCCATGCCCCGCCGGGCTTTGGCCCAGCGCACTGCTGCCGCGAGCCTTCGCCACTGGCGGGCCAGCGTACTGCTTCTCAAGAGGGTCTGTCGGCCGTCGAAGGTGAAGCCAAGATATTGGAGCGCCGAGGGCTGGCAGTGAGTCCTGCCGCCGAAGAACTGCACACGCTGCGCCTTTTCGTCCTTTAGGCGTAGGCCGGGCGCGTGGGTGGACAGAGCCGCCGCGACAAACGCCTCCAACCGCACAGCCTGCTCGGGGTCGCACACTACAAGGATGTCGTCCGAGTACCGCCTGTAATAGCCGCCGGCCCGGAGCATCTCGGCCGCCACTGTGGCGTCGAACGCGAGCATGGCGATGTTAGCGGCTACGGGCGAGAGCGGCGTTCCCTGTGGGATGCCCCACGCATTCCGATTCCGCTTGATGATCGAGGGGAACGCGCTGCCGTCGCCACGAATGAGGCGCCGGAAGTCCTCGATGGTGCAGAGCGGCGTTGGAAGCCCGTCCAACCCTTCCCCAGCGGGGTGGCCGAGGCGCTCAAGGCATTGGTCGCGCTCGACAGTGCTGTAGCGCGTCAGAGCTTTGAACACCGCGTAGTGATCTTCGGGCAAGTCGCCGCCGGGCCGCCCAAGCACCTGAGTCCAGCCTGCCTTGAGCGTCGCGTGTGGGATGTTGTCGAAGAATCCCTCAATGTCCAACGCGAGCGCGACACAGCGGCCTCTTACGGCGATCTCGGCGAAGGCGTCCCGCGCGATCTCGACGTTCGACATGCCTCGGCGGTAGCCGACGACACAAGCGTCGATCCCGAGCGGCCCGAGCAGGGCTTCATACCTCTCGCGCAGCAGATGGGCGTAGTACGCGAAAATAGTGGCATCACGGTTGGCGCAGGCCGCCAACGGCCTGACCTTCACCTTTCCCACCGGCACGCCCTCGGGACCCGAAGTGAATCGGCGGTGCCGCTTGCTGAAAGCGATCAACGGCAAAAAGGCGTGCCGCGCGACCGAGCGCGGGTCACCGACAATGCGCAGCGCCTCAGTCCGACTGCGGAGTGGCGCATCGAAGTGGGGGAGGTTCTTCGGGCGGAACCAGTCCTCTCGACGCACTGGTCGCCTTAGCCGCTTCGGTCGGAGGCTCATCGGTGGCGCCGAGGGGCAGAGCCGGGTGAAGCAGGATCGTGCGCTGATCCCCCCGCGAACGAGCAAGGCTTCCCCGGCACTCCGATGGTCCCCCATCGGCGGCGGTATCTGGCCGCTGTCGCCATCGGCCCCTTCCCAACCACCCATACTCGATCAGTCCCTCACGGAACCGACCGGCGCTTGACCAACTGGTGGTGCTATCATCATGAACCGGAGGTTCTGACGACGATGTTCCACATCCTGCTGCGCTGGCTGGCTGGTCGCCTCGTCGAGGCGGCCAGTCAGGCGGTCGCCCACTGGATGCTTTACATATGCAACACCGAGCCCTCGTCCCCGTGAACGAGGCGGCGGAACGTTACACTTAGTTCAGATCGGTTTGCAACCGGAAGATCGCCGTTTCGTGAGATGCTCTGGCCCGTGCATCCTTCGGGCCTAGCGAAGCACGCTCGTTACTTCAGCCGGATGCCCCAGCCGCAAGGAGACGGCGACCCGCCATGGCCTCGGCCGGGCTACGGCGCTGCGACAAAATCGCCGCGTCCGCCTCCGAGGCCACCCACCTCGGAGCCCGAGGAGTCGGATACACAGGCTGCGGCAGCACGCCGCACCGGACCATCCTCCAAATGCTTGGAATGCTGATCTGGTAGCGGTGGGCAAGCTGCCTTGCGGTCAGAAGGTGCTGGGGAATTAATGCGGGAGCATTCATTTGAAATCACGTGCGCTGTCAATGCGCCCGTAAGTGCCAGCAGGTTAAATGCGCCGTCTCGCGTGAACTGCGTTCCGAGGTGCAGGAGCCTCAACCCATCGGTCATGCTCTCCCGGCCCCCGCCGGAGGGAGGGGCAAGGCGATCAAAGGCAACCCGCGCCTGCGTACGGGAAGCATTGATCGCCGCCCTACATGCAGCTTCCGCCTCCCGCCCCTTGATCCGATAGCCTTGCTCGAAGGCTCCCACCGCGAAGTCCGTCATCCACTGGTCCACGTCCTCCTGCGAAGGACGCGACGGTCGGGGAGCCGCCTTTCGCGTCCGTCCCTTCGGTCGGAGATGGTGCTTGAGGAGGCTCGACGGAGCGAATCGCCCGGCAGGCATCCCTGAGCCTTGCATCCACCAATGCGGCGGGTCAGCGGGGTGTGCCGAGGCTTGGAGGACAGTACCAAGCTGCCGAAGCAGATTCGGCAAGTTCAGCGACCTGCGGCTCCGACAACCGATTTAGCAATGGTTCCGAAACGTGTTCGACCTGCGGCGCCTGCGGGCTCGACGGGGCCATGAGCGGCAACAAGCGGTGCCAAAGGTCGGAGACATAGGTCCTGTAACCGGGCCGCTTACGGTAATAGCGGGTGCGAGGCATGGGGTCCGGCGGAAACGCACCCACCCGACTTCGGACCGCTGATGGACCCCGACCGAGGCCATGGACCCCAAAATCGTGAGAGTGCGACGCGCAACTGCTTGGGAAAGTTGGAGCGGGTGATGGGAATCGAACCCACGACATTCAGCTTGGGAAGCTGACGTTCTACCTCTGAACTACACCCGCCTCGGGCCGCAAAGGGTAGCGTTCCGCCCGTGCGGGCTCAAGCCCTGGCGCGGCCCTCACTCGGCCGCCGCGGGGATTGCCGTCTGCGATGCCGCCGGCAGCCAGACGCGGAAGGTGCTGCCCACTCCCTCCTCGCTCTCGATCAGCAGCTGGCCGCGGTGCCGGTTCACGATGTGCTTCACGATCGCGAGCCCAAGGCCGGTGCCTCCGGCGCTCCGTGACCGGCCCTTGTCCACGCGGTAGAATCTTTCGGTCAGGCGCGGCAGATGCTCGCGCGGGATACCGGGGCCGTCATCGGCCACCGCCAGCAGCACGCCGGGCCGCGCCGGCAGCCGTGTGCCCGGGCTGCCGGCAGGCCCGCCCTGATGCGACCTCGTCGAGGCCCCACCACCCTCCACCCGCGCCACGGACAGGCGCACCTGCCCGCCCTCCCGCCCGTGGCGCACCGCATTCTCCAGCAGGTTGCGCACCACCTGGGCGATCTGCTCGCCATCCGCCGGCGCCACCTCCACCCCGTCATCAAGCTCGAGGGACAGCGACATGCGCCGCTGGCGCAGCAACGGCTCCAGCGCCTCCGCCTCGGCCCGCGCGATGGCGGCGGGCAGCGCACGACCGGTGGGCGGCTGGTGCTCCGTCAGCTCGATGCGCGACAGGCCGAGCAGATCATCGATCAGCCGCCGCATGCGCTCGGACTGCTCGGCCATGATCGCCAGGAAGCGGCTGCGCGCGGCGGGGTCGTCCTCGGCCGGGCCGCGCAGCGTCTCGATGAAGCCGATCAGGCTCGCCAGCGGCGTACGCAGCTCATGGCTGGCATTGGCGACGAAATCGGCGCGCATGCGCTCCAGCGCCCGCTCCTGCGTCCGGTCGGAGAGCACCACGACGATGCTTCCGCCATCGGCCAGGGCCGGCTCCATCGGAATGACCTGCGCCGCGATCTCGCGTGCCACCGGCACGGGCAGGGTCAGGTCGGCGGTCTGCGGCCGGCGCTCCGCCAGCGCGCGGTCCACCGCGCCCGCCAGCACCGGGTGGCGGAGCAGCGCGGCGACATCGCTGCCGCGCAGCCCGGCGCCGCTCTCCGCCGCGCCGAACAGCACGCGCGCCGCGGCATTGGCCCGCAGCGGCATGCGCTCTGGCGAGAGCACGATCAGCGGGTCGGGCAGGTTCTCCACGATCGCCTCGTCGGCCCGACGCAGCCGTCCCACCAGTTCACCCCGTTCGGCCAGGTTGCGCGCAAGGCGCGCCACACCGTCGGAGACCTCCCGCACCGTGGGCAGAAGCGGGGTCACGGCCGGCGCCTCCAGCCGACCATCCTCGTCCGCCGCCCGCCGCAGCGCGGCGGCCAGCCGCACCAGGTTGCCGATCCAGGTCCAGGCCAGCAGGAAGGCCGCGGCAAGGGAGGCGCCGAGCGCCAGCAGCCCGACCGCCGGATGGAGCCAGCCGCCGAGCATGAGAAGGACGAACGCCGCCGCCGGCACGCCGCCGATCAGCAGCGTGGCCCGCAGCACGCGAGGCAGCGGCGCCCTGTCCATCCCGTGCCCTGTCAGCTTGCCGCGGTCGGCGGCAGCGGCGCGGGCTCGACCAGCTGCGGCTCGCCCGAAGGATCCACGGCGAGGATCGCCAGCCCGCGTCGCGCCTGGCCGTCGGGCAGCAGGCGAATCGGTCCGTCGGCGCCCATCAGCGCCTCTCCCACCGGCGGCGTGCCATAGCCGTCGCGCACCGTGCGCGCAGCCAGCGCCGCTGCGTCATAGGCGACGCCCGCCAGGCGCGGCGGAGGCTCGCCAAAGGCGTCCTGGTAGCGCGACTCGAAGCGCTGCCGCGCCGCCGGATCGGGGCCAGGGAACCAGGCACCGGCCAGCGCCGGTTCCTGCCCCAGCAAGGGATCCTGCAACCAGAGCATGGTGCCGAGGAACTGCGCCGGTCGCGGCAGGGCGGCGGCGAGCGCCGCAGCGGCGGCACGGGCACGCTCGCCAGCCTGGCCGAGCAGCACCGCGTCCAGCCCCTCGGGCCCGGCCTCGGTCGCCAGCGCCTGCGCCGCCTGCACCACATCGCCTCGCGGCGCATGGGTGACCACCAGCGGCGGCGGCAGGCCGATCAGCGCCAGGCGCGACCGCAGGCCAGCGGCCAGCCGGCGGCCGAAGTCGTTCTGGGGCGCCAGCAGCCCGAAGCGCCGTGCGCCGCGCGCCGCCGCGGCATCGGCCATGCGCTCGGCCTGCTCGGTCGGGGTGATGCCGAGAACCCAGACGCCGGGCCCTGCCTGGGAGGCATCGTTGGTGAAGGCCAGCAGCGGCACCCCCGCGGCGCGGGCAGGGTTGGCGGCGGCGGCGGTCTCGCCGAAGGTCAGCGGCCCTACGAAGGCGCGCACGCCGTCGTTCAGCGCCAGCCGCGCCGCCTCCGCCGCCCCGCCCGCACTGCCGCCCGTGTCGCGCGGCAGGAACTCCACGCGCGGATCGGCCTGGTCGAACAGCGCGAGCTGCGCGGCGTTCAGCATGGCCTCTCCCAGCGACCGGTTGCCGCCCGAGAGCGGCAGCAGCAGCCCCACCCGGTCGCGCGGGATGGCTGGCTGGACCTGCGGCGGCGGCGCATAGGCATAGCCCGGCGCCGGCATGGCGACGCGCGGCGGGGCTTGCGGCGCACAGGCGGCGAAGGGCAAGAGCAGCAGAATCCCCGCCACCATGCGCCGGAGCCCGGTGCGATGAGCCCGGGACGGCGGGACTGGGGGCATTGCCCCTGATGGCAGCACGGAGCACGACGGATCTGGCAAGCAACCCTCCCGAATCTGTCCCGGCGCCCGCCCCACCGGGGCTGACGCTGGTCGCGACGCCGATCGGCAATCTCGGCGACCTCTCACCCCGAGCGCTCGCCGTCCTGCGCGGCGCCGACGCCGTGCTGTGCGAGGACACGAGGGTAACGGGCGCCATGCTGGCACGGCATGGCGTTTCCGTGACGCTGATCCCCCTGCACGAACACAATGAGGATGACCAGACCCCACGCATGCTCGAGCGCCTCGCGGCAGGCCAGCGGCTGGCGCTGGTGTCCGATGCCGGGACGCCGCTGGTCTCCGATCCGGGCTACCGCCTGACCCGGGCGGCGATCGCCGCGGGGCTGCCGGTCACGGCGGTGCCCGGCCCGAATGCGGCGGTCATGGCGCTGACGCTCTCCGGCCTGCCGCCGCATCCCTTCCTGTTCCTGGGCTTCCTGCCGGCCCGGGCGGGGCCGCGAGCGGCCGAGCTCCAGCGGCTGCGCGCCGCCGAGCGGGCCGGGCTCTCCGCCACCCTGGTGCTGTTCGAATCGCCGCACCGCCTGGCGGAAAGCCTCGCCGCCCTCGCCGCCGCGCTGGGCGGCGACCGGCCGGCGGCGGTGGCGCGCGAACTGACCAAGCGCTTCGAGGAGGTCCGCCGTGACAGCCTCGCCGCCCTGGCCGAGCACTACGCGCGGGAGGAGGCGCGCGGCGAGGTCGCGGTGGTGATCGGCCCGGCGCCGGAGGAGCGCGCCGGCGAGGCCGAGCTGGAAGCGCGGCTGCGGGAGGCGCTGGCGGCCGGCCTCAGCCTGCGCGATGCCGCGGCGACGGTCGCCGAGGCCACCGGCCTGCCGCGCAAGCAGGTCTATGCCAGGGCGCTGGCGATCGGGCGGGGCTGAGCCGCGCGGTTGCCGGCCGTGCCGCCGCGGGGTGGGGCCTCCTGCGGGCCCGGGCGCGCCTCGACAGCCGGCAGCGCATCGGCTGAGTTGCCCGCTGCGAGGGAGGAGGAGCCGCCATGGCATGCAACTCGGGCAGGACAGGCGCGGGCGAGCCATCGCAGGCACCGTTGATGCGGCTCCGGCGACTGGCCGAGGTCATCGAGGATCCGCTGCCCGGGGCCCGGTCCCTCGCCTTCGACGCCATGGCGGGCCGCCGCCTGGCGCTGTGGCGGCAGGCGGTGGCTGAGGTGGAGGATCTGCTGCGCCTGAGCCCGAACGCCAACCGGGGCATCCGCTACAGGCCGATGGGCTGGCCGCTGGTCGACGGGCGCAGCGCCGGAGCGGCAGCGCTGCCGGCCTGCCGCCACCGTGGCGAGGCCGATGCGGCGTGCGATCGCGCGACCGCCGCCAATCCCCGCCCATCTGGGCCGGCGAGCGGCCGGGAGCCGATGCCCAAGGCCATGCCGGACGCGCTGGCCTGGCTCGCATGCCGCGCGCCGGCCGCCCGGCGCGGAGGAAAAGGCCGGCGTGCCGACATCTGAGGCCATGGCGCGACTGCGGCGGCGCGTGCTCTGGATGAACCTGCTGTTCGCGGCGGGGCTCGCCCTGGCGCTGCCCTGGTTCGCCGCCGGCGTGCTGGCGCACTGGTGGGGCCCGGCGCGCAACACGCTCTGGGCGACCCATCACGCCTATGCCGTGCGCACCTTCTGGTTCGGCGTGCTCGGGCTGCTCGCGCCGCTGCTCGCCCCCGGTCCGGGGCTGCCGCTGCTGGCGCTGGTCTGGCTCTGGTGCGCGGCGCGCCTGGTGCGCGCCTTCCTTGCCTGGGACCGGGAGGAGCGGATCCCGGACCCGGGGCGCTTCATCTAGCCCGGGCCCGCCCACCGGGCCCGGCACTTCACGCATTGGTGCGTCGCGGGCGCCGCACGCCCTGAACCAGACTATTCTGGGGAAGGCTCAGAGGGCGATGCGACCAGAGACCCGCTACGCCCGCAGCGGAGACGTGCACGTGGCCTGGCAGGCACACGGCAGCGGTCCGCTCGACCTCGTCTTCGTCCACGGCTTCATCTCCAACCTGGAGCTGCACTGGGACGAACCGGGCCTTGCGCACCTCCTCGCCCGTCTGGGCAGCTTCGCCCGCGTCATCCAGTTCGACAAGCGCGGTACCGGCCTGTCCGACCGCGCCACGGCGCTGCCGTCGCTGGAAACGCGCATGGACGATGTGCGGGCGGTGATGGACGCGGCCGGGGTCGAGCGGGCCGTGCTGCTTGGCGGTTCGGAGGGTGGGCCGCTGTCCATGCTCTTCGCCGCCACCTACCCGGAGCGCACCGCCGCCCTGATCCTCTACGGCTCCTATGCCTGCTTCCACGAGGCCGTGCTGTCGCCCGACCGGCTGGAAAGCTTCATCGCGATGATCGAGGCCGAATGGGGCAGCGGCGTCTCGCTGCGCGCCTTCGCGCCGGCGCACTACGCCGATCCGGGCTTCCGCGCCTGGTGGAGCCGCTTCGAGCGGCTGAGCGCAAGCCCCCGGGCCGCGGTCGCGCTGGCACGGATGAACGCGCAGATCGATGTGCGCCACGTGCTGCCCACGATCCGCGTTCCCACCCTGGTGCTGCACCGGAGCAACGACGTCCGGGTCTCGGTCGAGGCCGGCCGCGCCCTCGCCGCGGCGATTCCCGGCGCGCGCTATGTGGAGATGCCGGGCGCCGACCATCCGATCTGGACCGGCGATGTGGACCGGGTGGTGGACGAGATCGAGGAGTTCCTGACCGGCACGCGGCAGGAGGCGGCGCCGCGCGCCGAACGCATGCTCGCCACCGTGCTCGCAGCCGAGATCGCGGAGGCGGAGCGCGGCGCCTCCGCCCTGGGCGACGGAGCCTGGGGCAGGCTGCTGTCCGGCTGGCGCGCAACGGTGACGGCCACGCTGGCACGGTTCCGCGGCCGGCCGATCGGGCCGATGCATGCCGACGGCGCCCTGCTCGCCGTCTTCGACGGGCCGGTGCGGGCGATGCGCTGCGCCGCCCTGCTGCGCGACCTGGCGGCGTTGCAACTCGGCGGCCATGCGGCGCTGCGGGCCGGGCTGCATGCCGGCGAGGTCGCGCCACCCGGGGCGGAAGAGCCCGCGGGGGGCCTGGCACTGCACCTCGCCGTGCGGATCGCGCGGATGGGCCGGCCGGGCGAGGTGCTCGCCTCGATGACGGTGCGCGACCTGGTCGCCGGATCGGGCCTGCGCTTCCGCGAGCGGGAGCCGCGCCTGGCGCTGCCGCCCGAGGCGGGCGGCGGGCGCCTCGGGCTGGTCGCTCTGACGGGTGATGACCGGCCGGTGGATGGCTCCTCGCCTGCCATGCCCCGGCCGCCCGGCGGTGCCGCCGCGGCCACGCCGCTGCTGCCCGGCCTCTCGGCGCGCGAGCGGGAAGTCCTGGGCCTCGTGGCCCGCGGCCTGTCGAACCCGGCGATCGCCGCCGAGCTCCTGCTGTCGGAGCACACGGTGAAGCGCCATGTCGCGAACATCCTGACGAAGCTGAACCTGCCGACCCGCGCCGCCGCGGCCGCCTTCGCCGCGCGCGCCGGCCTCGCCTGATCGCAGCATCCAGGGCCGCATGGCCCGATCGGGCCATGCGCGCGGCGGGACGATCGCGCGATGCGCGCCGGCACGCCGCCGGCGCAGCCTTGCCGCCGTCACCGCACCGTGCGGCACCTCGCCGCCGGGGGACCCGCCGGGGGACCGGGGCAGCGCGGCGCTGCCGCCCTGTCGGTGGCAAGCAGGGAGGACACTGCATGGACACCAACATCGCGCCGGCGCCGACCGCACCCGATCCCGAGCGGCTCAATGCCTTTGTCGGCCGCATGCTTGGCGACATCGGCGCGGCCTTCAGCGCCGCCAATGTGCTGCTCGGCGACCGGCTCGGCCTCTACCGTGCGCTGGCCGAAGGAGGACCGACGGACCCCGCCGGCCTCGCCCGGCGCACCGGCACGGCCGAGCGGCTGGTGCGCGAATGGCTCGCCGCCCAGGCCGCGGCGGGCTATGTGGACTACGATGCCCAGGCCGGGACCTTTGCGCTCTCGCCCGAGCAGGCGATGGTCTTCGCCGCCGAGGACAGCCCGGTCTACATGGCCGGCGTCTTCGAGGTGATGGCGAGCGCCTGGCGCGACGAGCCGAAGATCGCCGACGGCTTCCGCAGCGGGCGCGGGCTCGGCTGGCACGAGCGCAATCGCTGCCTGTTCTGCGGCACCGAACGCTTCTTCCGCCCGAGCTACCAGCACAACCTGGTGCAGTCCTGGCTGCCGGCGCTGGATGGTGTCGTCGAGAAGCTGCAGCGCGGGGCGCTGGTGGCCGATATCGGCTGCGGCCATGGCGCCTCCACGCTGATCATGGCGCGCGCCTTCCCCAATTCGCGCTTCATCGGCTTCGACTACCACCCCGCCTCGGTCGCCGAGGCACGCGAGGCCGCGGCACGCGAGGGGCTCTCGGACCGCGTCAGCTTCGAGACCGCCGCAGCGAAGGGAGTGCCGGCGCAGGGCTTCGACCTGGTCTGCTGCTTCGACTGCCTGCACGACATGGGCGACCCGGCGGGGGCAGCGGCGCATCTGCGCACCGTTCTGAAACCCGACGGCACCTGGATGGTCGTGGAGCCGATGGCGCGCGACAGCCTGACCGAGAACATCAACCCGGTCGGGCGGATCTACTACGCCGCCTCGGCCATGATCTGCACGCCGGCTTCCCTTGCGCAGGAGGTTGGCGCCGGGCTCGGCGCCCAGGCCGGGCCGAAGCGGCTGGAGGCGGTGATCCGCGAGGGCGGCTTCGGAAGGGTGCGCCTGGCGGCGGAGACGCCCTTCAACATGGTGCTGGAAGCGCGGCCCTGAACGATCCCGGG
>Ga0180217_1004662_pt1 | contig 10718 bp, 10 predicted proteins | sample eDN3rd37CBELigOP_FD_128521 | JGI IMG/M metagenome (GOLD analysis project Ga0180217, IMG submission 128521) | Enriched Organic Plus compost microbial communities from Emeryville, California, USA - eDNA 3rd pass 37_C BE-Lig OP (version 2) (version 2) ... | reverse complement strand
GCGCGCCATTTCTTCCCCATCCATTGGCGATGATCGCTGCGTCACAGCGTTTGGCCGCTCCGGTCCGACTAGCGCCGAACGGTCGCCACACTCAGACAAGCTTGACTTTGGCGAACCAAGTTCACTTTATGTTCCATACATGGAGGGGGCTATGGCGCTTTTGGACTTTCTCGGTCTCGGTGACCGACGCAGGCGGTTCGTGGAGCAGGTGACTGAGGGCCTGCGCGCAGGCGGATGGCCTCACCCGATCGAAGCCGATCACCGCAGTCTTCAGCTGAACCTGGGCGAGCGACTTGGATCTGTCGATCTCGAACCCTTCCTCCGGCGTTGGGTGAAAGCGCCTCGTTCCGAACGCGACGCAGCCGTGCGGGAGGCCATCGGTTTCGTCGCCGAACTGGACGCCGATCAAAGCTTCGAAGCAACTCGCGACCTGCTGGTCCCGGCGGTTCGCTCTATGGAGCTCGCCCTCGCGGAGCTCTATGGAGCCGAGGCGCAGAGGGATCAAAATTGGCGGCCGCTGACCGCGAACCTCGCTGTCTATGTCGCAGTGGATCGGCGCTACAGCATGAGCTTCCTCAGCCCGGAGCGGCTGCGTGAATGGGGGCTTCCGTTCGACGACCTATTGCAGATCGCCGTAGCGAATCTGCGCGAACGGCCCGCGCTGGCGTTCGAACGAGATGATGCGGGCTTCCACGTCTCGGCCGGAACGGACGGCAACGACGTCGCCTATCTGCTTGCGCCCGAGGCCTTTGACACCCTCGGGCTCCAGGGCGCCCCGGTCGCCATCCCGGCGACCCGCGACTGCCTTCTCGTGGCCGGCGCCGAGGACATCGGCGCTATCGAGGCGATGGCGATCTACGCCCAGCGGCTCGTTCGGCAGCACGGTCCCGTGGTGGCCTTGGCGCCGATCATCTGGTCAGGCGAAGGATGGCGGGAATACGAGCCTGGCCCAGACCAGCCAGCGGTTCTCGAGCTTCGAGCCATGCAAAAGGAGTTCGGTGACGTCTGCGAGAGGCCGCTCCTGACAGAACGGCTGCGGCGACAAGGGCGCCCGGCGGAGGTTGGGGGGCTCAGCTTCATCCCAGCCGACCTTGGGCCACAAAGCGTCGCCCTATGGACCGCCCCCCAATGCCTGCTCCCGCGCGCCGACTACATCGTCGTGCGCGCCCCGGGTGGGACCTTTGCGCGGACTTGGGAGGATGTGGAGGTCGCCTGCGGCGGCCTGCCCGTCGAGCCGAACACTTCCTCACCCTATCATCGTACCGACGCCTGGCCATCTGACGAGGCGCTGGCGCGGATTGAGGCCGCGGCGGAGCCGGACTGGGCCGAAGGCCGCGGGGTAGGCGTTGCGAACGGACGGCTGACCCTGTTCGGCTAAGCCAACACGGCCTAGACCACCAGGCTCCAGGCGAACTTGAGGTCCTCGACGAAGTCGCCATAGGCCTTCGCCTTGGCCTCGGCGTCCGGCACGCGCAGCAGGAACGATGGGTGATAGGTCACCACGCCCTGCGCCTGGTCCGGAAGCTGGAAGGCCTGACGTCTATTCTTGCCGATCGGAATGGTCTTGCCAAAGACGCCCTGCACGGCCGTCGCGCCCAGGGCCACGATCACGCGGGGCCGGACGATCCGCCGCTCGGCGTCGAGCCACCACCGGCAGGCCGAGACGTGGCCGGCGGTCGGCGTCTGGTGAATTCGCCGCTTCCCGCGCAGTTCGTGGCGGAAGTGCTTCACCGCATTGGTGACATAGGTTTCACCCCGCGGAACACCGGCGTCTGCCAGCGCGCGGTCAAGGACCTTCCCGGCGGGGCCTACGAAGGGTTGGCCCGCCAGATCCTCTTGGTCGCCGGGTTGCTCGCCCACGAACATCAGCTTGGCCTTGGCGGGTCCTTCGCCGGCGACACCCTGGGTGGCGTCGCGCCAGAGTTCGCAGCGCCGGCAGAAATCCACTCCCGCGGCGATCTCCTCGAGCGTCGTCGGCGCGCCCTCTTCGAACGAGGCGTCGCGGGACAAGCGCTGGGCCTGTCGCACGACGCGACGGCTGGGCTCTGAAGGCGCTTGGCGGACCATGGCGGCGGTACGGCTCTCGGCGGATGCTATCATTTCGGGAATGAGCCGCGCCTCGGGCAGGTTCCGCCAATACCGCTTGGGCATTTCCCGCTGCATGGCGGCGACTTTCAGCCGGGCCGGATTGAAGATCGAGGCGTAATAGGTCCGCCAATACTCCTCCAGCTCATCCTCCCGCGGGGCGTCCGCCGGGTCCGCGCCGGGGGTGAAGCGCAGCTGCGAGCGGTCCCAATGGGCGCAGACATCCGGCGTTAGAATCGACCAGTTCATGTTGGAAAAGCGCCGTACGAAGAACGGCGCCGTCGCTTCGGTCACCCGGTGCGGCGGCTCGAACCAGGCGACATAGCTCTCCTCCTCGGCGTCCTCGACCAGCCGAAAACGCACGAAGGCGGTCATCTTGTGCGAGGCGAGGGAGACCCCCTTGGCCATCGCCTTCGCCTTGGCCAGGTCTGGATCGGTAGCCATGTGGAACAGTTCGGCTTCTCGCCCCAGGCGCCAGAGCAGGCGATAGAGCAAGGCGAAGCGCTCCCCCGAGCGATGAAGGACCACCTCCTGCGCCAGGTCCAGGAAGCCTTTCGGCACGGCGAAGGCCGGCGGACTGGGACCTGGCGCCGAGGCCTCGTCTCCGAACAGGTCCCCCTCCCCGTCCACAGTCCAGATCACCTCCTCCGGCGACACCCCTTCCGTCCTCAAGGCGCGCGCCGCCTGTCGCCATCCGGCGAAATCGATCTCCGAAGCGAGCCGAACGATCCGCATCAGAAAAGGCTCAGCTGCTGCGCGCGCGGAACGATGTCCTCCCGGTCCGCCAGCACGGTCGGACGCCAATCCTCCACCACGATGAACGGCAGCGAGGCTTTCAGGCCCCGACTGAGCCGCTTGACGTCGTCGAGCCGCAGCCGCTTGTGACGGCGCAGTTCGACCAACCTGTCGACCGCCCGCACGCCCAGGCCCGGAACCCGCAACATCTGCTCGCGATCGGCTCTGTTCAGATCGACCGGAAAGAACTCGCGCCGCCGAAGCGCCCAGGCGAGCTTCGGATCGTGCTCTAGGACGAGATCCTCTTCGGGCCTCGCGATCTCGTCGGCGTCGAAGCCGTAGAAGCGCATGAGCCAATCGGCCTGGTAGAGCCGATGCTCGCGGATCAAAGGCGGCCGCTTGGGCGGCAGGCGCGAGGTCGTATCGGGAATGGGGCTGTAAGCGGAGTAATAGACCCGGCGCAGGCCATAGGCGCCATAGAGCCCTGCGCTCCGGGCGAGGATCTCCCCATCCTTGGCGCCGTCCGCGCCCACGATCATCTGGGTGGATTGCCCCGCCGGCGCGAACCTCGGCGGCTTGGCCTTGGGCGCGGGCTCGGACGCCTCCTCGATGCCGAGCCTGACCGCGCCCATGGCCTTGCGGATCTGGCGGCCGTCCTTCTCGGGCGCCAGCTCGGCCAGCCCTTCCTCCCGGGGAAGCTCGATGTTGATGGAGACGCGATCGGCATAGAGCGCGGCCTCGTTCACCAGCTCGGCCGAAGCCTCGGGGATCAGCTTCAGATGGACATAGCCGCGGAAGTCATGGTCGAGCCGGAGCGAGCGCGCCACGCGCACCATCTGCTCCATGGTGTAGTCGGCGCTGCGGATGATGCCGGACGAGAGGAACAGGCCCTCGATATAGTTGCGCTTATAGAAGCCGAGCGTCAGGTCCACCACCTCGCGGGTCGAGAACCGGGCACGGCGGATGTTCGAACTGACCCGGTTCACGCAATAGGCGCAGTCGAAGATGCAGTAGTTGGTCAGCAGCACCTTCAGGAGGCTGATGCATCGGCCGTCCGGCGCGTAGGCGTGGCAAATGCCCATACCCTCCGTAGAGCCCACCCCCTTGCCGCCCAACGAATTGCGGTTCGCCGCGCCCGACGAGGCGCACGAAGCGTCGTACTTCGCCGCGTCGGAGAGGATGGAGAGCTTTTCCTTGAGGTTGAGGGCCACCATGCTCCGAGCTTAATGTTCTCGATATGTTCTGTCCATACGACGACTGTCACGGAACCGGCGAGCCCGGCGGACGGTTCAGCTGCCGTCATGACCCGCCTCACCATCCGGCACGAGACGCGCTACACGTACGAAAGGCCGGTGCGGTTCGGCGAGCACCGCCTGCTGGTGCGTCCGCGCGACAGCCACGCGACCCGAATTGTCCAGGCGTCGCTCGCCTTCTCACCGCAGGGAAGGACCCGCTGGCTCTACGACGCTCTGGGCAACTGCGTCTGCGTGCTGACGCCGGAAGGCGAAGCGACCGAACTCTTCATCGCCAGCGAGCTCGTCATCGAGCGTTTCATGGCGCCCCTGGCGCCGCCGCCGATCGACGACCCCCGCACCGCCCTGCCCATCGTCTACCGCCGCCCGGACCGTGCGGTCCTCGATCCGTTCATCGATCCGGCGACGGACGATCCCGACGCCGTTCTGCTCAAATGGCTCCGGGCCCAGATCGGACCGCCGGAGGAGACGGCGCAGGATTTCGTCATTCGCCTCAACGGCGTGATCCGCGACAATTTCGAATACCTGGCCCGTAACCAGGAGGGCACCCAGTCGCCGCCACAGACCATCCTCAGCGGATCGGGAACCTGCCGCGACTTCGCCTGGCTGATGACCGAGGCCTTGCGGCGCCTCGGCTTCGCCGCGCGGTTCGTGACCGGCTATCTCTACTCCCCAGGCGAGGACGTCCGCGGCTCCGGCGCGACCCACGCCTGGTGCGACGTCTTCCTTCCGGGATTGGGCTGGACGGAGTTCGACCCGACCAACGCCCTTGTCGCCTCCCCCGACCTGATCCCGGTCGCCACCAGCCGAACACCCGAGGAGGCCTCGCCCATCAGCGGCGTCATCTTCGGCGACCCGGGCGCGTCCACCCTACACGTCAGCGTCGACGTGAACCCCGCCGGCGCCATGCAGGCGGCGGCGGAATAGTGAGCCGAGAGAAACGGTGATGACCCACGGATTCCAACAGCAAAGCCAAGTAGGGAGCTTCACGATCCCCAAATCGGCCGCCACGCAGCAGCATGGCGAGAAGCCCACCAAAAAGATCGCCAAGGGCAAGAAGCCCCGCACGATCGAACCTCGTCCAGGTCACTGAGGCCTCGACGGCCAAGCTGCGGCGGCTGTAGCTTCTGGCCTCGATGGACCTCATCGATCCCTTCGCCCAAGCCAGCCCTCGCTTTTCGACCCGCCTGAAGAGCGGCGAGCCGCATCAGGTCTTCTCCGGCTTCCTGTTCCATGTGGAAGCCGACCGCTACATCATCCTCACGGCCCTGCACTGCCTGTTGCGGCCGAATACGCCCTATTTCAAGAACCGCGGAACCGAGGCGACCTGGGCGGACCTCTACGGCCATGACCTCGACTGCGAAGCGCTCGGCGTAAGCGTCCCGCTCTATGACGGTCAAACCCCCAAGTTTCGCTGGCACCAGGATCCGCACAACGCCTCCCTCGATATCGCCGGCGTCCCGGTGCGCCTGCGCGAGCAGCCACAGGCCATCAACTGGCCTGGCCGGTTCGGCGATTACGATGTCGTCGAGGAAGGCCTGCCGCTGACCACGGGCTCGGCGGGGCTCATCTACGGCTTCCCTGGTGGCGCTGCGATCCTCCGCTCCGCGCCGATCGCCCGCGGCTTCACCCTCGCGAGCGACTATCGCCTCAACCCCTTCGCCTTCCATGTCGATGGGATCGGCGGCGCCGGCTGCTCCGGCGGTCCGGTCGCCCTTCGCGCCGAGCGCGGCGATCGAACCCTTCTGCAATGGATCGGCATCTATGTGGCGACCCACGAAGCCGAGCGCCTGGGCCGCTGTATTCCCCTAGCCCCGATCATGGAGGTGGTGACCGCCATGGTCGATGAACCGCAGTTGTGGTCCTGAGCCGCTGAAATTGAGGGTTGCAGCCAGTGGCCGCGCTGCGACTTTTTCGCCCAGCCCGCCGTGATGAAGAAGGCTTAATCCCTTACGCTTAAAGGGTTCTCCCGCGCTCGACGTCGAGCGTCCAATCGCGCCTTCCGGAACATTCCGGGGACGGCGCCCTTAGCTGGGGGTTCCCTTGGAAATATCTCGTCTCGTCCTCGCCGCCGGCCTTGCCGTCGGGCTTCTACCCGCCGGCGCCTTCGCCGAGGAGACGAGCCATGTCGAGGAACTCGTCGTCACCGGCGAGAAGACCGAGCGCAGCCTCCAAGATACCGTGGCCAGCGTCGCCGTCGTCACCGCGCGGCGCATCGAAGAAGAGAACATCCAGCAGTTCTTCGACATCGCCAATCGCACGGCCAACATGACCGAGAGCTGGGGCGGCGTCGGGTTCACGATCCGCGGAGTGAGCAACCGTGGTGTGTCCGGCGGAGGCAATGGCGGGCTGGCCACCGTCTATATCGATGGCGCCCCGATCCAGGACAACGCGCTCAGCACCGGCCCTCTGGACATGTGGGATGTCGCCCAGGTGGAAATCCTGCGTGGACCGCAGTCGACGCTGCAGGGCCGTAACGCGCTGGCCGGCGCGATCGTCGTCCGCACCAAGGACCCGACCTGGGACTGGTCGCTGAACGCTCGCGCGCTGATTTCCGACGAGAACGAGCAGACCTTCTCGATCGCTGGCGGCGGTCCGATCGTCGCCGACCAGCTCGCCTTCCGCATCGCCTATCAGGATCGCGACGCCGACGGCTTCGTCTACAACGAAACCCTCGACCGCCAGGAAGACCCGGTCCGCGCTAAGACCCTGCGGGGCAAGCTGCTCTTCACGCCCTCGGCCCTGCCGGGACTGACCGTCCGCGCCGGCGTCACTCACGACGAACGCAAGGGCGGCTACATGTACACCTACGCCCGCACCGACCGACCGGACGCCGCCGAACACCGGGTGTCGCTGGGCGATTTTCCGACCGACAGCGACACCACCACCGACCTTCTGAACCTCACCACGGACTACAAGTTCGGCGACGGCTTCACACTTTCGTCGGTGACCGCCTGGAGCAAGGTCGACAGCTTCGGACGTTATGACGCCGACGGCACGGCCCAGCCGCTCGAATACGGCGTCGTCGACGAAGTCGATCAAAGCTTCACCCAGGAGCTTCGCCTGAACTACGACGGCGAACGGCTCTCCGGCCTGGTGGGGGTCTATTACGCCGACCGCGACCGCGACTATCATCTGACCAGCCGCAGCAATGTTCCGACCCCGCGGAACACCTTGCTCAGCCTCCTGACCGCGCCCCCGTTCGGACTTCCCCCGGCGACCGCGAACATGGTGGCTACGGTCTATGCGGCGGCGCTGCCCTCCGTGCCGATCGATTTCGATGGGATCGCGCCCGAGGAGATGAGGAATATCGCGATCTTCGCCGACGGCCGCTATCAACTCACGCCGCAGCTCTCGCTGCTCGCCGGCTTCCGCTACGATCGCGAAGAGCACACCTTGGCGGTGGACCAGACCTCGCGCTTCGCCGGAAGCTATCCCAATCCGCTAGCCTTCGGACAGCTCGCGCCGGTCATCGCAGGCCTGAACCAGGCCGTGGGGATCTATGTCGCCCAGGCCAACGCCGACGTTCCGTCCACCTCGCGTGACTATGACGCCTTCCTGCCCAAGCTTGGCCTGAAGTACGACTTCACCAGCGACGCCTCGCTCAGCTTCGTGGTCCAGCGGGGCTATCGGGCCGGCGGCGCGGCGATCAATGTCGCCCGCTCGACCGTCGTGCCGTACGACCCGGAATACACCTGGAACTACGAGCTGGCCCTGCGCACCGCCTGGCTGAACGACACGCTCACGGCCAACGCCAACGCCTACTACGTCGACTGGAAGGACCAGCAGGTCGCGGTGAACCTCGGCGGCAGTCTCTACGACTACCAGACGGAGAACGCCGGCAAGTCCCACCTCTATGGCTTCGAACTGGAGAGCGCCTATCGCCCGTCCGTCGCCTGGGACGTCTACGGCTCCGTCGGCTACAGCCGCACCGAGTTCGACGACTTCCGTGTCGCGGCCGGATCGACCAGCGTCGATCTTTCCGGTTCGGAGTTCGCCTACGCTCCGCGTTGGACGGTGGCGGTCGGCGGCAACTATCGCTGGGCCAACGGCCTGGCGCTCAACCTCAACGCCAGCTATCGCAGCGATATGTACAGCGCCACCGGCGTCACCCAGGACCAGGTCCGGATCGACGAGCGCACCCTGGTGAACGGCAAGTTCGGCTACAACGCCGATCACTGGTCGCTGTCGGTGTTCGCCAACAACATCTTCGACAAGAACTACATCCAGTACGAACAGGCGAACCTCAACCGCGCCGTCTACGGCGCGCCGCGGGTCGTCGGCGCCATCCTCGAGACGCGCTGGTAAAGAGCCCTGGCGCCGCTTGAGAGGACTTCCCCGGCGGCGCCAGACTCTGATACGAGAGACGGCATTGAATTAAGCCGTTTTATTAGGGAGTCGCCCGCGCGACCCTTTGCGATCCGCGCGCGGGCGGAACGCTGTTGGAAGCACAATATAAAAAAGAGGATGCGGGGATCACCGCGTCCGAAGACGTCGATCACGAGCCAAGCCTCGCCGACAAGGAAGCCGCCTACGAGCGCTTCGTCTGGGACAACCTGAAGCGCAACTACATCGGAAACTATCTGCACGGCATGCTCGGCATGACCGGTTTCCGCCTGATCAACGCGCCGACCTTCCTGCCCGCCTATCTGCACATGATCTCGGGCTCGAACACCATCGTCGGCCTGGGCCTCGCCCTGCAGCAGGTGGGCAGCATCGTCTCGCCCGTTGTGGGCGCCACCCAGATCGAGCATCGCACCAAGGTCATGCCCGCGGCGATCTGGATGGGCGGTCTGGCCCGCGTCCAGATCGTCGGCATGGCGCTCGCCGGCTGGTTCATGTCCGGCCAGCCGCTCGTGGTGGCCATGCTGCTCTTCATGTTCCTCTTCGGCCTGTTCATGGGCGCGCAGCGGGTGGTCTTCGGCCTCCTCATGGCCAAGGTCATTCCGCTGAGCCGCCGGGGCCGCCTCCAGGCCTGGCGCAACGCCACGGGCGGGCTGATCGCCGCCGTGCTCGCCTGGGCCGCGGGGAAATACCTCATCGCCGGGAACGTGCTGGGCAACGGCTACGCCACCACCTTCATGCTCGCAGCCGTGCTCACCAGCGCCGGGCTCTGGGCCCTGCAGATCCTCTTGAAGGAGCCGGAGCCGCCGAACCTGCCCCAGGCCGCGCGCTTCAGGGATCGGGTGAAGGACTTCCCGCGCCTGATCATGTCCGACAAGGGCTACGCCTGGTTCCTGGTGGTGCAGATGGTGGCCACGGCCAGCCGTATCGCCACGCCGTTCTACATCATCTACGTCTCGTCCTCGATGCAACTGGACGGCAAGACGCTGGGCCTGCTCAGCCTCGCCTATCTCGGCGCGGACACCCTTTCGAACCTGCTCTGGGGTTATCTAGGCGATAAGACCGGTTTCCGCCTGGTGCTGGTCTTCTCCCTCGCCGGTTGGGCCGCGGCGACCCTGCTCCTGATGCTCAACCATCATCCCTGGGCGGTCTTCCTGGCCTTCTTCGGACTTGGTGCGGCCCAGTCCGGCTACATGATGGCCGCCCAGACCATGATCCTCGAGTTCGGTTCGCGGGCGGAAATGCCCATGCGCATCGCCATCTCCTCCACCGCAGAGGGCGTCATGGCTTCGCTCGGTCCGCTCGTGGGCGGCTTCATCGCCGACCACTTCGGGTTCAACGTGGTCTTCGGAGCTTCCTTGGGCTTCCTGGCCGTGGGTCTCCTCGTGCTCCTCACCGTCGTGAAGGAACCACGCACAGCGCGGATGGCGTCGCTCTGAGGGCGTGCTAGATCGTTGGGCATGAAGCCTGAGAAGGAGCCCGAGGTCATCGACCTCGCCCAGCATCGGAAAGCCGTTCAGGCTCGCGAGGCGGCCGCCAAGGCCGCCCGCGAGAAGGCCGCGCGCGAAGCCCGCGCCGGCGGCTCGGTTCTGGGCGGCCGCAAGCACGCCGGGGTGATCCTCCTGGTCGTCGTCCTCGTGCTGTGCGCGATCTATCTGCTGCCGAGTTTCCTCTAGCCAGGCATGTCACAAGGCTGCGGCCTGGTCCGTCCTGTGTTCGAAAGCGCAACACGAAGGAAAGGACCTCCCCATGTCGCCTCGCCTGAACCCCTACGCCGCCGCCCCCGACGTCATCGCCCCCATGCTGGACCTGGAAAAGGCGGTGGTTTCATCCGGCCTTGAGCACAGCCTCGTCGAACTGGTGAAGATCCGCGCCTCGCAGATCAACGGCTGCGCCTTTTGCCTTCACATGCACACCCGCGACGCGCGGGCCAACGGCGAAAGCGAAGAGCGGATCTATCTGTTGTCGGCTTGGTGGGAATCTTCCCTCTTCACGCCGAGGGAGAAGGCCGCGCTGGCCTGGACCGACGCCCTTACCCTTATCGCGCAAACGCGCGCGCCGGACTCCGACTACGACGCCATGCGCGAGCACTTCGACGAAGCCGAGGCCGTCAAGCTCACCATGCTGATCGGCGCCATCAACGTCTGGAACCGCCTGGCGGTAGGCTTCCGCTCCAAGCACCCCCACAAGTGGGTCCCCGAGCGCGCCGCCTGAGCCGTGATGGCCGGGCCGCTCGCCCGGCCATCAACCTCACGCCGCCAGCTTCTCTGCAGCCGCCTGCGCGATACGCGCCTTGGCCAT
>Ga0180217_1004661_pt1 | contig 10718 bp, 6 predicted proteins | sample eDN3rd37CBELigOP_FD_128521 | JGI IMG/M metagenome (GOLD analysis project Ga0180217, IMG submission 128521) | Enriched Organic Plus compost microbial communities from Emeryville, California, USA - eDNA 3rd pass 37_C BE-Lig OP (version 2) (version 2) ... | reverse complement strand
CCGGGCTCCGGCGCGGGGACAGTGAGAGCCATGACCCAGACGGCTCGACCCCCCTTCGAGTTCCTCGGCCGGTGGGACGGCCAGTTCGTCGCGACCGCGATCCACAACGGCCACGACGTGCGCCCGGACCTCGCCGCCGAATTCGCACTCCCCGAGCCGGAGCGGCTGCGCGAGGAGGATCCGTTCACCGACCGCATCGGGGCCCTCGTTCCCGCCCGCGTCGTCGTGCACCGCTCCCGCTTCGAGGTCGACCTCAACCGCTCCCGCGACGAGGCCGTCTATCGCACTGCCGAAGACGCGTGGGGCCTCGAGGTCCTGCGGGACCCGCCGCTGGCGGACGACCTCGTGGCGGGCTCGCTCGACGTCTATGACTCCTTCTACGCGGAGCTGGGCCGCCGCCTGGACGAGGTCGCGGCGCGCGGACCGTTCGTCGTCTTCGACGTGCACTCCTACAACCACCGCCGCGACGGGGCCGACGCCGACCCGGCGCCGGCCGAGGCGAACCCCGAGGTGAACGTCGGCACCGGCTCGCTCGACCGCGATCGCTTCGGCGACGTCGTGGACGCCTTCATCGACGCGCTCCGGCAGGCCGACACCGCAAGCGGTCCGCTGGACGTGCGTGAGAACGTGAAGTTCCGCGGGCGCCAGCTCGCCGCCTGGACCCACGAGCGCTATCCCGGTCGCGCGGTGGTGCTCGCCCTCGAGTTCAAGAAGACGTTCATGGACGAGTGGACCGGCGAAGCCGACGCCGCCCGCGTCGACGAGCTCGCGCGGGCGCTCGCGCAGACGATGCCGGCGGTGGAGGCATCCCTCCGCGAACTGGTGCGCGGATGACAGCCGACCCGACGAGCGAGGCGGTCGGTCCCGAGACGAGTGCGCTCGAGGCCGGTGCGTTCTCGCCCGCCGACCTCGCCGCTGATCACGCGATGGCCTCCCTGGCCGGCGCGGTGCGGTTCCTCCTCGAGATGACGCCCGTGAACGCCGACGAGTCGCGCGCCGCCTTCCTCGCCGACCCGCAGGCCGACCCGGTGTTCGAGTATCGCGAACTCGACGTCGACCCCGATGTGCTCGACGCCCAGGTCGGGGCGATCCCCCTGGAAGACGTCACCGACACCACCCTCGCCAACCTGCTGGCCAACCGGCACCGCGAGATGGTGCTGCGGATCGAGATGCTGCGCGCCCGCAACACCCCCGACTTCCTGCAGCTCTCCATCGCCCAGTACGGCCCGGTGCTGCCGGCCCTCGTGCAGCGCGCGGAGGATCTGCTCGAGCGTCTCCCCCGCGGGCGGCTGGAGGACGACTCGGTGGATGCCACAGCCTTCCTCGCCGCCGCAGAGGCGGAGATCGACCACTACCGTTCGATCGACCCCGACGTCGGCATCCATGCGGAGATCCGCGACGACGTGTCGGGCGTGCTCGTCGAAGGCGACACGCTTCTCATCTCCCAGAACGCCGCGGTGGCTGCCCCGCGCGTCAACGCGCTCCTGCAGCACGAGGTGGGCACCCACCTCGTCACGCACGTGAACGGCTCCGCGCAGCCGATCCGCATGATGGGCTCCGGCCTCGCCCACTACGACGAGACGCAGGAGGGCCTGGCGGTGCTCGCCGAGATCGCCTGCGGTGGCCTCACCGCCGCCCGGCTCCGCCAGCTCGCCGCCCGCGTCGTCGCCGTCCACTCCATGGTCGGGGGCGCGAGATTCGTCGAGACGCACCGCCTGCTCACCGGCTGCGGCCTGCCCGCCGGAAGCGCCTACACCGTCGCGATGCGCGTCTACCGCGCCGGCGGCTTCACCAAGGACGCGATCTACCTGCGCGGACTCCTCGCGCTGCTCGAGCACCTCGCGGGCGGCGGGTCGCTCGACCTGCTTTTCCTCGGCAAGTTCTCGCTCGAGGACCTTCCGCTCGTGGAAGACCTCGCGCACCGGGGGCTCCTGGCACCCGCGAAGATCACGCCCCGATACCTCGCCGACCCCGAGGCCGGCGACCGACTGCGCGATGCGGCACGGGCGGACGACCTGCTCGCCCTGGTCAACGCGTGACACCCACCACGATCCACAGAGGCGGCCTCGCCACCGCGCGCCGTCGAGAAGGGGGAGACAGATGAAGATCGGCTTCGTCGTCAACGACATCGCCACCGAGAAGCCGGAGTACACCACGACCCGGCTCGCCATGGCGGCGACCAGGCTGGGCCACGGGGTGTACCTCCTCGGGCAGCGCGACTTCGGCTACGACCCGGACGGGTCGCTGTGGGCGCATGTCGCCATGCCGGAGCACAACAAGGCCTACCGCTCGCTCGAGCGCTACCTCGAAGACGTGCAGTCCGGGTCGCGCACCCGCGTGGGCATCGACGACCTGGATGTCGCCATGCTCCGCTCCGACCCGGCCGCGGACGCCTTGGAGAGCCCCTGGACGAACACCGCGGGTCTCGCGTTCGGCCGGATGCTGGCCGAGAAGGGCGTGCTCGTCGTCAACGAGCCCCGCTCCCTGGCCGAGGCGATGTCCAAGGCCTATTTCCAGTACTTCCCCGAGGCGGTGCGCCCCCGCACGCTGATCACACGCGACGAGGACCGCGTGCGCGCGTTCATCGACGAGCAGGGCGGCCGCGCCGTGCTCAAGCCCCTGCAGGGATCCGGCGGCTCGGGTGTGTTCCTGGTGAACATGAAGGAGGAGCCCAACATCACCCAGATCGTCGAGGCGATCGCGCGGGACGGCTACGTCGTGGCGCAGGAGTACCTCCCGGCCGCGAAGGACGGCGACGTGCGCATGTTCGTGATGAACGGTCAGCCCCTCCAGGTCGACGGCGCGTACGCCGCGTTCCGGCGTCGGCCGGGCGAGACCGACGTGCGATCGAACATGTCGGCCGGCGGGTCGGCGGAGGCGGTGCAGGTCACCGACGAGATGCTGCGACTCGTCGAGGCCGTCCGCCCCAAGCTCGTCGCCGACGGCCTCTTCCTCGTCGGCCTCGACATCGTGGGCGACAAGCTCATGGAGGTCAACGTCTTCTCCCCCGGCGGACTCGGATCGTGTACGGCGCTCTACGAGGTCGACTTCGCCGCCGGCGTCATCGACGACCTCGAGCGCAAGCTCGCCCTGCGCGATCACTACGGCTCGGAGCTGCTGAACATCCAGCTCGCGACGATGTGACAAGAGCCCGATCCCGGCGCGCAATTCGTGCCGCTATTCGGGGGTGCCCTGCGCAATTCCGCAAAATTCATCCTTCGTCTCACCCGCAATTCACCCTCCCCGCGATCCCAGTGCTGGCGCGGAAGTCCGCCTGAGCCCGGCGGGAGCCCGCGAAAACGCGGCCGCACCCATATCCGCCTGAGAGATATGGTGAGGACGGTCGGGGATTCGGCCGATTTCGCGCACCCCTCTGGAAAGTCCCGACCGATTTGTACCGGCACTATTCGGCGAGAGGCGACGGAAGTATGCGCAACGTCTGGCGTGTGTTCACCCGCGATCTCAAACGTCTCGGGCGCGTGCCGCTCGCGTGGGTCATCATCGGCGGCGCGCTCATCACGCCGTCGCTGTACGCGTGGTTCAACATCGCGGCGTTCTGGAACCCCTTCGACAACACGAAGAACCTCAGCATCGCCGTCGTCAACCTCGACGAGGGAGCATCCACGTCGCTGACGGGCGAGGTGAACGTCGGCGACCAGCTCGTCGCGCAGCTGAAGGACAACGACGACCTCGGCTGGCACTTCCTCACCGAGGAGGAGGCGATGGACGCCGTGCGCAGCGGCGAGGCGTATGCCGCCTTCGTCGTGCCCGCGACGTTCTCGCAGGACCTGCTCAGCATCACCACCGGCGACTTCACGCAGCCCAAGCTGCAGTACTACGTCAACGAGAAGCTCAACGGCGTCGCCCCCGAGATCACCGACACCGGCGCCACCACGATCCAGACCCAGATGACGGACGCCTTCACGCAGCAGGTGGCCGACGCGGTGGCGACGGCCATCAAGAGCGGCGCGGGCACGGCGGAGGACGACCTCCTCGCCGCCGAGGATCGCATCATCGGCGACCTGCAGCACGCGGCGGAGGTCATCGCGCAGACCCGCGCCCACCTGGGCGACCTGCAGGAGGGCATCGCCTCCACGCGCGCCGGCATCGAGGGCAACATCGGGACGATCGGCGAGCTGAACGGCGCCCTCGGCGGCATCCAGTCGACGCTCGCCGACGCGAAGGCGCTGGCGGAGCGCGCACAGGACGAGCTGCTGCGCCTCGCCGGGACGGCGACCACCGGCCACGTCATCGGGTCCGCCGAAGTGGCCGAGGGTGCGGCATCCGCTCTCGCCGCGATCGCCCGGGTGACCGCCGCGACCGATGCGCTCGACGCCGCCGTCGGCGCACAACGCACGATCCTCGGTCAGGCGGGGGCGCTCCTGGGCGACCTGGACCGACAGCTGGCGCAGGCCTCGGTCGCGCTGACGAGTCTCGACGGCGACCTCGCGGCCGTCGAAGCCGACATGAGCACCGCCATCACCGACATCGAGACGATCGGCAGCGCCGCGGCCTGGCAGGAGCTCGAATCGCTGATCTCGCTGGACCCCGAGCAGATCGCGGAGTTCATGGCGACGCCCGTCGAGGTCGATCAGCACACGCTCTTCCCGACCTCCTCGTACGGCTCGCTGATGGGCTCGCTGTTCATCAACCTGTCGCTGTGGATCGGCGCCTTCGTGCTCGTCGTGATCCTCAAGATCGAGGTGGACCGCGAGGAGATCCCGGATCTCACCGACCGGCAGGCCTACCTCGGACGGTGGCTGCTGTTCGCCTGCATCGCGATCGCGCAAGCGGTCACGCTCAGCATCGGCAACCTCTTCATCGGCGTGCAGCACGTGAACACCTTCATGTTCATCTTCACCCCGATCCTCATCGGCCTGAGCTACCTCAGCATCATCTACGCGCTGTCGGTGACCTTCGGCTACATCGGCAAGGGCCTGGTCGTCATCCTCGTCATCATGCAGATCCCGGGCGCCTCCGGCATCTACCCGATCGAGCTCATGCCGCAGTTCTTCCAGTCGCTGTACCCGTTCTTCCCCTTCACATTCGGCATCGACATGATGCGCGAGGTCGTCAGCGGCTTCGCCGGCACGGCCTACGTGCAGTACCTCGCCACGCTGCTGCTGTTCGTCGCCGGCGCGTTCTTCCTCGGTCTCGTGCTGCGCGGACCGATCTCGAACCTCACGCGCCTGTTCACACAGGAGGTGGGCGCCACCGAGCTGTTCACGACCGAGAACGGCGCCCCCTCGGGCCCCGGCTACCGGCTCAGCCACCTGCTGCGCGCTCTCGCGGACCGCGCGCGGTACAACGAACGGCTCGCCCGCCGCGCGCTCCCCTTCGCCCGGTCGTACAAGAAGGTGCGGGGCGCCGTGGTCGCCATCGGCCTCGCCGGCATCCTCGTCCTCGCCGCGCTGGCCATGATGTTCCCCGACGAGAAGACGACGTTCGTCGGCCTGTGGATCCTGTGGCTCGTGATCGTCTTCGCCGCCCTCGTCACGCTGGAGTACATCCGCTACAGCCTGCGACTGTCGAGCGAGGTGGGCGAGATGCCCGAGGCGGAGCTGCGACGTGAGATCGACGCGCTGGAGGCACACCGATGAACGGAATCCGGCAGATGTTCCTCGCCGACCTGCGCCGCGCGACACGCAACGTGATGTCGGTCATCGTGCTGTGCGGTCTGATCGTCATCCCCTCCGCGTTCACATGGTTCAACGTGATCGGCAGCTGGGAGCCCTTCGACAACACGAAGAACCTGAAGGTCGCCGTCGCCAGCGTCGACAAGGGCTACACCAGCGCGCTCATCCCGATCCACGTCAACATCGGCAGCATGGTCGAGTCCACGCTTCGCGCCAACGACCAGCTGGACTGGATCATCACCGACAAGGCCGACGCCATCGCCGGCACCGAATCCGGCGACTACTACGCCGCCATGGTGCTGCCCGAGGACTTCAGTGAGCGGATGCTGACCTTCTACACCGAGGGGTCCAAGCGCACCAAGGTCGACTTCTACATGAACGACAAGTCGAACCCCCTCGCGCCGCTCATCACGAGCGAGGGTGCCGACGACCTGTCGGCGAAGATCAACGCGACCTTCACGCAGGAGCTCAGCAACGTCGCCCTCAGCCTCATCTCGTCGCTCGCGGACTCGCTGAGCGACTCCGAATCGCAGGCCGTCTTCACCCGCATCGAGGCGCACGTCGGCGCGCTCGCGGTGCAGCTGCGCGCCGCATCCGGCACCGCCGAGATGTTCACCGCGCTCCTGGAGGGCACGGTCCCGCTCGTCGACTCCGCCGAGGGCCTCCTCGGCACGGTCCAGGACGAGTTCACCGCGGCGCGCGGTCGTGTCAACGAGGGCATCGCCGCCGCCGAAACCGCCGGTGGCGCGATCGCCCACGCGACCGAGTCGCTCACATCGGCGCTGCGGACGAGCTCCGACCAGCTCCGCCGATTCGAGTCGGAGGTGGACCGCATCTTCGCGGGGCTGAACGACGACGCCGCCCGCAGCGCCGAGGCGATCGACGGGATGAGCGGCGACCTGGCCGCCCTCATCGATCGCCACCAGGAGCTGCGCACGCGTCTCGTCGACGACGTCGAGCCCCGCATCCCCGAGGAGGAACTGCCCGCATTCCAGGCGCTGCTGGACAGCCTCGACGCCGCGATCGAGCGCGAGCAGGAGCTGCAGTCGATCCTCGACCGCACCGCGTCCGGCATCATCGAGGGCAACGCCGATGCACAGCGCGCCCGGGAGCGCATCGAGGACCGCATCGCGGCGGCGCTGTCGGCCGTCGACAACGCCGGCGTCATCTACGAGAACGACCTCAAGCCCGTCCTCGACGAGCTTGGCCAGGCGCTGAACGCGGTCAACGCGGGTCTGGGCGCCGTCGCCGGCGACGTGGCGGGGCTGTCCGGCGCGACCGGCGACGCCGCCGCCGTCCTCGAGGACGCCGCGGCGCAGAACCAGGAGCTCGCGACCGCCCTCGCGGAGGCGGCCGCCGGCGTCGAGCGGGTGCAGGGCGTGCTCTCGGAGGCGATCGACTCCGGCGACTTCTCGCAGATCGCCCGCATCATCGGGTCGAACCCCGACGTGCTCGCGAAGGCGATCGCCCAGCCGATCGGCGTGGAGCGCATCCCCGTCTACCCCGTGGTCAGCTTCGGGGCGGGCATGGCCCCGCTGTACACGATCCTGTCGCTCTGGGTCGGCGCACTCCTCATGGCGGTGACGCTGCGCGTCGACCCGCCGAAGCGCGCCACCGAGGGCGGACCGGAGCTGAAGCTCCACGAGCAGTTCCTCGGCCGCTACGCGATCTTCGCGCTGTTGGGCCTCGCGCAGAGCACGCTGGTGTTCCTCGGAAACATTCTGCTCGTCGGCCTCGACCCCGTGCACCCGTTCCTGTTCATGCTCGTCGGGTGGACGACGTCGCTCGTCTTCACCTTCATCATCTACACGCTGGTCGTCTCGTTCAGCGACGCAGGCAAGGCCCTCGCCGTCTTCCTCCTGGTCATCCAGGTGGCCGGCGCCGGCGGCGCGTACCCGCTGTCGCTGCTGCCCACGTGGTTCCAGAACGTCAGCCCGTTCCTGCCGGCGACGCACGCCATCGACGCGTTCCGGGCGGCCCTGGCCGGCATCTACCACGCGGACTACTGGATCTCGCTCGGGTGGCTGCTCGCCTTCGTCCTACCGATGCTCCTGCTGGGACTGGTCCTGCGCAAGCCGCTGATCGGGTTCAACGAGAAGATGGAGGGCATGCTCCAGTCCACGAAGCTGATGTAGCGCGAGCAGAGCGGATGCCGCGACGCGCGGCATCCGCTCTCCCCCGCGCTACGCGCCGTAGTACTGGTGGCCCAGCGCCTTGCTCTTGAGCGCGTCGAACTCGCCCTGCGTGATGGTGCCCGCCTCGAGCAGCTCCTTCGCCTTCGCGATGTCGTCGGAGGGGCTCGACGACGCGGCGGGACGGTAGTCATCCGCCTCGGGCACGACGCCCGGCCGCGCGGCCCGGGCACGCGCCGCCATGCCGCGACCGCGCGCGATGACGTACACGAGCGCCGTCAGGAACGGCACGAACACGAGCGCGATGATCCACAGCGCCTTCAGCCAGCCGTTGAGCTTCTCGTCGCGGAACAGGTCCGTGATGATCACGACCACGATGTACAGGTACGCGATGAAGTAGAAGCTCCACAGCAGGAACCAGAAGAACTCGCCGAAGAACGACATGGGCTTCCCCTCTCACACGCGAACGGGCGGCTGTGCCACACAGTAGTGGCGCAACCGCCCGTTCGGCAGGGGTCTGCTCAGCCGCGGCTCTGGTAGATGGGCGCCTTGCCGTGCACGGCGTCGCCCACCTTGTGGACGCGGATGTCGTTCGTCGACCCGATGATGCCGGGAGGCGAGCCCGAGATGACGACCACCTTGTCGCCGACCTCGGCGAGCTCGTTCGAGAGCAGGTAGTCGTCCACCTGGATGAACATGAGGTCGGTGTGCGCCACGTGCTCGACGAGCGTCGACTGCACGCCCCACGTGATCGCCATGCGGCGGCGGATGCCCGGATCGGGCGCGAAGCCCAGGATCGGGATGCGGGGACGCAGCCGCGACATGCGGCGCGCGGTGTCACCGGACTCGGTGAAGATGCAGATGTAGCGCGCCTCGACGAACTCGGCGACCTCCAGCGCGGCCAGCGTGATCGCCCCGCCCTGCGTGCGCGGCTTCGTCGTCAGCGGCTGGATGCGCTCGAGGCCGTGCTCCTCGGTGGAGTCGATGATGCGGGCCATCGTCTCGACGACGGTGACCGGGTACTTGCCGACGCTCGTCTCGCCCGAGAGCATGACCGCGTCGGCGCCGTCGAGGACGGCGTTGGCGACGTCACTCGTCTCGGCGCGCGTGGGGACCGGGTTCTCGATCATCGACTCGAGCATCTGCGTCGCGACGATGACGGGCTTGGCGTTGCGGCGGGCCATCTCGACGGCGCGCTTCTGGACGATCGGGACCGCCTCCAGCGGCAGCTCGACGCCGAGGTCGCCACGCGCGACCATGATGCCGTCGAACGCGTCGATGATCGCCTCGAGGTTCTCGACCGCCTGCGGCTTCTCGATCTTCGCGATCACCGGGATGTGGCGGCCCTCTTCGGCCATGATGACGTGCACGCGGTGGACGTCGTTGGCGCTGCGCACGAACGACAGCGCGATGAGGTCAGCGCCGGCGCGCAACGCCCAGCGCAGATCCGCCTCGTCCTTCTCCGACAGCGCGGGCACGTTGACCGCGACGCCGGGAAGGTTGATGCCCTTGTTGTTCGACACCGGGCCGCCGACGACCACCTCGGTGGTCACGACGGTGCCGTCGGTCTCGAGCACCTTGACGCGCACCTTGCCGTCGTCGATGAGCAGGAAGTCGCCCGGCTTCACGTCGTCCGGCAGCCCCTTGAACGTCGTCCCGACGAGCTCCTTCGTCCCGGGCACGTCCTCGGTCGTGATCTTGAAGATGTCGCCGACGGCGAGATCGTGCGGGCCGTCCGCGAACCTCCCGAGTCGGATCTTCGGACCCTGCAGGTCCACGAGGATGGCGACCGCTCGCTTGGCGTCCTCGGCAGCCTTGCGCACATTGGCGAAGTTGCTGTCGTGGATCGAGTAGTCTCCGTGGCTCAGGTTGAAACGGGCGACGTCCACCCCGGCATCGATGATCGCGCGGATCATCTCATACGACGAAGTGGCCGGACCCAGGGTGGCGACGATCTTGGCGCGTCTCATCCGTGGTGATCTCCGGTGGTGTGAAAGGGGCGAATGCCCCCCTCAGCCTACGCGGGCTGGAGGCCGATGGCGAGGTCGGTCGGGCGGACCGGAGCGGGCAGCTGGGTGGCGCCCATCAGGTACCGATCGACCGCAGCGGCCGCGGCGCGGCCCTCCGCGATGGCCCACACGATCAGCGACTGCCCGCGACCGGCGTCGCCGGCGACGAACACGCCGGGGGTGCTGGTCTGGTAGTCGTCCGCACGACGCACGTTGCCGCGCTCGGTGAACTGCGCCCCCAGCTGCTCGTTCAGCAGCTGCTGCTCCGGGCCGGTGAAGCCCATCGCGATGAGGACGAGGTCCGCCGGGATCTCGCGTTCGGTGCCGGCCTTGGGCACGCGGCGTCCGTCGATGAACTCGGTCTCGGCCACGCGCAGCGCGCGGACCTCGCCGACCTCGTTGCCGAGGAACTCCACAGTCGACGCCAGGTAGGCGCGCTCACCGCCCTCCTCGTGCGCGGACTGCACCTCGAACAGCGTCGGGGCCATCGGCCACGGCTGATGCTCGGGACGCTCCCCCGGAGGACGGCGGCCGATCGCGAGGTTGGTCACGCTCAGGGCGCCGTGACGGTGGGCGGTGCCGATGCAGTCGGCGCCGGTGTCGCCGCCGCCGATGACGACGACGTGCTTGCCCTCGGCCGTGATCTGGTTGGGCACGGTGTCGCCTGCGACCGCCTTGTTGGACTCGACCAGGTACTCCATCGCGAAGTGGACGCCGGCGAGGTCGCGGCCCGGGATCGGCAGGTCGCGCGGCACGGTCGAGCCGGTGGCGATGACGACCGCGTCGTAGCGCGCCCGCAGGTCCTCCCACGAGATGTCGACGCCGATGTTGACGCCCGCGCGGAAGCGGGTGCCCTCGGCCTGCATCTGGGCGAGCCGCTGGTCGAGGTGCTTCTTCTCCATCTTGAAGTCCGGGATGCCGTAGCGCAGCAGGCCGCCGAT
>Ga0180217_1004660_pt1 | contig 10719 bp, 10 predicted proteins | sample eDN3rd37CBELigOP_FD_128521 | JGI IMG/M metagenome (GOLD analysis project Ga0180217, IMG submission 128521) | Enriched Organic Plus compost microbial communities from Emeryville, California, USA - eDNA 3rd pass 37_C BE-Lig OP (version 2) (version 2) ... | reverse complement strand
GGTCACCACTAGCCACCAACTCCTCACCCGAAGTTGGTCTGCCGCTTGATGTCGCGTAGCGGGTAGCTCATCGCCGCTGCCTATAGAGGCAGTATGCGATGCACAGTGTTCGGCACCGGCTATCTGGGCGCGACCCACGCCGCGGGAATGGCCGAACTCGGCCATGAGGTCATCGGGGTCGACATCGACCCCGGCAAGGTGGCCAAACTGGCCTCCGGCGACATCCCGTTCTACGAACCCGGCCTGCGAAAAGTCCTGAACGACAACCTTTCCGCGGGCCGGTTGCGGTTCACCACCGACTACGACGAGGCCGCCGACTTCGCCGATGTGCACTTCCTGGGGGTGGGCACCCCGCAGAAGAAGGGCGAGTACGGCGCCGACCTGCGCCACGTGCACGCCGTCATCGACACGCTGGTGCCGCGTCTGCGGCGCGACGCGGTGATCGTCGGCAAGTCCACCGTGCCCGTCGGCACCGCGGCCGATCTCTCGCAGCGCGCCGCGCTGCTCGCCCCGCCCGGCGTCGACGTCGAGATCGCCTGGAACCCCGAGTTCCTGCGCGAGGGCTTCGCGGTGCACGACACGCTGCATCCCGACCGCGTGGTGCTCGGCGTGCAACCTGGCTCGACGCGCGCGGAAGCCGCGGTGCGTGACCTGTACGGGCCGCTGATCGCCGACGGAGTGCCGTTTCTGGTGACCGATCTGCAGACCGCCGAGCTGGTCAAGGTCGCGGCGAACGCGTTTCTTGCGACCAAGATCTCGTTCATCAACGCCATCTCGGAGGTGTGTGAGGCCGCTGACGCCGACGTGACCGTGCTGGCCGACGCGCTGGGCCACGACCCCCGCATCGGGCGGCGATTCCTCAACGCCGGGTTGGGTTTCGGCGGCGGCTGCCTGCCCAAGGACATCCGCGCGTTCATGGCGCGCGCCGGGGAACTCGGCGCCAACCACGCGCTGACGTTCCTGCGCGAGGTCGACAGCATCAACATGCGCAGGCGCACCGCGATGGTCGAACTGGCCACCCGCGCCTGCGGCGGTTCGCTGCTGGGCGCCAACATCGCGGTGCTGGGCGCGGCGTTCAAACCCGAATCCGACGACGTGCGCGACTCCCCGGCGCTCAACGTCGCGGGCATGCTGCAACTCAACGGCGCCACGGTCAACGTGTACGACCCCAAGGCCGTCGAGAACTCGCGACGGCTTTTCCCCACCCTGACCTATGCGACGACGGTGGCCGAGGCGTGCGAACGCGCCGATGCGGTGCTGGTGCTCACCGAATGGTCCGAATTCGTCGACCTGGTCCCCGCGGCGCTGGACGGCACGGTGCGCGCCAAAGTCGTTGTGGACGGCCGCAACTGCCTGGACGTCGACCGCTGGCGGCGAGCCGGCTGGCGGGTGTACGCGCTGGGCCGTCGCGTGGAGAAACAGACCGTGCGGCAGTTGTAGCGCCAGTTTGCCGTCCGTACGCTCAGGGCATGCGGGAACGACTCCGGTGGATGGCGTTGCACGGCTTCGTTCGGAGCATGGCCACACTCGGTCTGCGCCGCGGTGATCCGCAGGCCCGGCTGATCGCCGACCCGGTGGTACGTGCGGATCCCACGACGTTCGCCGACCAGATGCGCAAGCAGGGCCCGGTGATCCGCGGCCGCGTGGTGCTGCTGACGTTCGACCACGCGGTGGCGTTCGACCTGCTGCGCTCCGACGACTTCCAGGTGAGCCAGCTCGGCGCGAACCTGCCGAAACCGCTGCGCTGGATCGCCGACAAGACCAACCCGGGCCTGCTGCACCCGATCGAACCGCCATCGCTGCTGTCGATCGAGCCGCCCGACCACACCCGCATGCGCAAGCTCGTGTCCTCGGTGTTCACCACGCGCGCGGTGGCCACGCTGCGCGAACGTGTGGAGCAGACCGCGCACGAGCTGCTCGACGGACTGGAGGCCGAGTCGGGTGTGGTCGACATCGTCGGGCGGTACTGTGCGCAGCTTCCCGTCGCGGTGATCGGCGACATCCTCGGCGTGCCCGAACCCGACCGGCCCAACATCCTGCGCTACGGCGAGCTCGGCGCGCCGAGCCTCGACATCGGCCTGTCCTGGAGCCAGTACCAGCAGGTCAACGAGGGCATCATCGGGTTCGAGACGTGGCTCAACCGGCACCTGCGCACCCTGCGCCGCGACCCGGGGGACGACCTGCTGAGCCAGATCATCACCGCGTCCGAAAGCGGGGCCACTGGTGAGCCGCTGACCGACCGCGAGCTCAAGGCGCTGGCCGGCCTGGTACTCGCGGCCGGCTTCGAGACCACCGTGAACCTGCTGGGCAACGGCATCCGGATGCTGCTGGACCACCGCGAGCACCTGGAGACTCTCGCGGCGCGTCCCGACGTGTGGCCCAACGCGGTCGAGGAAATCCTGCGGCTGGACTCTCCGGTGCAGATGACCGCCCGCGCGGCCGTGCGCGACGTCGACGTCGCCGGCACCGCCGTCGGGCGCGGCGAACTGGTGGTGCTGCACATCGCGGGCGCCAACCGCGACCCCAAGGTCTTCGACGACCCGCACCGCTTCGACATCGAACGCGACAACGCCGGGCGGCACCTGTCGTTCTCGGGTGGGCGCCACTTCTGCCTGGGTGCGGCGCTGGCCCGCGCCGAGGGCGAGGTGGGTCTGCGGGCGTTCTTCGACCGCTTTCCCGACGCCCGGCTGGCCGGTGACCCGGTCCGTCGCGACACGCGGGTGTTGCGCGGGTGGTCGACTCTCCCGATTGCGCTCGGAAAGGCGCGCGCGGCGGTAGGTTCATGATGTGGATTTCCGAGCCGCTCTGCTCGACCAGACCCGCGCCTTCGGAGAGCTGATCGCCTCCGGCGATCCTGACACGCCCGTCCCCACCTGCCCGGACTGGACGTTGCGTCAGCTTCTCCGACATGTTGGACGCGGAAACCGTTGGGCCGCACAGATAATCAGTGACCGACTCTCACAGGAACTGGACCCGCGCCAGGTTCGTGACGGTAAACCGCCCGACGACCCCCAGGGGGCCATCGAATGGCTCAACGCCGGCGCGGCCCTGATCGTCAAGGCCGTCGACCAGGTGGGCTCCGAGGCCCGCGTCTGGACGTTCCTGGGGCCGCGGCCCGCCGGCTGGTGGATCCGGCGCCGGGCCAACGAGGTCGCGGTGCACCGCGCCGACGCCGCGATCGCGCTGGGCGCCGACTACGACCTGCCTCTCGAACTGGCCGCCGACGCGATCAGCGAATGGCTTGAGCGCACATGCGTCGAAGCCAAGCGCCACCACCGGGTTCCGCTGGCGTTCGGCCAGAGCGTGCACCTGCACGCCACCGACGACGGCCTGGGCCCGACGGGCGAGTGGACCCTGGTCAACGACGAGGACGGCGTGGGCTGGTCGCACGACCACGGCAAGGGTTCGGTGGCCCTGCGCGGCCCCGCCAAAGACCTGCTGCTGGCGATCACCGGCCGTCGCACCCCGGCCGACCTGGGTCTCGAGGTGTTCGGCGACACGGAGGTCTGGGACAAGATGCTGGCCGCCGCGCCGTTCTGAGTGGCGTACCTTGCCTTCATGACCACATCCGAGATCGCGACGGTTCTGGCCTGGCACGACGCGCTCAACGACAAGGACTTCGACACCCTGGTCTCCTTGTCCAGCGACGACATCGAGGTCGGCGACACGTCCGGCGCCGTCCAGGGTCACGCGGCGTTGCGCCGGTGGGCCGAAGCGGCAGGCATCAGCGTCACCCCGGGCCGGATGTACGTCCACGACGGTGTCGTGGTGGCCGAGCAGACGATCACACGGGCCGACGGCAGCACCGCCGCCGGCGCCTCGGCGTTCCGTGTGGTGCGCGACCACGTCACGTCGGTGTTCCGTCACGACGACCTGGCCTCGGCGCTGGCCGCGACCGACCTCGATGAGGACGATCTGGCCGGCTGAGTGGTGTTGCGGTCACACCAGTTTCGGTAGGCCAGCCAGCACTTTGTCGACGGTGACCGGGAGATTGCGCACCCGCACACCGGTCGCGTGATACACCGCGTTGACCACGGCAGAGGCCGACCCGACGATGCCGATCTCCCCGGCGCCGCGTGAACCCATCGGGTTGAGGTACTCGTCGGCCTCATCGAGCCAGATGGCGTCGATATCAGCCACATCGGCGTGTGCGCTGATGTGATAGGTCGCGAGATCCTGTGTGACGACGTGGCCGAACCGCGGATCGCGCACGCTCTCCTCGTGCAACGCCATCGACAGGCCCATCGTCATGCCGCCGATCAACTGCGACCGCAACGTACGGGCGTTGATCACCCGGCCGACCGAGAACACTCCCAGCATCCGCGGGACCCTGATCTCGCCGGTGTCGGCGTTGACGTGTGCCTCGACGAAGTGCGCGCCGAACGATTGCATCGTGACGCCGTCGGCGTCGGGATTCTCCGGTGACTGCGCGACGGTCGTCGCGCCGACGGCGGGCGGATCACCATGGTCGGCGCGGAACTGCCGCGCCGCCGCGACGATCGCCGAACCCCACGACGTGATACCCGACGAGCCACCGGCCACCGATGCCTCCGGCAGGTCGGTGTCGCCGATCTGCAGGTCCACGGCCGCCAGATCGCAGGCGAGGGCGTCGGCAGCGATCTGCGACAGCGTGGTCCACGTCCCGGTACCGATGTCGGCCGCACCGATCTGCACGGTGTAACGGCCCTCGGCGGCATAGGTGATGCGCGCCGAGTTTCCCGGCATCGCCTTACCCGGGTAGGTCGCCGCGGCGACCCCCGTGCCGATCAGCCATTCCCCGTCGCGGCGCGCCGCGGGCCGCGGATCGCGTGCGGCCCAGCCGAAGCGGTCCGCCCCCAGGCGCAGGCAGTCCACGAGATGACGGCCCGACCACGGCTTACCCGTTTCCGGGTCCACCTCAGGATCATTGCGCACACGCAGTTCGATCGGGTCGAGGCCGCAGGCCACCGCGAGTTCGTCCATCGCGACCTCGGCCGCGTAGGTGCCCGGGCATTCGCCGGGCGCGCGCATCCAGAACGGGATCGCGACGTCGAGTGCCGCGAGCTTGTGGGTGGTGCGGCGGTTGGCGGCGCTGTACATCTTGCGCGAGGTGATCGCGGTCTGTTCGGCGAACTCCTTGACCGCCGACGTCTGTTCGACAACGTCGTGCACCAGCGCGGTGATGCGGCCGTCGTGATCGGCGCCCAGCCGGATCCGCTGGATGGTCGGTGTGCGGTAGCCGACGAGCGAGAACATCTGCTGGCGCGTCAGCGCGAGTTTCACGGGCCGGCCGTCGCTGCGTTGCGCCGCGAGGATCGCCAGTACGTTGTGCGCGTGCGGTGCACCCTTCGAGCCGAATCCGCCGCCGACATGTGGTGCGATCACGCGGATCTGCTCGGGTTCCAGGCCGAAGATCGGCGCCAGCGCCTTGCGCACCGCGTGCACGCCCTGCGTCGAGTCGTACAGCACGACAGCAGGTTTGCCGCTGTCACCGAGACCCCACTGCGCGATGCACGCATGCGGCTCCATCGGGTTGTTGTGCTCGATAGGCGTCTCGTAGGTCTCGTCGACGGTCACCGCGGCCTGCGCGAGCGCGGCCTCCACATCGCCGTCGTCGGTGTCGGGTTCTTCGCCGCCGTTGACCTCGTCGGGCGTGTACAGACCCGGGTGATCGGCGCGCAGTTCGGTGTCGTGTGGCTCCTGCAGATACTCGACGCGGACCAGAGCCGCTGCTTCCCTGGCGGTTTCGGCAGACTCGGCGAGTACGCCGCCGATGATCTGACCACGGAAGTGCACGCGGTCGTCCTGCAGGATCGCGAACTCGCCGTCGGAGGTGTCGGCCAACTCCGGGGCGTCGAACACCGTGAGGATGCCGCGCACCCCGTCGAGTGCACGGGCCGCGGCGACGTCCATGGCCACCACGCGCCCGCGGGCGATGGTGGCCTGCACAGGATGCAGATACAGCGCATTGTCGACGATGTGCTCGAACGCGTACGGCGCGGCGCCGGTGACCTTGGCGCGGCTCTCCTTGCGGATGACGGGCTGGCCGATGGCGCGGGGTTCCAGGAGAGTCACTGCTGCCTCCGTGCGGTGAGCATGCGCAATTGAGCGACGAGCGTGCGCCGCGCCAACTCGACCTTGAACTCGTTGCCGGGCAGAGGTTCGGCGGCGTTGAGCTCGGCGTCGGCCGCGGCGATGAACGTCTCGTCGGAGGGCTGGTCCCCGATCAGCACGCTCTCGGCGCGCCGGGCCCGCCACGGTTTGTGCGCGACCCCGCCCAGAGCGATGCGCGCCGAGGAGATCTGCCGGGTGTCGGTGAACGTGAGTTCGGCCGCGACCGACACGAGGGCGAACGCGTACGACGCCCGGTCACGCACCTTGCGGTAGTCCGACACCGCGCCGACCGGTGGTGGGGGCAATTCGACCGCCGTGATGAGTTCGGCGTGCTGCAACGTGGTGTCGCGCTGGGGTTCGTCACCGGGCAGGCGGTGGAAATCGTCGATGGGCAGGCGTCGCTGGCCGTCGGGTCCCTGCACCACCACCGTCGCGTCGAGGGCGCTCATGGCGACGGCCATGTCGGACGGGTGCACCGCGACGCAGTGTTCGGAGGCGCCGAGGATCGCGTGGTAGCGCACGTAACCGCCGAGCGCCGCGCAACCGCTGCCCGGTTCACGCTTGTTGCACGGTGTGGTGACGTCCTGGAAGTAGACGCAACGGGTGCGCTGCAACAGGTTTCCCGCCGTCGTCGCCGCGTTGCGCAACTGCCCCGACGCGCCGGACAGCAACGCACGGGCCAGCACCGGGTAATGCGAGCGGATCACCGGATCCGCCGCGAGGTCGCTGTTGCGGACGTTGGCGCCGATGCGGACCGCGCCGTCGTCGGTCACCGAGATCTGGTCGAGGTCCAGCCGGCTCACGTCGACCAGCAGATCCGGTTCGGCCACACCGAGTTTCATGTGGTCCACCAGGTTGGTGCCGCCGGCCAGATAGGCCGCGCCGGGATGCCCGGCGAGCGTGGCCACCGCGTCGGCGGGGCTGGTGGCGACGTGGTATCCGAAGGCCTTCATCGGTTCGCCGCACGTTCGATCGCCGCGACGATGTTCGGGTACGCCGCGCAGCGGCACAGGTTGCCGCTCATGCGTTCGCGGATCTCCTGCTCGCTGAGCATCGGGGGAGCGTCGAGGTCGTCGGCGACGAAACTCGGCGCGCCGGCCTTGACCTCATCGAGCATGCCGACGGCCGAACAGATCTGGCCGGGCGTGCAATATCCGCACTGGAAGGCATCCTCGTCGCAGAAGGCCTGCGCCACCGGATGCAGTTCGTCGTTCAGGCCGAGACCGGCCGCGGTGGTGATGCGGGCGCCGTCGGCGGCGACCGCGAACGTCAGGCACGTCGTGACGCGGCGGCCGTCGAGCAGGACGGTGCAGGACCCGCACTGGCCGTGGTCGCAACCTTTCTTCGGTGCGGTGACCTGCAGGTGTTCACGTAGCGCGTCGAGCAGCGTCACGCGGTTGTCGACGGTCAGTTCACGGCGCGCGCCGTCGACCTCGAGCGTGACGTGGGAGGTGTGATCGGGCTGGCTCACGCGCCGTGGGTACCCGGGCGGGCACTGCCCAAACGCCGGTCAGCGCGCCGGGGTCGCGACAGACGGTGTCGCCAGGACGGCGGCGATGCCCGTGGTCAACGGCACCGACAGGGCCAGCGCGATACCGCCGACGGCCGACCGGGCGACCTCGACGGCCACGTTCTCACTGGTCAGCACATCACCCAGCGACCGGTTGGCCACGCTGAACAGCAACAGCAGCGGCAACGCGCTGCCGGCGTAGGCGAGCACCAGGGTGTAGACCGTGCTGGCGATGTGGTCGCGGCCCACGCGCATGGCGCCGACGAAGATGCTGCGGCGTGTGCCGCCGGCCTCGGCGAGTTCGAACACGGCCGAGGCCTGCGTGACCGTGACGTCGTTGAGGACGCCGAGCGAGCCGATGATGAAGCCCGCGAGCAGCAGACCGGTGATGGACACATTGCCCAGGTACGCCGCGACGTCGTTGTTCTGGTCCTCGGCCAGACCTGTCAGGTGCGCCAATTCGATTGCCGCCCAGGACAGCAGGGCAGCCAGGAACAACGCTGTCAGGGTGCCCAGCAGGGCCGCGCTGGTCCGCAGGCTCACCCCGTGCGCCAGATAGATCACCGCGTAGAGGATCACGGCCGAGGCCACGAGCGACACCGGGACCGCCGAGGCGCCGTCGCGCAGCGCAGGGAGCAGGAACACCACCAGCACCCCGAACGCGACCACGATGCCGATCAACGCGCGCAGACCGCGCCACCGCGCGACCGCCACGACCACCACCGCGAACACGGCCGCCAGCGCGATCAGCGGCCACGTCCGCTCGTAGTCGTAGAACGCGTAACTGGTCGCACCGCTCGCATCGACCTGGCGGCTCAACCGGACGTCGTCACCCGCGACCAGGTTCGGCTGACCCGGGCCGCCGCTGAACTCCAGCAGTGTCCTGGCGCCCTTGTTGGGGCCGGAATCGATGGCCACCAGGTTCTGCACGCACTGCCCGGCGTCGCCGGGCGACGACACCGGATCGGAGGTCAGCACCGCGCCCACCGAGGGACTGCCGCACGCGGTCAGCGTGCTGGACAGCACGTGGCCGGTCTCGGTGGTCACTGCACCGCCCGCGGCGTTCTGGTACGGCAGGGGGATGTCGACCTTCTGCCGGCTCGGCCACAGCAGGGCAGCGCCCACGATCACGACGACACCGATCGCCACCAGCAGACCGACCACGATCCTGGCGGCCAGCGGGCCGAGCGGGGACGGACCACTCAGCGAGTGCGAGTGGGAATGCGAATGCGCCACCGGGCCAGGGTAGAGGGGCTACTGACGGTAGCTCGCCAGGAAGTTCCCCAGCCGCTCGATCGCCGAGGCCAGATCGCGCGCCCACGGCAACGTCACGATGCGCAGGTGATCGGGTGTGGGCCAGTTGAACCCCGTGCCCTGGGTCAGCAGGATCTTCTCCTGCAGCAGCAGGTCGAGGACCAGCTGCTCGTCGTCGTGGATGTCGTACACCTCGGGGTCCAACCGGGGGAACGCGTACAGCGCACCGCGCGGCTTCACGCACGACACCCCGGGGATCTCGTTGAGCTTCTCCCACGCCACGTCACGCTGTTCGAGCAGCCGCCCGCCGGGCAGCACCAACGCGTCGATGCTCTGGTGACCGCCCAGGGCCACCTGGATGGCGTGCTGCGCGGGGACATTCGGGCACAGGCGCATGTTGGCCAGCAGGCTGATGCCCTCGATGAAACTGGTGGCGTGCTCCTTGGGGCCGGTGATCACCAGCCACCCCGACCGGTAGCCGGCCACCCGGTAGGCCTTCGACAGCCCGTTGAAAGTCAAACAGAGTAGGTCAGGCGCCAACGTCGCCAGTGAGATGTGCTTGGCGTCGTCGTAGAGGATCTTGTCGTAGATCTCGTCGGCCAGCAGCAGCAGCTGATGTTTGCGCGCCAGGTCGACGATCTGCTCGAGGGTTTCGCGGCTGTACACCGCGCCCGTCGGGTTGTTCGGGTTGATCACCACGATCGCCTTGGTGCGTTCGGTGATCTTCGATTCGATGTCGGCGACGTCGGGGTTCCAGCCCTGCGTCTCGTCGCACAGGTAGTGCACCGGGGTGCCGCCGGCCAGCGAGGTCGACGCCGTCCACAGCGGGTAGTCGGGTGCCGGGATGAGCACCTGGTCGCCGTTGTCCAGCAGCGCCTGCAGCGTCATGGTGATGAGCTCGGAGACGCCGTTGCCCAGGTAGACGTCGTCGACGTCGAACTTGGGGAAGCCCTCGACCAGCTCGTAGCGCGTGAAAACGGCGCGCCGGGCGCTGAGGATTCCCTTGGAGTCTGAATAGCCCTGCGCGGTCGGCAGGGCCTGGATGATGTCCCGCATGATGACGTCGGGGGCCTCGAACCCGAACGGCGCGGGGTTGCCGATGTTCAGCTTGAGGATGCGATGCCCTTCAGCTTCCAGCCGTGAGGCGTGCTCGTGTACCGGCCCACGGATCTCGTACAGGACGTCCTGCAGCTTCGTGGACTGGGTGAACGTGCGCGGCTTCCGGTGTTCCCCGGTGCTCTGCCACGGCAACTGGTGGGTAGTCACGCGTTCCATGGTCTCATCGCTGTCCAATCAATTGAATTTGCCGACCATCGCATGCGCACGGGCGGACCAGACGTCGACCGTTCATTTCCCTTAACGAATCCAACCTGCCACGGGCATGCGAACCGGCTGTGTATCTGCTTGAGCAGCTCACTCCCGGCGCCTGCGCTGGGCCACGATTGCTCCCGAAAGATCGAGATGCTCCGAGTTTCCCCAGGTGAGGGGATGCAAAGGCACCGAAACAACGAATGGACACAGCATGAGTGAAGTGAAGAAGATCACGCGGTTCACCACGGGTGCGGCGCTGCTCGGCGGCACCGCCGCGGTGGCGTTCGGCATCATCGGGGCGACCATGGGTGGCAGTGCCGACCAGCCCTCCGTCGCGTCGGGCGGCGCCATGAAGGTCGGGGAGACCTCCACGGTGACCTACACCCCCGGAACCATCGCGCCCGTTGTCGCCAAGCCCGAGGTCAAGGCACCGCCCTACGGGGGCTGACAGAGCTGATTCCCTTACCGAAAGAAGCGGCCCCCTCCCGAATCAGGAGGGGGCCGCTTCCCAACTACGCGTGGCCGCGGTCAGCGCTTACCGGGCCGCTTGG
>Ga0180217_1004657_pt1 | contig 10722 bp, 4 predicted proteins | sample eDN3rd37CBELigOP_FD_128521 | JGI IMG/M metagenome (GOLD analysis project Ga0180217, IMG submission 128521) | Enriched Organic Plus compost microbial communities from Emeryville, California, USA - eDNA 3rd pass 37_C BE-Lig OP (version 2) (version 2) ... | reverse complement strand
GGAAGATCAAACCGGCGAACCTCGCCATCGTGGGCGACGCGCGGCAGGTGCTGGAAACCGTGCTCGAACGGCTTCCGAAACGTGACGACCCGCGCCCGCGATGGCGGGAGCGCGTCCGCGATTTGAAGGAACGCCACCCGCTCGCCCTCGAAAGCCGGGGCGACGGTTTTCATCCGCTGGAGTTCTGCGAAATGCTGGGGCAACTGCTCCCGCAGGACGCCATCATCACCACCGATGTCGGCCAGCACCAGATGTGGATGGCGCAAGGCTATCCCTTCGCGGAGCCGCGCACGTGGCTCACCTCCGGCGGGCTGGGGACGATGGGCTTCGGCCTGCCCGCCGCCATTGGCGCGGCTCTGGCAGCCCCGGGCCGGCGCGTGGTCTGCGTGAGCGGCGACGGCTCGATTTTGATGAACATCCAGGAATTGGTGACGCTGGCGGAACTGAACCTCGATGTGACGGTGATCATCCTCAACAACGCCCACCTCGGCATGGTGCGGCAGCAGCAGGAGCTTTTTTACAAAGGCCGCTATTCGGCTTCGCGCTTCGACTCGCAGCCCAACTTCGCCGCCGCCGCGCGCGCGTTCGGAATCAAGGCGTTCGATTTTGACGGGGGCGAACCGTGCGACCTCTTCGCCCGGCTCTCCCAAGCCCTGGCGACTCCCGGGCCGGTGCTGCTCAATCTCGCCATCCATCAGGATGAGAATGTCTACCCAATGGTGCCGCCGGGGGCGGCAAACACCCAAATGATCGAAGCGTGAAAGATCAATAGTGATACGATAGGAAATCTCCTCCGGCTTTGCCGGAAAGAGACTATCAAATCATATCAGTGATTCCTCAACTGCCGCCGCAGGCTCACGTAAAGCCCGCCCAGGGTCGCAAAGCTAAAGGCCAGCAACACCCCGGCGTTGACGATGAAGACGCTGCCGCTCAACATGTATTCCTTACCGCCCAGCGTGAAATAGAAGTATTTCTCCGGGCCGAAAAAGACGTTGATCTTGTGGGCGCCCCGCCGATAGTCGCGCTGCTCGGCCTCGGCCTTTGAGACGAGGTCGCTCACCTTCTGGTTGACGTAAAGCTGCTCGGCGCTCACGCGGGCCTTGCGGGTTTGCAATTCCCTAGGCACCAGCGGGCTGCCTTCGATGATCCGGTCGACCCGATTGAGGCGGTCGGCTACGTCCGCGGGGGATTTCCCTTCCAGGCTGGAAACCAGCGCCAGCGTATCCTTCAGGTCGCCCAGGCGTTCGAGCTGCTCCTCGCTCAAAGTCGTCTCGTTCTCGCGGACCAAGGCATCGATCTGCTTCTGGATTGCGACTTGCCGCGAGGTGAGGGGATTGAGCTTTTGCTGCGCCACCACCAGCGCTTCGTAGCTCCAGCGCATCGGCACGAACTCGCAGACAAACGGCACCTGAAGCGCGCTCTCGTTCTTGTTCCGGGCCTGCTCGGGATGCACGCTGAACCACCGGTTGATGGTGTAGATGAAGTCGAGGTTGCGGTTCATCTCCTCGTACTTGATCAACGCCCCGCCGAGGATGATCTGCGGAATCAGGATCAACGGCACGAGATTCGCCGCGGTCTTTCCGTCCGCCACGAGCGCCGAAATGAAAAGGCCCATCGTGATACCTGTGAACGCCGTGATGAACGTGAAGATGAAATAGATCCAGAACATTCCCCGGATCTCCAGAATCGCGTTGCCGATCAGCGTGAACATCGCACACTGGATCGCGGCGAAGAGCGCCAGCGTCAGCGACTTCGCGATGATGTAATAGGGGAGGCGGACGTTCAGATTCCGCTCGCGTTGCAGGATGCTCCGGTCGCGGATGATGTCGTCGGCCGAGTTCGTCAGGCCGAGGAACATCGCGACGATGAGCGAGAGAAACAGGTAAGTCGGGATGTGGTACGCGCTCGCGAAATCGTACCCTCCTTTCTCCGAATAAAGGAGCACGCTGCTGATCAACAGCGCCAGCACCGGCGCCTCGACGATGGTCGTGAGCAGGTTGGCATGGTTACGCATCTTGCTCAGAAACGCCCGGCGCAGGAGCGTGCGGAACTGCGTCCACTCGTCGCGCCAACGGATGCGCGTCTTTCTTTCCTTCTGTGCGGGAATCGCCGGCGCGGGTGCGGGCGGCGTCGGCTGGCGCACCCCCACCTGGTGAACATCCTGCAATAGCCGGAACGACTCGTACTTGTCGCGCCAGTATTCGGGCGAGAAGCGCCGCGCCGGGACGAGCTGGCCCAGGTGATTCTCCTCGTAAATAATGTCGCCGGAGAGATCGCGCAGCGGCGTCTCCAGCACGTCGAAGATGAACTCCGGCCGCGTGGTGCCGCAGGCCGGGCAACCGCCCAGTTCGGTGCCAAAATGCTGCTCGTGTTCCGCCTCGGCGAAGTAGTCGAGCATTTCGCGTGGCGTGCCGTAAAAGACGAGTTTGCCCCCCTTGTCGAGCAGCATCGCCTTGTTGAACATCTGGAAAATCTTCGAGGTCGGCTGATGAATCGTCACGAGGACGATCTTGTTGTGCGACATCGCCCGGATGATGTCGATGACGTGCTCGGCATCCTTGGAGGAGAGGCCGCTGGTCGGCTCGTCGAACAGGAAAACGTCCGCGCCGCCGATCATGTCGAGGCCGATGTTCAGCCGCTTGCGCTCGCCGCCGGAGAGCGTCTTCTTGCCCGGATGCCCCACGATGGAATCGCGCCGCTCGCTCAGCCCGAGTTCCGCAAGCTTTCCCTCGATGCGCCGCATCCGGTCGCGCGTCGAGAGGTGGGGGGAGCGGATCGCGGCGGCGAGGTCGAGGTTCTCGCCGATCGTAAGGTGCTCGTCGAACGCATCATCCTGCGGAATGTAGGAAAGGTGTTGCTTGAGCTGCTCCACGTTTTCGTAAAGGGAGACGTTGTTGAGCAGCACTTCACCCCGATCCGGCCGGAGCTGGCCGCCGAGCGCGCGCAAAAGCGTCGATTTTCCGCAGCCGCTCGGCCCCATGACGCAGACCATCTCCCCGCGCGTCACGCTGAAGGAGATGCCGTCGAGCCCGATGGCGGCCGGCGAGAACTGGTGCGTAAGATCCTTCGCCTCCAGGGAGGAGATGACATAGCGTTCTTCCTCGATGATCCGCTCGGAAAAGTCGCACCGGAGCAGCTGCCCCGTGTCGATTCGGATTACGTCGCCGTCGGCCAGCGTGGCGGAATTACGCACCAGCGTTTCGCCGACGAGGATCGGTCGGTCCGCCTGGAGCACCTGTAGATGCCCGACGCGGTTTTCGTAATCGCACTGGATTCGCAGGAGCAGGTCGCCCCCGGTGCCGGGAGAGAGGAGAATATCCTCCTCCCCGATCAGGCCGGGGTCGTTGGAGACAAGGTACTCGCTCTTGTGCGCCTTCAACTGGAACCGGCTGCCGATGGTGCGCGCCTTCCGGCGGAGTTCCGAGAGTGGGAGCGCCGAGCCGTTGCCAAATTCGATGCTCTGCTCCAGCGTTCCTTCGGCCAAGGCCCCCGCCTTGAGTTCCACGCCGTTGAGCACCGCTTCGACCTCCTGAAGCGCCTTTACCTGCACCTTGAGGCCAAACCGCACCTCCAGGCACGAATCGCGCGTGCGGCTTTTTTCCAGCGAGACCTCTCCCCCTTCGTCGATGGTGAGGAAGAAGTTCGTGGCGACGATGTTTTTCTTCGCGTTGAAGTACCAGACGAGATCCTGGTGGGTGAGCACCTGCTCGCCCAGCACGATCCGCTGCCCCGCATAAACGCGGCAAAATTCGCCCTTCTGAAGCGGCCGCCCCCGGACGAAAACCGGGCGGTGCGTCTGATTCTTCAGCAGGATCAAATCATGATAGCGGAAGGCCATCAGCCGTTCGTCCCGATCCAGCCCCGTCATCGCCACGTCGCAATCCCCCCCGAAGCCGAGGCAGAGCGACTCCAGCGGGGAGGCTCCCTTCTGGTAAATGGAGGGGTCGGCATCTTCGGAGGCGTTCAGCTGGTAAACGATGTCGATCGCCTGCGCCGCCATTCCGAGCTGCGACATGAAGGCGTAGAAATTGACCAACTGCTTGTTGTTATCGAGGTCTGACTTCGCGATAAGGTCGTAGAGCTGGACGCCGAGCATGATCTTCCGCTCCGTGCTCAACTGGGCGGAAAGCTTCTGAGCCATCGCCATCAGATCCTGTTGCTCGTTGAGCGCCTGGCGGAAAAGCGTCCGCAACTCGGAGTAGACCGCCTCCGGATAATCGTGGCGCAAAAACCCGAGAGAAGAGTCGATTTCCTCCTCCAGCACTCGCCCATCCACCTTGGAGAACGCCGCAAGTACCTGAATGAGAAGGGGAAGCAGGTTTGGTCCCTCGGTGACGGTCCTCGGCTTCCGCAAGGCGCGGCGCACCAGCGTCCGCCCGCTGCTGTAGAGCCGGTGAACAAGAGGTGTCAGCGAAGGCCGGAGGGCATTCAGGCGGTGCCCCAGTTTTTCGACAAGTTCGGTCATTTCTTTACGGGAACCGTTTTGATTGTCCGCAGATTTTCCCCGCTTTTTGGGGATCCCTTTTTTCCTTGTTGGGGGAAGGGGCGCTGTCTTTTTTTCTGCGGTTTCCACCGGTTCCTACAGTCAGCCCTTATTCTCTCACGATTTTACCGAACAGGAAACGGCAAAGGAAGCGAACAGGTAGGGTTTTTCCCGCCACACCAACAGGTTTTCCCCGGTGGAATAAATACGAATTCGCATTCAGCGTTGCGATAAGTAGGTTGACCAATCGGCGGGAACGCCTAAGTTTGCCGCCAACGCTTGTGTGGTAATGAAATCCATACGGGCAGTAGGTATTTTATCATGGCTCAGCAAGATTCACGTTCTCCAAAGGAGCGCCCGCCCCGCAACCATTCCAACGGTTCCGACCCGAACTGGCGGGGGATCATCCTTTTCGCCGCGGCCATCGCGTTGATCGCGGTCTCTTTCGTCGTTCACCCGATGGGCAACCCCGAAGCCCTGCCCTGGTATAAGTTTACGCAAATGCTTGAAAACAAGCAGATTGCGGTAGACAAGCCGGTGGAGGTCGCCATTGACGACGGCAAGGCCCTCCGGAGCATCCGGGGCTCTTATTATCCGAACCCCGAATCGAAACAAACGGCCCCCTTCAAGGTGATGGTCGATCCGCAGGTGGTCAAAAACCTTGAGGAACGCCTGACTCAGTCCGGGGTGAAGATGACCTACGTTTCGGATTCCAGCGTCGTTCTCAACACCGTGCTGGCGTTCCTTCCGATTGGCCTTTTTCTCCTGATCCTCTACTTCTTCTTCCGCCAGCAGCTCAAGATGGCGGGCAAGGGGGCGCTCAATTTCGGCAAGAGCAAGGCCCGGATGCTCTCCCGCGACCGCAACAAGATCACCTTCAAGGATGTCGCGGGCGTCGAGGAAGCGAAGGATGAAGTGCATGAAATCGTCGAGTTCCTGCGCGACCCGAAGAAGTTCCAGAAGCTTGGCGGGCGGATTCCCAAGGGCGTCCTGCTCGTCGGCCCTCCCGGCACCGGCAAGACACTCCTCGCGCGCGCCATCGCGGGCGAGGCGGACGTGCCGTTTTTCTCGATCAGCGGTTCGGACTTTGTCGAAATGTTCGTTGGCGTCGGCGCGAGCCGCGTGCGCGACATGTTCGAGCAGGGGAAGAAGAACGCTCCGTGCATCATCTTCATCGACGAAATTGACGCCGTGGGGCGGCACCGTGGCCACGGCCTCGGCGGTGGCCACGACGAACGCGAGCAGACGCTCAACGCCCTTCTCGTGGAGATGGACGGCTTCGACACCCAGGAGGGCGTCATCATCATTGCGGCCACGAACCGGGCGGACGTGCTCGACCCCGCGCTGCTGCGCCCGGGCCGTTTCGACCGGCAGATCACCGTGAACCTTCCCGACGTGAAGGGGCGCGAGCAGATTCTCAAGGTTCACGCCAAGCGGGTGAAGATCGAAGCGGGGGTCGACCTCGCCGTCATCGCCCGTGGGACGCCGGGCTACTCGGGGGCCGAGCTGGCCAACGTGGTCAACGAGGCCGCCCTCATGGCCGCGCGGCGCGGCCGGAAGGCGATCGGCATGGCCGACCTGGAGGAAGCGCGCGACAAGGTGCGCTGGGGCCGGGAACGCCGGAGCCTTGCCATGAGCGACCGGGAGAAGGAGCTGACCGCCTATCACGAGGCGGGCCACGCCCTCCTTTGCGAGGTGCTGGAGCATGTCGACCCGCTTCACAAGGTGACGATCATCCCCCGCGGCCCGGCTCTGGGACTCACGATGTCGCTGCCCGCGGGCGACCAGTATACAAACCGCAGAAAGGAACTGCTCGACCGGATTGTCATGATCATGGGGGGGCGTGTCGCGGAGGAAATCGTGTTTGGCGACGTGACCAACGGCGCCAGCAGCGACATCCGCCACGCCACCAACATCGCCCGCCGGATGGTGTGCGAATGGGGCATGAGCGAGACGATGGGTATGGTCGAGTACGGTCAACACGAGGAACATGTTTTCCTTGGCCGTGATCTGAACAAGTCCCGCGATTACTCCGAGGCCACGGCCCAGGAGATCGACCGCGAGGTTCGCGCGCTCTGCGACGGGTCTTACGCCCGTGCCAAGCAGATCCTGACCGAGCAGCGGGAAAAACTGGAACTCATTGCCAAGGCGCTGCTGGAATACGAGACGCTCGATGGCGAGCAGATTCGCGATATCATCCGGTGTGGAAGCATGCGAAACCCGCCTCCTCCTCCGTCGGAAGCCGGCAACAATGCGCGACCCGAGCCGCCGCCGCACCCTCACGAAGGGACGACGGTGGCCCCGGAGATTCCGCCAGGATTGACGGAATCCCCGGCATAACGCGCCGAAAAGTTACAACCAGCGTGCGGGCCGCTCTACGCCCGCTCCAAAATGGGAGAGGACACAGCGGAGGGAAAGCAACGCAGCAAGAGCCGGGGGATGGCGGACGGCTTGCCGGACCCTGTTGCCTTTTTGGACAAGGCGGGCCGAATCACCGCTGTCAATGAGGCCTGGCAGCGGTGTGGCCTGGAGGGAGGAGCCCCGCGGAGCGCCGTCGGGACACGCTACCTCGACCTTCTCGACCTATGCGGGAACGGCAGCCTTTTTCTGCCACCAGCGGACAAACTCGCGGAAGTGGCTGCAGGAATCGAAGCGGTTCGAAAAGGGCGGAAGGACCGTTTCTCCCTTGGCTATCTGGCCCAGGGGGGCAGCCGGGATGGATGCCACATCCTCCTCCACGTCGCGCCTCTTCCCTCCGCGACAACGGCCAAGGGGGGCAGGGGAGGCAGGGAAGTCGTGGTGTCACATTTTGAGCTTGGCACCGACTACCACGAGCCCCAGGACTTCCACGACCATCCGTTCCACCCTCCCCCCCCTCATCAGGAACCGGGCGGGGATTCACACCTCCACCGCATCCAGTCTCTCGGGGCAACGATCCTCAACGAGACAGAGGATGCCGTTTTTCTCTGCGCGCCAAGGGGACGAATCCTGATGGCCAATGCCGCGACGGAAAAATGGCTCGGGGTTCCGCCCGGGGGGCTTGCCGGAAAAAAGATTTCCGAAGCGGTTCCCCCGGAACTGGGACGCCTTTTTCTCGAGCAGAATGCCGAAACAATCGCGCTTGGAAGGACGCAAACCTTCGAAACCAGTCTCGCCACCGCCCAGGGATTCCGCACGCTCCTGGTGACCAAGGGGTTGCACCGTACGGCTTCCGGGAAGATCAAGGGCGTATTCGGGATTGCCCGCGACATCTCCGAACTCAAGGCGATGGAGCGGGAGATCATCGACACCAGTGACAAGGAGAAACAGCGCCTGGGGCAGGAGCTGCACGAAAATCTCTGCCAATACCTCGTGGGAATTTCGCTTCTCGGCAACGTCCTTTTCGAGGACCTCCTCAAGCTCAAGCTGAAGGAAGCCGAGGATGCCCGCCAGATTACCTCGCTGGTGAAGGACGCCATCGCCGAAGTGCGCGCGCTGGCAAAGGGGCTCGCGCCGATGCACCAGGAACAGGAGGAGGGGTTGATTGCCGCCCTTCAGGAACTGGCGGAGCACGCCCGGGCCATCGGCAAGATCCGGTGCAGCCTCAGGGTGCCGCGTTCGGCCAGTTTCGTGGACGAGACCACCTCCATGCACCTCTTCAGAATCGCCCAGGAGGCGGTTCACAACGCCATCAAGTATTCCCAGGCCAAGCGCCTCCAGATCGTCCTTTCCAACACCCGGAAAGAGGTGGTCTTGAGCGTTCAGGACGACGGCATCGGCTTCAACCAGAGCGATCCGCCCAAGGGGGAGAACAGCTCCGGCCTCGGCCTGCACATCATGAAGTACCGCAGCCGCGCCATTGGTGCAGAACTCGAAATCCGGCACCTGCCCGAAGGGGGAACCGCCATCGTCTGCACGATGCCGAAATAGGAGGGTCGCGGCCACGCGCTGCGCTCGAGCAATCACCCCTTAGGGGGCGGGGAAGGCGGGGGAAACCTCGACCCCGTCCGCAGCCTTTTGCCGTTCGTCCCCTGCGGAAAAGACGACGGTCAGCCCGGATTTCGAAAGGAGTTCACGCAGCCGGGTCTGGAAATCCTCTTCCGTTTTTTCGAGCAGCGCCGTTTGCGCCACCTTCGCCCGCGCGTCGGCGGTGAAGCGGTTGAGCACCTCGTTGCGGTCGGCATCGGTGATCGAATTCCACCAGCCTTCATCCTGGCTGATGTTGATCGAGTCGAGCTGTACCGAAAGAATGCCTGGGCGGGGGTATCGGATCGTCACCAGCCGAAGGCGGGAGTTGAAATCGACCGAGAACGGACGCTTGAGGTCGAACCCCGCGCTCGCGGTATAAACGCCGTTCAACTGGATCGTCTTCGTGCTGCCGAGCCAGGTGGAGCTCCACTGCATCCGGTGTTCGAAGGTCTGTTTGCGGACGGCCAGTTCCGCCACCGGCTTGCTCTCCTGGAAAACCAGGGTCCTGTCGACGGTGATTTTCGGGGTGAAGTTGAAGGTTTCCTTGATGGATTCGGCAAAGGCCGCGGCGGTGCGGCGCGTTGCGCGGCTCGCCCCGGCGGAGAAAAAATAAAGGCTCAACGTACAGGTGATGATCACCAGACAGAGCGCGACGGCCATCGGAATGGGTGAGCGTTTCGACATCGGGCAGACGGATACCTCCCTCACACTACTTCGCCACACCGCCGATGGGAAGCCCCCGGTGAGAGGCCGGAGAGAGGGCCGGTTTTGCGGGATCGCACGATGTTTGAGTGACGGGCCCCGGGTGGAGGGGAGTATGGAGCCGGCCGGGGCCCGTCGTTTCTCTTCGGCCCCGGAAAAGCGCCCCAGACGAAGCGACCGGGGAATGAGTCCAACCGACGCAGCCCTCCCGATGCCCGTACAAATGCAAACTTCGCCTCCGTTCCAAAATTACCCCAACGAGGACGAGTTGACCCCGTTGGACCGCATTGACAGGGCCCTTGCCTCGGTTCCCCCCGGGCATCCGGCCCAGCAGGAGCTGCTCAACCTCCGCTCGGCCGTCACGGAGCACGAAAGCACGATGCTGGAGGCCCGCCAGGCCATCGAAAAGCTGGAGCAAATCGTCCAGAAACTCACCGCGCCCGCCAACAGGATCGGCACTTTTCTCGGCATTCCCGACAAGGAAATCGCACAGATCGTCGTCGGCGGGGCCGACTACTACTGCAACATCGACCCGCGCGTACCGGTGGCAAGCCTCAAGCGCGGCACGCGGGTTTTGGTGAACGAGGCGTTCGCGATCGTGGGGGATCTCGGGTACGACAACAGCGGCCCCGTGGCGAAGGTGACGGAGGTGCTCGATGGCGACCGCCTGCGCGTCGGCACCGAGCACGGCGTCCAGTCCCTGGTGCTGCAGCGAAGCGCGGATCTCGGCTCCAGCCCCATCAAGCCGGGCGACGAAGTGCGCGTCGACCCCAACTACCGTGTGGCCGTCGAGGTGCTCTCGAAGCCGCAGGCCGACGACTACTATCTCGACAGTGTTCCGGAGCTTCCGTGGGAAAAGGTGGGCGGCCAGCAGGAGGCGCTCCAGGCGATCAAGGATGCCGTGGAACTCCCGCTCCTGCATGCCGATCTCTTTGCCCGCTTTCAACATTCCACGCCCAAGGGGTTCCTGCTCTACGGCCCGCCGGGATGCGGCAAGACGCTGATCGGCAAGGCTACCGCCTACAACCTCACGCAGAAGCTACAGGAACGCACCGGGAAGGAGACGCGGGAATACTTCATGCACATCAAGGGGCCGGAGATCCTCAACATGTGGGTGGGGGAGAGCGAGCGGATCGTGCGCGACATCTTTTCCCAGGCGCGCGAGAAACGGCGCGAAGGGTTCCTGCCGTTCCTTTTTATCGATGAGGCGGAGAGCGTCCTCGGCACCCGGCGCGCCACCCGTTACTCCAGCATTCTTTCTACGCTGGTGCCGATGTTCTGTGCGGAAATGGATGGCATCGACTCGCTCAACGACGTTGTGATCATCCTCGCTTCCAACCGGGCCGACCTGATCGACCCGGCGATTCTTCGCCCCGGCCGGATTGACCGGAAGATCAAGGTGAACCGCCCGACGAAAGAGGGCGCGGGAGAAATTTACAGGATCTATCTCACGCAGGATCTTCCGTACGATCCGGCGCTCGTCCGCGATTCCGGAGGTGAGGAGGGGGCCATCGACGCCTTGGTGGAAAAGCTGCTGGAGTGGCAGTTCGATCACCGGGAGGAGAACCGCTTTCTGGAAGTGACATTGC
>Ga0180217_1004653_pt1 | contig 10727 bp, 11 predicted proteins | sample eDN3rd37CBELigOP_FD_128521 | JGI IMG/M metagenome (GOLD analysis project Ga0180217, IMG submission 128521) | Enriched Organic Plus compost microbial communities from Emeryville, California, USA - eDNA 3rd pass 37_C BE-Lig OP (version 2) (version 2) ... | reverse complement strand
GAAACGGGAGAAAACATGCGGCTTGCCGTGACAAACCTGAGCGGTGAACGCGGCGGCGAGCTGATCTTTTCGGGGCTCTCGTTCGATGTGGAGGCCGGATCGGCGGTGCTGGTGACGGGTCCCAACGGTGTGGGCAAGTCCACGCTGCTGCGAATCATCGGGGGTCTGCTCTCTCCCGCTGAAGGCACCATCGAATTTTCCGGCGGTGGCGAGGCGTGGCCAACCGCTGGCTCTGCCGCGCACTACCTTGGCGCAACCAATGCCATGAAGCCCGCCTTGAGCGTTGAGGAAAACCTTTCCTTCTGGCGCTCGTTCCTGGGAGAGCATCGCTGCACCGTCGACGAGGCGCTGGATCGGGTCGGCCTTCTCGATATTGCCCACCTCCCGTTTGGCTACCTCTCCACCGGTCAGCGTCGCCGTGTGGCGATCGCCCGGCTGCTCATGTGCTACCGGCCGCTGTGGCTGCTCGACGAGCCGACCTCCGGCCTCGACAAGCGGTCCGAGGCGCGATTCACGGAACTGATGCGTGACCATCTGGCCAGCGGAGGAATGATTGTAGCGGCGACGCATCTGCCGTTGGGGCTCGAAAAGTCGCAGGAACTGCAGATGGTGACAAACCGATGAGGTCCCGTCTCCCTTCATCAATCATCCGGAGCGCCTGAGATGTTCTCACTCTACATGCGGGACCTGAAGCTCGCCGGCCGTGCCGGCAGCGGGGCGCTCACCGGGGCGCTGTTCTTTCTTGCCGTTGTCGCCGTGATCCCCTTCGGCGTGGGCCCGGACCTGAACCTTCTCGCCCGCATCGGCCCCGCGATCCTCTGGATCGGCGCGCTGCTCGCAAGCCTGCTTGGTCTTGACCGACTGTTCCAGGCCGACGCGGAGGATGGCTCGCTCGATCTGCTGCTAATGGCCGACAGTCGCCATATGCTGGCGCTGACGGTTTTCACCAAGTGCCTGGCGCACTGGACGACCAGTGTGCTGCCGCTGGTGGTAATCTCGCCGCTTCTTGGCCTCTTCATGAATGTTGAACCAGTTGGCCTGATGGCAGTGACGCTGACGCTGCTTGTCGGCACGCCTGCAATCACCTTCATCGGCGCGGTGGGCTCGGCGCTGACCGTAGCCTTGCCGCGCGGTGGACTTCTGGTATCGGTCCTCATCCTCCCGCTTGTGGTGCCTGTGCTGGTGTTCGGCGTGGCTGCGGCGCGCGGTGCCATTGCCGATCCGGACCCGTTCCTGCAGCCATTCCTGATCCTGATGGCCCTGACGATCTTCTTTGCCGTTATCGGCCCGTTTTCGGCCGCGCTGGCGCTCCGGCAAGCCGAATAGCCGCGCCGCACACGCCAAAGTGATCTCCAGGTGACCATTGCTTTGGGCGGTGCGGCGATTCAAAGTATTTGCAGGCGCCATACGGGGGGACTATTTACAGCCACATGACCGATACAGCGAAGAAAACATCCGGCCTCATGGCCTTTGCGAACCCGACGCGTTTCATTTCGCTGTCGGATGCGCTGCTGCCCTGGCTGGTTGGCTCGGCCCTGCTGCTGCTGGCGGTGGGCTTCTATATGGCGTTCACGGCTCCTGAGGACTATCAGCAGGGCATCACCGTACGCATCATGTACATCCACGTGCCTTTCGCCTGGCTGTCCATGTTCTGCTACACGCTGATGTCGCTTTCGGCCCTTGGCACGCTGATCTGGAAGCATCCGCTGGCGGACGTCTCGTTGAAGTCGGCTGCACCAATTGGGGCCACCTTCACCGCGCTGGCGCTCATTACTGGCTCGATCTGGGGCAAGCCCATGTGGGGCACCTGGTGGGTGTGGGACGCGCGCCTGACTTCCGTCTTCGTGCTCTTCCTGATGTACCTCGGCATCATCGCGCTTACTCGGGCCCTCGATGATCAGGGCCGTTCCGCCCGCGCTGCGGCGATCCTGACCCTCGTTGGCTTCATCAACATCCCGATCATCAAGTTCTCGGTCGACTGGTGGAACACGTTGCATCAGCCAGCATCCGTCCTGCGTCTTGATGGTCCGACGATCCACTCGAGCATGCTCTGGCCGCTCCTCATCTGCGCCATCGGCTTCACGCTGCTCTTCAGCAGCCTGCACATCATGGCCATGCGGACTGAAATCTGGCGCCGCCGCGTGACGACCATGCGCAGGCTGTCCGCACGCAAGGCGGAAGGAGCAGCACATTGAGCCATTTCGCCTATGTGACCGCCGCTTACGCGGTAACCGTGCTGGCGCTTGCGGGCCTGGCAGGCTGGATCCTCATTGACCAGCGCAGCCAGAAGAAGGCGCTCAACGATCTTGAACGGCGCGGCGTCCGCCGCCGCTCCGAAAACCGCGAGGCCTCCTGATGGCAGCCGGAGAAGAGCGCAAGTCGGGTCGCCGCGGGCTTCTGTTCCTTCTGCCGCTGGTGATATTCCTCGCCCTGTCCGCGGTCTTCCTGCTGCAGCTCCTGTCCGGGCGGGATATCTCGGTCGTGCCGTCCGCGCTGATCGGCCAACAGGCGCCGCTCACCAAGCTGGAGCCGCTCGAAGGCACAAATCTCCCCGGCTTTGACGTGGAGATGTTCAAGGGCAAGGTCACTCTCGTGAACGTCTGGGGCTCCTGGTGCGTGCCCTGCCGTCAGGAGCACCCCATGCTCATGGAGCTTGGACAGGACGATCGCATCCAGCTCGCCGGCATAAACTACAAGGACCAGCCGCAGAACGCGCGGCGCTTCCTTGGCGAACTTGGCAATCCCTACGACCTGATCGGTGTTGATCAGAACGGCCGCGCGGTAATCGACTGGGGTGTCTATGGCGTACCGGAGACCTTTGTCGTCGGACCGGATGGCACCATTCTCTACAAGCACGTGGGGCCGCTGACCCAGCAGGCTGTTCTGGAAAACATCCTGCCTCAGATCGACAAGGCGCTGGCTACCCCGGCCTCCTAACCTCTATCCCCGATTTCGAACTCACCCAAAGAAAAAGCGCGGCGTTTGACGGCCGCGCTTTTCCAATTTCCTGTGCAGGGCTCCAGCGGTTAAGCCGCAGTCGCCTTCTGCTTCTCGAAGCGCTTGCGCTCGTTCGGGTCGAGGTAGAGCTTGCGGAGACGAATGGACTTCGGCGTCACCTCAACCAGCTCGTCGTCCTGAATCCACGACAGAGCGCGCTCCAGCGTCATGCGGATCGGCGGGGTCAGCTTGACGGCTTCATCCTTGCCGGCGGCGCGGATGTTGGTCAGCTTCTTGCCCTTGAGCACGTTGACCTCCAGGTCATTGTCACGGTTGTGGATACCGATGATCATGCCCTGGTAGACCTTTGCGCCCGGATCGATGACCATCGGGCCGCGCTCTTCCAGGTTCCACAGTGCGTAGGCAACAGCTTCACCAGCATCGTTGGAGATCAGCACGCCGTTGGTGCGGCCGGCGATCTCGCCCTTGAAGGGCTGATAGCTATGGAACAGACGGTTCATGATTGCCGTGCCGCGCGTATCGGTCATGAGTTCCGACTGGTAGCCGATCAGGCCACGGGTCGGAGCATGGAACACGAGGCGTTGACGGTCGCCGCCCGAAGGGCGAAGCTCGACCATGTCGGCCTTGCGCTCGGACATCTTCTGCACGACCACGCCCGAATGCTCTTCATCGACGTCGATGACGACTTCTTCGATCGGCTCGAGCAGCGTGCCGTCTTCGCCGTTCTTCATCACCACGCGGGGACGCGAAACAGCGAATTCGAAGCCTTCACGGCGCATCGTCTCGATCAGAACGGCCAGCTGAAGCTCGCCACGGCCGGACACGAAGAACGAGTCCTTGTCGGCGGCTTCTTCGATCTGCAGAGCCACGCTGCCTTCAGCTTCGCGCAGCAGACGGTCGCGGATGACGCGGCTCGTAACCTTGTCGCCTTCGGTGCCGGCGAGCGGCGAGTCGTTGACGATGAAGCTCATCGTAACGGTCGGTGGATCGATCGGCTGTGCCTTGAGCGGAATGGTCACCGAAGGATCGACAAAGCTGTCGGCCACGGTGCCCTTGGAAAGGCCGGCGATTGCAACGATATCGCCTGCGACGGCCTCGTCAATCGGCTGGCGCTCAAGGCCACGGAAAGCGAGGATCTTAGAAATACGGCCCGTTTCGAGCACCTTCCCGTCCTGGCTCAGAACCTTGATGGACTGGTTCGGTTTTGCCGAGCCGGAGAGAACGCGGCCGGTGATGATGCGGCCCAGGAAGTTGTTGGCTTCGAGGATCGTACCGATCATGCGGAACGGACCTTCTTCAACCTTTGGCGCCGGCACGTGCTTCAGCACCAGGTCGAACAGGGGAGCAAGTCCCTCATCCTTCGGACCTTCCGGGTTGACGTTCATCCAGCCATCGCGGCCCGAACCGTAGAGAACCGGGAAATCAAGCTGTTCGTCGGTCGCGTCCATGGCGGCGAAGAGGTCGAACACTTCGTTCAGCACTTCCTCAGCACGGGCATCCGGACGGTCGATCTTGTTGATCGCCACGATTGGGCGAAGGCCAACCTTCAGTGCCTTGCCGACCACGAACTTGGTCTGTGGCATCGGACCTTCGGCGGAGTCGACGAGGAGCACCACGCCGTCAACCATGTTCAGGATACGCTCGACTTCACCACCGAAGTCGGCGTGGCCGGGCGTGTCGACGATATTGATGCGGGTATCGCCCCACTCGACGGAAGTCGCCTTGGCCAGAATGGTGATGCCGCGCTCGCGCTCGATGTCGCCGGAGTCCATAGCGCGTTCGTCAACGCGCTGGTTCTCGCGTACCGAGCCAGATTGGCGTAGCATTGCATCTACGAGTGTCGTCTTCCCATGGTCAACGTGGGCAATAATCGCAATATTGCGGAGTTTCATCGGTTCTCTTTTGAGGGTCGCCGCGCGCAGCGCAGGCGCACGAAGGGTTTTCTATGGCGCGCTCATACAGCTTTTTTTGCGCTTGCGAAAGAGCACGAAGCCAGCCAACAGCTTCAGAATGTTTGTACGGAGGCCTCTGAGTTCAAGGGCTCTCACCGCAAGTTACGGTTTTTGTTCAAAAAAATCTGCAGTCTAAGGCCAGGGTTGCGGCGCTTTTTTTTCGGTTGCGACTTCTTCGCAGCGCCGGCAGATCTCGAATTGAACCTGAATCTGGCGTTGTGCCACTGATCTAATCATAGCAGAGCACCATCATCTGAATTGTAACACACGTGACAGGATGTATTCGCGGCAGTCGATACCTGCCACATCAAGTATAAGCCGGGCATGATGGCACGATCATGCCGGCTTATTGCTGCGCAAAAGGGCTGTGTTAAAGGAGGCCCCTCTTTTCCATCATCGCTTCGGGGCTGGGCATGCGGTCCCGGAATGCCTTGTAAAGAGCTTCGGGGTCGTCCGAGCCACCCGCCGAATAGATGTAACGATGCAGTTTCGCAGCCACCTCGGGGTTGAACGGATCGTTCGTCTCTTCAAATGCCTGGAACGCGTCGGCATCCAGCACTTCGGACCACATGTAGGAATAGTAGCCGGCCGAATATCCGTCGCCCGTGAAGACGTGCAGGAAGTGCGGAGTGCCATGACGCGTCGGAATGGCCGCGGGTGCGCCGAGCTTTTCCAGAACTTCCTTCTCGAACGCGAATGGGTCGTCCGGCGCGCCGTCGCGTGAGTGGAACGCCATGTCGACCAGCGCCGAGGCAGTGAATTCGACGGTCGCGAAGCCGGCGTCGAAGTTGCGCGCGGCGCGCATCTTTTCCACCAGCTCCATCGGGATTGCCTCGCCGGTCTCAATGTGGCGGGCATGTTCCTGCAGGACCTGCGGAACAGTAAACCAGTGCTCGTAGAGCTGCGAAGGCAGTTCGACGAAGTCGCGGGACACGGAAGTTCCTGCAATAGACGGCCAGGTCACGTTGCTGAGTAGCCCATGCAGGGCATGGCCGAACTCGTGGAAAAGCGTTCGCGCATCATCGACCGACAGCAAGGCCGGCTTCCCTGCCGAGGGCTTCGCGAAGTTGCACACATTGTAGATGATCGGCTCCTGTCCGCTGCCCAGCTTGTAGCCCGATTGCAGCGCGCTCATCCAGGCGCCCGACCGCTTTGAGGGACGATTGAAATAGTCGGCGAGGAAGAGGCCGCGGCGTGAGCCATCGGCGTTGCGCACGATAAAGGTGCGGACGTCCTCATGCCATCCCGGAACACCCTTCTGCTCTTCGAAGGTGAGGCCGAACAGCCGCTTCGCCACGTCGAATGCAGCGGTGATTACGCCTTCCAGCGAGAGGTAAGGCTTCAGTGCCCCGTCGTCGAAGTCGAACTTCTCGGACCGCAGCTTCTCGGAATAGTAGCGCCAGTCCCAGGCGGCGATGGCGTGGTTCTGTCCTTCCGCAGCTGCCAGACGCTGTAGTTCCTTCTGCGTCTCGGCAGCCTTTTCCTTGGCCTTCTCCCAGACAGGAAGCAGCAGATTCATGACATTGTCCGGCGTCTTGGCCATCGTGTCATCGAGCTTGTAGGCGGCAAAGGTCTCATAGCCCAGAAGTTTGGCCTTTTCAGCCCGCAGCTCGAGCGTGCGCTGCACGATGGCCTTGTTGTTGGCCTCGCCGTCGTTGGCACCGCGCGAGGTGAATGCCTTCAGCACAGTCTCACGAAGATCGCGGCGGGTTGAGCTCGCCAGGAACGGCTCGGCAATGGAACGCGAGAGGGTAACGGCAAAACGACCGTCTTGTCCGCGCTCGGCAGCCGCCGAAGCCATGGAGTTCTTCAGCGCTTCCGAAATGCCCTCGAGATCCTGCTCATCGAGGAACAGCGCCCAAGAGCTTTCGTCGGCGAGTACGTTCTGGCCGAACTGTGCGCCCAGCGTCGCAAGTTCCTCGTTGATGGCGCTCAACCTTGCCTTGGCATCCGCATCAAGCTTGGCACCGCCGCGAACGAACCGCTTCCAGGTCTTCTCCAGAACCCGCATCGTCTCCCTGTCGAGCCCGAGGGTCTCCCGCTGTTCGTAGAGTGCGTCGATACGGCCGAACAGCTCGGGATTCATGAAGATGCGCGAGACATGACGGGCCATGAGCGGAGAAATTTCGCGCTCGACCTTCTGGATCGCCGGGTTCGTGTGCGCACCGGCAAGGCACCAGAAGATGGACGAGACTCGGGAGAGGGCCTCTCCGGCAAGCTCCATCGCCGCCAGTGTGTTCTCGATGGTCGGTGCGTCCGGGTTGCTGGCGATCGCATCGATCTCGGCGTCATGTGCGGCGAGGGCGGCGCGGAAGACAGGTTCGAAATCTTCCTCGCGCACCTGGGTGAAGTCGGGCAGACCAAGTGCCCCCTTCCAGGCGGTGAGTGGATGATCCTTGAGGTTGATGTTCGAGACTGTCATGGAAATCCCAATGTGCAGAGTTGCGGTGACGTGCCTTCATCTAGGCGTTCGAGTGGCCCTGCTGCAATACTTGACTTGAGCTGCCTGATCCGACATGGTCGTTAAGTATTGCTTATTATGTGTTGCCAAGGATTGTTTCATGCCGAACCGCATCGATCCGGATGGCTTCGGATTTCTCATCGGTGATCTTTCACGCATCATTCGCGCCGATATTGATCGCCGGATAGAGGCCACCGGCATAGGCCTGACACCTGGCGAGGCTCGCACCCTGGCCTACATAGCGCGGTTTGGCGAAGGGCGTCAGAACGTGCTTGCGGAGCGGATGGGCCTTGAGGCCATGACACTTAGCAGCTATCTCGACCGGCTGGAGCGCCAGGGTTACATCCAGCGTACAGCTGATCCAACAGATCGGCGTGCCAAGATCGTGCAGCTGACAGAGGCTGCCGAGTTCGCACTTGAGACGATCTTCCGAGTCGTTCAGGAAGTGCGGCAGCGCGCCCGGGGCAACATGAACGAAGACCAATGGCTTCTCCTTCACGAGCAGTTGAAGGAGATCCGAAACAATTTTTCCGGCGACTGAGCCGGGCTGAAATCCTGACGGAAGGCAATCGAATGAACTTGCATCAGGGGGCTGAGACGACCCCGGCACCGCTCATGAGCGAGCGGAAAGTCAGTCTTATTGGTGCAATGCTTGTGGCCATCGGCCCGGTCTCGATGGCTCTCTACACTCCGGCGATGACAGAGATCGTCCACGCTTTCGGCACCACGGAAGCAGCCGTGAAGATGACGCTGTCCCTCTATTTCGCAGGCTTTGCCATTGCCCAGCTCTTCTGCGGGCCGCTCTCGGATGCCTACGGCCGCCGCCCGATCGTGATCGGCTTCATGGGGATCTATGCTATCGCAAGCCTGATTGCCGTCTTCGCGCCCACGATCGAGCTCCTGATCATTTCCCGCTTCCTGCAGGGCATCGGTGCAGCTGCCGGGGTGGCGGTCTCCCGTGCGCTGGTGCGCGATCTTTTCACCCGCGAGCAGTCAGCGCGAATCATGAACCTGATCGGCGTCATCCTCTCGATAGGTCCTGCCGTGTCGCCCACCATCGGCGGGCTCATGATGGAGCTTGCCGGCTGGCATTCCATCTTCTTCCTGATGCTGGGGTTCGGTTTCCTCATCACCATGGTCGCAAAGTTCGCGATGGTGGAGACGGCGCCCAACCGGGACCCATCCCGCGCCAGCCCAAAGGGGCTCTACAAGGCCTATTCGACGCTCTTCAGCACGCCCTATTTCATCGGCACGGCTTTCATCATGGCGGGTACGTCCGGTTCGCTCTACACGCAGGCGACCGTCATGCCATTTGTTCTGATGGACCGGGTTGGCCTGACGCCGACACAGTTCGGTCTGGGCATGCTTGTCCAGTCGGGCACGTTCTTCACGGGCACTGTCACGGTCCACTTCCTGATGAAACGGCTGAAGTCTTCCCAGCTCGTTCCTGTAGGGCTGAGCTTCATTGCAATCGGGAGCGTGACGCTGTGCACCATCCTCAACACGATGGAACCGACATTTCTGCGGGTGATGCTGCCTTCCGCGACGTTCGCCTTCGGTATCGCTTTCGTCATGCCCTACATGATGACAGCGTCCATGGCCCCGTTCCCGCACATGGCAGGGTCAGCGTCAGCACTGACCGGTTTCACGCAGATGAGCGCAGGACTGCTTGGCGGCGTGATCTCCGCCCTGATTGGCGATCCTGTTCTCGCAATGAGCCTTGTCGTTCCCGGCATGGGAACCATGGCGATCGTGTCGTGGCTGATCTGGCGCCGGTTGCCTGAACCGGCGCAACGCGTCTCGGTCTAATCCAGGCTCGGACGTTCGAAGTCGCCGGTCTTCGGGTCCATGACCCAGAGCTCGCCGGTGGAAATGTCGAACCATGCGCCGTGCAGGTGCAGGCGCCCCTTTTCTTCGAGGATCTTGACGCAGGGGAAGGTGCGAAGGTTGGCGAGCTGGTAGCGGATGGAAATCCGCTCCAGTGCTGTCTGCCGTTCCGACTTCGTCATCAGGTTGTTTCCGGCAATGGCTTCCGCCGCCGGAGCCAGCATGGCCATCCACTTGCCGATGAAATCACCGGGTGACAGCGGCTGTGCGGAAGGGTTCAGCGCAGCGCCAATGCCGCCGCAGCGGCCGTGGCCCATGACGACGATGTCCTGCACCTTCAGCACCTGGACCGCGAACTCAAGCGCTGCAGATGTGCCGTGGTGGCCTCCGTCCGGCGTGTAGGGCGGAATGATGTTGGCGACGTTGCGAACCACGAAGAGCTCGCCCGGGCCGGCGTCAAAGATCGTCTCTGGTGCGGCACGTGAATCGCAGCACGCGATGACGAGCGTCTTCGGTGATTGTCCTTCGCGCGCCAGTGTCTGGTAGCGCTCGCTTTCAGTACTGAAGCGACCCGACATGAAGTTGCGGTAACCGTTCAGCAGGTGTGGAGGTAGCGTTGTCATGTTTGCCGAATAAACCTGTTCCGGTTCTGTAACAAGGCGGATTTTTGCGCCGCTCGCATATCATCCAAGAGAGAAGAGCAGCCAGAAGACCGCAATCACCGCACCGACGATACCGAGCGTGCGTCCGATACGCTGGCCCCAGAATTCAATCCGGTCGCCTGCATCCGCATCATCTGCGGGATTCGTGGCCGAGGGCAGCCCACCAAAAACGATGGATTGAGAATCTCGTTCCACCTGTTTCAGGATATTCGCCGCTTCCCGTTTCTCGGCGCTGGGGGAACTATTTTCTCTCTCAATCATCTCGGCTTTGGGTTACAATAATGACGATGGAGTTGGTGTGAATCTGCCCGGCAAGGGGTGCGAAAAACCTCGTCCGCAGTCACTCACTGGTTGGCACCCAAAGTCAGACCCACTTGCTGTCGCCCATTGGCGGGTCTATGGTTAACATGAGATGACAACGCTATCTATCGATATCCGCAGAGCGGAACCCGAAGACGCTGACGCGATAGCAGCCGTTCATGATCGCGCCTGGCGCGGAGCTTATTCAGGCATCATTCCCCACCGCGCACTGAATGCGATGATTGGCCGTCGCGGCCCGCAGTGGTGGGCCAACGCAATCCGCCGCTCGACGACGGTTCTGCTTATGGAAGTTGGCGGAGAGCTCGCCGGCTATGCCACGCTCGGGCGCAACCGCGCCCGTGATCTCGGCCAGGCAGGCGAGATCTACGAGCTCTATCTCAGCCCTGAGTTCCAGGGCATCGGTTTTGGCCATCGCCTGTTCCGCGCCGCCAGGGACATGCTGGAGGCGCATGGCTTTGCCGGCCTGGTCGTATGGGTGCTGGAGGAGAACGAGCCCGCCCGTGACTTCTATGAGCGGATTGGCGGTCGCAACGCGGCGGACTCCGT
>Ga0180217_1004652_pt1 | contig 10732 bp, 9 predicted proteins | sample eDN3rd37CBELigOP_FD_128521 | JGI IMG/M metagenome (GOLD analysis project Ga0180217, IMG submission 128521) | Enriched Organic Plus compost microbial communities from Emeryville, California, USA - eDNA 3rd pass 37_C BE-Lig OP (version 2) (version 2) ... | reverse complement strand
CACCAGGGCGATGCCGCCCCGGCCTTCCCTGAGCCGTGCTGCCGCAACGCGAACCGCTTCGGCGGCCGACTGCTCCTCTCCCATGAAGGTGCGGGACGAGCCGGTGACGCCATGCACGATGGAAATGTTGCCGGCCAGCAGATTCGAGAGCTGCGCCAGGAACAGCGTGGGGCGCAGCCCTCCCGCCAGCCGCGCATTCAGCACATGGCCGGCCCGTTCGGGAGGCATCCGCGCGAGCTCGGCCGCGATCTGCTCGTCCAGCGCCACGTCGCGCTCGCCGCCGCCGGCGGCGACCACAAGATGCATGTCGCTCACCCGGTCCCGTGCACCGGCATCATCGAGGGCAAGACCCGCGGCATAGGTACCGAGCCGCTGCCAGGGCTCCATCTGGCGCTGATCGCCCTTCCTGGGGATCTGCCTGTCGAGATCGAGCGGGGGCAGCGGATGGATGGGGAAGGGGGCGAATGCCTCCTCATCCAGCACGGGCTGCGGGACGGGGCGCTCAAGCGCCGCGAGATGCGGCGCGGCTCCTTCGCCGAGTGAGGAGACGAGGCCAACGCCGGTGATCCACACCTCCTCCGGTGCGGCTGGCTGGGTCATGTCACGCGGCTCCGGCGCTTGCGGCGGGAATCACGACTGTAGGTCATCCGGCCCGCCACTCGGGAAGCGGGTAAGGCCGATCCGCTCGGCCTGGGCACGCATGGCGGCCGCAAGCTCCGGCGCCGGGAAATCGAGGATGCGCAGGGTGATCTCCGCATCACAGATGCGCCTGCCGGACGCTGCGATCCGGCCGGAGGTGACAGCATAGCCGGAGCCCTCATGCACCAGCGAAGCTTCGATCTCCAGTGCCGTACCGGGGCCGACGAAGCTGCGCAGCTTCGCCTCCTTCACCGCGGCGAGAAAGGGCATGCGGGCGAAGCCCATGCGGTGCAGCAGCAGATAGCCCGAGGCCTGCGCCATGGTCTCCATCAGCAGCACACCCGGTACCAGCGGGTGGCCGGGGAAATGTCCCTCGAACACCGGGCCCGCCTCCGGCACCCTCGCCTCGGCCACCAGGCGCTCGGGCTCGACCGCGGTGACGCGATCGATCATCTGGAAGTACTCGAGGCGCATGCGCCTCCCCCGCGGAGCCGCTCAGGCCCCGGCGGCCTTCGCCGCCACCAGTTCCTCGATCCGTACCGCGAGGTTCTTCATGACGAAGTACTGCTCGGCCGGCGCCTCGCCATTGTTCACCTGCTGCGTCCAGGCCTCGACCGGCACCTTGATGCCGAATTCCTTGTCGATGGCGAAGACGATGTCGAGGAAGTCGAGGCTGTCGATCCCAAGGTCGTTGATGACATGGCTGTCGGGCGTGATGGAGTCGCGCTCCACATCGCTCGTTTCGGCGATGATGTCGGCGATGCGGTCGAACGCCGAGGCCATGGCGACTCTCCGAAAGGCGGTCAGGGGAGGGCGGTCTTTGGCGCGAACGGCCCGCTTTGGCAAGCGGCTGGTGCCCCCGGGGAGACTCGAACTCCCACGCCTTTCGGCCGCGGATTTTGAGTCCGCTGCGTCTACCGTTCCGCCACAGGGGCCCGGGCGCTTCCCTAGCAGGATGGGAGGAAAGGGCAATCGCCCACGCGGCATGGAGCGTGCGGAGCGAAAGACCCCGAAGCGGGCGGGTTGCTCGCCGCCCGCGGAGGGTGCCGGTCCCGCTTGCCGGATCGGCCCCGGGACCATGGCGTCGCCGCGGATCACTTCCGCAGAGCCGGCTGACGGAGCGTGCACCCCTCTGGCGGGCACCGCTCTCAGCGCGTCGGGGCTTCCGCGGCCTCCGTGGCGAACTCCGCCGGGGCGGTGATCTCGATCAGTTCCAGATCATCCGAATGGGCGATCTCGCGATGCCGGATTCGCGGCGGTTGATAGACGCAGTCGCCGGGGCGCAACTCGACCTCGCCGATATCCTCGTACTCGAACCGGACCCAGCCCCTCAGGATATAGACCATTTGGAAGGTGACCTCGTGCAGGTGCCAGTGCGGCTGGGCGTGCTGGCCGGGCACGGCACGGATCACATGAGCACCGAAGGCGCCGCCGGTCGCCGTGCGGATGCCGAGATCGCGGTACTCGAAAAAGGCGCGCAGCCCCGGATCGAAATGCGCGCCAGCAGCATGGCGGACCGTGGTGCGCGGCCGGGCTGCCGTGGAAGGCGAATCGTCGGGCATTTTGTCCTCCCGGGAAGGGTTCCCTCAATCACGGTATGTTGTATGTTGTCTGCAAAGGCGGAAGCCGCTGGACGCATGGAAGCACTCAGCCCCCGCCACGCCGCAACAGTGAAGGACTGCGCCCGATGCGGGAAGCCTCCCGTGAGCAAGATCGTGCCCAGGCGCGCGCGTTGGCTATCGCAGTGGTTTGGATGCTGCTGGTCCAACTCGCCTGCGTGCTGCTGTGGGATGCGGAATGGTTCACCCGCCAGGCGGCCCTAGCACACTGGCTCATTGTTGGCGTTCTGCCGCCTGCGCTCGCACTCTGGGGCGGCGACCGGCCTGTCCCCGAGGGCTGAGATCCGGGCCGGCATGCCGGCCGGTGATACCGTGGAGTTTTGCTCACGATCGCGTGAAGGACAGGACAGGAGGGCAGGGAGCGGACATTCTCCGGCTGCATGACCGGGTCTCTTCTCCTTCCCCCGCCACCGCGCATGCCCGATCGGCAGCCCATCGCGTGCGCGGCATTGTTCCTCGATTTCGACGGGACGCTGGTGGATATCGCGCCGCGTCCCGATGCGGTGCATGTGCCGCCGGAGTTGCCGCCGCTCCTGCTGGACCTCGCAGCGGGTCTCGGCGGGGCACTGGCCGTGGTCAGCGGCAGGCCGCTCAGGGACCTCGACCACTTCCTGCCGGTACCGATCGCCAAGGCCGGCGACCATGGGGCCGCCCTCCGTGCCGATCCGGCAGCCCCAGCGGAGCGGCCCGACCTGCCGGCGCCGCCCCCCGACTGGCGCGCGCGGGCCGCGGCCCTGGTTGCGGGGAATCCCGGGGCGCTGATCGAGGACAAGGCGCATGGCTTCGTCCTGCATTACCGCCTGGCGCCGGAGTTGGGGCCGGAGGCGAAGGCCCTGCTCTCCGCCCTGGTCGGACAGGCGCCGGATGATTTCACCCTGCTCGAGGCGCGCATGGCCTGGGAGGTGCGCCCGCGTGGCCCTTCGAAGGGCAGCGCGGTGCGCAAACTGATGGCGCGACCGCCCTTTGCCGGACGTGTTCCTGTCTTCATCGGCGACGACGTGACCGACGAGGAAGGCATGGCAGCCTGCCGCGATCTCGGTGGACAAGGCATGCGCCTGCAGGATGCTTTTGGCACTCCCTCTGCGCTTCGCGCATGGCTTATGGAGGCTCGCCGCGGCATGTTGCCATCTGGCCGCATGGGAGGCATGCCATCCGGTCAATGACGGATGGCGGGGGGGCATCAGCGCCAGCGGCCGGAGTCGCCGGCGCGCAGCACCAGCCGCGATTCTGAAGGCCAATTCACGGAAGGCGTGTGCCGCGACGGAGATTACCCGCCGGTGCGCCAGGGGGAGTGATATTCATGACCGCCCGGCTTGTTATTGTCGCCAACCGTGTGCCCAATCCACGTGAGCGTGCCGCGACGGCCGGTGGGCTCGCGGTGGCGCTGCGCGATGCCATCGCGCGGCGCGAGGCGCTGTGGTTCGGCTGGAGCGGCGAGACCGCCTCGGCAACCACCTTCGAGCCACGTCTCATGCAGCACGGCCTGCTGACGCTGGCCACGCTTGATCTCGGGACGGAGGACTACCAGCGGTACTATCGGGGCTTCGCCAATGCGACACTGTGGCCGACGCTGCATTACCGCCTCGGCTTGGCGCAGTTCTCGCGTGAGGACTATGCGGGCTACCGCGCCGTGAACGCCGCTTTCGCCACGGCGCTCGCCTCGCTGCTGCGGCCGGATGACCAGGTCTGGGTGCATGATTTCCACCTGTTCCCGCTGGGCGCAGAGCTTCGGGCACGTGGCTGCCGGCAAAGGCTGGGCTTTTTTCTGCATGTGCCCTTCCCGCCCTACGATCTGCTCTGTGCGCTGCCGCGCGCGCGGGAGCTGCTGGGAGATGTCGCCGCCTATGACGTGATCGGCGTGCAGACCGAGCAGGACGCGGCGAATCTCCGCGCCGCCTTGGCATCGGAAGGGCATGACGAGGCAGCCGGGCGGGTCGGAGTCTTCCCGATCGGCATCGACGCCGAGGGCTTCACCAAGCTCGCGGAACGCTCGGTCCGGGCGCCCGAGGCCGTTCGCCTGCGCGACAGCCTGACCGGCCGTGCCCTGGTGATCGGCGTGGACCGGTTGGACTACACCAAGGGCCTGCCGCAGCGCTTCTGTGGCTATGGCCAGCTCCTGGCACGCTTTCCGCAGCACCGTGGGCGCGTGAGCTACCTGCAGGTCGCACCCGTCTCGCGCGGCGATGTGGCGCAGTACCGCACGCTCCGGCGCGAGCTGGACGAATGGGTCGGCCGCATCAATGGCCAGCACGCCGAGCCCGACTGGACGCCACTGCGCTACATCACACGCGCCGTCTCCCGGCCCACTCTCGCGGGCTTCATGCGGCTGGCGCGCATCGGCCTCGTCACGCCGCTTCGGGACGGCATGAACCTGGTGGCGAAGGAGTATGTGGCAGCGCAGAATCCGGAGGACCCAGGGGTTCTGGTGCTCTCTCGCTTCGCTGGCGCGGCGCCGCAGCTGGACGGTGCGTTGCTGGTCAACCCGCTCGACCCGGACGAGATCGCGGAGAGGCTGGACGAGGCGCTTTCCATGCCGCTGGAGGAGCGGGTGGCGCGCTGGCGGCCGATGGTGGCGGCGGTGCGCGAGGGCAACGTGAAGACCTGGTGCAGCAGCTTCCTCGCTGCGCTCGAGCGTGGGGCGATGCCGGCCCGAAGCGCCGCCTGAGAGCGCCTGTGCCATCGGCGTCGCCGCGCGGAATGGCAGCGATGCGACCTGAACCACCGGGCCCGCCGAATGTCGGCTGGGTCGGTGCTTGCCGCCTCTGGTCCTGGTTCCGCCCACTCCACCGAGCATCCTCTCGATCGCCCCGAGGACGTTGTCGATCATGCAAGGCTTGCGCAGGATCGTGGCGGCATTATGCGCACGCGCCTGGACCGCCTCCCCGGGCAGGGAGGTCAGGACGATGGCGGGTTTCTAACCGGCGTCCCTGCAATGGCCATGACGCGACCGCACCGGTCGTCCACTCGTCGTCTCCAGGCTGGTGCATCGGCGGTAGCGACCGGTCCTGGTCACTGCCGGCCCGGGAGCCGGAACGCCTGTCCTGGCTCCCGCTTCGGGGAACGCAGAACCTGAAGCACACCGGCTCGCGCCGCACCCGGCGCCGACGGATCTTGGACCCTAGGCCGGCGCACTTCCCGGGCCAGCTGCGTGTCTCGTCGATCGGATCGTCTCGATAAGTTGGAACATTCTTGCGATTTCGTTTCCATGCGCTATCATTATCGCGCTGCGGGCACGGAGGCGATGGCCTATCCACCCCCCCTTGGGCCACAAGCACCTTCAAACGGCTTCCCCCGGCCGGGCCCGCAGCATTTTGACCTGCAGTGAGGGAGCAACGATAGCGATGGGCCGGGGCGCCACCCGATGAGTGAAGCAGCCATCTCCTCCGATCAAGTGCTTTCGCCTGCCCAGTGCAGAGAGGGGCGCAGTCTGTTGGACTGGGATGAGGGAGCCCTCGCTTTCGCGGCACGTGTTCCAGTGACACTGATCGTGGATTTCGAATTGGGTGCCGAGGTGCCGGCCGCGGCCGTACGGGCACTTCGCACAGTGCTCGAACGAGGCGGGGCTGAGTTCACGGCGGATGCCGGCCCGCGTGGCGTGCGGCTGAGGATCGGGGACCAAGGACGCGAAGGGTGAGGTCCACCAGGTCAACGGCGGCCGGTACGGCGCTGTCTGTGGAACTGGGGCGTAAGCTGAACGGGGCACGTCCAGGAACCCAGGCAAGGAGCGCGATTCCCGCGTTCAACTGGTCCGACCTCGGGGGATCGCGCTCCTGTCGTGCGTCATGCAGCGATAGTCCGCGGCCTGGTTCCACTCCCATGCGATATGCGACCGCCCCGGATGCTGGCCGCGAGGTGGAACTTCGTCCGCCTCTGCGCATCTCAGGCCCGTTCCTCGCTCGGTACGAAGGTTGGGCAATGGGCCACCGCAGTATGCATTGCGCACCTGCAGCAAGGTGCTGGCGTGCATTGTCCCGCACCAGGCCTGACGCCGACGAGTAACGGCACTGAGCTGCGCCAACCGTCAGGCTGCCGTGCGGCTGGCTTGCAGCGGAGGTGGAGGAAAGCGCCGTGCTCGGGCCTCGGCCCGTAGGTGCAACGCTGCAGATGCGGCGGTGGAGGGCTGCCAGGGATCCGGGCGCCGCGGTGCCGTGCCGATATTGCGGCCCCGCAGCGCCAGGTCCTAATGGCTGATGCACGAAGGTCCGTTCAGGCCCTCCGGCACACCCGCGGCCGTTCAGGCGCCTTGCAGCGCCATCCCGGCGGCGGCTTTCTCCGGGCTGGAGTAGTTGGCGCCCGAGTACTCACTCATGAACTCGAGATAGGTGAAGGGCGGGTACTTTGCCGGATGGTCGGCATCCACGCAGGTCGGGATGGGCGCCATCACGGCATCGTAGCTGCAGTCCATGAAGAAGGGGATGGCGTAACGCTCCTGCCCGCTGCGATTGGTGACGCGGTGTGGCGTGGCCAGGAAGCGTTCGTTGGTCCAGCGTCGAAGCATCATCCCGCCGTTGACAAGGAAGGTGCCGTCGAGCGCCGGCGCGTCCACCCAGGTGTCGTCGGGCAGGCGCAGCGACAGCCCGGGAACCTTGTTCTGCGCGAGAATGGTCATGAAGGAGGTGTCGGCGTGCGGTGCGAGCCCCCACTCGTCCTCCGGGCCCATCGGAGGTTGCTGCGGATAGTGGGTCATGCGCAGCGTGAACATCGGCTCGCGGAACTTGTCGTCGAACCAGTCGCTCGGCAGACCAAGTGCGACGGCGTAGATCGGGATCAGTCGCTTGCCGAGTGCCTCCATGGCGCGCATGTAGTCCAGCACCACCGTGCGGAAGCCGGGCAGGTCCTGCGGCCACTGGTTCATGCCGCGAAAGCGCTTGCCTGCGACGACATCCGGGTGATCGGCGGGCAGATCACGCTTGAAGAACACCGCCTCATTGAGATTGGGCTTCTGCACGGCGCCCAGCGCGTTCAGGCGGGTAGTCGCACCCCGCATCGGCAGATAGCCGGTGTTGTGGTTGTTGAAGGGCATGGCGAGCTTCGTTTCCATCGGCTGCGCATGGAAGCGCCGCGCAGCATCGAAGGCCGCATCCACCAGCGCCTCCGGCACACCGTGGTTGCGGATGAAGTAGAAGCCGACCTCGGTGAAGGCACGCCGCAGCTCGGCGCCGAGACGGTCCAGCGCACCGGGCTCGCCGGACTGCAGCGGAGCCAGATCGAGAATGGGAATGACATCGGCCATGGGCGGTCTCCTGAACGGGGCATACAGCCTAGGGCAGGGTAGCTTGCGCGGGAAGCGGGCGGTGCATGCCTGCATGCGGGGCAGAAACCGCGGGCGGCCTGGATAGAAGCCCGGCTGCGCCCCTTGCGCGTGGCGCGGCAGGGGGCTTCACTCCCGGCGGCTTCACCACCCCGGGGGACGAACCCATGCGCCTGCGTCGCCTGCTCGCACGCTTCCAGTCCTCGCGCCGTTCGGCGTTGCGCTCCACCGGGGCCGCGGCGGCCCTTGCCGCCTCGCTCCTCGTCCTGCCTCAGGCACCGGCCATGGCGCAGCAGCGGCCGCTGGTCTGGGGCGACAACCTGCCGGCGACGCTCGATCCGCACGCGATCTTCGACGTTCCGAGCCAGTTCATCCTGCTGAACGTCTATGACGGGCTCTACCGCTATCAGGGAAATCCGCCGAAGCTGGTGCCCTGGCTGGCCGAAAGCCATACGACGAGCGAGGACGGGCTGGTCTGGGAATTCCGCCTGCGCCCGGGCATCACGTTCCACGACGGCAGCGCCATGACGGCCGAGGACGTCGTGTACAGCTTCCGCCGCCTCCTGGCGATGAACCGTGCGCCTGCCGCCGCTTTCCGCCCGGTGTTGAAGCCGGAGGACGTGACGGCGGTGGACGAGCGCACCGTGCGCTTCGTGCTCTCCACCCCCTACGCGCCTTTCCTGGCCGCCGTGCCGCTGGTCGCGATCGTGAATCCACGCGTGATCCAGCCGCATGTGCAGAACGATGACTGGGGCAATGCGTGGCTTGCCGCGAATGAGGCCGGATCCGGCGCCTACCGGATCGATCCCGAGTCCTACCGGCCGCGCAACGCGCTCGACCTGGAGCGCTTTGCGGGCCACTTCATGGGCTGGGGTCATAACCAGAAGCCCATCGATCAGGTGCGGGTCCGGCCGGTGCTGGAGACCAGCACCCGCGTGCTGGCGCTGCTGCGTGGCGAGATCGACAGTACCGACAGCTATCTGCCGACCGATCAGGTGGAGCGCGTGGACCGCAACCCACGGACGCGCGTGGCGAAAGACGAGAGCATGCGCGTGTTCATCCTGCGCATGAACAACGCCAAGCCGCCCTTCGACAACCGCGACGCCAGGCTGTGCTTCGCATACGCCTTCAACTACCAGGGCTTCAACGAGGTGATCCTGAAGGGGCTGGTGGTGCGCAATGCCGGGCCCAATCCGAACAATCTCTGGGGCAATCCCGATGACCTGCAGCCCTATCCCTTCGATCTCGCCAAGGCGAAGGAGCACTGCGACCGGGCCCGCGCGGCTGGCGCGCCGATCGGGCGTGAGATCGAGATTCACGTCCAGTCGGAGCTCGAGCAGACGGTGCAGGCGGCGCAGATGTTCCAGGCCGACCTGCGGCGCGTCGGCGTGAAACTGAAGATCGTGCCGAGCACCTGGGCCACCATCACCGGCAGCACCGGCCGGCCGGAGAGCACGCCCGACATGTGGGTGCACTGGGTCAGCGCCTACTTCATCGACCCGGAGAACTGGATCGGACAGACGTATGACAGCCGCTTCCACGGCACCTGGAAGGCGTCCGCCTGGTACCGGAACCCGCAGGTGGACGAGCTGCTGGCGAAGGCCAGGATCGCGCTGGATCAGGCCGAGCGAGAGAAGCTCTATGCGGAAGCCACCCGGCTGGTGGTCGCCGACAGCCCGGACATCTGGGTGTACAACACCGTGAACCTTCGCGGCCTCTCCAAGCGCGTGCAGGGCTACAGTTTCTCGCCCGTGGGATCGGGCGGGGAGCTCAGGACCATGTGGCTGCAGGACTAGGCCGCAGCCGATGGCGCGCTATGTCCTCCGCAGGGTGCTGCTCACGCTGCCGGCACTGTTCGGGCTGATCCTGCTGAGCTTCGTGCTGACGCGCGTCGTCCCCGCCGACCCGGCGGCGACGCTTGCGGGCGACGCCGCAACTCCGGCGCAGCTGGCGGAGATCCGGGCGCGCTATGGGCTGGACCGGCCGCTCTGGGAACAGGCGGTGGTGCATGTGGGGCAGGTGCTGACGGGCAATCTGGGCAGCTCGATCTTCTCCGGTCGGCCGGTGGTGGAGGAGATCGCGCTGCGCCTGCCCGCGACGCTCGAGCTGACCTTTGCGGCGCTGTTTCTGTCGGCCGTCCTGGGCATTTCGCTCGGGCTGGTGGCGGCGCTGAACCACAACGGCCCGTTGGACCATCTGGTGCGGCTGCTGTCGGTGGGAGGACTTGCCATCGCCTCCTTCTGGCTGGCTATCATGCTGCAGCTCGTCTTCTCCATGGATCTGGATGTGTTGCCGCTGCGAGGGCGGATCGACGTGGCGCTCGGGCCGCCACCGCATGTCACCGGCCTTTTCCTGCTGGACAGCCTCATCGCCGGTCGCCTCGACCTGTTCGTGGATTCGGCGCGTCACCTGGTGCTGCCGGCGGTCACGCTCTGTCTCCCCGGGCTGGCGACGATCGCGCGCTTCACCCGCTCCGGCGTGCTGGAGGCGCTGCAGAAGGACTTCGTCCTGTATGCGCGGGCGGCTGGCTATTCCCCGTTCCGGCTGGCGACCGTCTACGTGTTGCGCAACGCGGTGACCGTCACGGTGACACAGATCGGCCTGCTGTTCGGTGCGCTGATCTCCGGTGCCGTCGCGGTGGAGGCGATCTTCGATTGGCCGGGCCTCGGCACCTATGCCGTGCAGGCGATCCTGTCCGCCGACTACAAGGCGCTGCTGGCGGTCACGCTGGTGGTGGGCGTGGTCTATGCCGTGGTGAATGTGGTCGTGGATGTGGTGCAGGCGCTGATCGACCCGCGCGTGGCGGAGCAGGCGCTGTGAGCGGTATCGGGCTTCCCAGCGATCGATCCGGACCTGTCCGGTCCGGATCTGTTCAGCTGCCGACCTTTCTGCGATCCGGCGCCTTGCGGAAGCTGCTGCGCGACCCGGTGGCGACTTTGGGCCTGGCGATCGTGATGTTCGCGCTCATCGTCGCCGTGTTCGCGCCCTGGCTGGCGCCCCATCCGGAGGACGCCTACGAGAGCCACCTGCTGCAGCGCCTGCAGGCACCCTCGGCCGAGTTTCCCTTCGGGACGGACAATCTCGGGCGCGACATCCTCTCGCGCGTCATCCTCGGCACGCGCAGCGCGCTGGTGGTGGCGGTTTCGGTGGTGGGCGCGGCGATGCTGATCGGCGTGCCGATGGGCCTGGTCGCCGGCTGGAAGGACAGTTGGCTGTCCGAGCT
>Ga0180217_1004647_pt1 | contig 10738 bp, 9 predicted proteins | sample eDN3rd37CBELigOP_FD_128521 | JGI IMG/M metagenome (GOLD analysis project Ga0180217, IMG submission 128521) | Enriched Organic Plus compost microbial communities from Emeryville, California, USA - eDNA 3rd pass 37_C BE-Lig OP (version 2) (version 2) ... | reverse complement strand
GCCCACACCCAGCGACCACGGGAAGCCGATCTGGTAGCCGAGTTCCAGCGTGCCCTCGAACTCGTCGGCACCGGGGCCGGCCACGATGTACTTGGCGCGACCGGAGTGGAACCACTCACGGGTCAGACGGTTACGGTCCAGGGGGAACACACCATTGAGGAACGTATCCCACTGCTGCACGGTCAGAGTGCGGTCCTGACCATCGACAAGGCTGAGCTCATTGTCGAGACCCGCGTGAGAGGTGCCCGCGCTCACGAACAACCCCGCGACGGCCGCAGCCAACGCGGAAATCATCGCGATCAGCACCCGACTGATTGCCTTCATGTTCTCCCTAGCTATGTCGCCGGCGGCCCCTCGGGTCCACCGATGTTGTGGTGTAGGTGCCCGGCCCGACCACGACCGTCCACCCGGCAAGACCATTATGTGGCGCGAATTAAAAACTCCACACTCTGTTCTTACGTTCTGCTCATCGTTGACACGAGGAACATAACGGGGAGGCCACGGACCGGCAACGCAGGGGGACAAAGGCGCGTTCATGTCGCCTCGCCCGTGCGGACTTTGCTAATCGGGAACGCTCAAATGAGCGGAGGGGGTGCCGAGAATGAGCGTCGGCGGGTCGGCAATGCCGCGACGCGCCTCACGGCGACACAGGACGCGACCCGCGCCTGATGCGACGATGCCGATTTCTGGCACGCATTACCCAAAGGTGTCGCAGGTCACTCGTGGTGCGGCGGAACGTTCTGACGCAGCCAGCGATCGTGCTCGTTCTCGTCTTCTGGCGAAGCCGTGTCACGTTCGTCGGGCGCGATTTCGGGCAGCGCTTCGCCGAAGATCTTGTTAACTGTGTGACGGTTGGGCTTGTCCGGTTTTCCCATTGCGATACCTCTTTGTGATGAAGATCACACTCCAGCGTAGCGCCTGCCGCCCCGGAGGTTAACCTGCTGGTAACCCTTCCGGCGGCGGCTCGACGCACGTCTGGTGATCTTCGCCAAACATACGAAAACGGCGGCCGATGGCCGCCGAGTTCGTTGTCGTTAGATCTCCAAGCTTGATAGCTGTCCGATGATCTGCACGGCCAGCGGACCCAGCGTGGCCATACCGTCGCGCACTGCTGCGCGCGATCCGGCAATGTTCACCACCAGGGTGCTGCCCGAGATTCCGGCCAGTCCACGCGACAGTCCGGCATCGACGATGCCCGCCGCGAGACCCGACGCGCGCAGTGCCTCCGAGATCCCGAGGAGCTCACGATCCAGCAACTCTCGGGTCGCCTCGGGCGTGACGTCGCGAGGTGTGACCCCGGTACCGCCCACCGACACCACCAGATCGACGCCGCCGATCACCGCGGTGTTCAACGCGTTGCGGATCTCGACCTCGTCGGATGCCACGACCACAACGCCGTCGACCACGAACCCGGCCTCACCCAGCAGTTCGGTGACCAACGGGCCGCTGTGGTCCTCTTCGCCGTGAGCCGTGCGATCGTCGACGACGATCACGAGGGCCCGGCCGACCAACTCCCCTGGCTGTTCCATGTCTGCAACCGTATATGTGCTCGGCGACAGCGGTGCGGCCACTGTCAGGGTCACCGGCCCGCGGGTGGCGGTCAGCGTTCCCGTCGGCGGCCTCACTGCTCGGCCTTCCCCAGCGTGACGTCCACGGTCTGCGGCTTGCCTGCCTGGTCGAGGTAGGTCAGCGTGACCTTCTCACCGGGAGCCTTGGACCGCACGGCCGCCACGAGCGCGTCGGCGCTGCCGATCACGCGGTCGTCGACCTTGGTGACCACGACACCGCTAGGCAGGCCGGCCGCCGCGGCGGCACCGCCGTCGTTGACCTCGACGATCTTCGCGCCGTCACTGCTCCTGTCGTTGGCCACCTGCACACCCAGCGACGCGTGCGAGGCGACACCGTTCTGGATCAGTTCGTCGGCGATGCGCTTGGCCTGGTCCACCGGAATCGCGAAGCCGAGGCCGATCGACCCGCTCTGGGCGTTGGGCGAATCGCCGCCCATGGTCGCGATCGCCGAGTTGATGCCGACCAGTTCGCCGTTCATGTTGACCAGTGCGCCACCGGAGTTGCCCGGGTTGATCGCGGCGTCGGTCTGGATGGCGTCGAGCACGGTGTTCTGGTTACGGGTGTCACCGCCTGCGGCCACGGGCCGGTTGAGCGCGCTGACGATGCCGGTGGTGACGGTGCCCTCGAGGCCAAGCGGGGACCCGATGGCGACGACGTCCTGGCCGACGCGCAGGTTCGCCGACGAGCCCAGCGTGATCGGGGTCAGTCCGGACACGTCCTGCGCCCGCACCACGGCGATGTCGCTGCTGGGGTCGGTGCCGACGACCGTGAACGGCCGTGTGGTGCCGTCCGCGAAGGTCACCTTGGTCTGGGCGGCCGGTCCCGGACCGTCGCCCTTCGCGGCCGCGACGACGTGGTTGTTGGTGAGGATGAGCCCGTCGGCGGTCAGGATGATGCCCGAGCCCTCTTCCGACGCGCGGCCCAGATCCGTCTCGAGCTTGACCACACTCGGCACCACCTTGGCCGCGACCTGCTCGACGCTGCCTGCGGGCAGCGCGGCCGCGGGCACGGTCGGTGCCGCACCGATGGCCGGGGAGCCCAACTGCGGGCTCTCGTTGTGCACGAGCGTCGCGACGCCGCCGCCGATGCCCGCCGAAACCACCGCCACCGCAAGGGCGCCCGCGGCCAGCCCGGCCCTGGAGCGCTTCTTCGCGGGGATCGCGACGGGCTGCGCGGTGCTGGGCGCGCGATAGGGGTCATACGCCGGGCGGAAGCCCGGCTGGGTCTGATGCGTCTGAGGCGACTGGGGCGCCTGCTGGACCTGCTGGGCGTAACGCCAGTCGTACTGGGACGTCTGCTGATACGGGTCGGGGCGCCCACCCGGGTAACCGGGCGTGGCGCCGGTGCGGGGGTCCGGCTGCTGTGAGTACCTCGGGTGGTTGGTCATTTCGCTGCGGTGCTCTTCTCTTCTAAAGGGTCCTGCTGTTGTTGCGGCTGCGGCACTTCTACTTCAACCAACGAAGCTGCTGCGTAACAGGTTGCATAGCTGGGCTGAGAATCCACTTAGAGATCATTCGGACCCGTCCATGAGTTGCCCCCCGGCGCTGTTGCCTGCCTCACCTATTCGGTGGCGACAGTATGCCCGCCCCGGTCGTCGACGAACCCCTCGGCGGAGCGTGTCGCACCCGGATCGGGGATCCGCTGGCCGGGCAGCAGCATGTGGACCGAGGCGCCCGGCGGGTTGCCGCCGGGGACCGTCTCGTCGATGCGAAGCGCGCCACCGTGTTTCAGGACCACCTGCTGCACGATCGCCAGGCCCAGACCGGATCCGGGCATCGCACGCGCCGCGTCGGAGCGGTAGAACCGCTCGAACACCAGGCGCCGCTCCTCCGGCGGGATGCCGGGTCCCTGGTCGGAGACGACGATTTCGGCATGCATGTGGTCGACCTGATGCAGCCGGACGCCCACGCGTCCGCCCGGCGGACTCCACTTCGCGGCGTTGTCGAGCAGGTTGAGCACCGCGCGGCCCAGACCCTGTGCATCGCCGAACACCTGCCAGCCGATGACGTCGACATCGAACTCGATGTCGTTGCGGCGGCGGCGGACCCGTTCGAGGCTGCGGTCGATGACGTCGGCCATGTCGACGGGCTCGGGCGTGATGCCGCCCGCGTCCTCGCGGGTGAGGTCCACGAGATCGCCCACGAGCGTGGACAACTCCTCGATCTGGGCGATCACGTCGGCGCGCAGCCCGGCCATCTCGTCCTCGGGCAGCGGCGGTGCACCGGGTTCCTGCGCGGCCATCAGCAGTTCGACGTTGGTGCGCAGCGAGGTCAGCGGCGTGCGCAGTTCGTGTCCCGCGTCGGAGACCAGCCGGGCCTGGCGTTCGCGGGATTCGGCCAGCGCCCGCAACATCATGTTGAACGCCTCGGTGAGGCGCGCGAGCTCGTCGCTGCCGACCACCGGGATGGGTCGTAGGTCGTCGGTGCGGGCCACCCGTTCGGCGGCCTCGGTGAGTCTGCCGACGGGACGCAGCCCCGCTCTGGCGACGGCCCCACCGGCGATGGCGGCCACGGCGACGCCGATACCGCCGACGATCAGCAGCACCGTGCCGAGCCGTCTGAGCACTTGGACGGTCGGCGCGAGGCTCTTGGAGATCAGCAGTGAACTGCCGTTGGCCAGATGCACCGCGAGCACCCGCTGATGATTGGCCGTGCGCAGTGACATGAGCAGTTCGCCGGAGATGACGTCTTTCTCCGGTTCTCCCAGCGGCAGCGTCTGACCCTGCTGGTTGGCGGTGTAGATCGACCGGCCCGGGATCACCAGCATCGCGTTGACGTCCGAGTAGGCGGTGCCCTCGATGGCCTTGCCCGGATCGGCGGCCAGCGACCCGCTCTCGATGAGCAGCCGGGCCCGGCTGTGCAGCTGGTTGTCGAGGTCGTCGTAGAGCGCGCGCGAGACGACGGCGTACACCGCGACGGCCATCAGCACCACCACGAGCGCCACCATCGACATCGCGAGCATCATCACGCGCCAGCGCAAGGACAGTGAGCTGGTGGGGAGCGGGCCCGTGGGCCGCCAGGAGTTCGGAGGAAAGGCCATCTCGCTACGGAGGCGTTTCCCGCAGCACGTAGCCGACGCCACGCACGGTGTGGATCAGCCGCGGCTCGCCTTCTGCCTCGGTCTTGCGGCGCAGATATCCGATGTAGACCTCAAGGGCGTTGCCCGAGGTCGGGAAATCGAATCCCCACACCTCTTCCAGGATGCGGCTGCGGGTCAGCACACGCCGCGGGTTGGCGATGAGCATCTCCAGCAGCGAGAACTCGGTGCGCGTCAGGCTGATCTGCCGTCCGCCGCGCGTGACCTCGCGGGTCACCGGGTCGAGCGTCAGATCGGAGAACGTCATCTTCTGCGAGTCGCCACTGTCGTCGGAGACCGTGCGGCGCAGCAGGGCGCGCATCCGCGCCAGCAGTTCCTCGAGTGCGAACGGCTTGGGCAGGTAGTCATCGGCGCCCGCGTCCAGGCCGGCGACGCGCTCGGACACCGAGTCGCGCGCGGTGAGCACCAGGATCGGCAGGTCGTCGCCCGTGCTGCGAAGCTGCCTGCAGACCTCGAGGCCGTCGAGCCTGGGCATCATGACGTCGAGGATCAGGGCGTCCGGCCGGTTGTTGGTGATCGCGTCGAGAGCCTCGACCCCGTCCTGGGCGAGTTCGACCGAATAACCATTGAAGGAAAGCGACCGGCGCAGGGATTCGCGCACAGCGCGATCGTCGTCAACGACAAGTATGCGCACAGCCACAGTTTTGACTCACTATCTGAGAGAGGGCTGAGAGGCGCGCCGCAAATTCACCCTGTGTCTGTCGTAATCTGCCGCACATCTCTGCGATGAGACCTGACCCGGAGCACACGAAAAAGCGCTATCACAAGTGATAGCGCTTTTTGTGGTGTTGCGCGTTTCAGCGCTTGTCGAGGTCGACCAGACCCAGACGCGCGGCCTTGAGCAGGCGGCGCGGGACCTTGCGCTGCTGGCCGGCGACGCTCACGGTCACCAGACCGGGGGCCTCGGCCTTCCACTGCGCGCGCCGGCTACGGGTGTTCGCGCGCGACATTCTGCGCTTGGGCACAGCCATGACGTGCATCTCCTTGCTTAGGGTTGTTGCCGCGCGAACGTGTTCACTCGCCGACGGCGACGATTGCACTACAGAGTAACCGTTGACCTGGGTCGGCTCCAAAACGCCCGACGGAACTGGTCGGATACGCCATACGCTGGCGTGACAGGCGGCACAACCGCGGCCCGCGCCGCGGTCCGTCACAGAAATCCTTGACTCGTGACCGGTGGTACCGGATAACCTACCGGTTGGTTGGGCTCAGTCGGCGTCGACGGGAGTATGCGTGACTTCTGGTTCGGTCCGGATCGGGAACTGTTCCGGGTTCTACGGCGACCGCATGGCCGCCATGCGGGAGATGCTGACCGGGGGCGAGCTCGATTACCTCACCGGCGACTACCTCGCCGAGCTCACGATGCTGATCCTCGCGCGCGACCGCGCCAAGGATCCCGGGCGCGGCTACGCCAGGACGTTCCTGCGCCAACTCGAGGAGTCCCTCGGGCTCGCGCTGGACAAGGGCGTGAAGATCGTAGCCAACGCGGGCGGGCTCAACCCCGCGGGCCTGGCCGAGGCGGTGCGGGCGCTGGCCGGACGGCTCGGGTTGAGCGTCGCCGTCGCCCACGTCGAGGGCGACGACCTGCTTCCCCGCGCCGCCGAACTCGGCTTCTCCGAGTCCGGCGACCCGCTGGCCGCCAACGCCTATCTGGGCGCCTGGGGCATCGTCGACTGTCTGAACGCCGGCGCCGACGTCGTTGTCACGGGCCGCGTCACCGACGCCTCGGTCACCGTCGGACCCGCGGCCGCGCACTTCGGCTGGGCCCGCACCGATTACGACGCGCTCGCCGGTGCGGTGGCCGCCGGGCACGTCATCGAATGCGGGGCCCAGGCCACCGGCGGCAACTACGCGTTCTTCACCGAGATCGAGGATCTGCTGCATCCCGGCTTCCCGATCGCCGAGATCGCCGCCGACGGGTCCTCGGTGATCACCAAGCATCCCGGCACCGGCGGCCGTGTCGACGTCGGCACCGTGACCGCGCAATTGCTCTACGAGATCGGCGGCGCACGCTACGCGAACCCCGACGTCACGCTCCGTGTCGACTCGCTGCGACTCGACCCCGACGGGCCCGACCGGGTGCGCATCTCGGGCGTCGTCGGCGAGCCCCCGCCGCCGACGTACAAGGTGTCGCTCAACCGCATCGGCGGGTTCCGCAACGCGACGACGTTTGTGCTCACCGGCCTGGACATCGAGGCCAAGGCTCAGCTGGTGCGCAACCAGTTGGAGTGCGCGCTCAAGACCGAACCCGCGGAACTGGAATGGACGCTGGCGCGCACCGACCATCCCGACGCCGGCACCGAGGAGGCGGCCAGCGCACTGCTGCACTGCGTGGTGCGCGATCCTGACCCGAACACCGTCGGGCGCCAGTTCTCCTCGGCGGCCGTCGAACTCGCGTTGGCCAGCTATCCCGGCTTCACCGCCACCGCCCCGCCCGGTGACGCCCAGATCTACGGGATCTTCACGCCCGGTTACGTGGCCGCCGCCGAGGTCGCGCATGTCGCGGTGCACGCCGACGGCACCCGCGTCGCGATCCCGCCGACGTCCGAGACGCGGGAACTGGGACCGGTTCCCGAACCCGCTGTCGCGCCGCCCGACCCGGGCCCGACAGTGCGCGCGCCGCTGGGCCTGATCGCCGGGGCCCGCAGCGGCGACAAGGGCGGATCGGCCAACATCGGGGTGTGGGTGCGCAGCGACGCGTCGTATCGGTGGCTGGTGCACACACTGACCGTCGACGTGCTGCGCGACCTGCTGCCCGAGGCCGCCGAATTGCCCGTCACACGACACGTGCTGCCCAATCTGCGGGCGCTGAACTTCGTCATCGACGACATTCTGGGGAAGGGCGTGGCCTATCAGGCACGTTTCGACCCACAGGCGAAAGGCCTCGGTGAATGGCTGCGCAGCCGTCACCTCGACATCCCGAAGGATCTGTTGCCATGAGCATCTGGACCACCGCAGAACGCGAGGCACTGCGAAAAACCGTGCGCGCCTTCGCCGAACACGAGGTGCTTCCGCACGCCCACGAATGGGAACGCGCCGGGGAGATCCCCCGCGAACTGCACCGCAAGGCCGCGGAACTGGGTCTGCTGGGCGCCGGCTTCCCCGAGGATGCGGGCGGCAGCGGCGGGGACGGCGCCGATCCGGTGGTCATCTGCGAAGAGATGCACTACGCGGGCTCACCCGGCGGGGTGTACGCATCGCTGTTCACGTGCGGTATCGCTGTCCCCCACATGATCGCCTCGGGCGACCAGCGGCTCATCGACACCTATGTGCGGCCGACACTGCGCGGCGAGAAGATCGGCGCGTTGGCCATCACCGAACCCGGCGGCGGATCCGACGTCGGGCATCTGCGCACCCGCGCCGATCTGGACGGCGACCACTACGTCATCAACGGCGCCAAGACCTACATCACCTCGGGTGTGCGCGCCGACTACGTCGTGACCGCCGCACGTACAGGCGGCCCGGGCGCGGGCGGCGTCTCGCTGATCGTGGTGGACAAGGGCACACCGGGATTCGAGGTGACCCGCAAGCTCGACAAGATGGGTTGGCGCTCAAGCGATACCGCCGAGCTGTCCTACACCGATGTGCGGGTGCCCGTGGCGAACCTGGTGGGCAGCGAGAACACGGGGTTCGCGCAGATCGCGGCCGCGTTCGTGGCCGAACGGGTGGGCCTGGCCACGCAGGCCTACGCGGGCGCGCAGCGCTGCCTGGACCTCACCGTCGAGTGGTGCCGCAACCGGGACACGTTCGGGCGTCCACTGATCTCACGGCAGGCGGTGCAGAACACACTCGCGGGCATGGCCCGGCGCATCGACGTCGCGCGGGTGTACACGCGGCACGTGGTGGAACGACAACTCGCGGGCGAGACGAATCTGATCGCCGAGGTGTGCTTCGCCAAGAACACCGCCGTGGAGGCCGGCGAGTGGGTGGCCAACCAGGCCGTCCAATTGTTCGGCGGCATGGGCTACATGGCCGAGTCCGAGGTCGAGCGCCAGTACCGCGACATGCGCATCCTCGGCATCGGCGGCGGCACCACCGAGATCTTGACCAGCCTGGCCGCCAAGACGCTGGGGTTCCAGTCATGACTGCCCTGCACTCCACGATCGATGCCACCTCCCCCGGCTTCAACGAGGCCGCCGCGGCGATGACGGCCAAGCTCTCCGAACTCGATGCCGAACACGCCAAGGCCCTCGGGGGCGGCGGGCCCAAGTACGTCGACCGCCATCACGCGCGCGGCAAGCTCACCGCGCGTGAGCGTGTCGAACTGCTGCTCGACCCGGACTCGCCGTTCCTCGAGCTGAGCCCGCTCGCGGCGTGGGGCACCGACTTCGCCGTGGGCGCCAGCGTCGTCACCGGCATCGGCGCGGTCGAGGGCGTGGAATGCCTCATCGTCGCCAACGACCCCACCGTCAAGGGCGGCACCAGCAATCCCTGGACGCTCAAGAAGATCCTGCGCGCCAACCAGATCGCGCTGCAGAACCGGCTTCCGGTGATCTCGCTGGTGGAATCCGGCGGCGCCGATCTGCCGACGCAGAAAGAGATCTTCATCCCGGGCGGGCAGATGTTCCGCGACCTCACCCGGTTGTCGGCCGCGGGGATCCCGACCATCGCGCTGGTGTTCGGCAACTCGACGGCGGGCGGGGCGTACGTGCCCGGCATGTCCGATCACGTCGTGATGATCAGAGAACGCTCCAAGGTGTTCCTCGCCGGGCCGCCGCTTGTCAAGATGGCCACGGGTGAGGAGTCCGACGACGAGTCGCTGGGCGGCGCCGAGATGCACGCCCGCACCTCGGGTCTGGCCGACTACTTCGCGCTCGACGAACCCGACGCCATCCGCATCGGGCGGCGCATCGTGGCGCGGCTGAACTGGCGCAAGCAGGGCCCCGCCCCGGCCGAAGTGGTCGAACCGCGTTACAACGCAGAGGAACTCATCGGCATCGTGCCCGCCGACCTGCGCGTGCCGTTCGATCCGCGCGATGTCATCGCCCGTATCGTCGACGACTCAGATTTCGACGAGTTCAAACCGCTCTACGGTTCGTCGCTGGTCACCGGGTGGGCCCGGCTGTGGGGTTATCCCGTGGGCATCCTGGCCAACGCGCGCGGTGTGCTGTTCAGCGAGGAGTCGCAGAAGGCCACACAGTTCATCCAGCTGGCCAACCGCGCCGACACCCCATTGTTGTTCCTGCACAACACCACCGGCTACATGGTGGGCAAGCAGTACGAAGAGGGCGGCATGGTCAAGCACGGCTCGATGATGATCAATGCGGTGTCCAACTCGACCGTGCCGCACATCAGCCTGCTGATCGGCGCATCCTACGGCGCGGGGCACTACGGCATGTGCGGGCGCGCCTATGATCCGCGGTTCCTGTTCGCGTGGCCCAGCGCCAAGTCCGCGGTGATGGGTGGCACGCAACTCGCGGGGGTGCTGTCGATCGTGAGCCGCGCAGCGGCGGAGGCCCGCGGGCAGACGGTCGACGAGGATGCCGACGCGGCACTGCGCGCGGCCGTCGAGGCCCAGATCGAGGCCGAGTCGCTGCCGATGTTCCTGTCCGGGCGGTTGTACGACGACGGCGTGATCGATCCGCGCGACACCCGCACGGTGCTCGGAATGTGCCTGTCCGCGATCGCGAACGCACCCGTGGAGGGGACGTCGAACTTCGGCGTCTTCCGGATGTGAGGTCTAGATGCACCGATACGCCGTCGAATGTGGGCCTATGACCCATTTCTCGTCGATTTCTCGAACACAAGCCCACGTTCGGCGACGGGGAGTCCGCGCATGATCACACGAGTTCTGGTGGCCAACCGGTGCGAGATCGCCCGGCGGGTGTTCGCGACCTGCCGCCGCCTGGGCATCGGCACGGTCGCGGTGTACACCGATCCCGACGCAGATCTGCCGCACGTCGCCGAGGCCGACGCTCGCGTGCGTCTGCAGGGCCGCAACGGGTACCTCGACATCGCGCAGATCATCGCCGCGGCGCAGGCATCCGGCGCCGACGCGATCCATCCCGGCTACGGATTCCTCTCGGAGAACCCCGATTTCGCGGCCGCCGTGATCGACGCGGGGCTGACGTGG
>Ga0180217_1004643_pt1 | contig 10750 bp, 8 predicted proteins | sample eDN3rd37CBELigOP_FD_128521 | JGI IMG/M metagenome (GOLD analysis project Ga0180217, IMG submission 128521) | Enriched Organic Plus compost microbial communities from Emeryville, California, USA - eDNA 3rd pass 37_C BE-Lig OP (version 2) (version 2) ... | reverse complement strand
GGAAGATGGTGGATCCTAGGGGAATTGAACCCCTGACCTCGTCATTGCGAACGACGCGCTCTACCAACTGAGCTAAGGACCCGTAAGCCAGACAAGCCTATCAGCTCGCGCGGCGTCGTGTGCGCAACACGGAATCGAGATCCAACGCGCCGTCGCTCGTGTCGCCTACCACACCCATTTGGCGAATGCGCTCGCTCACGGCGGCTGCTTCTGGCGAGCTCTTGGCCCGTGCGGTGCGTGCGGGTGGGGTGGCCGGATTCGACGGATGCTCTGACGCGAAAGTGGTCTCGCCGTCGTTCGGCCTCACCGACTGGTTCGAGCGCGTGAGCCCTGCCTGCTTCGAGGCTCCAGCAAGCAGGATCGACCCGGCCTGATTCTCTCGCTGCGCAGGCTCGGTCTCGGCGCGCTCTGCCCTGGCTCTTGCGAGCGCCCGAGCACGGGCGATGCGGGCGGCGGCCTCGGCCTGGGCGGCGGCGTGCTCCTGCGGAGTACGCTGCCGGCGCGCTGGTTGCTGTGGCTCGAGCACCGCGCGGTCCCGCGAAGGCTGCGCCGGTTGTGCCGGAATGTCAATCTTCACATGCTTGACTCGACCCGGTGCCAACAGGACCAGCGCGCCCAGGGCGCACACCGTGAGCGCAAGCGCGGTGATCAGCACGGCAGGACCGAGGCCCGCGATCATCACGCCAATGCCGACGAAAGCGGCCATGGCGGAGAGCACGAACACGAGCGCCGAGATCGAACGAATCCGTCGCACGACCGGTCGGCGCAGTCTTGCCGCCCTCGCAAGTGCGGCCTGCTTGCGCTTCATTTGCTGCGCGCGAACCTCGGCCCGCAACTGCTCGGCCCGAGCTGCGGCGAGCTCCGACTTTCGTTCTGCTTCAAGGCGGCGCTGCGCGGTGCGCAGGAGCTTCTCTTGCGCGAGCGCCTCGCGGGCCGTGGCCTCAACCCGCAGCTCGGTCGGCACCTCGGCGGTTTCGGCGAGCACTCGGAGCGTGCGCTGCAGGCGAAGTGCGTGCTGCTCCGCGGATTTGAACTCCCGGCGACGAACCCAGCTCGGCACCAGCACTGCGGCCCAGAGCAGCGCGGCGACGACGAAGATCACTCCGCCACCGAACACGCCGCTTTCCATGTGGTCACTGTACGGCGAGTGGAGGCTCCTAGGTCGCTGACGCGCCGATCCTCGCGAGCATTCCTTGCGGAACCTCCTCGACGGTCACCGCGAAACTCTCGTGATCACACCATTTGCCGTCGATGTGGATGTACCGTTCCCGGCGCCCCTCGTATCGCATTCCGAGCTTCTCGACGACTCGGAGTGAGGGCTCATTCTCTGGTCTGATGCAGATCTCGATTCGGTGGAGGCGCAGCTCAGTGAAGGCGTAGTCGATCGCGAGCGCGACGGCGGTCGGGGTGATGCCTTTTCCTGCGGCGTGCTCCGACACCCAGTAGCCCACTGAGGCCGACCGGAGTGCTCCCCCGCTGATATCACTGATGCTGAGCTGACCCACGAGCGCCCCGTCGAAGAGCACAGCGAAGGTGACGCTCGAGCCCTGTTTGCGTTGACGCTGCATGGCGCGAATCACGGGCCCGAGCGGCTGGCTGCCCGGAACCGCGCCCCCACCGTCGGGGAACGTCGCCTCCCAGGGTTGCAACCACGACCGGTTCTCCGTCAGCAATGCGCGCAGTGCGGGGGCGTCGCGCATCTTCATGGCACGGATCGCGACGTTGCCTGCGCTTCGCAACCGTGGTGCTTCGATGGCGAACGGGAGCGGGCTCATGCTCGGCTCGTGCGGCGTTTCGCGGTCATGCCGCTAGCCTAGTGCTCGTGGGCGACGAGCTGACCGAACGGAAGCGCGAGATTCGTGCGTGGGTGCGCGACACGCGTTCGCATATGGGCGAGGATCGGCTCACACAGGGCCGGGTCCGGCTCACGGCGCGTCTGAGTGAGCTCGTGCTGCGGCTCGGCGCGGGATCCCTGTCGTGCTTCCAGCCAACACGCAATGAGCCGGACGTCGGCGGGTTTCTCGAATGGGCGAGACATCAGGGAATCGATGTGCTGCTCCCGGCGGTCCAGGATGACGGCTCACTCGACTGGATCAGGCCGAATGGCGTGGGGTCGGTCGTGGGCGCGTATGGCATCGAAGAACCTGAGGGGGAACGACTCGGATCGAACGCTCCCGAGGGCGTGGACCTGATGCTGGTGCCGGCGGCTGCGGTCGACGTGACGGGCAATCGGCTCGGCTGGGGACTCGGGTACTTTGATCGCGCCCTCGCGTCGCTCTCCCGCCGCCCGCCAGTGTATGCGGTGGTGCACGATCACGAGGTGCTCGACTCCATTCCAGTCGAATCGCACGACATCCCCATGGACGGTGTCATCACCCCGGAGCGCACGCTCGTCTTCGCGTCGCGCCGCTGAGCCGTTCACCGCGTCGGCAGCGCTAGAATCTAGATTCGTGCCTACCTATGCTTATCGTTGCGTGGCTTGCGACCACGCCTTCGACATTTATCAGCAGTTCAGCGATGCCGCCCTCACCGAGTGCCCTGAGTGCGGGGGAAAGCTGCGCAAGGTCTTCGGTTCGCTCGGAGTGACCTTCAGCGGTTCGGGTTTCTACCGCACCGACTCACGCGCCGAGAGCAAGAGCGCGTCAGGCAGCACAGCGAGCGGAAGCGCCAGCACCGCGAGCGCGTCGTCCGGTTCCGCGAGTTCGAGCAGCACGGGAAGCTCGGCAAGCTCCAGTAGCTCCAGCTGATACTGGCGCAGATCCTGATGCTGGCTCGAAGCACAGACCTACGACCAGTGCGGGGGCTTGTCGGCCCGTAAGCGCTCGTCATTCTCGCCGTCCGCGCGTGGCTCGAGCGGCGGGTCGTACGGGTGCGGGTCGCTGCCCGCAGGCGCAGGCAGGCTCGCTCGCCGGCGACGACGCCGACCGCTCACGTTCCGATCACTGGAGTCTGCGTTCGAGTGAACTGCGGCCCCCTCGTCACCGGATTGGTTGTTCGAGTCGCGCCCGTCAGTCGGATGTTGCAGCGGCATCGTTCGCGGACTCGTCGGACGTTTGATCGGCCTCATACCCGACGATGCTCGCCACCCGCAGGGCGACGCGTTCGGGGTCGGCGAAGAGATCGAAGCTGTGCACGCGGTGGTAGTGCCATCCGAGCCTGCGCAGCACCGCGGGCCGCAGGCGCAGGGCACTGCGCAGGCCCTCGTCAGCGCCGGCGAAGTCGATGTCCACAGCGATCGCCCGCTCCCCAAGCGATGCGGCAAGGGGAATCGCGCCCCGGTAATCGAGAGCCACCGTAAGCCCAAGGCCCTGCAACCGGTCGGCCAAGTCCCCGAGCAGCGGGTCACGCTCCGCGGGCAGAGAGATCGCCGCCGGCTCCGGGTGCTCGAGTGCGAGGAGCTCAGCGAGTTCGACAACACCGTGCTTGATGCGGCCCGTATCGAGGTGCTCCGGCCTGAAGCAACTGACGATGATCATGCCCCGGCGCGCTCGTGTCATTCCGACCGCGATCAGGCGTTCACCGCCGGGTCGGCTGAGGGATCCGAAATTCGACAGCACGCGACCGTGCGGGGTTCGACCGTAGCCGATCGAGAAGATGACGCGGTCGCGACTTTGAGCCATTGCCTGCTCCAGCGTGAGCACGACGAAGGGTTCCGCCCGCTCGCCGAGCAGAAAGTCCCGATACTGGGGCAGTTTCGAGAATGCTTGCAGCACCGCCTGCTGCACTCGCACCGCGTGCCGCGTGCTCGCAGTCAGCACCATCAGCGACTCGCGCGGGCGCTCGGCGGCGTGCTGCAGCACCAACTGCACAACGCGATCGACCTCAGCGTCGGGACTCTCGACGGCGCCGCTGTGCGGGTCCGGCAGCCCGTGCCCGTTCGGCACGAACTCGACCTTGAGACTCGAGTGGCCCAGGAATGTTCCAGCCCATGGCAACGACGTGATGTCACCGCCGTAGAAGCGCGTGTTGACGAGGCTCGTGAGATCCTCGCCACCGGCCCGGTAGCTTCTCGTGAGCGAAAGCTCGGGCAGCACACTCTTCAGCTGGGCATAGGCGCTGCGCGTGTGCAGATCCTCGCGATGCTCGACCGCCGGTTCCCCGTCCATCGGCGCTGTTCGCACCGCGATCTCGAACGGCGAAGGCGTCTGGGTGACCTCATCACCGAACGCGACCACCTGCTGCGCGCGGCGGATCGCGCTGAGGTTCTCGACGAGCGTCGTCGCACCGGCGTCGACCAGCACGACGCTGTCGAATCGGAGGTCGGCGGGGAGGCCCGCAACTTCGTACGGCGAGGCGACCCACACCGGCGCGAGCACGCCGAGCAGCGTCGGTGCCTGCTGGGCGATCTGCTGCAGCGGCGCGTCGCCGGAGCGGAGCAACTCGCGCAGTGCGAGCGCCTCCCCCCGGTGATCGGCGACCGCTATGCGCCACGCGTCAGCGAGACGTCCGGCCAAGAGCTGACCGCTCGCACCCGAGTGCGCGTCGTCGACCAGCCTGAAGTCTGCCTCGAGCCGCTCGATGACGGCGGTGTTCGCGCTCAAGAGGGCCTCGTTGGTCTGCAGCATGCGCTCCAACGCTGACTGCCACCAGGCCTGCTCGAGCTCGAAGGCCACCTGGGAGGCGGGCACGTGGCGCGCGGAAAGATCATCGATCAGGGTCTCGAGATGGGCAGCACGCAGACGCTCGACGATCGCGGTGCGCTCCTGGATGTTCTGCAGCACCTCGCTTTCGCGCGCAAGATCTGTGGTGCGTCGCGCGAGCATCGCGAGGGGCATGGATCGAAGCCGGTCGCTGTCGTGCTGCACTCCGAGCACACGATCGAGCTCGTCGAGGCTCTGGTAAGCAGCCTGGAACGCGGTCGCGACCTCGGAAATCCCGACCGGAACCTCGGGCCTCGCGCCGACCACGGTGCTGTAACGCTGCCAGAGCACCCGCTGCTGCTGGATCTGCACGAGCCGTGCGTACATGTCGCTGACGTGCACGCCCGGGCGCACATACTCGCGCGCGAGCTTTCGGAGCCGGCGCTTGTTGCCGCTCGACATGTCGTCGCCGCCCTTGGGCGCATGCGCGGCGATGATGTCGCCGAGCGACCGATCGAAGACGTCGGGCGAGAACCGATCGAGCGTATCGCGCACCCCCATCAGCAGGCGCAGGTACACCCCGAGCTCCGCAATGGTTTCGTAGGGGCGGAGCGTGGTCTGCTCGATGAGCTCGTTCGCCTGAGAGATCAGTCGCGGCAGTTGCGACTCGGCCAGGTCGACGGCAAGCGCGTATGCGTTGCGCGCCGCCTCCGTGGTCTTGAAATCGACACCGTACCAGGGCGAATCGCTCGGACCGTACTGGAACTGGCCCAGACGCGCGGCCTCCGTGATGTCTTCAGCGATCGAAGTCCGGTCGAGCGTGAGGTGGCCGAGCGCCTTGTCGTCGAGCCGCACCGTCGTGGTCGGCGGGTTCTCGAGCATCGCAAGTCGGCTGAGTTCACGCAGGGCGTCGAGGGGAGACACACCGAAGCGCTGATCCTTGCTGGTGAGCGCCTCATCGTAGGCGAGCAGCACGCTGCGCAACCGCACAAGCGCATCATCGATATCGCGCTGGGGTGAGGGGTTGGCCGACTCATTGCGGCTGATCGCCTCGACCAGGTTCCGGCGCAGCAGGCGAGGAGTCACGGCGAGGCCCGAGAGCCCCACGCGAGCGAGGCGGTGCGAGATGCCGTCGAGCGTCGAGCGGCGCGGAGAAACCACGAGCACGCGCTTGCCCGCCCGCGACAGTTCGCCGATCGCGTTGACCACAGTCTGCGTACCGCCCGTGCCTGGCAACGTGCGGACCACGAGCGAGTGGCCCGCGGCGATCTGCGCCAGCACATCGTCCTGCTCCGGATCGGCATCGTAGAGGTGTCGGTCGGCCTCCGGAGCGCGCTTGTTCGGATGCGTCGCGGTGACCGGCCGGTAGCTCGATTCGAGCTGCTGCTTCGCCACCTCGCTGCCGCACACGGCCTGCAGGAGGGGGGTGTCGAGCCCCTTCGCGTCGGCGAGCATCTGCTGAGAGACGTTCAAGAACGACGATGCGACGAGTCGCGGCTGCACGACGAATCCCGGCACACCGGTGACCATCTGACGCAACCGATCGATCACGGGCTGCGGCTTGAACACCCCCTCGCTCTGCGAAAGCTCTAGCAGGGTTCGCGCGTCGACGACGATCCCGAACTGCTCGCGCAGCGTCGCGAGGAGCTCTCGGTTTACGAGCGGATGCTTCTTGAGTTTCAGTTCGAAATCGCGGCCGTAGCGTCGTATCGCAAGCGGCCGCAACAGCACGGGGGCGCAGAAGTCCTCCCCCTCGAACTGCCACTTCGCGATGCCGATGCCGAGGTGCACGGTCTCAAGCCCGCGCATCGTGCGCATCTCCGTCGACTTATCGGTCACTCTCCCGGCGGCAATGCGCGCATGCCGGAGGGCCACGTCGTCGCGGATCAGGGCTGAAAGCAGAATCTTCTGGCCGGTGATGAACTGCGGCATGCCCCCCGGATGCGTGGTCGACAGTTCGATGCGGTTCATCGGCTCGTCGTCGAAGTGGATGAGCGGGCTGCGACCGCCGAGCGAGGCGAGTTCGGCGCGCCACGCGGCGTGGTCCGCGGCGAATGCCTCGACGGCGACTGGTTCCGAACCGATCGTCACGTCGCCGTTCGAACCTTCCGGTTCATGCGACGGAGCCTCTGGCTTCTGTGCCAGTGACCCCTCCGTGGTGGGCGCAGCGCTAGCCTCAGGCGCTTGCGCCTGCTCCGTACTCGCGCCGCCACGACGGCGCCGGTCTACACTCCACACACCGTCACCTTATGCGGCGCGCCCGCGAATCGCTGGAACTCGCGCGGCGCGCCGCGTCACGGATCACTCAGCGATAGGCGTCACGGTATCCGCCGAGCCGCGGGCGCGCGATACCCAGGCCATGAGGTGATAGACGAGGATCGCGGCGAGCGTTCCCAGCGCGATGCCGTTGAACACGATGGGATTGCTCTCCGATCCGAGAGTGAGACCGAAGTCTGCGATACCGACGATGAGCGCGACGGCCGCGGTGAACTGGTTGATGGGCTTCGAGAAGTCGACCTTGTTGTCGATCCAGATCTTCACGCCGATGAGGCCGATCAGACCGTACAGCGCGACCGTGACTCCGGCGAGCACGCCGGCGGGAACCGAGAAGATCACCGCACCGACCTTGGGCGAGAAACCGAGGAGCATGGCGATGATGCCGGCCACCCAGTAGGCGGCGGTCGAGTAGACCCGCGTGGCGGCCATCACGCCGATGTTCTCTCCATAGGTCGTGGTGCCCGAGCCGCCGCCGAAGCCGGCGAGCACGGTGGAGATGCCGTCGGCGAGCAGTGCGCGCCCGGTCACCGGGTCGAGGTCGCGCTCGATCATAAGACCGACGCTCTTGACGTGACCCACGTTCTCCGCGATCAGCACGAGCACGACGGGCAGGAATGCGGGCAGCAACCCCCACAGCGATGGATCGGTGAACGGATTACCGGGCAGGTGGAAGTCGGGCAGGCCGATCCAGGCGGCCTCGTTCACCGCCGTGAAGTCGATCTCGCCGAATGGGATGGCGGCAACATACCCGACGACCATGCCGAGCACGATCGAAAGCCTGCCGATGAGGCCGCGGAAGATTACGGTGATCAGCAGCACGGCGACAATGGTGATGAGCGCGACCCAGCCGGAGTTCTCCGTCGCATTCCAGTTGTTCTTCACGGCCGGTGCGAGATTGAAGCCGATGAGCGCCACGATGGTTCCCATGACGACCGGTGGCATGAGCGCGTTGATCCATCGCGTGCCGAATCGATGCACGATGACGCCGACGATCGCCATGAGCACGCCGATCGAGAGGATGCCGAACGAGGCGCGACCCAGCTCACCCTCGGGGCCTGCGGCGGTCGCCGCCAGGATCGGTGCGATGAACGCGAACGACGAACCAAGATAACTCGGCAAACGGTTGCCCGTGAGTAGCAGGAACAGCAGGGTGCCGAGGCCCGAGAAGAAGAGCGTCGCGGTCGGCGGGAAACCTGTCAGCAGCGGCACGAGGAAGGTCGCTCCGAACATGGCGACCACGTGCTGCGCGCCGAAACCGATGGTCTTCGGCCAACTCAGCCGTTCTTCGGGCAGAACGATCGCGTCAGGGGCGACCGTTCTTCCGTCGCCGTGCTGCTTCCAGGTCATACTCAATGTGCTCTCCTTCGGTGCGGACACTGAGAATGACTTTATCGTTCAGCTGCCTCACAGCTGCACAATGTCGAGGCTATTCGGCGGAGAGGTACACCTTGCGGATGTGATCCTTGACGATCCAACGCGTCTTCGTACCGGCGGTGAGCCGCATGACGTCCCCGGTTTTTACCTCGACGCTCCGATTCTCCTCGAGCAGCTTGATGGTGGCACCGCCCGAGATCACGACGAACACCTCGTCGACCTCCGTGTCGAGCACCGCGCCATCTCGGAGCTCCCAGATGCCGGCCTCGCAGCCGCCGATGGTGCCCAAGCCGGCCTGGCCCTGGCGAGGGTTGCCGTAGTCGACTTGCTCGGCGGGGACCGGCTCGAGCGAGATGATCGTTCCGCGTCCGTGCACGACCCCGTTCGAGCCGGAGGGGAGCAGGTGGTCCATCGTGTTCTCCTTTTGGGTTGTTCACGCATCATCGCGGGTGCCCGGTCGGCGTGCGCACAGGCACCGACGATGCTGCGGCTATGAGTCGAAGCCTAATCCGAGTGCATCAAGAGTCTTGAGCAGCAGGTTGCGGTCGCCCCGGTTGTGGTCAGCCTGATCGAGCGACCAGCGCGTGAGGTTGATGCCGATGCTCGCGAGTGGCTCGGGCGGGAACGGCACCGGAATCTGCTTGACCATGTTCAGTTCGGTGCGCTCGGTCACGCGCCCGTCCAAGCGGTCGACGATGACGTCCGCCGCGAAGTGCGTGGCCCCGACGCCGAGCCCCGTGAAGCCGGCGACGTACTGCACCCGTCCTTCGTGCGCCTGCCCGTAGAACGCGCAGAATCTGGTCGAGGTGTCGATCACGCCGGCCCAGCGATGCGTGAACTTCAGCCCGGCCAGCTGCGGGAACGTCGTGAAGAAGTGACTGGCAAGCCGACGGTGACTCTGCATGCGGTTCTCGTACTCGTGCCTGATGCGACCGCCCGCGTGGTACACCGCATCGTAGCCGCCCCACAGGATGCGGTTGTCGCTCGTGAGGCGGGAGTAGTGGAACTGGTTCGCCATGTCGGCGAGGCCTTCGCGCCCGGCCCATCCGATGGAGGCCAACTGCTCGTCACTCAACGGTTCGGTCATGAGCACGTAGTCGTACACGGGCACGGTGTGGAAGGTGTAGCGCTTCAGCAGCGACGGGAAGACGTTCGTGCACAGCGCCGCGCGTTCCGAGGTAACCGTGCCGCGGTCCGTCTCGAGCCGGAGCGGTTCGTGGCTTTGCCCGCCGAGTCGCAGCACGCGAGTTTCTTCGTAGATCTCCACGCCGATCGAGGCAGCGTGCCGTGCCAGTTCCGCCGCGAGCTTCGCCGGATGCACGTTCGCGTTCTCCTGCGGCGAGAACTCACCGGCCAAGAAGGTCGGCGAGTCGATGCGGGCTCGTGTCGCGGCGGCGTCGAGTGTTTCGACCAAAGGATCGGGGTTCTCGCCCACCCACTCGACCTGGTGGGGCTCGTTGGCAACCGAGAGCTGGCCAGTGCGCTCGAACTCGACGTCGAGGCTGTGCTCGTTGATGAAGTGCTCGATCGCGTCGAGGTTCTCGTAGCCGAGGCGGCGCAGCGTGTCCGCCTCCTCGGGCCATCGCGACTGCGCATTCGGTTCGCCGTGGGTGATCGAGGCCTCGCAGAACCCGCCGTTGCGCCCCGATGCGGCCCAGCCGATTCGTTTCGCCTCGAGCAGCATAACCCGTCGCTCAGGGTGCTCGGTCTTGAGCTTGATCGCTGTCCAGAGCCCCGCATACCCACCGCCGACGACGACGTCGTCCGCCTGTCTGGGGCCGGGAAGCGTGGGGTAACGCAGCGCGTATGCCGCGATGTCTTCGATCCAGTAGCAGGCGAGCTTCGTACCGGCGAGCGACCGGTCGACCACCTCGTCTGGTGGTGGGTTCTTCTCAAACACTGTTGTCTGCATTGTTCTGCCTCATTGCAAATGGAAGATCGGTTGATTCGGATGGCGATGATCGCCTCACACGGTGCCTCGGTGCACCGCCGCCGCCTCCTACTCCTGCGGTGGTTTCATGATGGCACCAACGGCGAGGCCGAACGCGAGCCCCGCCGGCAGCCACAACCAGAACTGAGTGAGCGCGCCGAGCACAGTGCCGACGATGGCACCCACGACCAGGCCGAGGATGATCTGCTTGCGGCGCGCCTGCGGTGACACCGGCTGCTTGCTGTTCTGGTTCTTGCTCATGATGCCGCGTCCTCTGGTTGCATCGTTCTCTGTATCTTCGAGGTGCCTCGCACTCTCGTCGCTCCGGCCCGGGCGAGTAGGGGCTCGATGTCGTCGAGCAGCCCCGCGTCCGATCCCGGCACCAGCTCGGCTTCCCATTCTCGCCACTGCTGGGTTCGGCCACTGAGCTCGTTCGTCGCAACCACTCGGTCGTCCGCGAGTTCGATGACCTGTGTTCCGCCGTGGTCGTACACCGGGATCGTGATGCGGTGCGTGCGAAGCGTGGCGATGGGCCGGATCGCATCGATCTCTTCGACGGTGAGCAATCTCCCGATCTCGCGTCTGAGTC
>Ga0180217_1004639_pt1 | contig 10753 bp, 15 predicted proteins | sample eDN3rd37CBELigOP_FD_128521 | JGI IMG/M metagenome (GOLD analysis project Ga0180217, IMG submission 128521) | Enriched Organic Plus compost microbial communities from Emeryville, California, USA - eDNA 3rd pass 37_C BE-Lig OP (version 2) (version 2) ... | reverse complement strand
GATGCAGATCAAGCTGGACGAACTGATCCACGTCACCTCGCGCGCGAACAACGAGCTGCTGGATCTGGAAGAGCTGGAAGAATCCGAGCTGGATCGGCTGCGCGAACACTACGAAGCGATGGCGCAGAAGGCCAAGGATGCGCGCCAGCGCGTCCATGGTTCCGGATCCGCGCGGTAGCGGAGCCGTCGCGGCGGACATCGCCGGGCGGGAAGAAATCGCATCGCGCACGCCGCCGCGTTTTCGACGCGCAAAAGCAAAAGGCCCGCCGAAGCGGGCCTTTGCCTGAAATGGTGGAGGTGGGCTCTACCGAAAACCGCGCTTAAAGGGCTGATTTGCGCAAACTTCTGGCCGGGTAGGGCGGTCCTGTACCCCCATTCGTACCCCTAGCAAGGTGGGTCGGCGGTTCAGCTCAGCCTATCCACGCCGCCAAGACTCGAATCACGCGTACCACGAACAGGCCGCCGATAAGTATCCATGCAGCCACCAGCGGCGCTACGACGCCGACCATGGCAGCAGCCCACCACCTCCGCATCGGCAAGATGAACTGCCGCAACTTCCGCTTTGTTTCTTCGCCCAGCCTATAGAACTCCTCGCGGCCGATGTCTTGCGAGGAGACGATCCTATGAGCGAAGTCCATCGCCACTCTCTGGCGGAACAGGAAGGCGAAAATCTCCCAGATCAGGTAGATACCCAGCGACAGCGCCAAGAGTAGGCCAGCGAGTGCCCATACCCATGGGCTCGCCTCCCCCTTCAGCTGGTCCCACAGGAAGAACACGCCAGCGTAGCCGGCGACTACGAGGCCCTGGATGTAGCCATGGGCGTGGCTGTACATCTCGGCGTTGAGATCGTGCTGGTATGCGAAGAATTCCTTGTCGTTCATGGCACCCCCTACGGTCGGTCGGCGCAGGATACTCCAGGGGGCGCGCTAATCCTTCAGTCGGCCGTTCTCGTCTAGATACTTCAGGTGCCAGCCCTTGGTCTTCCGACCGCGCCGGCGGCCGCTTTCCCTGGCCTCGGCGGCCTTCCTTTCCTCCTCGGACCTGCTGTCCTTGACGAAGAGGTGTTCCCATCCGGGGCCGAGCTTGCTGGGGTCGTGGTTCTCGTTCATGGGGCCAGCATCGCGCCGGCCCGTCGCCTGGGTTGAGACGCTATAGGGGTCCTTCGTCCCGCACGATGATTTCGCAGCGCGTGACCTGCGCGATCAGCAGGCGGCCACCGCCGGCCGCGCCTTCTTCCCTCAGCCATGGTGCCTGCCGCTCCGAGAGCCAGCGGATGGAATCCTCACTGTCCGGTAAGCGTGCCGCTTCAGCGCCATGCCACGGAGCCACGCGCGCGCCCAGCTCATCGACGTCATAGCCATCCTCGCCAGTGTTTCCCGTGTACCAGCGGCCGCAGACTCGGCCCTCAGCCGCTGACCAGCCTACGATGGCGAACTGATACGGCTGAGGGGCAATACCCGGCGCCCTGAAAGCCAGAATGACGCTGGCCAGCATTTCCGGCAGAGCAGCCACAATCGCATCGAAATCTACCGCGGCCGCTGCCAGGTAGTAAGTCGCGAATAGGTCATGCATGAAACGGCGGTCACCGCGGAACCCCAACACGGTGTTCGCATGGGCCAGCACCAGCAGCTTCGACATCTCGACGTGTTCGCCGTCGGACGTCAGCCCGTCAGTGTCGACTGAAATCAAGGCCCGCTCTGGGCTCACCCAGACGTTAAGTAGGCTCATTGTCAGGCCCCCGATAGACGAGTTCGGCCGTGTCCTTGCCACCGAAGATAGCGCCAATGGGCGCATCTTCGACGCCCTCCGGTACCGCAGAGGGCCCGTGCGCGCTCCCGATCATGAAACCGAGTTGGGGATTTCCGAAGTAGGCGCCAATAACGGCCCCCACGATGGGCAGGACTTGTCTTGCCATGGTCGTCTCCTAGGAATTCCGTCGCATTGCCGTTTGGGCGCGCAGCGCCGCCTCTCTGCCAATCTGGTCAGCACTGCGCAGGTCACGCTTGTCTTGCACCTGCACATTGATGGTCTGGTTGAATGCGCGACCGGTGCCGCGAAGTCCGCGGGTACTTTCCTCGGTCGTCAGGACGGTGCCGGCAGTTCGTGGCTGGAACCACTCCGGGCCGTTCTCGCCGACCCAGTAGCCTCGATTCGCGATGACGTCGCCACCACCGGCGCGGGAACCTCCGAATGAGCTGAAGATGCTGCCGATGGCCGCGAGCCATCCGCCCTCCCCACCGCCAGCTGCACCGCCATTCGTGGTTCCCATCTGGCCGAACAGCTGATCTACCCAGTTCTTAGCAATGCGGTCGGCAATCATGGCCGTGATGTTCGAAAGCATGTCCTCGAAGGCATCCCCTATGGACTTGGTGCCGGTCAGCACGTCGCTGAAGAAGTCCCGGAACTCGCCGCGCCACCCATCCATGAAGTCGATCTGGTCAGCCTGTTCCACCAGCTTCCGGGTTGCCTCGGCGATCTCGTCGCCGTACTTCTGGATCTGGTCAGCCTCTAGCCCTCGCAACTGGATGGCGGTCGCGCGCTCGGCGTTCGTCAGCTTCATCAGATCCAGCTCGAACTGCAGGTCCTTCAGCAGCTCCCGACCCGGTTCCAGGCGTGCCTGGATGGCCTCCAGGTTGCGCTCGTGCTCTTTTCGCAGGTTCTCCTGAGCCTTGGTCAGCTCGTCGCTGGAGATGGCCCCCTGCTTCGCCAGCTCATTCAACTGCTCCATGTCGCGGCCGAACTGGTGGTTGGCTTCTGTCACCGGGCCGGCCAGCTGTGCAGCCCAGGCTCCGAACTGCTCGCGTGCCTTCGCTTCCTGCTCCAGCAGGCGCTGCAGGGCCTCGCGGTCCTCGTCCAGGGAATCGGCGAGCGAATAGGTTTCACGTTGGCTGCCTTTTCCTCGGCCGCCGCCGCTACCACCTCCAGCCAGCAGCTTGTCCAGGTCGGCTTGGAACTTGCGGAGCTTCGCCTGGTCGGCACCGGAGATGTACTCGGCACGTGCGGTCACGCCGGAGAACAGCCCCTGCGGCCTCGATGACCCGGATTCGCCACTGAAGACCCGGCCGATGTCAGCGGACTCCTGTGCGGCCATATCGCGCGCCGCCGCTGCTTCCCGCATGTTCCGTGCGGCTCCCTCCCAATCGCCCGTGAGAGCGTTCCACGCCGCTTGGCCAGCATTGCCCAGCGCAATGAGGTCTGCAGTGATACCCCGTACCGTCGAGGTGACCACGCGGACCGTTCCATCGAGCACCTTGAACCCGGCTCCGATGGCGTCCGCAATCTCTGCCGCGGCATCCCCTTCCTTGACCAAATCGGAGATCTGCTGCGTCAGCTTGATGAGGTCTGGCAGGAGCCGTTCGGCAATCTGCAAGCCCAGCGCCATAGAGAGCGCTTTCAGGTCTCCCAACTGGTCGTTGAACTGGGCTGCGGCCGATGCAGTCTCGCCGCCTATCGTGATACCCAGCGCGGCCGCCCGGTCCGTCAGTTCCTTGATGCCGCTGCTGCCGCGGTTGAGGAATTCGAGCAGTTCCGTTCCGGACTTGCCGAGCAGTTCCATTGCCAGGGCAGCTTCCTGGGTGGGGTTGTCCAGGGCCTGGAAGCGGTCGGCCAGTTCTGGGAGGACATCCTCAACCCGCCGCAGGCGTCCCTCGGCATCGGTGACTGAGATGCCAAGGGCTTTGAACATCTCGGCCTGCTTGCTGCCGGCGTCCAGGGCCTCTGTCAGGTTCTTGGACAACTTCGGCAGCGCGCTTGTCAGAGCGTCCAGGCTGGTTCCGGACAGCTGCGCCGCGTAGGACCAGCCGGAGAGCGTCTCCGTGCTGATCATCAGCCTGGCCGACATCTCGTCGATTTCGTCGGCGAAGGTGATGGCCTGGGCCGTGATTGCGGTGAGTGCCGCACCGGCGACGGCCATGCCGGTTCCAATGGCCGTACCTACGGCTTGAGCTTCCTTCTTGAACTCCTTCAGGCGTTTCTCGGCACGCTTGGAGTCCGTTTCGAAGCTGCCCGTATTCATGAGCAGCGAAATGACAATGCTGCCAGCTGTTGCCATCAGGAAAACCCCTTGTTTTCAGGGCCCCGGACCGCCTGAACTAGCCTCGGAGCGAAAATCGGATTTCTGCTCATTTATTGCCCGCGCTGCCTTTCAATTTCCCGCAAAAATCGAGTTTTCATTTGATTTTTTCTGACGGGAAAAAAAGTTGCGCGTGGCTGGGCGGCCGGTGTCCGGGGGTGGGCCTTTTCGACTTCTGACCCACCCCCTCGTGTGATTGCCGGGTCACGTGCTGCTGCACGCCCCGGCTGCCGTGGTTGTTTCCTCACACTGGACACTCGCGGCTTGTCCAGTCCGGTGCGGTCAAGACGTCACTCGGCGCCCGCAGCCGGTCGTAGCGCCGAGGGTCAGGGGCCGCTGGCCACAGCCGGCAGGTCGAACTTGTAGATGGCGCTGGTGTCGATCACCTCGAGGCCGGCGCGCATCTCGCCCAGGATGGCCACCAGGTTGCGGACGAAGAAGTCGGCGTGGCTGTTGCTGAGCACCACGCTCATCTGCTCGCGGTCCAGCACCGTGGTCGTCGAGGTGTCCAGCACCATGCCCGTGCCGCGCGGCATGGCCGGCGTGCGCACGATGGTGGTGTTCCACATGTTCGGCGCCTGCGGTGCGCTCGGGCTGCCGAAGATGTAGTTGCCGTCGGCGTCCTTCACGATCTGGACGTTCTCGAAGAAGTCCAGCGGATGGACCACCACCAGATTCGGGCGGTAGCCGTACGTGTCCAGCGTGGTCAGTGCCTCGCCGATCACGTCGGGCGTGTTGTCGCCGATGGTGGGCACGAAGACCGTGGCCTGGTTGAGCAGGCCGTCGATCTTTCCCTGGCCGCCGGTGCCGTTGATGATGCGGTTCTCCAGGCGGCTCAGCACCTTCTGGCGGATGACCCGGTCGATGGCTGCCTGCAGTGCGTTGTTGTCCGCCAGGACCTGCTTCGAGACCGCGGTCCAGCCAGCGATCGTCACGATGTTCGCCGTGTCCAGAGCGCCTTCGAAGTCCAGCTCGGCCTTCGTATCGCCTTCCTGCTCCTGCTCCGCAGCATCGCCGGTCACGCTCAGCTTTACGTACTCGACCGAGTCGCTGCTGGTGGGGCGGCTGGGCAGCACGTCCAGCAGGCGTGGCGCCGGGATGACCGGGCCGTAGACGCCGGGCCGGCGGTCGGACCAGGTCGGGAAGCTCTGGTCGTTGCTGTCGCCGTTGCCCTGGTTCACCAGTGCCGCGCGGATGGATCCGTCGACGTTGGCGCGGGCGTCGAACTTGCCGACCTTCATGCCGCGTGCGGCCTGTTCGGCGGCTGCCTTGAAGCTCGGATCTTCCTGGATGGTCTGGAAGGCGGAAGCGCCGATGCTCGGGCCCATCGTGCCCATGCCGCCGCGGATGCCCTCGGCGTCGATCTTGGCGACGATCTGCTCGATGGTGGCCAGGCGCTGCGTGTTGCCCTCGGCGCCCTTCGAGAAGCTGGACCAGGCCTTCAGCATCTCGGCCACGACTTCCTTGGTTTCGCCGAGTTCCGCGGCGATGGCGCTGATCGCGCCCTTGGGATCATCACCGCCGGCGGCGATCGCCTGGCGGATGGCGTTGGCCTGCGGGCTCGCCAGAAGTGCCGACACGCTCGGCATGCGATCACGGTTGAGCGACATTGTGGGTTCCTCGCTGGAGTTGCAGCGAGGTTGCTACGTCGACTCGTCGGGTGGAATGGCTTTCGTGACACTTGGGTCCGAATCGTCGCTCGGATAGTCACGAAACTCATTCGCCGCATCGCCGACCAGGCGCATGCGCAGCTTGTCGAAGTAGTCCGACCACTTCACGGCCTCTCGCGATCGCTGCGCGCGCTTCCGGCATCGGCTGCTGCAGAACTTCCGCGGCCGGCCGGTGCTGGCCACCGCCACCGGTGCGCCGCACTGCTCGCAGCGCGGACACGGCTCCTGCAGCTCGTGCGCGTGCTCGCTCAATGCCGGCTCGGCATCTGCCCGGGAATGGTCATCAGGCGCTTCGGGCGCTCGTAGTCGTCCAGGACCTGCCAGACGATAGACGGCGCTTCCGGGTGGAACTCCAGCAGCAGCTGCATGCGCTCGCCCTGCTGCACCGCCTGTGCGGCCTTCGCGGCGATGTCGGGCGCCTCGGCCTGCAGCTTCGCCAGCAGCGCGTCTGCCAGCGCCACGGATGCTTCGGTGAATGCGCGTGCGGCGCGCTCGATCTCAGTGTCGTTCTCAGCCACGGCGGGCCTCCTGCTGGGTCTTCTTCTGGTGGCAGTCCCGGCAGATGGACTCCAGGTTGCTGGGGTCGTCGGTACCGCCGGCGGCGATGTTCACGATGTGGTCGACCTCGTGCGCGATCTGGACGCGGCCCCCGCGCGCGCAGGCTTGGCAGCAGTACCCGTCGCGCTGCAGGATCCGCTCGCGCAGGCGGCGCCACGGGCGACCACCGCGGCCCTGGCCATAGGTGCTGGCCTTCGGTTCCAGTGAGCCGGTGGTCTTCAGGCGGTCGGGCAAGGTGGCCAGCGTAGGCTTCAGCGCCGTCAGGCGTGGGCGTTTCGTGGCCATGCTCAGTGAGTCCTCAGTGACGCGTGCACCACGCGTCGAGCACGCGTGCACGGATTCGGTGATGGTTCGACGATCGTTCGGTGAACCGTTTGCGTAACCGTTGGGGCAACCGTTCCCGATGCGGTCGCATTGCGTTCGCATGCTCGTAGCAGCGTTTCGGCTGCTAGTAGCAGGAAGGGGCTCGGAAGGGGCTTCCGTTGTTGGGCAAAATGAGCTGGAAGCGGTGAATCAGAAGCTGGAGAGCAAGAGCAACAGCGCCGCTTCGCCAACAGCCCCTTGGTAGAAGCTAAGAAGGTGCCCAGTTTTTGGGGCAATTCAGGCAGCATTTTTGACCTGACTGTCCCAGTTTTTGGGGCAATGCTGTTCAGGGTTTGGGGTAGTTGCCCCATTTTCTGGGGCAGTTGTGTCCCAATTTTTGGGGCAGCGATTCTGTTTTCGCCAACGCTGTGATGCGACCCTTTCGGCTCCCATTTCGAGCTGCTTGCCAGGACAGTCGTCGATGGGTTCCCAGCTGATCGCGTACAGGCTGCAGCGGTTCTTCCCGCCGTGCCGAGTGCAGACCAGCCAGCCAGTGGCCAGAAGCTCATCACGGGCCTTCTGGATCGTGGCCTTGCTTCGCCAGCCGCGTTCCTTGAGCTTCGACCAGACCAGCTCCAGGTCGCCATTGTTGCCGCCCTTGTAGAGCATCGCGACTTCGAGCAAAAGCTTGACGGCAGCGAAGCTGAGTTCGGCGAATTCGTGCGATTCCAGCAGGAAGTGAGGCAGTCGCAGGAAGCTATGCTCCCGGCCGCGCCCCGTGTGCTTCCAGCGCTTGCGCTCGGAGACGCGCTTACCGGACACATTGCCCATGTCCTCGTTCCTCAGCCTGCTCCTGCCTCAGTGCTGCTGCGATCCGCACCGCCACGCTGTAGATGCCGGAGGCGTCGCGCGCTACCTGATCGGCCAAGTCGGCGTCTGGGGTGCGGGCGAGTTGGTGGAGGCGGGAAGCGAAGCCATCCGCGGTGTCGGGCAGCTGCGAAAGCAGCGGTGCAGACTCGGCCGTGTGGAGTGGTAGTGGTGTATTCATGCCTGGAAACCCCCCAAGGCGGTCTGCAGCACGCGCAGGTTGTGCGAAACGTCCTCGCGTTCCTTCAGCACGTGCGGCGCCGTTACGCCTTGATCGACCAGCGTCTCCAGCCTCAGCCAGGCTTCCTGTTGGAGCGCCAGCATCTCGTTCAACTGTGCACGCCCTTTCACGGTCTTGGCCATTCGCAGAGCGCTACGGCCCTGTTGGCGTGTGAGCCTGTGCATGGTCTTCATTGCGCACCCTGGTCGCGCTGTGCGACCGCCTGGGCGATGAAGCCGTCGATCTCGGACTCAAGCCAGCCGGTGGAGTTGGGGCCGAGTCGTACGGGCTTCGGGAACGTGCCAGCCGCAGCGCGGCGGTAGATGCTTGCCCGACGAAGGCCGGTCCGCTTCTCCACTTCGGGGAGGCGCAGGATCGCGTCCCCTTTTCTGGGTGATTCTGAGGTTTCCATTGCGTGCTCCTTAGACCGCATGTGCGGCGGTGGGAGCAGGGTAGAAATCCTATTTCTGCAACGCGGTCGTATCGTTGCAACTCATTGAACGCGCTTTGCGATCGCCTGGCGTGTGACACCAAATTCCGCAGCGACCATCTCGTGAATCCTGGATTTGCTGAGGTTGGGGTTTTCGCGTCGGTGTTGAGTGAAGCGAGTCTGCCATTGCTCCCACTCTGGACGCCTTTCCTGCTGTCGCTCTTGCGCGCTGGAGAATCCGGCGCTCTTGCGCTGCTGGCTGGCCTTGGCGCCCGTAATAACTGTGGGCTCGATGGACTTCACTTTCACACGAAAGACGCTTTGCATCATCGCGATGGCGAGGATCACAGCGGCCTCGGCTTTTCCCTGCTTAACCTGGCGGATAACGTGCTCTGAGACCTGTACAACATGCTGCGCATACTGAAGGCGTGAGCCCGAAGCGCCCGCATCTATCTCGCCTTGTGCGTATTCGGCAATCTCTCGGACCTGTGCCTCGGCGGAAGGGAACAACTCCTCGAAGGCTTGCTTGAGGTCATCGAATGATTCGATCTTCGCGTTCGGGTCGAAAGAGACCTCAGTTGACACCAGTATCCCATCGCGAACATCGCGCCTTGTGATGAAGCGGTCTCCAGCTTCACTCACTGCCCCCGCCTTGGCGGGTGCCTTCTCCTTAGGCTTCTTGGCTGCCATCACTCAGGCTCCGGTCGGAGTTCGACGCCGAGCTCACTCGCGATCCTTCTTGCAATGGACTCCAAGCCAGGGCCTTGATCTGCTCTCTTGCTTTCCCGAACGATCGAGATCGCCTCCTGTAGCTCTACGTGCCATCCACGGCGTGAGCAAGCCTTCAGGACGTGACGCGCCATCGCAACGTCGTCTCGTACTTCCTGCGGAAACTGAATAATCTCTGCGGTCATGGCTGCTGCTCCCAACTCGCCACGATCGCGAAGATCGCACTCCGTTGAAGTCCTGTCGCACGCTTCATCGCGCGCGCGACATCCAACTCGCCATTCTGGAACTCTTCGCCCGTTGTCAGCAGCACCTCGGTTTTCTCTGGGTGAAGTGAAGCGACGATTTCTGCAGCGAGGTCCGTGAGTTGCTCTTTGCTCAAGGCCACGACGATCTCCTACCGGCGGCTGCCGGATTTCTTGAACTCGAGAATCTTGCCGGTGTCAGCGCGGCGCCGGTCCAGGTAGTCCGCCCAAGCCTGCATCATCTTGCGGCGCTCGGGCAGGTGTGAGGTGCGGTTGTAGGCGCGGCCGTTGGGATCCTTCACGGCGTGCGCCAGCTGGTGCTCGATGTAGTCGGGGCGGTAGTGCAGGACCTCGTCCAGGATCGTGCGCGCCATTGCGCGGAAGCCGTGGACTGTCATCGTGCCTTGCTCGTATCCCATGCGGCGCAGCGCGGCCGTCAGCGCGTTCTCGCTCATCGGACGCTTGGAGCTTCGGCCACCGGGGAAGACGTACTGGGAACGGCTGGTGAGCGGCTGCAGCTCTTCCAGGATGGTGATGGCCTGTCTGGGGAGGGGGACGAGGTGCGGCTGGCGCATCTTCATCTTGCTCGCGGGGATGTTCCATTCCGCGGCCTCCAAGTCAATCTCTGCCCACTCCGCCTGTCGCAGTTCACCGGGGCGCACGAATAGCAGCGGGGCCAACTGCAGCGCGCAGCGCGTCACGTGGCTGCCTTTGTAGCCGTCGATCGCGCGGAGTAGGGCGCCGATGCCCTCTGGGTCGACGATCGCCGCATGGTGCTTTTCAGGCGTCGGGGCGAGGGCACCTTTCAGGTCGGCGACGGGGTTCCGGTCTGCCCGGCCGGTCGCGATGGCGTAGCGCATCACCTGGCCGCAGTTCTGTAGGACACGGTGCGCGCTCTCGATGGCGCCGCGGTCCTCGATCCGGCGCCCCACGCGCAGGAACTCGGGGGCGGTCAGCTCAGCCACGGGCCGGCCACCGATGTACGGGAAGACGTCGTTTTCCAGCCAGGCGGTCACCTTGGCGGTGTAGTTGGGCACCCAGTCGCGCTTCGTCAGCCACTCACACGCCACAACCTCGAAGCTGTTGCCCGCGCGCTCGATGCCGGCGGCTTTGGTGGCGCGACGATGCTGGCTCGGGTCCACGCCATTCGCCAAGAGCTTGCGTGCGTTGTCGCGGCGCTCGCGCGCTTCTGCGAGGCTCACGTCTGGGTAGATCCCATGTGCCAGCAGCTTCTCTTTGCCGGCGAATCTGTATTTCTGACGCCAGCGCTTGCCGCCGGTTGGGGTGACCTCCAGGTACAACCCGCCACCGTCGAATAGACGCTGAGTCTTGTCGGTTGGCTTGGCCTTCCGGACGGCGGTGTCAGTGAGCCGCATTGGGGGTATCCGGGGTCGGGCAGGGCCCTGATACCCCCGTTGATACCCCCCAAAATCGCGGATTGCAATAGCCGGGGTGAGCCGCCATCAGACACAAAAAAGGCCGGAACCCTTGCTATTGCTTGGTTTCCGGCCTTTCTTGAGCCGTCCTAAGACGGGTAACTGGTGGAGGTGGGCGGAATTGAACCGCCGTCCGAAGGCACTCCATCCCCGGTACTACATGCTTATCCCCCCGTTGGATCTCGTCCTGCGGCAGCACGGTGGGCGAAGCGCACCGCAGGACCAG
>Ga0180217_1004638_pt1 | contig 10753 bp, 9 predicted proteins | sample eDN3rd37CBELigOP_FD_128521 | JGI IMG/M metagenome (GOLD analysis project Ga0180217, IMG submission 128521) | Enriched Organic Plus compost microbial communities from Emeryville, California, USA - eDNA 3rd pass 37_C BE-Lig OP (version 2) (version 2) ... | reverse complement strand
AGCCGGTGGCAGGTCGGCCCTGTTCAAGCTTGGGCGGATGGCGGCGCCCCTGCCAAGTCCGCGATCTTCATGGCGGTAGCACAAGGCAGAACAGCCTTGGCCGGAGCATGTTGGCGTGAGCCCGCCAACCCTCTTTGGGAGCCTGCGCGGCGCCGTGGAGGCTGGGCACAGCTCATTTGGGGGCTGCGCGGCGACGTCCTTTCGGAAGGTTTCGTCCTCGACGCAGGACCGGATTTGCCCCGCCGAAAATGAGAATGGTTCGCAACTGGCTTGACGGCACCGCCATGACAATTTATGTTGCGAATAATTCGCAATAGCAGTTTTTCAGCCGGAGATCGCATGCTGCCCGCTGGTCGTCTCGTCGGCGCTGTCTTCCTCGCACTGGCTGGCCTTGTGGCATCGGCGGTTGCTCAGGAGCAGAAGAAGCCCTTCCGCGTTGTCACCACTTTCACCGTGATCCAGGACATCGCGCAGAATGTCGCCGGCGACCGAGCCATCGTGGAATCGATCACCAAGCCCGGCGCGGAAATCCATGACTACCAGCCGACGCCGCTCGACATCGTCAAGGCGCAGGCGGCCGATCTCGTGCTCTGGAACGGATTCAATCTCGAGCGCTGGTTCGAGCGCTTCTTCGATAACGTCAAGGACGTGCCGAGCGTCGTCGTCACCGAGGGCATCGAGCCGGTGGGAATTTCCGAGGGGCCGTATACCGGCAAGCCCAATCCCCACGCATGGATGTCGCCGTCCAATGCCCTGATTTACGTCGAAAACATCCGCAAGGCGCTGGTCAAACATGATCCAAAGAACGCCGACACCTACAACAAGAATGCCACCGCCTATGCCGCAAAGATCAAGGCGCTGGACGAGCCGCTGCGCAAGCGGCTCTCCGAAATCCCGGAAGAACAGCGCTGGCTGGTCTCGAGCGAAGGCGCCTTCAGCTATCTGACGCGCGACTATAACATGAAGGAAGCCTATCTTTGGCCGATCAATGCCGACGAGCAGGGCACGCCCAAGCAGGTGCGAAAGGTCATCGATCTGGTGCGCAAGAACAAGATTCCCGTGGTGTTCAGCGAGAGCACCATTTCCGACCGCGCCGCCAAACAGGTCGCGCGGGAGACCGGCGCTAAATACGGCGGTGTGCTCTATGTCGATTCGCTCAGCGCGGCGAACGGACCGGTCCCGTCCTATCTCGACCTGCTCAAGGTCACGGTCGAGACCATCGCGAAAGGCTTCGGCAAGTGAAGCGCTTGGGCAAGTAGAGGCCGACGACAGTGACCGCGCCCGTTCAAACGCTCGCAAGGCTCGATATCGGACGCGGCACCTCGATTGCGGTGCGCAATCTCAGCGTCACCTATCCGAACGGATTCACCGCGATACGCGACGCCAGCTTCGAGCTCGATCCCGGCACCATCTGCGCGCTGGTCGGCATCAATGGCAGCGGCAAGTCGACGATCTTCAAGGCCATCATGGGCTTCGTGCGACCCTCCGCCGGAGAGGTGCGCCTGTGCGGGCTCCCGGTCGACGAGGCGATCAGGCAGAATATCGTCGCCTATGTGCCGCAAAGCGAGGACGTCGACTGGAATTTCCCGGTTCTGGTCGAGACCGTCGTCATGATGGGCCGCTACGGCCACATGAATTTCCTGCGGATGCCTTCGCGTGTCGACCGATACAAGGTCGACCAGGCGCTGGAGCGTGTCGGCATGAGCGCATTCCGCCACCGCCAGATCGGCGAATTGTCGGGCGGCCAGAAAAAGCGCGTGTTCCTCGCCCGCTCGCTGGCCCAGGAAGGCCGGATCATTCTTCTCGACGAGCCGTTTACCGGTGTCGACGTCAAGACCGAGACCGCGATCATCGCCCTGCTGCGTGAATTGCGCGACTCGGGCCACCTGATCCTCGTCTCCACGCACAATCTCGGCAGCGTCCCGGATTTCTGCGACCAGGTGGTGCTGATCAATCGCACGGTGCTCGCGGCCGGACCCACCGCGCAGGTTTTCACGCAGAAAAATCTCGAGCGCGCCTTCGGCGGCGTATTGCGCAACTTCCAGCTCGGCGGGCGGGATCTGCACGACGACGACGATGCGCGCAGCGTGACCGTGCTGACCGACGACGAGCGTCCGCTTGTTTTCTATGGCGAGCGAGCCGAACGCCGGAAAATCGCCGATTCGAACGATCAGGGCGGCACAAACGAGCAGGGCGGCTCATGAGCGCGCTGCTCGCCGAATTGCTGGTGCCGTTCAGCTACAACTACATGCTGAAAGCCATGTGGGTGAGCGCGCTGGTCGGCGGTGTCTGCGCCTTCCTGTCGGCTTATCTGATGCTCAAGGGCTGGTCGCTGATGGGCGATGCCCTCGCCCATTCCATCGTCCCCGGCGTCGCCGGTGCGTATATCCTCGGCGCTCCGTTCGCGGTCGGCGCCTTCTTTGCCGGCATCATCGCCTCGCTCGCAATGCAATTCGTCAAGCAGAAGTCGCGGCTGCGCGAGGATGCCGTGATCGGCCTCGTCTTCACTGCTCTGTTCGCGCTCGGCCTGTTGATGGCCTCGATCTGGCCGACGTCGGTGTCGATCCAGACCATCGTGCTCGGCAATATCCTCGCCATCTCCGACGAGGACGTGGTGCAGGTCGCGGCCATCGCCGCCATTTCGCTCGCGATCCTCCTCTTCATCTGGAAGGACCTGATGGTCACCTTCTTCGATGAAAATCACGCGCGCTCGATCGGCATCAGAACCGGCGCCCTGAAGATCGTGTTCTTCACGTTGCTCTCCGCCTGTACTGTCGCTGCTCTGCAGACCGTCGGCGCATGTCTGGTGATTGCGATGGTGGTGACCCCCGGCGCCACCGCCTATCTCCTCACCGACCGGTTCGGGCGGCTGATCCTGATTTCGGTCGCCCTCGGCATCACCACGAGTTTCGTCGGCGCCTATCTCAGCTTCTTCCTCGATGGCGCGACCGGCGGCGTCATCGTCAGCCTGCAGACACTGGTCTTCCTGGCCGCCTTCATCTTCGCACCCAAGCACGGCCTCATCGCAGCGCGGCGGCGCCGGCTGTCCGGCGCGGAGATGGCGGCATGACCTTCCCTTACGACATCTTCGTCGTGCCGCTGTCCTATCCCTTCATGCAGCGCGCGCTGATCGTCTCGCTGCTGGTCGCGGCGGTGTGCGCGGTCCTGTCCTGCTACCTCGTCCTGAAGGGCTGGTCGCTGATGGGCGACGCCATCTCGCATGCGGTGCTGCCCGGCATCGTCGTCGCCTATATCCTCAATATTCCGCTTGCGATCGGCGCCTTCATCGCCGGGCTGAGCTGCGCCGTCTTCACCGGTTATCTGAAGGAGAACAGCCGCATCAAGGAAGACACCGTGATGGGCATCGTGTTCTCAGGGATGTTCGGATTTGGCCTCGTGATCTTCACCAAGGTCGAAACCGACCAGCACCTGAACCATATCCTGTTCGGAAATGTGCTCGGCGTCACCGTGCGCGACCTGATCGAAACCGCAATCGTCGCCGGAACGACGCTCGTCATCGTGCTCCTGAAGCGGCGGGACCTCCTGCTTTATTGCTTCGATCCCAATCATGCGCGTTCGATCGGGCTATCGGTCCGCGTCCTGCATTATGGCTTGCTGGTCCTCCTCGCGGCCACCATCGTCGCCTCGCTGAAGGCGGTCGGCATCATTCTGGTCATCGCAATGCTGATCGGTCCCGGCGCAACGGCCTATCTCCTCACCGACAGCTTCGAGCGCATGCTGGTCATCGCGACCGGCGTGGCGATGGCGTCAGCCTTGGTCGGGACCGTTGCGAGCTTTCATCTCGATGGCGCGACCGGCGCCTGCATCGTCCTTGTCCAGACGCTGCTGTTCATCGCCGCATTCCTGTTCGCACCGAAAGGCGGAATTCTGCGACAGCGCCCCGAACGCGCCGGGTGATTCAAAGCACCATCGCTGGCGCAAGACGTGGCGAACCGCTTCTCAGGCCACAGCGGCCCGTCACGCCTCGTCGGTGTTGTCCCGCCCGTAAAACTTCGTGCCGATCTCGATCGGCTCGCGGCCCTGACTGCGGCGATGCAGGTTGGTGTCGCGGAGCGAATAGACGCAGCCGCAATATTCCTGCTGATAGAACCCCTCGCGCTTCGATATCTCGATCATGCGCGCCGCGCCGCCACCCTTGCGCCAGTTGAAATCCCAATAGCTCAAGCCCTCATAGCGGGACGCCGCGCGGTGGCCGCAATCGTTGATCTGCGCCATGTTCTTCCAGCGCGAAATCCCGAGCGACGACGTCATGACCGGGAAGTCGTGCTCGTGAGCGTAAAGGGCCGTGCGCTCGAAACGCATGTCGAAGCACATGGTGCAGCGGATGCCGCGCTCCGGCTCCCATTCCATGCCCTTGGCGCGCGCGAACCAATTGTCCTTGTCGTAATCCGCATCCACGAAGGGCACGCCGTGCTTCTCGGCGAAGCGGATATTCTCGTCCTTGCGCAAGAGATATTCGCGCTCGGGATGGATGTTCGGATTGTAGAAGAAAATCGTGTAGTCGATGCCGGACGCCAGCATCGCTTCCATGACCTCGCCCGAGCAGGGCGCACAGCAGGAGTGCAGAAGCACCTTCTTGTGCCCGGCAGGAGGGGTCAGCGGCTTGCGGTCGTAGGTCTGCATGGCCGGCCTTTTAGCCGATCGGGCGACGGCGCGCCACCGCGCTTCGCAGGTTCGTGACCCCCTCCGGGGTCCAACGCTGGCTGGCGGCCGGCGGTTTCTTTACACTTGTGGTGGTGGACGCCTCGACACGTTTGCGGCCAAGGAACTGAATTGTACAAAGCCACATCCCGGCCGCCATCGGAGAGTTTGCTCGCGTGACCGCCAAATCCGCATCATTCGCCATTGAGGTTCCGGGCCACGGATCGGTGTCGGCGCTGCTGACGGCGTCCGCCCGTCCGACCGCCTGTTTCGTCCTCGCACATGGCGCAGGCGCCGGCATGACGCACAAATTCATGGAAGCGGTCGCGCAAGGCCTCGCGGCGCGCCACCTCGCGACGCTGCGCTACCAGTTTCCCTATATGGAGCAAGGCAAGAAGCGGCCAGACACACCGGCCGTCGCCCATGCGACCGTTCGTGCCGCGGTGGCGGCCGCCGCGCAGCGGCAGCCAGGTCTGCCTCTCATCGCCGGCGGAAAATCATTTGGCGGCCGCATGACCTCGCAAGCCCAGGCGCAGGAGCCGCTGCCGGGCGTGCGTGGCCTGTGCTTCTTCGGCTTTCCGCTTCATCCCGCCGGCAAGCCCGGCACGGACCGCGCTGCGCATCTGTCGAGCGTCAGCATTCCGATGCTGTTCCTGCAAGGAACGCGGGACGCGCTGGCCGAGGTGAGCCTGATCACCTCGACCACCGCCTCGCTCGGGGCGCGCGCGACCCTGCATCTGATTGCCGATGCCGATCACTCCTTCCACGTACCGGCGAAGAGCGGACGCAAGGACGCGCAGGTGCTGGAGGAGATGCTCGACGAAGTGGCCGCCTGGACGGCGCGGATCACCCGCGGCGCGTGAGGCGATCCCAACTTTGCGGCCGGGCTATTTCGCAGCGAAGAACAGATTCTCGCCGGGCGGCTGTCCGTAGATGAAGGGCTGCTGCTTGCGCCCGGTCGACGCCATCACATCGTCGGCGACCCGGCGGAACATCAGCCCGATGTCCAGCCGCGGGGTCTTGATGTGCTTGAGCAACGCGGCGACGAACGGGCTGCGCTGCCCGGCCGCGCCATCGAACGCGACCTGCCCGCCGCGCGCGGCGTAAGCCACGATCACGCCGCCCTCCGGCTCGATATCGGCGAGGCCCTTGCCGCCTTCACGCGTGAACAGGCGCCGCATCTTGCCGACGAACGGGTTGTCGCGGCAGGCGTCAAGAACGATGAGACGCAGCTTCTTGGTCTGCTGCAGCGACAGCATGATGCGCTCCAGCGGCACCGCCTCGTCGCCGACGTCGCGGTCGGTCGACAGCGCCGCGTCCACGGGGATCAGATAATTGACGCCGCCGATCTCGATTCCATGGCCGGCATAATAGATGACCGCCCAATCGGCCTTCTCGGCCTCGAGCTCGAATTCGCGCAAGGCCGCCAACAGCTTCCTGCGATCGAGGTCATGGCGCACGAAGACCTTGTCGAAGCCGACTGCGGTCAGCGCCGCGCCGATGGCCTCGGCATCGCCTGCCGGGTTCGTCAGCGCGCCGACATTCTGATACTTGGCGTTGCCGATCACGAGGGCCACCCGGCGGCCCATGTCGATAGCCGGCTCCGGCTTGGCCTTGCTGGCGGCCTCGTCGCGCTTGCGCTTTTCCGATTCCAGCAATTCGCGCAGATTGCGGGTCTGCTCCTCAAGCTCGGCGAGCCGCTGTGAAGGCTGCGTTTCGGCAAGCTTGCGCTCTTCAATCGCCTTGTCGATCGCAGCGATCCGGACCTTGGCTTCGGCCTGCGCGGCACGTCCGGACACCGGATCGGTGTCGAGGCCGGGATTCATCCGCGCGACTTTCTCGATCTCGGCTTTCGCCGCTTCCAGCTTGCCTTCGCGCTCCATAACCGCGGCGCGGCCGGCATAAGCACAGATCGCGGTGGCCGAGATCAGGATCGCCTGATTGTAATCCTTCATCGCAGCATCGAGCGTGCCGAGCTCTCGCAGCGTGTCGCCACGCCGGCAATGCAAGACGGCGGACGACGGGAACAGCTTGATCGCCTGATCGAGATTGCTCTTGGAATTGCCGAGATCTCCCATGAGCCGATAGATTTCGCCCCGCAGGCCCCAGGACTGGCTGGCGACCGGGTTGATGACGATCGCCTCGTTGAGATCGTCGAGCGCGCGTTCGAGGTCGCCCTTGTCCTTCCAGACCAGCGCGCGGTTGTGAAATGCGTTGTCGGATTTGGGATCGAGCTCGACCGCCTTGTCGTGGTCCGCGAGCGCGCCGTCGAGATCGCGCTTCCAGCGCTTCGCCTCGCCCCGGCTGGAATAGCCGCGCCAGTTCTGCGGATCGAGCCGGATGGTGACGTTGTAATCGGCGATCGCCCGATCAAACTCGCCCTTGGCAATCAGGATTTCCGCACGGTCATTGAAGATCGACCCATCGTTGGGTGACAGCTTGGCGGCCTGGTCCAGATCGGCAATGGCGCGATTGAGATCGTGCTTGCGATAGAAGGCACGGGACCGGTGCTTGTAGTGCTCGGGGTTTTGCCCATCGAGTTTGATGGCCGTATTGAAATCGGAGATCGCCCGGTCGAGCTCGCCCTTCTCCATCAAGACATAGCCATGATAGCTGTGCCCGACGGCATTGTTCTTGTCGCGGGTCACGATCTGCCTGAAATCCGCGAGCGCGCGATCGAATTCATTCTTGCGCACATAAATCACGCCGCGATTTCTCAGCGCAGCGAGGTTCGACGGGTTGTGATTGATCGCCGCCGTGTAGTCGTCGATGGCGCTGTCGAGCGCCCCGCGCGCCGCATGGCCACGGGCGCGGTTGAACAGCACCGTGTCCTTCTTGAAATTGGGATTGGCCAGAAGGCGCGTGCAGGCCGGGATGCCTTCATCCTGGTTGGCTGCTGCTTGTTGACATAGCTGTGCGTCATCGGCGGCCGCCGGCGAAGCGCAGAACATCAGCGCTAACGCGAGCCCGCCAATTCCGGGCCACCTCGGGCTAGCTGTGCTTGGGGTCATTGCATGCCCTCACCCAGCGGACAGAACTCAAGTGTATGTAGCGCTCAAGATTGGGGAGGTTCAGTCAAGAATGCGATTCTGGCGAAACCTTAATCTTGCTGCCTCGGCCCGACGCCCACCAATCAGCGCATCGCACCTTGGCATTGAATACCAGAAAAGCCGTTTAATGATAAGGACTTGTTGGGGTGGACACCGCATGCCCCGAGGTTCCGCACGGTTCCATGAGCCGCATTGCGGCTCAACGTCGGTCACAGGAGACGAGGCATTTCTTCGCCTCACCGATTTTTGATGGACGCTCTCGTATTTTGAGGCGTCTGCATTCGTACCTCCATCGATGATGGAGCGACCCAACCCTGCGTCGCCGGGGAGCGGGTGGCGTGAAGGGGACGGGAATGTACCTCAACCAGCTTCGTATTGCGGTCCGATGCGTGCTTGCCGCCGGCGCGCTGTCGCTCTGCGGTGCGACCGACGCCGGTTCCCAAATCCGCCGCGAATCCGACGTTCACGCCCGGCTGGCCAAGGCGCCGCTCACGATCTTTCTCGCCAAGGGCGACAAGGACGCCTGCGGTCCCGGCTGCGAGACCTGGATCGCGGTCGAGGGCCAGTTCGACCGGGGCGCAGCCAAGCGCTTCGGCGCCTTTGTCGATCGGCTCGATCGCAGGGACATCCCGGTCTTCCTCAATTCCCCCGGCGGCTTGACCGACGAGGGCATCGCCGTCGGGCGCTATCTGCGCAAGCACGGGATGAGCGCCGGCGTTGCAGGAACCAGCGCGGCCTGCGGTCGATCGGCGGAGTGCAAGACCGCGATGACCGCCGGCCACCCGATTTCCGCAACCTGGACCAGTCGCGACGCCATCTGCAGCTCCGCGTGCGTTTTCGCCCTGCTCGGCGCCACCGCTCGCGCGGTCCCGGACGACGTCAAGGTCGGCGTCCATTCGACCGCTTATTTCTGCTTCCGTGAAAACGGCCGGGTGATGCGTCCGGTCGGCTCGTCCAGGGATGCGGTCGAATGCCGGAAAAAACTATCCGCGCGCATGCGGGAGCTCTCGGCCTATATCGCCGACATGGGGATCAAATCCGAACTGGTCACCGCGATGGACAGCGTCCCGAGCTCGCAGATCCGATTTCTGACCCGCGATGAGATCCAGCGCTTCGAGATCGAGAAAAAGCCCAAGCGCGCGACCTCGACGGTGGAATGATCGCGCGCGCGGAAGGACTTGGCCCCTCTGCTTCAGACCGGGATCGACCCGCTATTTCGCGAGTCTCGGAAAGAGCTTGAGCGCGTTGTCTCTTCGTACCGCACGCAACTGTTCTTCAGACAGATTGAGCTTGGCGAGGCCATTCGCCGTCGCCGGAAGCGGAACCAGCGGATAGTCGCTTCCAAACATGATATTGGTTGTGGGGATAAGCGCAGTCAGCGCTGCGATCGCTGGCGCATTCGCCGAGTTGGCGATCTCATAATACTGGCGCTTGAGAACAGTCTCCACACCTTCCGGGACCTTGGATGCAAGCTGCGGAGCCGCGCCGAGCTGGGCAATGCGTCCGGCGAGAACCGGAATTCCGCCGCCCGCATGCGAGAAGATGAATTTTATATCCGGGTATTTGCTGAACGACCCGGAATACATCAGGCTCGTGATGGCCCGGTTCGTCTCCTGAATGAATTCGGTCAGAAACGGCGGCACATGGGGCATGAGTTTCGTGCAGCATCCAGGGGTCGCGGGATGCACATACACGATGGCGCGGCGGCGATTCAGTTCTGCGAAGACCTGATCGTAGGCCGGATCGCCGAGCCATTTATCACCGTAACTGGTCAGAAGGCCGATACCATCGGCGTTGAGCTTGTCGAACGCATACGCAATTTCCGCAAGACTGGCCTCGGTATCCGGCAACGGAAGCGCGGCAAACATCCCGAACCGCCTGGGGTGATCCGCGACCAGCTTTGCCGCGTATTCATTGCAGCCCCTCGCCAGGCGGCTCGCCTGCGCCTTGTCGCCAAACCAGATTCCGGGCGTCGACATCGACAGGATAGCGGTCGCAACGCCGTTGCGGTCCATTTCCGAGAGCGCCTTTTCGGGGGACCAGCCGAACCAGTTCGGCACGATCCGTCCGCCGCCTTGTGCCGCGATCACGTCCTTGACTTCATCGAACCAGAAGGGCGGGACGATATGATGATGAACGTCGATGATGCCGTCGCTCAAGGCAGGTTGCGCGAACACCGCGCCCGCGCCTCCGCTGGCGACGAGCAGGGACGCAAGCGCATACCGGCCGAAGTCCCTGCGCGTGATCGCATGCTGCGAACAACACGAACAGCTTCCGCCAGCAGGCTCACCATTCCGGAACTTCATCCCTTCCCTCCATTTCCAATCGTTCGACAAGACACGGCACTCCGCGCGGACGGAACGCAGCGTCCAGTGAAATCACTAGTCGATCTTGATCCCGTATTTGTCGCTGACCCCTCTCCACTTCTCGAGCTCTTCGTCGAGCAGCTTCCTGAAGTCCGCGGGGGTCCCTGATCTGACTTCGACACCGAGGTCGGCCATCTTCGCGCGAATGCCGGGCGCTTCCATGGCCTTGTTCGCAGCGCTATTCAGTCGCGTCACGATATCGCCCGGTGTTCCGGTCGGCACGAACATGCCCAGCCAGAAGATCGACTTCAAACTCGGCAGGCCCATCTCGATGGTGGTGGGCACATCCGGAAATGCATAGAAGCGCTTTCCGTCGGCAACCGCCAACGGTCGCAGCTTTCCGGACCTGATGTGCGGAGCGACAACTTGCGTGGTGTCGAAGTACAATTGGGTCTGGCCCGCCATGAGATCGGTCAGAGCGGGAGCCGCCCCCCGATAAGGCACGTGAACCAGATCGAGCTTGGCCTCCATCTTGAGAAGCTCGGCCAAAAGATGAGTCGAGGTCCCGAACCCCTGCGTGCCGAACTTCAGCGCACCTGGATTGGCCTTCGCGTAAGCGATCAGTTCGGGAATCGTGTGGATGGGTGTCGCCGCATTGACAACGACCAGGATCGGCGAGACCACCAAGAGGCTCACCGGCTCAAGCACTTTCAACGGGTCGTAGTCGATATTCTT
>Ga0180217_1004636_pt1 | contig 10757 bp, 7 predicted proteins | sample eDN3rd37CBELigOP_FD_128521 | JGI IMG/M metagenome (GOLD analysis project Ga0180217, IMG submission 128521) | Enriched Organic Plus compost microbial communities from Emeryville, California, USA - eDNA 3rd pass 37_C BE-Lig OP (version 2) (version 2) ... | reverse complement strand
GACCGAGCCCTCAAGGTCGCCAAGAACATCAAGGATGAGGCCGCCGACCGCGACAAGGTCCAGGCCTCGGAGGATCCGCGATTCGAGAACAAGTACGACCGGGCGCAGGCCTTGTTCGAGGAGGCGAGTACCGCTCCGCAGCCCGCGATGATCGGCCGTTTGCGGCTGGTGCTCTCGGCGCCGACACCCAAGGAACTCGTCGCCGCAGAAGAAGATGTCCGCGCGATGATGGGCGACTTGGAAATGGTGCGCGTTCCCCGCGCCCAGTCCCACCTCCTCAAAGAGCAGCTGCCCGGGGACTACACGGGCAAGATCTTCGGCGGCCTCGTCGCTGCGCAGGGCGGCGGGGTGAAGATCGGCGAGCGCACCACTGACGTGTGGGCGCCGGCGGTGGCCCGCCTCGACTCGGACGACCAGGTCGGTGACGCCGTCGAGGCCAACCGGGGGAGGACCCGAGGCTGGCGAGGGTTCCCGGTCGGCTACACCTACACCAACGGCGCACCGGTGCACTTCGGGTTGCACGTGCAGGTTGCGCGGGACCGCGGCGCAGGCATCGCGATCATCGGCGCATCAGGCGGCGGCAAGTCGACTCTCGCCCTGCTGCTGTACTTCTGGGAATCCGAGTCCGGCACCCAGTGCATGGTGCTCGACCCGAAGAACGACTTCGAAAAGTTCACGTACTACATCGCATTCGGCGAACAGGTGATGCAGCCGGGATTCTCCGCCGACGCCGAAGCCGGCATTCTCGGCACCGAGGAGTCCCAGTTCCAGCCGGTCAACCCCGAGTTCTGGGCCGAGACCACGATCGTCAGCCTCGCCCGTGGTGCCGCCGGCCAGCTGGATGCGTGGTCGCTGACCGACTCGTACGCCGAGGCTGACGAACTCGCCCGCGGCCAGGTCGAGGTGCTGTTCACCGACAAGGACGATCGCACGATCGTCGAGCAGGCGTTGGCTGTGATGAAGGAGGCCTACGACGCCGAACAGGCCGGCGAACCCATTCACGGCGACCCGATCGTGCCGTCGATGGGGACAGTGGTTCGGTTCCTCGAGCAGAGCCGTGAGAAGTACCGGCCGATGGCAGAAGATGCGGACAACGCGAATGCCTTCAACGCGACCGAGAAGCTCGAACAGCTCGATCGAGTGATCAACCGGTTCAAGCGTGCTCGTGACACTCGCTACGCCAAGCTGCTCGTCGGTAACGGCCAGCGAGTCGACCTCGGTGACATGACCCGTCGGCGGGTCATCTTCACGCTCCACGGGTTTGCGCCGCCGAAGAAGCCGGACCAGCCCGAGACGTGGTCGGAGTCCGAGCGCAATGCGGCAGCCGCGATGTTCACGGTGCTCGATCTGGTGCAGAAGCTCTTCGACGATCGTCCGAAGCCGAATCCGGTGACCGGTGAGATGAAGACGCCGCCGCGTGCACTGTTCGTCGACGAGGGGTACATGATCGCCCGGCAGCCGACTGGGCAGGGCATCCTCTCCCGTGGCCTGCGTCAGGGCCGCTCGCTCAACCTGGTGATCGTGTTCATCTCCCAGCAGCCCCGCGACGTGCAGGAGATTGAACAGCAGGCCAAGGACGCCGGCGAGGCCGACTCGAACCAGTTCGGCACCATCTTCATGTTCCGGCAGAAGTCCCCGGTCGAGGCGGCCCGTGCGCTGGAGCTGCTGCGGGATACCAGCGGAGGGACCACGACCGAAACGGTCGCGCTGGCACGCAAGCTTCTTGAGGAAGGCAAGAGCGCTGGCGGTCAGCTTCGTGGTGGTCGGTGTGTGATGCGCGATGTCGATAACCGCGTGGCCACGGTGTCGGTGGACCAGATGTTCGCCGAGCTCGCCCGGGCTACCGAGACGAACCCGAATGACCGTCCTCGAGCCCAGAGCATTCCGATCAGTGGCAGTGGACGGGACTGGGAGATCGACCCGACCACGATGCTCGAAGTCCGCACGGGAATCAGCGAAGCCAACATGCGCGGTGACTACACCGACGACCTCGAACTCGACGAGGACTGGCACGACTTCATCGCTCGCAACATCGACGAGCTCGAAGCGGCCAATGCCGCGGCGGCAGTGACTGCCGAGCGCCTGTACACCGAATCCGGATTGGAGGATGCGCACTGATGGCTACCCTTGCCCCTCAACAGCTCTGGACCGGCCGCGGCTCGCGGTGGGGCCGCAAGTTCATGGATGTGCTCACCCAGCCTCGTCTGATGTTCCGCGGCGTCGCGGTGGTGTCGGCGCTGTTCCTAGCTGCCGGCCTCGTGCAGGAGATCGGCGTCGTGTCGACCCTCGTGGTTGCCTCGATGCTGGCCGGGGTTGCCGGTCTGGTCGTCGCATGGCGGCGTAGCCCGGCACATGTCCTGGCGGCCGTCTCAACGCTGGTGTACGCGGGCGTAGTCGTCGCGCTCGGTGCGGCATCGTCGTGGCTGACGATGATCGAGGGCGGGTATGCGTACTTCACCGCCTACCTGACCGGGCTGCTGGCGCTCGCGGTGCTGGTACTGCGTTCGCGACGAATCGGCCCCTCGCCGGCACTCACCACCTTCCTGGCCCAGACCGCACTGATGGCCACCCTCCCGCTCCAGCTGTGGCTCTCGTCTGCCTCCGCTGCGATCGGCGGGCTGATCCTCGGGGCCGCGGTTGTGTGGTGGCGGCAGCGTCTCGCGCCACGACGTGCGCAGACGGATCAGCGGGTCCGCCACCTCGCGGGTCGAGCGTGGCAGGTGGTAACCGCGGTGGTGGTGACGTTGCTGGTCACGGCCACGGTGATGCTCGGCTCGGCCGCGCCGGCGGGAGCGTGGGGTTTCTCGTCGATCACGAACGCGATCACGGAGCCCGTCAAGGAAGCCATGTGCGGTATGACCGCACCCAACCTCGAACAGCAGCCGGTGGGTTCCGGCCCTGAGGCATGGTTCTCGAACCTGAACCTGGCTGGTGCGGTCGATGCGGAAACGGGTCAGCGTTCGGACAACGCGAAGGACATCCGTCTCGCGGCCGGCGGCGACATGACGCAGTACACCCTCTACGAGATCTCGGGTCTGCGCGGCTTGGACTGGGTGAACTGGCAGTACTCGCCGGACGCCGACGGGGAGGCGAAGCCCGACCAGTGCTCGATTCCGGCGTGGATGTGGACGATGTCGGGCAACGCCATCTTCACCGTCAACCTCTACATCCTGCAGGCGACCATCGCGCTCAAGGAACTCGCGCAGGCGAAGAACCCGGTCGCCTGGCTGTACGACAAGTCGAACTCGGTGGTCGCGAACGTCTTCACCAACCTTGCGCTGCCGCTGATGGGTATCGCGATGGCTCTGGGTGCGATCGCGATCGGAATGGCAGCGGTGCGGGGCGGGGGCCGCGACGCGATCGGGAAGGCGGTCGCAACGATTGGCGTCATGATTCTCGCCGGGGCCATGTTCGGCGGCATCATTGCCGACAAGAACAGCGACCAGTCCCTCGATGAGCCGCAGGGCGCGGGCTTCTACGTCGTGGCAAACACGCTCGATTCGATGATCGGGCAGTTGAATTCGGCGCTGACGACGGCGATCTTGTCCGATCTCAACGATGACAATGGCGAAGAGTTCTGCCACGTCCCGCCGGGGAACACCGAGGCTCTTGGGCAGCGGGTGTCCTCGTGTGTGCTCGCGGAAACCTTGGCGTACCGGCCGTGGGCGCTCGGACAGTTCGGGCCTTCGGGTGGACGTGCGATCAACGTCGATGAAGGCAAGCCCGATGCCGGATCCGGGCAGGCTGTGGAAGGTGTCCGATACGGCCAGGACGCAGCGACCAAGGGCGATGGACTGCCGTGCTACGTCAACCTTGACATGTGCCGTGACCTGCGGACCTACCTGATCGTGCAGCAGGGCGGACCGGCCATCGGCGATCTGGTCACGACCTGCCTGAATGCCAACAATCCGAAGAACCTCGCCGATGCGCAGCAGTGCGTTCCCTATTTCGCTGCAGGGAAGGTTCTGGCTGATCGGGTCACCGCCGTTACAGACGCGTCTGACGGTGATACGGGGCAAACAGGCGGTTCTCCCGCACTGGCTGGAGTTGACGCGAGCACGATGTACTCGGCGTTCACCGGCACCAATGGCCTGCAGCGGCTCACTCAGGCCGCGTCGTCTCTCGTCGCGACGCTGGTCATTGCGATCGCACTCACGTCGCTGTCGATCATCACGATGCTCTGGCACGTGCTGCTGTTCGCGCTCTTCATGATCGGCCCCCTGGTCCTCGCAGGAGCGACATTCACCGGTAAGACCAACGGCGCTAAGGAATGGGTGTGGAATGTGCTGCACACATTCAGCGCACGCTTCGCCTACGGCCTGATCATGACCCTGATCATCTGGCTGATCTGCCTGGTATTCCGCTCCGACAGCATCTACACCGGTATGAAGATCATCATCGTCGGAATGGTGCTGTTCGGGTTCTTCAAGCTGATCCGCAAGATCGACGAGAAGATCCGCCCACAGCAGGGCTCGATGAACGTGAACATGGCCGACCAGGCTCGCCGCGGTATGACTACGACAAAGGCCATGACCGCGTACGCCGGATACAAGGGTGCGCAGCGCCTTTCGCGCGCGCCCGGCGCGGTCGGCCGCGGCACGGGCGCTGCGGTGCAGGCCGGCGGCCGCTCCGCGAAGTCCGCGGTCCTCACCGGCGGCCGGATGGTCAGGGGCGCCGCTGTGGGATCGGTCAACGCGCTCGGTGGTGAGCACAAGTCCAACCTCGCCGCGTCCCGGGCCATGGGCCGCAGCGGGACCCGCGTGATGGCGCGGCGTCTGGTGACCGCCCCAGTCACAGGCACCGCCGGCGCGGTCCGCGGCGCCTACCAGGGAGCGCGGGGCCGCACCCCGGCCTACGCCGGGGAGGGAACGAACCGGGCTGTCGACTCCCTGGCTCGCGGCGCGAAGTCCACGGCCAAGGTGACCAAGGAGGCCCAGTTCCTGGCCCAGTACTCGGCGCTGCGCGCACAGGAAGCGGTGGGCAACAGGCTCAATCCGGCACGCAAGCTCCCCGATCAGCGACGCGGGAAGAACGCGAAGCAGGGAGCGGGCAGCAACGGGGGAGGAGAAGCGTAGTGACATTCTCCGACCCGACTTCGACCGATCTCAGTACGACGACTCAAGGACAGCGCATGGAAACCACGGCCAACGGCAACCACCATCCCGCCGATGACCTCGCCGAGGCGCTCGACGCGTTCGACGCTGCCGGATATGAGGATGAGGTGTTGTACGGCTACGACCCTCAGGTGCTGTACGACAACGAGACCGGTGAGGTTCGGATCATCGTCGTCGTTCCCGTGGAGGGCGGTGGCGAGCAGCCGATCCACATTCCACTCGACGACGAGGGGATGGTCGCCGTCGTCAACGGGCTCGCGGAAGCGCGCGGCGTCCAACCGCGCATGTCGGCGCCGGCACGTCACCCGCTGGCCGAGGAGATCGATGCTCCCGGTGAAGCGCCGAAGCGGTCAGCGATCCGACGAATGGTGGATCCGGCTGGGATCGGCGGGCTGACACCGGATGACCTGCCGCCGACGATCTTCGGAGTGCAGTCGAACAAGATGATCGCGTACATCCTGATCGGAGTGCTCATCATCTCGTTCCTGCTGATGATCCTGCTCTGACTCTATCTGCCTCTCCACGAAGCGGCCCCCACCCGACGGTGGGGGCCGCTTCGCGTTTCCGCTGGTCAGCAGCTGGTGGAGAACCCGTACGCAATCGTCTGTCCGACCGATCGACGTCGACGCAGGAAGGACCCGTCATGGATCTTGCTGACCGCACACGGCGGTGGGCTGGACAGGCCATCAACGAGGTCGGGGCCAGGCTCACCACCACCCGCGGTCGCCTGGTCCTCTGGGGAGTCGTTCTCGTTCTCTCGGCGTCGTTGTCCGAGACCGGATCACAGCGACTCGGCGACGGTGGCGTGCGCATGGCCGCCCTGATGCTCGCGGTGATCGCCCTCGAGCTCACGGTTGCGGCGGTCCGCTGGCTGTGGCGCCGGTTCAAGCAGCGGCGTGCGCGTCACGCTGTCCGGAGCGGCCGATGAGTACGGCCAGCACGCGGACCGCGCTGGCCGCGATACTGCTCGCAGCGACGGTCGCCCTCGCGGGATGCGGCGGTGACAGCCCATCTGCCCCGGCAACGCCGACTGTGCTCCCCGACGACCCGGGAAACATCGAGGTCACCCCGAAGCACACCTACGCAGAAGTGCCGGCAGCCGACGCTGAGGCATTCGCTATCGACTTCATCAAGCTGTACGGCACGTTCAGCCCCGCCAACCCGGCGCCAGGGCGGACGTGGATGTCGTCGTGGCGGTCGCTTGCCATGCCGGAAGTATCCAGTCGGGCCGAGGCGGAATTCGACAGCATCTGGGGGTGGACCTGGGACCAGCAGGTTCAGGCGCAGGACGTGTTGCCGGCCGGGCCCGTTCAACTCGACGCAGGCTTTGGGACGGTGACCGTCCGCATCCCGGCCCGCCGCCACGTGCTCGGGCTCCTCGCGCAGCACGTGGAGGACGGGCATTGGGAGAACCTGCATTTCGAGGTCGTCGTCGGGCCGAGGACTGTCGGGGAGGCCGACTCCGGTCTGGCGGTGTACCGCGTCGAGATGCGTGGTGCCTGACAGATGTGGGTTGTAGCAGGCAAGGTCGCCGCGAAGGCGGCCACCAAGGCGGTCGCGAAGAAGGCCGCCGGAGGGCAGGCTCCGAAGAAGAAACGGTGGCCGCTCTACCTGTCGATTCTCGGTGCGATCGCCGCGTTCTTCGCAGTCCTGTTGCTGTTGGTCGGGACCATGATCACCGCATTCGTCGCGGCGATCACCGGAACCACCACAGTCGTCTCGACTGACTGCGGTGTCGACCGAGGGCGGGTGTCCGCGTTCGGTGCCGCCGGTGGATCGTTGTCCGGTGTCCGTGCCGGATCACTGGCCATCCCCATGGCCTCGGGTACCTACACGATCTCCTCCGGATGGGGGATGCGTGACGGTGGCATGCACAACGGCAGCGACTTCGCCGCCCCCGTCGGCACACCGATCTACGCCGCCGCCGACGGCGAGGTGACCGTCGCCGGTCCCGTCTCCGGATACGGCAACGCGATCATCGTCGAGCACAACCTCAACGGCCAACGGGTCGCCACGCTCTACGGGCACATGTTTGGCGACGGCGTGCTGGTGAAGGCCGGTGACCTCGTCCGCGGTGGACAGCACATCGCCAACGTCGGCAACGACGGCGACAGCTCCGGCCCCCACCTGCACTTCTCCCTGCATCCTGGCGGCTACGTCAACTACAACTCCGGTGTCGATCCGATGCCGTGGCTCACGCAAGACCTGCCCGCAGCCTCATCGCTGGCAGCTGCGCGTCCCGAGTACACGCCGATCGACCCGAGCACGTCGACCAGCGCCAATCCCTTCGACGCTCTCACCGCGCCGGCCGCCGAGATGGTCGCCTTGCCGGCCGAGAAGGGCACCGAGTCCGGGATGCAGGTCGACGGTGTGCGCGTCATGCGGGCCGCGTCGGCGAAGTTCCCCGCCGTCACGACGATCGGTGGCCTACGGCCCGGGGACCCGGGCGACCACGGGTCCGGTCGTGCCGTCGACATCATGGTCCCGGACTACAAGAGTCCCGAGGGGACCAAGCTCGGCGACGACATCGTCGCCTACTTCCAGGCGAACGCCGACGCCTTCCACGTCGACTACCTGATCTGGCAGCAACGACTGTGGCAGAACGGCTCCTGGTCTGTGATGGAAGACCGAGGATCGGACACCGAAAATCACTTCGATCACGTCCACGTCAGCGTCGCCGGTGGTGGAACCCCGAACGGCGACACACGCTACGGCACCGCGCCGGGCATCTCCCCGAATTCTCCACCCGCGATCCTCGCGGCCGACACGTCAACCTCCACCGCCGACTGCATCGAGCCACAGACCAGCGGTGGAGACGGTCTCGCCGATGGCTCGGTGCCCGAGAAGTACCGGGCGGCGGTCATCGCCGCAGCCTCGATGTGTCCGGAGATCAAACCCCCGCTGATCGCCGCGCAGCTCGAGCAGGAATCCGGCTGGCAGGAAGGGGTCACCAGCGCGGGCGACGGCGTCAACTCCGGTGGCGCCCAAGGTATGGCCCAGTTCATGCCGGGCACGTGGGCAACGATGGGCGTCGACTCCGGCCTAGATAGAAGCGGACGGCCCGAGGCCGCGAACTCGCCTGACCCGTTCAATCCCTTCGACGCGATCGCCGCCCAAGGCAAGTACATGTGCTACATCGTCGACCAGCTCAAACCGCACGTTGCCAGCGGAAAGGTCAAGGGCGACATCGTCGATCTGGCGTTGGCCGGCTACAACGCGGGTGAGGGCGCGGTGATCGAGTACGGGGGGATCCCGCCGTACGGGCAGACCCAGGCGTACGTTCCGGGCATTCGCGCCCGGATGGAGAAGTACGAGGCCAACATCGGGTCGTCCCCGGAAGTCTCAGGGGGAGGCCCGGCCATCACCGTCGCCGGCAGTCCCTTCGCACGCGCGATGATCGAAGCCGCGTCACGTCAGCAGGGTCTGCCGTACGTGTGGGGCGGTGGTGGAGCTGACGGTCCCACCGCCGGCCAGGGCGGCGGCGAGCTGGGCTTCGACTGTTCGGGGCTGGTGCTGTACGCAGTCGCGCAGGCCTCCGGACAGCGGACGATCCTTCCTCGCACCACCTGGGGGCAGGTCGAGACCGGCACCGCCGTGTCCAAGGAGAACATTCAGCCTGGTGATGCGGTGTATTCCAACGGCACCGCGCACGTGGCCATCTGGCTTGGCGATGGGAAGGTCCTCGAGGCGCAGACTTTCGGGGTGCCCGTCGGCGTCCACCCATTCGACCTGAACAACGCCGAAAACATCAGGAGGTTCGGATGATCCGTCGTGCACTGACCAGTGTCGCTGCGCTCTCGCTGGTCGCTGCCGTAGTGGCCGGCTGCTCCTCGTCGAGCCAGGAGTCGGCACCGCAGCCAACCGAGACCGCGCCGACGAAGGTGATGCCGTCGACCTTGCCTGCGCTCGACGCGTCGACCATCGATACCAGCGACCCGGATGCCGTGGCCATCGCGTTCGCTGAGACGTCGTACACGCTGTTACCGGGGGTCGACCCGGACATGAACGCTGGAATGGCCCGTGCTGCAGCAGTCCTGGAGCCGAAACTCGCCAGCGACATCCGCGGCCAGGTCGGGCGTTCCTCGCCGGGGTACGAGTGGAACCAGTGGGCGCAGGCCGGCGCGATGGTGGATGCCACTGCGGCGATCGACACGCAAGAGGTGCCGCCGCAGACTGATCGCGAGGCGTACCGGATGGTGCGGGTGACGCAGACGGTGGAGAACTCGACGCGGTTCATTGCGCAACGACAGCTAGTACTGCTGTTGACCCTGGTCAACATCGACGGCGAGTGGAAAGTCTCGCGTCTAACCCAGCTCTGAGCTGTTACCTCAGATCCACGCGTGTCAGGACTTCTCGGAGGCGCTCTTGAATGGTGATAAGCCATTCGGCCATCTCGTCCCACCGGTCGCGGTCGTTGATGTCGTTGAACGGCGAGGAAACGATGATCCGAGCGGCCTTGTTGTCCGGCATCGGATCCCATGTCACCTCGGCGTTGACCAGCGAGTCGACGATGTGGCGATGCTCGACCAAGATGGCATACCGACGCTCGTTCTCCTCGGCGTTGGCCGAGAAGTACACCTGATGTGTAAGGACTCCGTTGAACCAACTCATCAGCAACTGAACGTTGCTGATACCCGTGCCTATGGGTTGCCAGGGTTTGTTCAAGCCGGTGGCGTTCGTCCAAGACGGATACCGGTCCCGAATCCGGTCGAGGACAACCGCCCAGAATTCGCGGTACACCACAGCCGACACGGACTCACCTGTCGAGGTCGCCGCCTTCTTCACTGTCTTCTCCCAGTCGTTCGGTTTGACGACCAGTTCGAAGTTCGGCGCGACAGGGGAGTCGCCGATCCGCACCACACGGATCTCTACACCGAAGAATCTGGTGTCCTCGTCGGTGCGATGATTGAGCCATTCCAGTGCCGCCCGGTGTTCCTCACGGAACCCCGTGGTCACCCACACAATTGTGCTTGGGTTCGTGCCAGCCGCGTACGTGATGATCTGGCCGAGATGCTGGTGATCCGAATGCCCGAGCTGGTTTTCGACGATCACTTTCCGGTCCGTTCCCTGATCCCGGCCGATCAAGTCCAGGCGGAACCCCCCGACTCGATGCTCTGTTGCTTCGAGAACGAGATCGTCGATACCGAGCAGCTCCGCGAGAACGTCCGCGTTCTCCAGCAACCAAGGCGTGAAGTGCAGTGCCTCGTCCGGCCACACGGTGCGGGGCTCGACCGAGGTCAGCCGCGCCAACTCAAAGCCGCCTGTCATCGCTGCTCCCCTCCACTCCGGTTATCCGCTCGCAGCTTATGCAGCCAGGGCCACAGCACGGGACAAAGACGCCAGCACCCGACCGAGTGCTCCAGCAAAGTCCGCCCGACCATCCTCACCCGCCGGGAAACGGCCACGGAGCAGAGGGAACGGGTGCTCGGCACGGACCGGCTTCCGGCTCCGCGGTGCTCGTCGCCACGCCAACTCTCGTTGCCACCACTCCCACATCAGCGATTCCGCGGTGTACAGCCGCTGACGTGCTTCGATCACGCCCGCCACGCCCAGCTTCACAGCGGCAGCAGCCATAGCCGAGACCACCTTCTTCACAGCCCGACCGCACCGAGTGACAAGTCCGAGGTCCTGCAGGAGCCGCAG
>Ga0180217_1004632_pt1 | contig 10774 bp, 10 predicted proteins | sample eDN3rd37CBELigOP_FD_128521 | JGI IMG/M metagenome (GOLD analysis project Ga0180217, IMG submission 128521) | Enriched Organic Plus compost microbial communities from Emeryville, California, USA - eDNA 3rd pass 37_C BE-Lig OP (version 2) (version 2) ... | reverse complement strand
CTGCGCACGCTCGAGGCGGAGGGCCTGGTCACCCTGGTGGCGAACACCGGCGCGTGGGTCGCGCAGATCAGCCTCGCCGAGTGCGAGGAGATGTACCGGATCCGGGAGCGCATCGAGCCGCTGCTGCTGCGGCTGAACGTGCCGCTCGTCCCCGACGACGAGGTCGCGCGCCTCGACGGCCTCGCCACCGCGATGGAGTCGGCCGACGTCGAGGAGTTCCTCGCGCTCGACCGCGACTTCCACCTGTCCTGCTACGCGTTCGCGCCGACCTCGGTGCTGCACGACCTCGCCGTGCAGCTGTGGAACCGCACGCAGCACTACCGGCGCGCCTTCACGCGGGTGTTCCATGCCGAGGGCGACCGCAGCGCGCACCACGACCACCATCTGCTGGTGGCCGCGCTGCGTCGGCGCGACGCCGACGAGGCCGAGCGGGTCCTGGCCGGGCACATCCGCCGCACCCGGCTCGAGCTCGAGCGCCACCCGGAGGTGTTCGCCGCGGCGGGCTCCCGCTGAGCGCCGGCGCTCAGGTGATGCGCCACCCGCGGTCGACGTCCAGGTTCACCGCCGACACGCCCCGGTTGCGCAGCAGGAACTGCGTCGCGTCGACGATGTCCGCCATCGTCGCCAGTTCGCCGCCGGGCGTCCGCGCGGAATAGCCGGCGACCGCGGCATCCTTCCCGGACCAGAACGGGCTGTCGCCGATGATCCCCGGGTGGATGGCGTTGACGCGGATGGGGGCGAGCTCCAGGGCGAGCGCGTTGACGAGGCCGGTGACGCCGCCGTTGACGGTCGCGACGGTGGTCGAGCCCGGGTACGGCGCGTCCTTCGCGCGGCCGCCGAAGAGCACGATGCCGGTCTCGCGGCTGGGCTCGAGACGGTCCAGCAGCGCGTGGATCGTCTCGGTGTAGCCGACGAGCTTGAGGGTCACCAGCCGCCTGGCGCGCTCGATGCTGTACTCGCGCACCGAGTTCGCGTCGCGTTCGATCGCGACCAGGACGAGCCCGTGCACCTGGCCGATGTCGCGCAGCTGGCCGGCGATCGTCTCGGGCTCGGAGATGTCGAGCCCGACGCCGGTGGCACCCTCGCCGATGGACGCGGCGACCTCCCGCGCGCGCTCGGGGTCGCGGCCGGTCAGGATCACGCGGTCGCCGCGCGCGACGACGTCCTTCGCGAGCTCCAGTCCGATGCCGTGGGTGCCTCCGACGACGACGATCGTGCGGTCGCTCATGTGGTGTCCTCTCGGTCGTTGGTCTTCTCCGCGGGGTCGCGGTACAGGTCGCGGCGCATCACCTCGGCCGCCGCACCCCAGTCGTACGCGCCGAGCTCGGGGTCGGCGAGCGCGCACTCGTAGACGCGGTGCAGCGCGGGCGCCGTCGGCAGCGCGACACCGGCCTCGCGCGCGACCTCCTCGGCCAGGCGCAGATCCTTGAACCCGAGCGCCATGACGAAGCCGGGCGGGTCGTACGTCTGGTCGACGATCTCGGCGCCGTAGCCGCGGTACACGACGCCGTCGAAGAGTGTGGAGGTGAGCAGCTCATGGAACACCGCGGGCGGGATGCCCTGGCGCTCGGTCATCGCGATCGACTCGCCCATCGCCTGGATCGCGTGGATGATGTTGAAGTTCACCGCCACCTTGGCGACGTTGGCGAGGCGCGGGACCTCGCCGAGCCGCCACACCCGTGCGCCGAGGATGTCGAGCACGGGAAGCACCTCGTCGACGAGCTCCGGCGGCCCCGCGGCGAGGATGTTGAGGTTCCCCGCAGCCGCGACCGTCGGCCGCCCGAGCACGGGGGCCGCGACGTATCCCACCCCGGCCGCCGCGAAGCGCGCGGCGAGGCGGTCGGCCTGCGCGGGACTGATCGACGCCATGCAGACATGGATGCCGCGCGCCCGCGCCACCGCGGCCTCGTCGAGCACCCCCTCCACGGCGTCGTCGTCGGCGAGCATCGAGATCGACAGTCCGGCGGCGAGCGCGTCCCCCGCTTCGGCCGCGGCGACGGCACCCGCCGCGACGAGCGCGTCGATCGCCGGGCGCGACCGGTTCCACACCCGCACCTCATGGCCGGCGTCGACGAGCCGTCGCGCCATCGCGGAGCCCATGGTGCCGACGCCGAGGAAGCCGATGACCGCCATCGGCTACTGCTCCCCCCGGCCCCACGCCGTGTTCAGGTGCGACTGGCTGTCGCGCTCCAGCGTCAGCGGACCGCCGACGGCGATGTAGCGGGACCCGGCGACGAGGAGCTCCTCGGCCGGGAACTTCGTGATGACCTCGCACCCGTCGGCGGTCACCACTACCTCCTCCTCGATGCGCGCGGCGCCCCAGCCGTCGGCCGACGGCCAGTACGTCTCGAGCGCGAACACCATCCCCTCCTGCAGCACCTCGGGGTGATCCAGCGAGACGAGCCGCGAGAAGATCGGCTTCTCCCAGATCGACAGGCCCACGCCGTGCCCGTACTGCAGCGCGAAGGCGGCCTCCTCGTCGGGGAAGCCGAACTCCTGCGCCGTGGGCCACACCTTCACGATGTCGGCGGTCGTGGCGCCGGGCCGCACCAGCGCGATCGCGCGGTCCATGTACTCGCGGGCCCGTGTGTACGCGTCCTTCTGCGCCGTCGACGCCGACCCCACCGCGAAGCAGCGGTAGTAGCACGTGCGGTACCCGTTGAACGAGTGGAGGATGTCGAAGAACGCCGGGTCGCCGGGGCGGATGAGACGGTCGGAGAAGACATGCGGATGCGGCGCGCACCGCTCGCCCGAGATCGCGTTCACGCCCTCGACGTACTCCGACCCGAGGTCGTAGAGCGTCTTGGCGACGAGCCCCACGGTCTCGTTCTCGCGCACGCCGGGGCGGAGGAACCGGTACAGCTCCTCGTAGGCCGCGTCGACCATGGAGGCCGCCTGCGTGAGCAGCCGGATCTCGTCGGGCGTCTTGATGCGGCGCGCCTCCATGAACACCTGCTGGCCGTCGACGACGTCGATGCCCTCGCGCTGCAGTGCGAACAGGATCGGCAGCTCGATCACGTCGACCCCGAGCGGCTCGTTCGCGACGCCGAACTTCTCCAGCTCGCGCTTGATCTTGCGCGCGACCTCCTCGGCGATGCCGGCGTCGGGCGTGAAGGCGCCGCGCAGCGTGGAGATGCCGGCGCGCGCGCCGCTCTCCAGGCGCGGCCGCACCGCCCCCTCGTGCGGGGCGTGGGGGTCGGCATCCATCTCCGACGTCGTGACGTCCAGCCACGGGTTGTACAGCGCGTGGTGCTTCGCCGCCGACCCGAAGTCCCAGGAGATGGGGTCGGAGTTGCGCGTCAGCAGGCTGAAGCGGATGAGCTTGTCCATCGCCCACGTGCCGATGTGGGTGGCGGTCATGTAGCGGATGTTCGAGAAGTCGAACGCGAGCACGGCCCCGAGATCGGAGCGGTCGAGCTCGGCCTTCAGGCGGGCCAGCCGCTCGGACCGCAGGCGGTCCATGTCGACGCGGGCCTCCCAGTCGACGGCGTTGGTGCCCGTCGTGCCGGTGTTCTTCATGGCAGCCCTCCTTGGCTCCCGGATGTGTGGAACACAATAGAACAGGTGTGCAGCGTTAGTGAACAGCTTGTGGCGGTGTAATCTCACGACGACACGACAGCGCCCCACCGGGCGCGGGACGGAGTGCCATGGCGACCGAGGACATCGGTGCGCGGCTGCGTGACGCGCGCACCGCGAGAGGCCTGAGCCTCCGCGCCCTCGCGCAGTCGCTCGGCGTCTCGGCGAGCCTCATCTCGCAGATCGAGACCGGCAAGACCCAGCCATCGGTGTCGACGCTGTACTCGATCGTGACGGCGCTCGGCGTGTCGATCGACGACCTCCTCGACGTCCGCCCGGTGGCGACCGTGCCCACCGGCGCGCCCGTCGTGCAGCGCGGGAGCGAGAACCCGGTGCTCGAGATGGAGAACGGCGTGCGCTGGGAGCGCCTCGCCGTGGGCGACGGCGCGGCCGACGCGCTGCTGGTGACCTACGATCCCGGCGCGACGAGCTCGGTCGAGGGCCGCCTCATGCGCCACGCCGGCAACGAGTACGCCTACATCCTCGAGGGCGAGATCACGCTGCAGATCGAGTTCGACACGTTCACGCTCGGCCCGGGCGACTCGCTCACCTTCGACTCGTCGCGTCCGCACCTGTACTCGAACCGCGGCGACCGCGTCGCCCGCGGAGTCTGGTTCGTCACCGGACGCCGGCAGCAGAACCGCGCGCCGCAGGTCGCGCCCTCCCCGCGCACCGACGGGTCGCTCTCGTCGGCGGTCGACGTGCTGCAGGCGATGGACCGGCTCGACGAGCGCTGAGCCGCGCGTCAGCGGACGTGCACCGCGGGACGCGGCGCGTCGATCCACGGGTCGACGAGGGTCTTGATCTGCGTCGCGCGCCCGTCCAGCAGCGGCCGCAGCCCGGCCTCCAGGAGGTCGTCGAGCGGGATCACCTCGCGCGAGACGTCCGACCAGTCCTCGCGCGTTCCGAGCAGGCGCACCGCCTCGGGCAGGTCGTCGGCGAGCACGTGCGCGACGCTTCCCACCACGGTGTACTCGCCGAGGGTCCAGTCACGCAGCGACACCGTCGTCGGCTGCTTCTGCACCCCCACCGGCACGATCACGGCGCCCCGCGGCGCGGCCGCCAGCACCTCGGCGAGCGCATCGGGAGACGCGCTGACCTCGAACAGCACGTCGGGCGCGACGTCGCGCTCGCGCAGGGCCTCGGCCAGCGGCATCCCCCCGGAGAGGATCACGTCGGCGGCGCCGAGGCTCCGCGCGAGCCCAGCGCGCTCCTCGCCTCGGACCACCGCGGTGACACGGGCGCCCGTCGCCGCGGCGGCGTGGACGATGAAGGAGCCGATGCCGCCGACACCCACCACGACCGCCTCGTCGCCGGCGCGCAGGCCGCTGCGCCGCACGACGTGCACCGCGATGGCCATCGGCTGGGCGAGCGCGAGCGTGTCGTCGGCGAGAGGCGCGTCCGACACGTCCAGCAGGATTCCGGCGGGCACCGCGACGAAGCCGGCGAGCCCGCCGTCGACCTGCAGACCGGCCGTGCGGTACGTGGCGCACAGGTTCGTGCGACCCCGACGGCACTGGCGGCACGTGCCGCACGAGATGCCGGCGCCGCACACCACGCGCGCGCCGACGGGCGGGCTCGACACGCCTTCGCCGAGCGCCGCGACGACGCCGGCGAACTCGTGGCCGAGCACGACGGGCGGCTCGGACAGCAGGCCGCGGTCGAACTCGACCGCGTCGGTCCCGCACACCCCGCACGCGGTCACACGGACGAGCACCTCCCCCGGGCCCGGCTCGGGGACGGCGCGGTCCTCGATGCGCAGGTCCCCGCGCGCGTGCAGCACCGCCGCACGCATGACGCTCACACCGCGCCGCCGATGTCGAGCTGCGCCGCCTGGCGCCGCTCGATCATGTCGCCGAGCAGGTCGTCGTAGACGGCGGAGTGCGCGTCGGAGTCGAGGTACGCCGAGAGGCTGCGCGCGTCGTCGACGATCGCCGCGACGGCGTAGTCCGCGTCGCTCGGGCGCAGCCGCAGGTTCGGACCGCAGTGGTACTGGCGCAGCTCGGGGATGCCGGCCGCCATCTCGGTCAGCCGGCGGGTCAGCTCCGCGATCTGATCGTCGGTGACATCCTCGCGCCACGTGAAGAGGGCCAGGTGAAGGATCATGTCATTCCTCTCGATGCGCGTCCGCGCGGCGTGTTCAGGATTACTTTACGCATGTGCAGTCTCGTGGATACACTGCGGGCGACGGCGGAACCCATCCGCAGCGTATTGCTGATCGAAGGAGATGAGCGATGACGGACAAGCCCACCCCGCGCGCGGGCCAGCCGATCCTGTTCACCAACGGCATCGTGCTGACGATGGACGAGGCTCGGACGGTGATCCCGGGCGGTGATGTGCTGATCAAGGACGGAAAGATCGCCGAGGTCGGCGTGGGGGTGGAGGCCCCCGACGACGCGTTCCGGATCGACGCGTCAGGCGGCATCATCATGCCCGGCATGGTCGACACCCACCGGCACATGTGGCAGACGGCGATGCGCGCGTACGGCGCGGACTGGACCCTGACCCAGTACTTCGTCTGGTACTACCTGCAGCACGGGGCGAAGTTCCGCCCGCAGGACGTCGCCGCCGGCAACCTCATCTCGGCGCTCGATGCGATCGAGTCCGGCGTCACGACGAGCGTCGACTGGTCGCACGGCCTGCGGACGATCGAGCACGGCGAGGCCGCCTACGAGGCCCTCGCCACCTCGCCCGGGCGGTTCGTCTTCGCCTACGGCAACCTGGCGCAGTCGCCGTGGGAGTGGACGGCCGACCCGGCGGTGCAGGATCTCCTCACCCGCTCGCGCGACGACTCGCGCATGTTCGGCACCCAGATCGCGTTCGACGTGCCGAACCAGGACGAGAACTTCCCCGAGCTCGCCGCCTACCGCGTCGCCAAGGACCTGGGCCTGCGCGTGACCACCCACGCGGGCGTGTGGGGCGCGACGAACGACTGGGGCATCCGCAACGCGTACGAGGCGGGCGTCATGGAGGAGGGCTACACCTACGTGCACGCCGCGTCGCTCTCCGACGAGTCCTACCAGCGCATCGCCGCGACCGGCGGCAACGTATCGCTCGCGACCGAGTCCGAGGACACCTGCGGTCAGGGCTACCCGCCGATCCACAAGCTGCGTCAGCACGGCATCCCCGCGTCGCTCTCGGTCGACACCAGCGTGTGGTTCAGCGCCGACCTGTTCTCGGCGATGCGCGCGACGATCAATGCCGACCGCGCGCTCGAGCACTACCTCGCGCACCAGGTCGAGCCGCCGCAGACCATCACCCACGTGAAGCTCCGCGCCCGCGACGTCGTCGAGATGGCCACGCTCGGCGGCGCGAAGGCGATCGGCAAGGACGATCAGATCGGCTCGCTCGAGGTCGGCAAGCTCGGCGACGTCGTGCTGCTGAAGAACGAGGACTCCCCCACGTGGGCGCCGCTCATCAACCCGTGGGGCCAGGTGGTCTACCAGGCCCAGCGCGGCGACGTGCACACCGTCGTCGTCGGCGGCGAGGTGCTGAAGTCCGAGGGCAGGCTGGTCGCGGGCGACCTCGCCTCGGTCCGCTCGAAGCTCGAGGACACCGTGTCGTACCTCGAACGCGAGGTGGGCGACGAGTGGATCTCCGGCCAGTTCCCCGAGATCCCCGAGACCGAGGTGCTGTCGAACCCGTACCAGTACAAGAAGAAGTGAGATGAGCCCCGCGGGACGCATCGCCGTCGTGGGAGCGGGCGCCAACGGCGCCTCGATCGGCGCCGACCTCATCGCGGCCGGGCACGACGTGACGCTCGTCGAGCAGTGGCCGGCGCACGTCGAGGCGATGCGCTCGCGGGGTCTGGTCGTGCAGATGGCCGACCGGGAGCTGCAGCTGTCGCCCCGCGTCGTGCATCTGTGCCAGGTCGCCGAGCTGCGGCATCCGTTCGACGTCGTCCTCATCGTGATGAAGGCGTACGACACGGCGTGGGCGGCGCGGCTCATCGCGCCGCTGGTCGCGCCCGACGGCATCGTCGCGGCGGTGCAGAACGGCATGACGACGGATGCCGTGGCCGACGCCGTCGGATCCGAGCGCACCGCGGGCACGGTCATCGAGGTCTCGGCGACCATGACCGCGCCGGGGACCGTGCGCCGTCACACACCGCCCGAGGCGTCGTGGTTCGCCGTGGACGCCGACCCGCGCGCCGACCGCGTCGCCGCGGTGCTCACGGCGTCGGGCCGGGTCGAGCGCTTCGACGACATCGCGTCCGCGAAGTGGATGAAGCTCGTCAGCAACTGCTCGCTGCTGGTGACGACGGCGCTGGTCGGGATGCCGATGGCCGATGCCGTGCACCTGCCGGGGCTGCGCGACGTGATGATCGCGGCCGGCGACGAGGCTCTCGCGGTGGGCCGCGCGCGCGGTCACGCCGTGCTGCCGATCTTCGGACTCACCGACGGCGAGCTCGACGATCCGCGCGGCGTCTCGGAGGTGCTCCTGGATGCCGTGTACCGCTTCGTGCGCCCCGGCGCGACGACGACGGTGCTGCAGGACTGGACGAAGCACCGGCGCAGCGAGGCGCAGGACCTCAACGGCCTGGTCGCGCGCGAGGGCGCGCGGCTGGGCGTCGCGACGCCCGTCAACGCGCGGATCGCCGAGCTCGCGGCGCGCGTCGAGGCCGGCGAGCTGGAGCCGGCCGCGGGCAACGTGGAGCTGCTCGCGGGCCGGCCCGCCGAACGTCAGTAGCCGACGGTGAAGCGCTGGCGACGGTGCTTCGGCTGCTCGATCTCGTCGAGCACGGCGACGGCGAGGTCGGCGCCCGAGATGTAGGACTCGCCGTTCTCGTCGGCCACGAGCACGTCGCCGCCGATGCGGTAGCGGCCGGTGCGCTCGCCCGGGTTGAACGCGCCGAAGCCGCCGGCCGGGTGGACGTAGAACCAGTCGCGGTCGCTGTCGTCGTCCTGCAGGTCCTCGAGGACGCCGTACATCTCGAGGGACTCCGGCTTGTACTCCGGAGTGAACGAGGGCTGGTCCACGAGACGCTCGCCGCCGGGGGCGATGAGGCTGCCGCCGGCGCCGCCGACGACGCCCACGCGGACGTCGTCGGGCAGCAGCGAGAACAGCGCGCGGAGGTTCGGGCGCACGAGGCCCTGCATGTCGCCGCGGGGGGACACCGCCGAGATCACGACGTCGACTCCCTCGAGCTGACGCAGCAGATCGGGGACGTCGGTGATCGAGCCCTCGATGTACGTCACGCCCTCGTGGCGCTCACCCGGGAGACGGCGGGCGACCGAGAGCACGCTGTGCCCGCGGCTCGCGGCCTCCTCGACGATGTGACGTCCGGCGAAGCCGGATCCTCCGATGACGGCGATGCGAGCCATACGCGTGCTTCCTCTCGTTTCAGGGATGACGTCAGGTGCAAGAGCCGCGCGTCGCGGGTTTATTCCCGCGAATGCATCACGGCGTCCGGCGCCGGCGGGGTCACGCGCCGGCGGCGGCGGCGCGGGTCGTGGCGACCTGGTAGAGGGCGACGGATGCCGCGATGCCCGCGTTCAGCGACTCGGTGGCCGCCGAGATCGGGATCGACACGATCTGGTCGCACGTCTCGGTCACCAGGCGCGACAGGCCCTTGCCCTCCGAGCCGACGACGATGACGACGGGACGGTCGGCGAGCTCGAGGGCGGGCAGCGACACGTCTCCCCCGCCGTCCAGGCCGAGCACGAACACGCCCTGCTTCTTGAACTCCTTGAGCGTCGTGGTGAGGTTCGCCGCGATCGCCACCGGGATGCGCGCGGCGGCGCCGGCGCTCGTCTTCCACGCGGCGGAGTTGACGCTCGCCGAGCGGCGCTGCGGCACGATGACGCCCTGGCCGCCGAAGGCCGCCGTGGAGCGGATGATGGCGCCGAGGTTGCGCGGATCGGTGACGCCGTCCAGCGCCACGAGCAGCGGCACCTCGCCGTCGTCGATGACCTGCTCGAGCAGGTCCTGCGGGTGCGCGTACTCGTACGGCGGCACCTTCAGCGCGACGCCCTGGTGCACGCCGTCGAAGCCGGCCATGCGGTCCAGCTCGGGGCGCGTGACCTCGAGCACGGGGATGTCGCGGTGCGTCGCGATCGCGAGCATCTCCTTGACGCGGTCGTCCATCTCGACGCGCTGCGCGATGTACATCGCGGTCGCCGGGATCTTGGCGCGCAGCGCCTCGAGCACCGAGTTGCGGCCGGTGACCGTCTCGGTGTCGTCGGTCGACTTCCCCCGGGCGGAGCGGTTCGGGTTGGCGCCCTGCGGCGCGCGCTGACCGGGCTTGCCCTTGCCGCCCGCCGCCGCGTAGCGCTCGGCGGCCGCCTTGCGCTTGCCGGCGACGTGCCAGCTGCGGTCCTCGGCCTTCGGGGTCGGACCCCTGCCCTCGAGCGCCTTGCGCCCGTGCCCGCCGGTGCCCTTGAGAGGGCCCTTCTTCTTGCTGTTGCCCTTGCCTGCGCCCGAGCGTCCTGGCTTGCTCATCAGTTCTCCTTCACGCGGGACGGGGCATCCGCGATGCTCCAGTGCGTCCCGTCTGCGGTGTCTTCGAGGGCGATGCCGGCCGCCGCGATCGCGTCGCGGATGCGGTCGGCCGTGGCCCAGTCCTTCGCGGCGCGCGCCTGGGCGCGCTGCGCGATCATGGTCTGCACGAGCGCGTCGAGCGCCCGCTCCTGCTCGGGTGCGCCCGCCGGCCGCCACTGCGGGTCGAGCGGGTCGATGCCGAGGATGCCGGTCATGACGGCGACGTCCGCGAAGGCGCGGAGGGCGCCGTCCCGGTCGCCGGCGTCGAGGGCGGTGTTGCCGTCGCGCACGGTCTCGTGCAGCACGGCGAGCGCCTGCGGCACGCCGAGGTCGTCGTCCATCGCCGCCGCGAAGCGCTCCGGCACCACGGCGTCGACGGTGACGTCGTCGGCGTCCTCGCGGAGCGTGCGGAGGGCGCGCTCGAGGAAGCCGCGGATGCGGGCGACGGCCGCCTCGGCCTCGTCGAACGTGGTGTCGGTGATGTCGAGGCTCGAGCGGTAGTGCGCCGCGGCGAGCGCGTAGCGCACCACGAGCGGGTCGCGCTGCCGGAGCAGGTCCTCGGCGAGGATGAAGTTGAACAGCGACTTCGACATCTTCTGGCCGTTGACGGTGACCAGGCCGTTGTGCACCCAGTACCGGGCGAATGCGTCGCCGGCGGCCGTCGACTGCGCGAGCTCGTTCTCGTGGTGCGGGAAGCGCAGGTCGAGCCCGCCGCCGT
>Ga0180217_1004629_pt1 | contig 10775 bp, 8 predicted proteins | sample eDN3rd37CBELigOP_FD_128521 | JGI IMG/M metagenome (GOLD analysis project Ga0180217, IMG submission 128521) | Enriched Organic Plus compost microbial communities from Emeryville, California, USA - eDNA 3rd pass 37_C BE-Lig OP (version 2) (version 2) ... | reverse complement strand
ATTGATTGATCATGAAGAAGACGTTTGCCGCCGCGCTGTTGATGGTATGGAGCGCCGCCACCGTGGCTACTGCCCTGGCCGAAGAATGGCCCCAGTGGCGCGGTTTGCGCAGCGATGGCACCTGGCGCGGCCCGCAACTGCGGGAAGATTGGCCCGAGCAAGGGTTGCGGCAGGTATGGCGGGCACCGATTGGCGGTGGCTATGCCGGCGTGATCGCCGTGAATGGCCGCGTCTATACCATGGACATGCAGAAGGAGCCTACGCAGCACGAGCGCGTGCTGTGCTTCGACGCCGCCACCGGCAAGCTGCTCTGGTCGCACAACTACGATGCCAAGTACGGCGACCTGGATTACGGCTCCGGCCCGCGCTCGGCCCCTACCTATTACGACGGCCGCATCTATACGCTGGGCGCCGTGGGACATATCCGCTGCCTGGACGCTGAAACCGGCAAGCTGCTGTGGTCCAAGACACCCGGCAAAGACTATGAGATGAAGCTGCCCACCTGGGGCGTGGCCGCGTCGGCGGTCATCGACGGCGACCAGGTGATCTACCATCCTGGCGGCACGCCCGACGCTTCGCTGATGGCGTTCGACCGCCGCACCGGTGAGGAACGCTGGCGCAGCCTGGGCGAAGTGGCCGGGTATGCCACGCCGCGTCTGGTGCAGTGGCAGGGCCGCAAGCTGCTGGTGGCTTGGACGCCGGAGTTCATTCGCGGCCTCGATCCGGCCACCGGCCGCGTGCTGTGGTCAGTGCCTTACAAGGTGACGTACGGCGTCTCGATTGCCACGCCGGTTATCGAAGAAGGCATCGTGTTTGTGTGCGGCTACTGGGAAGGCAGCAAAGCCATCCGGCTGGGCGAGCAGCCTGAGGACGCCCAACTGCTGTGGGAGGATAACCGCAATTTGCGGGGCGTGATGTCGCAGCCGCTGTATCGCGACGGCCATCTGTACATGATCGACCGGCACCACGGCTTGACCTGCTTCCACCTGGAAACCGGCCGCAAGCTGTGGGACGACAACAACCAGCTCACGCCGCGCAGCCGCAACCCGCAGGCTTCGCTGATGTGGCTAGGCGACAGCGACCGCATGTTGGCCCTGAATGCCGAGGGCGAACTGGTGCTGGCCCGGCTTTCGCCCGAAGGCTACCAGGAGCTAAGCCGCGCCAAGATCATCGGCCCCACCTGGGCCCATCCGGCCGTCTCAGGCAACTACCTGTACGCCCGGAGCGATGAAGAACTGGTATGCGTGGAGCTGCCGGTCAAGGGCGAATAGCCGTGCGCCGGGTGCTCGCCACGTGGCAATAACACGGCAAATGGGCTCACTCCAACTTCCCCAACCACTTCTGGAAGCAGGAAAGCATTTCAACGCAGGTGGACAGATCGTTGTTAGCCGCTGGATCAAGTGAACACTGCGTCAACACGTAGACTTCGATCCAGTACCAATCCGCAGCGCTGGGTAAGTGCAAAAGACGGCTGCCCAATTCCTGCCAGGTACCGGCCGACTTGACGTCGGCCAGTACGTCGCCCACGGTATCGGCCCGCTCCAACGCCAGCGACTGGCCGGTGGATGTAAAATAGACCCGGTTCATGTTGGGGTCGCCCTCAGTGCCGGCAGTTACGAACACGTCGAGAGGGCGTCCGATGATATCACTTGCCCTAGACACGGCATCGGCAAGGGCAACCTCTCCCGCCATGTCTTTGACGAATTGGTTCCACATCCATTCTGGCGAATGCTTCCAGTTGGCAGTGCCGGCAGACTGGATGAATCCGCGTTCAACGTGCAGTCCGACCATGATGTCGGAATCCAAGTCGAAACGATCCACCTTGCCCAGCACCCATTTGCCTTGATCGTACGCAGCACGCGCTTTTCTCTTGCAGAGCCACCACAAGCTGGAATCTTCCGCGGAAAAGCGGGAAAACGGCAGCAGATGCAATTCGGGCAATGGCGCTTTATTGCATGCTCTCTGGACGCCAATGGCGGCTTCGTGCACGCTCGCGAATGGAAGATTTTTCATGTGGAAACTCACCAGATAAAACCAGCCTTACGCCACGCTCAAATGGTGGCCCGCAAGCAACCACCGTACGGGCTACCATGCCCATTCGCATTGGTATAGCCTGTCCATTTGCCGGGTGGCGAGCACCAGTCTACGGCTGATGTGCCTTCGCACTGGCGAAGCCAGCGGCCCCCCATAAGCCCCCGGCCTGCGGCTGGTAATTACACCTTGGGCGGTGAGAGCTTCACTGCGAACTGGTTACCGGGGCCTTCGTTGCGCTGCTTGAGCGTGGGCGTGTAGTCGTAGACCTGCACGGTGCGGCCGTCGGGGCGGAACTCCAAGAGCCGCAGCCAGCCGTCGCCGCCGCTGGGCTTCATCTGGTAGTTCACCAGCACCTGTTCCACGTCGCGGCCGCCCGGCGTCGCCGAGGTCAGCCGGGCCAGGCCATCGCCTAGCACGTGGCCGTTGAGCGTCAGCACAAAGTTCTCGTGCTTGCTTACCAGGTTCTGCCACAGCTCCTCGCCGTCGTTCACGTTGTCATCCGTGGCTTTGGCAACCGGATAGCTGTGCGGGTTCCACTTCTGCTCGGGGCCGTACTGCTTCCAGTTGTAGCGGCGGTCGTCGTAATACATGTAGGCGTGGGTGATGAGGATCGCCGCCCGATCCTTATGCTTGGCGGCGATGGTATTGGCCCACTGCACGACTTCTTTGCGCGGGCCAAACTCCAGCGAGATCACCACAAAGTCGCGGTCGCCGGCCGAGAACAGGTGGTAGCTGTTTTCGAGGCGGTCCGGCTCATCGCTGAACACGCCGCCAAAGGTCGGCAGCTCGCGGTACTTGGCCAGCGGGAAGTATTCATTGAAATGCGTGGTGCGGTCCTGGCAGCGGCCGCCTTCGCCATAATCGTGGTTGCCGAGCGTCAGGAAGTAGGGCAATTGCCCATCGAGCGTGCCTAGCGCGGCTTTGGCGATCTCCCACTCGCGGGGATCGTTGTGGTCGGTGATGTCGCCCAGGTGCAGCACGCAGGTGATGTTTCGCCGCTTCCGCTGTTCCACCAGCCAGGCTGTTTGCGCCTTGAAGTGCTCGAGAAAGCGGTCGGCGTACTTCTGCGTGTCGGGCAGCACGGCCACGGTGAACGAGCCCGGCTTGGGCAGCGGCGGTTCGCCCGGTACCAGCTTGGCATCCTGATAAGGCCCGGCGTCCTGCGCCCCGGCCGGTCGCAACTGCCAAAGGGCTGTAGCCAACAAACCTGCGGCGGAAGCCTGCAACATCTGGCGACGGCTGAGCGTGGACATGGGCACTCCCCGTGTGGCAGAAAGGGCAGAAGCAACGGAGCATGCGAATGGTGGCGGGCTTCCACCCGCTGCCGGCGATGCTACCCTTCCCCCCGCTGGTATGCAAACGTTCCGCAGGCGGCGGGCACGTCGCGGCAGCCCCCGTTGTGCCCAGCCGGCCGGCTTCTACAATTTCGTGATAAGGGGCTTGCGCTTTCCGTCGCGGCGTGTGCTTTTGGCCCCAGCGTTTTATTACCGACCGCCGCCATTACGCCTGATAGAGCGTGCCCACCCTCCCGGGGTTCCATGCCAACGTTTCAGTGCCATCTGTTTGTGTGTTGCAACCAGCGAACCCCTGGCCACTCACGCGGCTGCTGTGAACCGGCCGGCTCGGCCATTCGCGACGCGCTCAAGGCCGAAGTCAAACGCCAGGCTGGCGCGGATTTGGTCGTGCGTGTGAACCAGGCCGGCTGCCTCGACCAGTGCGAGTACGGCCCCACGCTAGTGATTTATCCGCAAGGCATCTGGTATGGCCGGGTGCAACTGGCCGACGTGCCGCGGATCGTGCGCGAAACGGTCCTGGGTGGGCAGGTGCTGGAAGACCTCCGCATCCCCGACGAATGCCTCAACACTAAAGGCAAAATCCCCTGGGATCGGCAGCCGGGGCCACCGCCTGCTTCCCTCTAACATGAGCCAACAACGATGAGGATTGTCGTACTGGGAGCAGGGACGGTTGGCTACTCCATTGCCCGGATGCTCTGCGCCAATGGGCATACGGTGACGGTGGTTGATTCCGACCCGCAGCACGCCCACATGGTGAACGAGACGCTCGACGCCAAGGTGGTGGTCGGCTCGGCGTCGCAATCGAGCGTGCTGTTCCAGGCTGAAGTGCTCGATGCCGATCTTTGCCTGGCGGTCACGCGCAACGACGAAGTCAATCTGGTGGCCGCCAGCATCGCCAAGGCGATGGGAGCCCGCCGCACCGTGGCTCGCGTCTATTCGTCGGTGCTGCGCGATGCCAGCACCTTCGACTATCAGCGGCATTTCCGCATCGACCGCATGCTCAGCCTGGAACACCTCTCGGCCATGGACCTGGCCAGGGCGATTCGCCGCAGTGGCTCGATCGCCATCGAGTATTTCGCGCGCGGCGAATTGGAAGTGCAGGAGTTGGTGGTTGAGGAGGGCACCCGGGCCACCGTTTTGCCGCTGAACGAATTGAAGCTGCCGCGCGGCGTGCGGGTTGGCACCATCGTGCGCGATAAGCATATCAAGCTGGCCGGGGCTGCCGACCAGTTGCACGAAGGCGACCAGGTCGCGCTGATCGGCAGCCGCGAAGACCTGGAAAGCGTACGAGAGTGGTTCCAGCGTCACCAGCCGCCGCGTCAACACGTGGTGATCGCCGGCGGCGGTGAAACCGGTTTGCACCTTGCCCGCACGCTGGCTGGGCCGCGGTTCGCGGTGGTGCTGATGGAACGCGATCGTGAGCGCTGCGAATACCTGGCCAACCAGTTGCGGCATACCACGGTGGTGCACGGCAATGCCACCCGCCGCAACGACCTGGAGGAAGAACGCGTAGGCAGGGCCGATTTCTTCGTAGCCTGCATGGGCGACGACGAAGACAACATTATGGCTGGCGTCGAAGCCCGGGAGCTGGGCGCCGACAACATCCTGGCGATCGTTGGCCGGCCCGACTACGGCAACGTGGTCGGCAAGCTGGGCATCGACCACGTGGTCAGTCCCCGCCTGGTGATGGCCAAGGAAGTGATGGGCCTGCTGAATACCGGGGCTCTGATTTCGCGGCGGCTGCTGGGAACCGAGCGCGATATCGTCATCCTGGAAGTGGAAGTCTTGCCGGGCGCGGAGGCCACGGCCGCACCGCTCAAGACTCTGAAACTGCCCAAGGGCTGCCTGGTCGTGGCCCTGATGCGCGACAACTTCGCCCGGGTGCCTGGGGCGGAAGACCAGCTGCGGCCCGGCGATACCGTGCTGATTCTGGCTGAAGCCCGCGCCGAGGACGATACCTTGGCCCTATTCAGCAACGACGGACTTGGCCGGGGATAACCGCAGCCGCGTCGCATGCCGCCAGGATTCCTGGCATCGTTCCCGCACACTTGGCTTAAGATTGAGCCGACAAAGGCGAGTAACCGCACTCCAATCGCTGCCGCTCTCATGGTGCTGACGAGCCACGCCCGATGAACTTTCGCCTGGTGATTCACTACCTCAGCACGGTCTGTTTCCTGATCGCGGCGGCGATGGCGTTCAGCCTGCCCTGGGCGTCTCCGGCTCTGAGCGGAACGCCAGAGTTTGAACGGCGCGGCTTCATGAGCTTGGTGGTTTCGATCGGCGTTTCGCTGCTGTGCGCTCTGGCGCTACGGCTGATCGGCCACAAGGGCGAGGGCCACCAGTTATTTCGCCGCGAAGCCATGGCCGTGGTCGGCCTGAGCTGGGTGCTGGCGACACTGCTAGGGGCGCTACCTTACGCCATCAGCGGAACGGCACGAGGGCTTGATGCTGAAGGCCAGCCCGAGCCGATGAACGTCAGCGACTGGCTGTTTGAATCGCAGTCGGGCTTCAGCACCACCGGGGCCACGGTACTCAAGGACGTGGAGAACCCGCAGTTGGTTCCCCGCTGCATCCTGTTCTGGCGGTCGAGTACCCAGTTCCTGGGCGGCTTGGGCATCATCGTGCTGTTCGTGGCCGTACTGGGCCAAGGCTCGGCCGGCAAAGCGCTCATGCGTAACGAAATGCCCGGCCCCAGCAAAGCCGGTTCGCAAGTTCGCATGCAGCATACGGCCTGGGCGTTCGTGGCCATTTACGTGGTGCTGATCGCTGTACTCGCGGTGCTGCTGTTGTTCGGCGGCCTGTCGCTGTTCGATGCGCTGTGCTTCTCGTTCGCCACATTGGCCACCGGGGGCTTCAGCACCTACAACGCCAGCGTCGGGCATTTTGCACTGCACCCCGAACTGTACGACGCCCTGTGGATCGAAACCATGATCCTGATCTTCATGATCCTGGGCGGCACCAACTTCACGCTGTTGTACTTCGTGGCGATTGGCCGTGGGCTGCGGCTGCTGACCGATACCGAGTGGCGTACCTACATGGCGATCATTGTCGCGGCTTCGCTGGCGATCATGATCTTTGGCCTCCTCAGCGATGACTTTACCCCGCCCAGCCAGGCCGAAGTGGCAACCGGCAGCCCGGTGGCGCCGCAAGATCCCGTGAAGCCGCCGCTGCCCCAGCGGTTAGGGCAAGCCGCCCGCTACAGCACGTTCCAGGTGGTTTCCATCCTCACCACCACCGGCTATGCGACCCACGATTTCAATCGCTGGGACCATTTCAGCCGAGGGCTGCTGTTTCTGCTGATGTTTGTCGGCGGCTGTGCCGGCAGCACGGCCGGCGGCATCAAAGTGATCCGCCACGTGATGTTCGTGAAAATCCTGCGGCTGGAAGTCGAACAGGCGTACCGGCCCAATGTGGTGCGGCCGCTGCGGATTGGTGGGGAACCGGTCGAGGACCGCGACCTGCGCAAGAGCATCCTGGTTTACTTCTGCCTGGTGCTCACCATCTTTGTGTTCAGTTGGGTGTTCTTGATCACTGTCGAGCCCGACCTCACCTGGGAAACCGGCCGCGAGGGCAGCAATGTGGAGAACAAGCTGATTGATAGCGCCACGGCCATCGCCAGCACGCTCAACAACGTGGGGCCGGGGCTGGGTACGATCGGCGCCACGGAGAACTTCGCGCACTTCTCGCAGCCGTCCAAGCTGCTGTTCGTGCTGCTGATGATGCTGGGCCGGCTGGAAATCTTCCCGATTCTGGTGCTGATGGTGCCGCAGTTCTGGCGGTCGTACTGAGGCACGCGGCGATTAGTACACGCCGACCTTGGGGTTGTAGCCCAGTTCCTTGGCCTTGCTGAGATCGGCCTCGGCCTGGGCTTCGTTTCCCAGCGCCTGGTGGACCAGCCCGCGGTGATGCAGCAGCACCGCGTGGAGCTTCTCCTGTTCGCGCTCGAAGGCAGCCCGGGCGTTCTCGTCGGCTAGGCGATTAAAGATGGCCCGATCCGTGGCCAGGTACAGGTCGAGGGCCAGGTCCATGTCCTTCAGGGCCGCTTCTTGTTCGCCGCGCAGGTGCTGGATATAGCCGCGGGTATCGACATAAGCCAGGATCTCGCGGGCTCGCAGGATATCGGTGCTATTGATCGGTTCTTCTTCCACGGTGGCCAGCACAGCCTGGGTATCGACGCCGTTGAGCACCGTTTCGATTTCCTGCAGTGCCAGGTCCAGGTCGACGCCCGCCACGGCGCGGGTGTACGCCAACTGGTTGAGCAGCCGGGCATCGTTGGAGGGCATCTCTTTGCGAGCCCGTTCCAAGTCGGCGATCGCGGCCGAATGCAGTTCGGCTGCCCGCTTCTCATCGTCCAGCAGGAGCGCCATCCGCTGATAGGCCATACTGCGGTTGAAATAGCCATCGGCGAAGCCTTCGTCGACCGACACCACGTGGTCGAAATCTTCGATGGCGCCGTCCAAGTCGGGCGGTTCGGCACTGAGGCGGTACTGGCCGCGGCGCAGGTAAAGCTGGACGTTGTCCGGCGTCTGCTGGATGGCGTGGCTGATATCGGCAATGGCCCCGTGATAGTCGCCACTGCTGGCCTTGGACTCGGCCCGGCTGGCGTACCAACTGGCCATGAACGTATCGCCCTGGGTGTAGACCACGACGCCGGCAATGGCCGCCAGTCCCAACAGCACCATGGCAAGACGGAACCAGCGCTGGGCCGTCAGGGGCCGGGCGGGGTGGCCGTCTTCGATGCGGAAGGTATCGCCGTAGCTGTCTCGGCGGTCGTTGTGTTCCATAAGGCGGTACCGGTGAAAGAAGTAAACCGACCACTGGCGGGCTAGCGCTCAATTATGGATGCTGCTGGCCCGCAAGCCAAGGTAACAGCCGTGCCGGGGGGCAATGACGCGGACGGTATTGGCAAAACGGGTCGGTTGGCGGCGCAATCCCACTCCGAAGCGTCAGTGAGGGCTCTTCCCGAAGCCTGAAGCACAAGCGAAGGAACACAAGGTACCCACTTGGCGACAATCATGCGGAATTGGCCGATGCGTCGGCCCATTCACTGGTCCGCACAGCGGACCCTACAAAAGCCTGAAGCGCGAGCGAAGGAACACAAGGTACCCACTTGGCGACAATCATACGGAATTGGCCGATGCGTCGGTACATTAGCTGGTCCGCACAGCGGACCCTACAAAGCCTGAAGCGCGAGCGAAGGAACACAAGATACCCGCTTGGCGACAATCATGCGGAATCGGCCGATGCGTCGGTACTTTAGCTGGTCCGCACAGCGGACCCTACAAAGCCTGAAGCACAAGCGAAGGAACACGAGGTGCCCGCTTGGCGACAATCATCGGATTAGCAGCTCAAGTGGTGGCCCGCAAGCAACCACCCACGATGACTCGTGAGCGACTGGTCCATCTATTTTGTCTACGTTGGTTGCCGGCGGCTGAAGAGGGCCAGCACCAGGCCCACGCCCAAGATGCCCAGCGACCAGAACGCTTCGTACGAGCGATTGTGATACGCGTACAGCACGCTCGATTGCAGCAGCGCCACACACGACAGGCAGAAGATAAACGGCGTGAACGGATACCAGGGCACGCGGAAGGCGTCGGGCTCGCCCTGGCGCTGGTCGCGCAGTTTGAATAGCGCCAGCCCTACCAGCAAAAAGAAGAACCATACGGCCGGTGTGGTGAACCGCACCAACGGTTCAAAGGCTGCCTGGCCAGCTTGGGCGGCGGCCGAGGTATCGCCCACCAGCCACGCCCACAGCGGCGTGCCGAACAGCACCGCCAGCGTCAGCGTGATCAGGCCTTGTGCCGCCAACGACCGCAGCGGCGTATCGAACCGGGCGTTCCAGACGCCCAGCGGGGCGAACGTCCGGTGCTCACGGCCGAACGCATAAAAGATGCGTGCCCCGGCGAAGATCTGACCGGCCACCGCTCCCAAGGCCGAGATGCAGACCAGCAGGCTGATGGCTTTGGCCCCGGCCGTGCCCATCACGCGTTCCAACGTATTCGCGGCGACGCCCGGTTGCCGCACGCCTTCAAACCCGAGCACGGCCAGGAAGGCACACACGGTCATCACGTACACCAGGGCCACGACTGTTAGCCCAATGACCAGGGCTGGCAAGATGTTCCGGCGTGGCTCACGCACTTCGGCGGCCACAAAGGCGATCTCGTTCCAACCGCCATACGCAAACAGCACCAGGATCATCGCCAGGCCGAATGAATGGGCCGGGGCACTTGATTCTTCGCTCGCCGCATCGCCCTCTGCGGCATCTTCCGTGGCAACGGCAGCGGCCGGAGCGGTGACTTCGTTCGCCCCGGCATCGCCCGAGGTGCTCAAGCGGAACGAACCGATCACGGCCACCACGAACAGGGCCAGCAGCCCCAGCACCTTGGCGGTCGAGAGGATGTTCTGCGTCCACTTGCCTTCCTTAGCCCCGGCCATGTTCAGCAGCGTCGGCAAGGTGATAGCACCACAGGCATACACCGTTTGCGGGTAAGGAACCACGCCATCGAGCGGAAGCAGCCGGTTGGCGTACTGGCCAAAGACATACGCCATGGCGCCGATGGAGCCGGGCCGCACCACCCAGAACTGAGCCCAAGCGAACAAGAAGCCCCAGCGGCCGCTGAACGCCTGGTTCAAGTAAACGTAATCGCCGCCTTCCATCGGATAGCGGGTGATGAGTTCGGCGTAGCACAGCGCCCCGGCCAGCGACAGAACCGCCCCCAGCACCCACACCAGTAGCAGCCATGCTGGCCCGGCAACATTGGAAGCGATCAGCGGCGTGGTTTCGTAGATGCCCGACCCGATGATGATGCCCACGATGATCGCGACCGAGTCAAACAGCGAAAGCTGGCGGCGGGGCTGTGGGGCATCGGTCATGGTCGAGGCAGTTGCAGGAGGAGACGGGCCAACGGCCCCTGTGGCGACGGGGGGGCACGGACTGTCCATCTTCAAGCCACGACGCTCGCTGTCAATGTTCTAACCAAGCTGGCGGACGGGTTTACGATGCCGTCCGCAGAGGCTTCGCCGCTGGCCCAATCCCCGCACGTTCTCAATATGAACGACTTGTAATCTTCTAGGGTGTAGGCACTAGCCCCTTCGCGGTGATAGAAGGGAAATGTCTGCTACGGCAGTCCTACCCGCAACGGCGCGCGTAGCACGGTTGCCTCTTGGGCGCAAGCCCCCGGGGCTGCTTGGCACCGCACGTCCCTCCGATTGCTTCCTTCCTCTAGGGCGTTCTCCCTTTGGGAGACGCTAATGGGACGAACTTCCTTGAACGGCCATCCCGACTGCTTACGAGGCCGAGCTGCGGAAGCCACCCAGTCGTGGTGGTTTCCCTAGCCCTTGGTGCATCCGATTTCTGCATCCGCCGGGCGTGATCTGTTAACGCACCGGTGAGCTAAGAACCCTTAGCGGCCCAGGCGCCGGCCTGTGTCAGCGAGCGCTCAGTGT
>Ga0180217_1004627_pt1 | contig 10780 bp, 10 predicted proteins | sample eDN3rd37CBELigOP_FD_128521 | JGI IMG/M metagenome (GOLD analysis project Ga0180217, IMG submission 128521) | Enriched Organic Plus compost microbial communities from Emeryville, California, USA - eDNA 3rd pass 37_C BE-Lig OP (version 2) (version 2) ... | reverse complement strand
TTCTACACCAAGACCGGCGTCGGCACGCTGATCGCCGAAGGCAAGGAAGTGCGGGAGTTCGACGGGCAGAAGTACCTGATGGAGCGCGGGCTGTTCGCAGACCTCGCCATCGTTCACGCCTGGAAGGGCGATACCGCCGGCAATCTCGTCTACCGCAAGACCGCGCGGAATTTCAATCCGATGATGGCGACCGCGGCGAAGATCACGGTGGCCGAGGTCGAGCACCTGGTCCCGGCCGGCGAGATCGACCCCGACCATATCCATACGCCCGGCATCTTCGTGAACCGCATCATCGAGGTGGGCACCGCCAAGAAGCGCATCGAATTCCGCAACACCCGTCCGCGCCCGGCGGCGTAAACGTCAAGCACAGGAGAACTCCATGGCCTGGACCCGCGAACAGATGGCAGCGCGCGCCGCCAAGGAATTGCGCGACGGCTATTACGTCAATCTCGGCATCGGCATTCCGACGCTGGTCTCGAACTACATCCCCGACGGCATCGACGTGCAGCTCCAGAGCGAGAACGGCATGCTGGGCATGGGTCCCTTCCCCTATGAGGGCGAGGAGGACCCCGACCTCATCAACGCCGGCAAGCAGACCGTCAGCGAACTGCCGACCACCAGCTATTTCTCCAGCGCCGACTCCTTCGCGATGGTGCGCGGCGGCCATATCGACCTGTCGATCCTCGGCGCCATGCAGGTGGCGCAGAACGGCGATCTCGCCAACTGGATGATCCCGGGCAAGATGGTGAAGGGCATGGGCGGCGCGATGGATCTCGTCGCCGGTGTCAAGCGCGTCGTGGTGGTGATGGAGCATAGCGCCAAGGACGGCCCGAAGCTGCTGAAGAAATGCACGCTGCCGCTGACCGGCGAGCGGGTGGTGGACATGGTCGTCACCGATCTCGCGGTGTTCACCATCGACAAGCACGGCAACGACGGCATGGCGCTGATCGAGCTCGCCGACGGCGTCACGCTCGACGAGGTGAAGGCCAAGACCGAGGCGGAATTCCGCGTCGCGCTGCAGAACGCCTGAGCGCGTCGCAACCTCGATCGGATCAGGCGGCCGGGATGCGTCCCGGCCGTTTTCGTTGACGGCGGTTCAGGCCGGGCCGCTCGGCGAAGCCGCATCGCGGGTGAGCCAGGCCACCGGGCCGATGCTGGCGAGGACGATCAGGAGCGCGGCGAGAGCGCCGTCCTCGAAGCTGCCGCGGCTCGCATATTGATAGATCGAGGTGGCGAGCGTCTCGACATTCAGGGGCCGCAGCAGCAGCGTGGCCGGCAGCTCCTTCAGGCAATCGACGAAGACGATGATGACGGCGCCGATCATCGCGGGACGCAGCAGCGGCAGGTGGATGCGGTTCAGCATGGCGAATGGCCTGGCGCCGGCGACGACCGCGCAATCGTCATAATCGCGCGGGATGCGTCCGGCCCCGACCTTGATCAGCCCGGTCGGCACCGCCAGGAAGCGGATGACATAGGCGGCGACGACGGCGGCGCCGAAGCTGACGATGACAAGTCCGGGCGCGGACCAGCCGAGCATGGCCGAAACAGCGCCGAGGCCGTTGTCGAGCGCCAGCACCGGGATCAGCAGCCCGATCGCGAGCACCAGTCCGGGCAGCGCGTAGCCGGCCTGCGCGACCGCTTCCGCGGTCGCCTGCAGGCGCGTCGGCCGCCAGCGATGCGCCAGCACCGCGGCAAGCCCGAGCAGCAGCGCGATCAATGTCGCCAAGGTTGCGAAGCCCAGCGTGGCGAGCGCATCGCGCCAGAGCCCGGCGCCCGCTTGCGCCAGCAGGTCGCGCTGCGCGCTCTGATAAGCCAGGAAGGCCAGCGGGACGATGAAGCCGAGCAGCGGTGGCACGCCGCAGGCGGCGGCCGCGAGGCCGCCGCGCAGGCCGCGCAGCCGCTGGCGTGCGGCAATCCGCGGGTTTTCGGCGGAGAGCGCCACCGATCCGCGCCGACGGCCATAGCGCTCCAGCACGACCAATCCGGCGACGATCATCAGCATCAGGCAGGACATCTGGGCCGCGCCGCCAAGGCTGCCCTGATTGAGCCAGATGGTGAAGATGGTCACCGTCAGCGTGCGGACGCCGAGATATTCGCTGGCCCCGATATCATTCAACGTTTCGAGGCAGACCAGCGCCAGCCCCAGCGCGAACGCCGGACGCACCGTCGGGAGGGCGATGCGCCGGAGGATCTGCCATGGCCCGGCGCCGAGCACCCGCGCCGCCTCGGTGAGCTCGGCGGAGCGATGCTGCAGCGTCGCCCGCACCGAGAGATAGACGTAAGGATAGAGCACGCCTCCGATCAGCACGATCGCGCCCGGCAGCGAGCGCAGGCCGGGCAACAGTCGCACCGCGTCCTGCGCCGGCAGCCATGTCGTCAGCAGGCGATGGGCGAGCCCGAGCGGCTCGAACAGGTCGACATAGACATAGGCCGAGACATAGGTCGGGATCGCGAGCGGCATCGGCAGCAGCCAGAGCAGCAGGCGGCGGCCGGGAAAGTCGTAGAGCGACACCAGCCACGCGGTCCCGCCGCCCACGAGCAGCGCGACCGCGCCGACCCCGGCGAGCAGCAGGGCGGTGTCGCGCAGCGCCGTCGACAGCACATAGGCGATGAGATGCGACCACACTTCGGCGGTGGGCTGCGCCGCCAGCACCAGCAGGCTCGCGACCGGCGTTGCCACCAGCAGGGCGGCGACAATCGCCAGCGACGAGGCCAGCGTCAGCGGCGCTGAACGCCGGGCGAGGCCGAAGCGCCGCGCCGCGCGGCCGCGCCGTCCCGCTACGGACCGGCGGTCGCGCGCCGCGGCGTCAATTGTCGAAGCCAACCTTGTCGACCAGCGTCGAGGCGGCCTTGCGGTGCGCCGCAATCTCGGCCACCGGCAGCGGATCGGGCTTCAGCGGCCCATAGCTCGCGACGGTCGGGTCGATCGCCACGCCGGCCCGCACCGGATATTCGTAATTGACCTCGGCATACATCTTCTGCGCCTTCTCGCCGAGCAGCCAGTCGATCAGCTTGAGGCCGTTCGCCTTGTTCGGCGCGTGCCGCGCCAGCAGCACCGCGGAGAGATTGACGTGGGTGCCGCCGCCCTCGAACGACGGCAGGATCACGCGCGTCGCTTCCGCCCACGGCTTCTTGTCCGGGTCCTTGTTCATCATCAGCGCCCAGTAATAGGTGTTGCCGATGCCGAGGTCGCATTTGCCGGCCGCGACATCGCGCGCGGCTTCGCGGTCGCCGCCGGACGGCTTCTGCGCCAGATTGGCCTTGAGGCCGCGCAGCCATTGCTCCGCCTTGGCCTCGCCGTGCTTGGCGACATAGGCGGCGAACAATGCGTTGTTGTAGATGTGCTGGCCCGAGCGGATACAGATTTTGCCTTTCCATTTCGGATCGGCAAGCTCCTCGTAGGTGATCGCGTCCGCCTTGACGCGGTCCTTCGCGGCATAGACCACGCGCGCGCGCATCGAGATGCCGGCCCAGTGGCCGTTCGGGTCGCGGTACTGCGCCGGCACGATGGCCTGCACCGTTTCGGACTGGATCGGCTGGGTGATGCCCGCCTGCACCGCCTCGTCGATGCGGCCGATATCGACGGTGAGCAGCACGTCGGCGGGGCTGCCAGCGCCTTCGGCCTTGATCCGCTGATCGAGGCCGGAGCTTGCCGAGATCACGTTGACCTTGATGCCGGTGTCCGCGGTGAAGGCGTCGAACAGCGGCTGGATCAGCTTGCTTTCGCGATAGCTGTAGACATTGACCTCGCCCGTGTCGGCGAGCGCGGTCACGCTGACGCCGCAGCAGGCGATCAGAGCGGTGGCGGTGAGAATGCGAAGGGCGCGCATGGACGGACTCCGGCTGTCGGATGGCATGCCGGATCAGTAGCCCAGCGGCGCCGGAGCCTGCCGTGACGCGTTGTCGCGACCCGGATTCTTTAGAGAGATTCCATTCAGAGCGCTTTTTCCATCGCCGCGGCCGGATCGAACGTGACTTCGATCAGGGTGCCGGCGCGCGGCAGGCTCTTGATCTGAAACCGGGCGCGGTTGGCCAGCGCCAGCGCCTTGGTGAGCGCCAGGCTGACGCCGGAATGGCCGGGCGTCTGGTCCGGTGTCGGCGTGCCGAACGGTTCCACCAGGGCGGCGAGCTGGCTGTCGTTGAGTTGGCTGCCGGTGTCGCGCACGCGCAGCACGGCATGGCCGTCGTCGGACAGCGCCGTCGAAACGATCACCTGGCCGCCGGCATTGGCGAGCTGGATGGAATTGCTGATCAGGTTCATTGCGATCTGGCGCAGCGAGCGGGCATCGGCCATGACCGGCGGCAGCGCCGGCGCGAGCGAGCTGCGGATGATGATGCGGGCCTGATTGGCGCGCGGCTGCAGCACGGCCACGCATTGCTCGAGCAGGTCGTTGAGATTGTTCGGCGCGAAGGCGAGCTGCACCTTGCCGCTCTCGATCCGCGAGAGATCGAGCATCTCGTCGATGGTGGCGGTGATGTGTTCGCCCGACGCACGGATGTCCTTCAGGTATTCGGCGTAGCGCTCGTGGCCCAGCGGTCCGAGCCGCTCGTCGATCATCACGTCGGCGAAGCCGATGATGGCATTGAGCGGCGTGCGGATCTCGTGGCTGATGCGCGTCAGCACATCGGCCTTGATGGTGGCGGCGCGCTCGGTCTGCCGCCGGGCCGCCTGCAGCTCGGTCCCGGTCTTGAGGCGCTGCGACCGGTCGCGGAACACCGCAAAGAAGTTCGGGCTGCCGGGGCGGGTGCGCCCGACGATCATCGACAGCGGGATCAATCCGTCGCCGCGCACGCGCCCCAGCACGTCGCGGCCATGATCGAGAACGCTGGCGGCGCCGGCGTCCCGAACGGTGGCGAGATAGTCCGTCACCGTCTGCCGGCTTTCCGGGGCGAACAGCTCGGTGAGCCCCTGCCGCAGCAGCTCGGTGCCCTGATAGCCGAACAGGGCCTCGGCGCTGCGGTTGCACGCGCTGATCCGTCCCTCCGCATCGAACATCACGATGCCGTCGGCGGTGGTATCGAGAATCGCCGCGAGCTCCTCGGCGGTGACGAGGCCGGCGGCGGGCGGCGCAACATGCGCGGCCGCCCGGATCGCGGCCGGCGTGCAGATCAGCGCCAGCGCGGTGCCGCCGTCCCACGCGACGGTGGAGAGTTGCGCATGAAGCTCCGCCGTCGGGGCGTCACGGGTCGCGATCGTCACCGCCGTACTGTTGCCGCCGATCGCGTCGGCGACCGCCGTGGGCGGCTCGATCAGAATCGCATCGAGGCCGCCGGCCTGCGTCAGCGCGTCTGCATCCGTGTAGCCCAGGGCCGTGAGAAAGGCGCGATTGACGTAGAGCAACTGCTCGAGCCGGTAGACCAGCACGCCCACCGGCATCAGGTCGATCAGGGCTTCGTGGCGGTGCGGGCCGTTCTCCGCCGCCGGTTCGGCCGCTTTGTCCTCCGCCGCGTGAAGGTCGGCGTCGGCCTCTGCATCGTCGGGCTGATCCAGGGCGGTGGGGCGCAGCAGATGGGTGTCGTTTTCCAGCCGCGCGGAAAGCTGGCGGGCCAGTTCATGAAAGGCGCTGTTCTCGCCGGGCGTGAGCACCGGGGCTTTGGCGTCGCCTGCCGGCCGCAGCGGCACCACGTTTTGCGAATTGTCCACGGGAAGATCCGGTTCGATGGGAGATGAGAGGGATTGCTCCCCAGCTTCGGCCGCAGCGCGCGCCCGCGCGTCGTCACGCTCTGCGGGCAGCCCGTGGGCGTGCGGCACATCCGCGGCGAGGGGGCGCGGCTGCGGCCAGTGCTGGAACAGCTCCTGCCGCCGCCGGTCGCTCAGCGTGCCGAGCTGCGACAGGTCGCGGCAGATGCCGAAGCCGCGATAGCCGGCGAAATTGCGCTGACGGTCATACACCGGCAGCCCGGAGAGCTCGACGGTGAGGCGGTGGCCGTCATCGGCGGGCCATGTCAGCGTAATGCCGCTCCAGGTCTGGCGCGAGGCGATCGCTTTGGCGACACGCCCCTCGGGGTCGAGATCGAACTGCGCGACCAGCTCCTGCCAGGGGCGGCCGAAGGCGGTCGCGGTCTGCGGGCCGATCAGCCGGGTGAATTCGTCGGAGCCGAGGGCGAAGCGGCCGTCGGCATCCATCTGCCACAGGAAGCGGACCGGCCGGCCTTGCTGCGGCTCGGTCCCGGCGCGCGGGTCTGATGCGGGTGGTGGCACCGCCTCCGAAGGCGCGGCGTAGAAGGGCTGCGCGGCGGCCGCTGCGGGCGCAGCGGCGGGTTCGGGGGCGGCTGTCGCGGCTTCCTCTGATGCCGCGGCTGCGGGCATCGTGTCGGGCGTCAGCGCGGGATCGGGCGTGAGGATCGCGATCAGCGCGACCTCCGCTCCGCTGCCGACGCGGTAGAGCGTGGCGCGGCCGATCGCGATGGCCGCATCGGCCCGTCCATCCCTCAGGGCTTCGGTCCGCGCTTCGCCAAGTGCGGCCGATCCAGGAGCCTGCCGCAGTCCCGATTCAAGGCCGGCGCGCGCGATCAGCGGCTCCGCGGCCGGATTGGCGGCCCCCAGCGTGCCGTCGGGCAGAAGCGCCGCGGCGGGGCGCTCGATCCCGGCGACAAGGCGCGACAGGCGCTCATCCAGCGGCATGCGCCGCTGCGCCGGCTCGGCCGCCACGATCAGCACCGCGCTGTCGCCGTCCTCGAAATCCAGTTTCTGGCAGAACGCGGTGATCAGGCCGCCGATTGCGGCGCCGAAGCCGCGAAGGCGCTCGAGCCGTGTCCGGCCATCGGGAGACAGGTATCCTGCCAGCCGGGCGACCTGACGGCGCTGCGGATCGGCAGGACCCAGATCGTTCGCCGGGAATTGCGCCTGTCCCGCCGGATTGGCCCACAGCACCCGCGCCCCGTCGCAGGAGCACAGCCATGCCGGCAGCGGGCTGGCGGCGTGGACCGCCAGACGCCCATCGGTCAGCGCTCGCAACTGCAACTCTGCGTTGGTCATTCGCCAGGTCAAGGTTGTGGCCGGAAGCCGGGGCCGCGGCCGCAGGCGCGCGGGATTACGCTTAACATTTGGTTAGTATCGCCTTCGGGTGCCAGCGGGTCCACGGTTCGTGCGAGGCTGCCCAAGCTAAAGCCGTAATAGCGTTAATTTGGCGGCCGGCGCGAACCAGAACGCTACATGCTGCGTTGAGGTGTTGCAAAATCAGGCCAGCAGTTCACGATGGGATGTCGCAAAATGAGACGCCGCCGTCACATCGACGCAGCCTTGAGCGGGTAGGTTCGGCGGCACCAGGGCGCTGCGCCTGGGCAGGAGGAGGGACGACGATGGAGCAGGATGGGCGTGACCGTTTTGAGATTCCCAAAGAGCTGCGGACGATGGCCGAGACCAGTTTCGAACAGGCCCGCAAGGCGTTCGAAACCTTCCTGAGCAGCGCGCAGCGCACCGCAAGTTCGCTCGAGGACAAGGGCGAGGCGGTGCGCGCCAACGCCAAGGACATCAGCGCCAAGGCGATCTCCTTTGCGGAGAAGAACGTCAGCGCGTCGCTCGACTACGCGCAGAAGCTGCTGCAGGCCAAGGATCTTGGCGAAGTCATGCGGCTGCACAGCGAATATGTGCAGACGCAGATGCGCACCTTGGCCGATCAGGCCAGCGAGATGGGTCAGGCGGTGACCCGCGCCGCCCTCGACGCGACCCGCCCCAAGACCTGAACTCAAGACCTGAACCCAAGGCCTGACGCGCCGGGACCTCACTCCCGGCCGCCTCGGGCCTGCTGATGTTGCGATGCAAAAGCTGAGCGTGGTAAGGTGCCCGCCTCCGCGGATGCACGGCCTTGAGCGACGGCGGGAGAATGGCTCGCCGCGCAGGCGGGCGCCGTCTTGCCCGTGCGTCTTGGCCGTATCATCCACCCATTCATCTCCATTGCCGATAACAAGCTAGGACGTCGCATGGTCGATCACACCAGTCCCTTCGCTGTCGCTCCGGCGGCCCTCGAAATGTCCGAGCCGATGCGGGCGCTCGCCGAGAGCGGCGTGGAGCAGGTGCGCAGGCAATATGCCCGCCTGAAAAGCGCGGCCGAGGACGCCAACAGCCTGACAGAGGCCTCGTTCGATGCCGCCAGCAAGGGATTCAACGACTATTCCCTCAAGCTGCTCGATTTTTGCCAGGCCAACGCCTTCGCCGCCTTCGACTTCGCGCAGGGCCTGGCCCAGGCCCGCAGCCTTGCGCAAGCGACGGATATCTGGAGCAGCTATGCCACCAGGCAGGCCGCCGCGCTGAAGGAGCAATCGCAGCAGCTTGCCGCCCTGTGGCAGGAGACTGCGGCGGAAGCCGCCGCTCCCTTCAGGAGCGGCATCGGCAGGCTGTTCGCGCCGCAGGGCTGATCGGGCGGGCAGGAACGGCGCATGCCGCGTTTCCAATGGAAGAGCCGGGAACGAGGCAACGCCGGTCTTGCCAAAGCGCGGCGTTGCACCTAGTTTCCGGCCGGTTCGCGGCTTCGTATGAAGCGCCCGGGATGCAGTTGTAGCTCAGTTGGTTAGAGCGCCTGTCTGTGGAACAGGAGGTCGGTGGTTCGAGCCCACCCAACTGTACCATCTGCACTGAATCACCTCCCCGTCCCATAGCCTGCCGATCATCGCGCCTGTCCTCCGGACCGGCGGCGGGGCATCCCTCGTGAGCCCAGTGGAGTCCGAGGGAACCTGCGGGCCTGATGTCGATTGAATCCCTGCGGCAACGTCCGCAGGGAGGTGACCATGGCAGACCTGCATCTCTGGCGTTCGACGCCGGGCCGTTCTCTGGATGAGATGCGCGGCACCGTGCCGGAAGAGACCAACTACACCGTGAGCTGGATATTCAGCGCGCTGCTGAGCCTCGCGGTGATATTCGCCGTTTGGCAGCTCGGCTTCTGAGGCTCGCATCCTGCCGGCGCATGGCAAGCTGAAAGCGCACCGCGGGCGGCGCGGGTGTGCGGCAACATTGATAGTGTGCGAGCCGAGACGCAAGACCCCGCGGGAGCGGGGTCTTGCTATTTGTGGTTGCCTTTCTTGTTCCGCTTGATGACCTTCGCTTGGGCGCGAAACCCTTTCGCCAGATTTTGCAGCTCCTGAGCAAGTTCGGGGTCGGGTGCTGATCGTGCTGACACAAGCGCCTTCAAGGCCATTTTCTTGAACTGCTTGACAGTCTTCATGGGGCTGCCTCCGGTTTTCCCGTGTCCAGAGGCCGCCTTGGGCCGCCCTTCTGCTCCTTCGGCCGGAACTGGGCGGTTTCAGCGGTCCCCCGAATTCTAAAGCGTTTCAGCTTGTGATGGAAGCGCTTCAGCCCGTCATGGCCGGCGTTGCCGTTTTGAAAGAACGGCGTCAGTGCCGCTCGGCTCTGTCGTTCTTCAAACGACAGCGCCCGCATTTCGAGCAGACACTAACGGCGGGCGATCCAATCAGGTCGATCGTGCTCTAGCCGCGGGTGGCGAGCAGCACCGCGCCGGCCGCGATCAGCGCGATCCCGAGCCATCCGATGCCGGATGGCCGCTCGCCGAGGAAGACGACGCCGAACAACGCCACCAGCACCACGCTGAGCTTGTCGATCGGCGCCACCAGCGTTGCCGGCCCGAGCTTCAGCGCACGGAAATAGCAAAGCCAGGAGGCGCCGGTGCCGAGCCCGGACAGGATCAGGAACAGCCAGGTCTTGGCCGGGACCGCGGCCGGCCGCACCAGCTGGCCGGTGGCGAAGAGCACGAAAGCGAGGCTGATCAGCACGATCACGGTGCGGATCAGCGTGGCGAGATCGGAATTGATCTCGGCGACGCCGACCTTGGCGAAGATCGCGGTCAAGGCGGCGAAGACGGCGGAGAGCACAGCCCAGAACTGCCAGCTCTCGAGCGCCCCGCCGCCCATCGTCAGTTGCGGTCTTCCGGCAGCGCCGGCAGCGGCAGCAGCTCGATGCCTTCCTCGGCCAGCGAGCGGGCCTCGTCGAGCGAGGCCTCGCCGTAGATCGGCCGGTGCTCGATGTCACCATAGTGCATCTTGCGCGCCTCGGTGGGGAAGCGCTCGCCGACATTGTCGGCGTTCCTGGTGACATAGTCGCGCAGTTCGCGCAGCTTGGCGCGAAGCTCGCGTTCGCGCGCCATCATCAGCGACGCCGGCGCGGCGGCCTCAGCCGGCGCGGCCTCGGCGGGGAGGGCGCGCTCGCGCTTCCTGATGCCGGCGAGCTGCGGCGCCATCAGCGCCTTCTCGATCCGGACCGAGCCGCAGTCCGGGCAGGAGATCAGCTTGCGCTTGCGCTGGGAATCGTAGGCCGACGAGCTCTGGAACCAGCTCTCGAAGCCATGGCCCTGCTCGCAGCGCAGGTCGTATTTGATCATGCCGTGCCTCGCACCTCTTGCAGGCGCTCCGGCTGCGCCTGCGTGTCGGTGATGCTGAAGCGTCGTCCATGCTGGAGCGAGGGAATGCTGGCGCGCGCGCTCGCGACCTTCGCCGGATCGATGGTGGCGAGCACGACGCCGACCTCGGTGCCGCCGTCCGCCAGCACGGCGCCCCAGGGATCGATGATCAGCGAATGGCCGAAGGTCTCGCGCTTGTTCTCGTGCAGCCCGGTCTGCGCCGCGGCGAAGATGAAGCAGCCGGTCTCGATGGCGCGGGCCCGCAGCAGCGTGTGCCAATGCGCTTCGCCGGTCTTCTTCGTAAAGGCGGAGGGCACTGCGAGGAACGTCGCGCCGGCTTCCGCCAGCGCGCGATAGAGCGAGGGGAAGCGCACGTCGTAGCAGATCGTCATGCCGAGGCGGCCCCACGGCAGATCGGTGATCACCGCGGT
>Ga0180217_1004626_pt1 | contig 10782 bp, 11 predicted proteins | sample eDN3rd37CBELigOP_FD_128521 | JGI IMG/M metagenome (GOLD analysis project Ga0180217, IMG submission 128521) | Enriched Organic Plus compost microbial communities from Emeryville, California, USA - eDNA 3rd pass 37_C BE-Lig OP (version 2) (version 2) ... | reverse complement strand
GCGAATCGAGATTCGTCAGATCGAAGAGCGACATTTTGGGCCAAAAAGACACTTTTAGCCACGTGAATGCGTTTACCTTAACAGGCCCTAGTTCAACGAGGGATCGTCCGGGGCGGAGGCGAGGAGGCGGAACCACGGGCCGTAATCCTGCATGATCGAGAACCAGAGCTGCTTGCAGCTTTCCGCGTCGAGCAGGTCGCGGTCGGGCTTCTGCACCACCCATGCCTTTTGTTCCAGTTCGCTTTCGAGCTGCCCGGCGCTCCACCCGGCGTAGCCGACGAACCCGCGCAAGACCACGTCCGGCTCCAGCGCCAGATGCCGCGCCTCGTCGAGGTCGAGGTTCGCGCGGCACTCGACGATCTGGGATTCCGTCCGCCAGGTGAACGCCGCGAAGGAGAGCTGGTCGACGCCGACCGGCCCCCCATAGAACACGGGTACTTGGGCGAGGGGTCCGAGGCCCGGCTCATCCACAAGCTCCGCCACGCGCTTGTTCGCCTCGCGATTGAGGATCAGGCCGAAGGAGCCTTCCTCCGGATCGTTTGCCGCGATGTAGAGAATGGTACGGCGGAAGTTCGGATCGAGAAGGTTGGGATGCGCGATCAGGAGTGATCCCGCGAGCCCGAGGGAAGACGATTGAAACTCACGCACGGCGTCTAAGCTAAAATCTTCACGGTGCGAAGCAAGCCTTATGGAGATCCAGACGATGGAACTGTGGGAACAATCAGAAGCGCGCCACCGGGGCTTTCCGCGCGCCGGGAATCCCCCGGCGGGCGCCTCCAGTCCAGGCATGATCCGGCAACAGGTAAATAGGCAATAGGTATCCGCACGTCGGAGTGGAAACGGCCTTTCCTTTCTGATACCTGTGGCCCTTCATGTCGGATCAATCGCAAAAACTGGTCATCGCGGGTCGGGAGTTCGGCTCGCGCCTGCTCCTCGGTACGGGCAAGTTTTCCTCCAACGCCCTGATGAGGGACGCCCTGGACGCCAGCGGGACCGAAATCGTCACGGTGGCGCTTCGCCGCGCCGACCTTTCAGGAAAAGGGGACCCCTTCGCCAACATTCTCGATTTCATCGACCGCAAGCGCTACCTCCTCCTTCCAAACACCAGTGGCGCGATGAACGCCGAAGAGGCGGTGCGGCTCGCCCGGCTTGCCCATGCCGCCGGGTTGCCCCAGTGGGTGAAGCTGGAGATCCACCCCGACCCCCGCTACCTCCTGCCCGACCCGATCGAAACCTTGAAGGCGGCCGAAATCCTCGTAAAGGAGGGCTTCACCGTCCTCCCCTACATGAACGCCGACCCGGTGCTTGCCAAGCGGTTGCAGGAAGTGGGCACCGCCACGGTCATGCCGCTCGGCTCGCCCATCGGCAGCAACCGGGGCGTGGAAACACGGGCGCAGATCGAAATCATCATCGAGCAGGCCACCGTGCCGGTGGTGGTGGATGCGGGCATCGGCGCGCCGAGCCACGCTGCCGAAGCGCTGGAGATGGGGGCCGACGCCGTGCTGGTCAATACCGCCGTCGCCGTTGCCGCCGACCCGATCCGGATGGCCAGGGCGTTTCGGAAAGCGGTGGAAGCCGGTCGCGATGCCTACGAAACCGGGCTTGCCGCCCCGCAAAAAATCGCCGCCCCGACCAGCCCTTTGACGGCGTTTCTCCGATCTGGGGAAAAATAAGTGGCCCCGGGGCGATTCCGGTTTACCTTGGAGCCCCATTGCAGCCATGGCATTGCTTGAAGTCCAATCGCTCAAAACCTGGTTTCCCGTCCACAGCGGGCTGCTGCGCCGCCACGTCGACGACGTAAAGGCCGTTGACGACGTGAGCTTTGCCGTCGAGGCCGGAACGACCGTCGGCCTTGTGGGGGAAAGCGGCTCCGGCAAGACGACCATTGGGCGGACGATTCTGAAGCTCACCCCCGCGGCCGGCGGGAAAATCCTTTTCGAGGGGCGCGACATTTTGCCGATGAGCGAGGCGGAGTTCCGCCCTCTGCGCCGGGAGATGCAGATGATTTTTCAGGACCCGTTCGGCTCCCTGAACCCGCGCATGTCGATCTTCGCGATCATCAGTGAGGCGCTGGAGATCCACTTTCCCGCCCTGGGCCGGGGCGACCGCCGGGAGCGCGTGGCCGAACTGCTCAAACTCGTGGGGCTGGCCCCCGAAATGATGAACCGCTACCCCCATGAATTCAGCGGCGGCCAGCGGCAGCGCATCGGCATCGCGCGGGCGCTGGCGGTAAAGCCCAAGTTTATCGTCTGCGACGAGCCGGTGAGCGCACTGGATGTCAGCGTGCAGGCGCAGATCGTCAACCTTTTGCAGGATCTCCAGGAGGAACTGGGGCTGACTTACCTTTTCATCGCCCACGACCTGGCGGTTGTGGAGCACATCAGCGATCACGTGCTGGTCATGCACCACGGGAAAATCGTCGAATCGGCCCCCGCCGAGGCGATCTACGAGAACCCGCAGCACGAGTATACGAAGAAGCTTCTCGCCGCCGTTCCCAAGATCGGCTGAACCGCGCCGGCATTTCGAAGACAAACTGAACACACCACCCCCGCTCGATGACTCCGCTCCTGCGTAAACTTCTCGGGATGAACTGGCTGCTTTTTGCGGTCATGATCGCCCTGGCCGTTTTCGGGGTGATCGCGATCTACAGCTGCACCTACATGCGGGAGGATGCCGTCTACGCGACGATGTGGAAGCGGCAGGCCGTCTGGGTGGGGATCAGCACGGTCGCCTTCTTCGTGGCGAGCCTGATCGACTACCGGTGGGTGAAATGGGGGGCGGTGCCGATGTACGTCGTCTCCATCGCCTTCCTGATCCTGACGCTCGTCATCGGCCTCAAGCTGGAGGGAGCGAGGAGTTGGCTCAAACTTGGCCCCGTCCAGTTCCAGCCCGCGCAGATGGCGGTGCTCTCCGGCGTGCTGGTGATGTCGCTCTTCCTCAGCCAGTTCCGCACGATCCATCCCGCGCTCAAGGTGCTCGCGTGCGGCGCGATCACCGGCGCGCCCGCCATGCTGATCCTGATGCAGCCGGACTTCGGCTCGTGCATGATCTGGGGGCCGGTGGTTTTCTCGATGCTTTTCATCGCCCGGGTGCCTAAGCGGTACTTGATCGCGCTTGTCCTGATGGTCGCCATCGCGATGCCACTGGGCTACTACTTCGTGCTGAAACCTTACCAGCAAAAGCGGATCATTGCCTTCCTCGATCCGAATATCGACCCGAAGGGCTCCGGCTGGGCGATCAACCAGACGCTGATCGCCATCGGTTCAGGCGGCTGGGCGGGCAAGGGATTCAAGGCTCCCAACTCGCAGGTGGAACTCGGCTACGTCCCCCGGACCACGGTGCCGAACGACTACATCTTCGCGGCCATTGGCGAGCAGTGGGGTTTTCTCGGGGGGCTGGCGTTGATAGTGACGTTTGCCGCGTTGCTTTTTTCCGTCCTTTTCGTCGCCTTCAATGCCGCGGACGAACTCGGCCTGATGCTGGCGGTCGGGGTCGCCGCGCTGATCTTTACCCATACCTACCAGAATGTCGGCATGACCATCTCGATCATGCCGATCACCGGGGTCCCGCTGCCGCTGATCAGCTTCAGCGGCTCGTTTGTTGCCGTGATTATGTTCGGGCTCGGCGTGGTGAACAGCGTCTGGATTCACCGGAAGGAAGAGCTTCAGCCGGTGACGCGGTAGAAGCCGCTTGAAGCGGGAAGCGTGGGGCAAAACGGGTATTTTTTGCGTGATTTTGGGCCCGGCTTTTGCTCCTTTTCGGCTTCGTTCTCCGCGACTTATGACAAAACAAATCCTCTCCCTGCTGGCGCTTTCCCTTGGTGCAACCGTGGCGTTTACCGGTTGCGCGACCTATGAAAGCAGGCCCGCGCCGCATCACGGCAGCGTGCATCACTCCAAAAAGAAGCATGGCGACCGGGACGACCGAAAGGACCGCCACGATAAGCGCCAAGAAAAGCGCCATGACGACCGCCGGGACGATCACGGTGAAAGAGGGGAATGGAACCGGACGCCTGCCCTCGGCATGACGAAGGGCGAAGTCCGCAAACGTTACGGCGAGCCGATCTCGGTGGACCGGGGACCCCGCGGCGAAGTCTGGCACTACGTCGCCCGGGTGCGCGGGCGTGATTTCATTCCGATCTACGGCGCGGTGACCGCACAGCGCAAGGGCGGCTCCATCGGCTTCGATTCCCACGGCCGCGTGAATTCGTACGAATGGGGCCGCGATTACCGGAATGCCTGGTGGCGCTAGGGGCGTGATAGGGGCGCAATAGGAGCTGCCTGACAGGAAAGGAACATTCCGAATCCAAGCTCGAAGCCGTGTTCCTTCCCGGGAGGGACACGGCTTTTTTTGAGCTAGCCCGCCGCGAAAGACTGGCGTTCCACGCAAGAGCTTGTCTAGGTTATGCGTGTTTCCCGGGCTTGTTGAGGACGGCCTAAATTTTGGATCGATTTCTCTGAACCCGCGGACGCCCGCTATCACCTCTATAACCTTCTTCTACCCCCTCTATCGCGATTATGAAAAGGAAGCTGAACGTTGGAATGATCGGATACAACTTCATGGGCAAAGCCCACTCGAACGCCTGGCGACAGGCCGGACGGTTTTTCGAGCTTCCCGTGGAGTTGAACCTCAAAACTATCTGCGGGCGCACGGCGTCGAGCGTGGAGCAGGCCCGCCAGCAGCTCGGGTGGAGCGAGGCGAGCACCGACTGGCGCCAGGTCGTCGAAGATCCCTCCATCGACATTGTCGACATCACCACCCCGAACGACAGCCACGCTGAGATCGCCATCGCGGCGGCGGAGGCGGGAAAGGCGATTCTTTGTGAAAAGCCGCTCGGAATGAATGTTGCCGAGTGTGAGCGGATGGTCGCCGCCGTGAAGAAGGCGAACGTCGTCAACATGGTTTGCCACAACTACCGGCGCATCCCCGCCATCGCGCTTGCCAAAAAGATGATCGAGGATGGGGTGCTCGGCGAAAGGATTTACCACTACCGCGCCCGCTACGCGCAGGACTGGATCGCCGACCCGAGCTTCCCGCTCGTCTGGCGTTTGCAGGCGAAGATCGCCGGCTCGGGCACGCATGGGGACATCGACGCGCATATCATCGACCTCGGGCGCTACCTCGTCGGCGAAATCGACGAGGTCTGCGGCCTTATGGAAACGTTCATCAAGGAGCGCCCGTTGCTGGAGAGCGCACGCTCGGGCCTCACGGCGCAACCCGGCAAGACCACGGGCGAAGTGACCGTCGATGACGCGGTGAGCTGGATTGGCCGCTTTAAGAACGGCGCGATTGCCAATCTGGAGGCAACCCGCTTTGCCTACGGCCGCAAGAACCATATCACGCTGGAGATCAACGGCAGCAAGGGATCGCTCGCCTTCGATTTCGAGGACATGAACCGGCTGAAGTATTTCAACGCCGAAGATCCCGCCGACCGCCGGGGCTTCCGGGACATTCTTGTGACCGAGGGAACGCACCCATTCCTCAACGCCTGGTGGCCGCCGGGGCACATCATCGGTTACGAGCACACCTTCGTGAACACCTTTGCCGATTTCGTGAAGGCGGTGGTGGAAGGCAAGAGCGTCCAACCGACCTTCGAGGATGGCCTCGCCAACGAGCGCGTTCTGGCCGCCGTCGAGGAAAGTTCGAGGGACCGCCGCTGGGTCAAGGTAAGCGCATAGCGTCCGCTTGCCCCCTAAGAGGCAAAAGGCAAGAGACAAGAGGCAGGATGGGGTGTTTTCGGGTTGAAGTCCGCCCGAAAAGCCGTCTTGATGTCGCGCAAGATACCTCAGGATACTTCAAGATACCTCATGAACCGCCTTGAAAATCAGATTGCCATTGTGACCGGTGCCGGACGCGGCATTGGCGAAGCCATTGCGAAACGCCTAGCCGACGAGGGAGCGAAGGTTGCCTGTGTCAGCCGCTCCGAAGCCAATTCAGCCCGCGTCGCGGAGGCGATCAACGCCGCGCATCCCGGGGCCGCGCGCGCCTATGCTGTCGACGTAGCCGACCGCGCGGCGGTGAGCGCCGTCTGTGAGGCGATCCTGGCGGATTTCGGACGGGTGGACATTCTCGTCAACAATGCCGGGGTGACGCGCGACGGTCTCGCCATGCGGATGAGCGAGGAGGACTGGGATGTCGTCATTGACACGAACCTCAAGGGCGCCTTCAACTTCATCCAGGGGGTGATGCGGCCCCTCATCAAGCAGCGCGCGGGCCGGATCATCAACATTGCCAGTGTCGCGGGCCTGATGGGCAACGCCGGGCAGGCCAACTATGCCGCCAGCAAGGCGGGGTTGATCGGTCTTACCAAGACGATCGCCCGCGAACTCGCCAGCCGGAGCATCACCGCCAACGTTGTCGCGCCCGGTTTCATCAAGACGGATATGACCGACGTGCTCCCCGAGGCGGTGAAAACGGGTGTCATCGGTTCGATCCCCGCGGGTCGCTTCGGCGAGCCTGAGGATATCGCCGCCGCGGTCGCCTTCCTGGCAAGCTCCGAGGCAAAGTATGTCACCGGGCAGACCCTGACCGTCGATGGCGGCATGGTAATGGCCTGATTTTGCGGTTGCCCAGACGGACGCAAGCTTGCCAAAGGCTACCCAACCCCATGGAACAGCTTCTTCTGCTTCGCCATGCCGATGCGGAATCCATCGCCGCTTCCGACCGCTTGCGGGTTCTCACCTCCAAGGGGCGTGAACAGGCGCGGCGGGTTGGCCGGTTTTGCGGGAAGCACGGGATCTGCCCGGACCTCATCCTCTCCAGCCCCTACGCGCGGGCGGACGAAACCGCCCGAATCGTCGCCGAGGCGCTGGACCGGGAGGTAATCGCCGCCCCGTTTCTCGCCCCCGGCATGTCGCCTGAGACCGCGTGGGAGGAGCTGAAGGCGTACACCGGGTTTGCTTCGGTGATGCTGGTGGGGCATGAGCCCGATACCGGCTCCCTCGCCGCGGCGCTGCTTGCGATGCATACGCCAGGAGCCCTGCACGTCCGGAAGGCAACCTTGATTGGCCTGGATCTCGCCCGCCTCGGGGAAGGGGGCGCGACGCTCGACTTTTTCCTCCCCGCCAAACTGACCGACTGACTTTTTCTCATGAACGCCGAAATCATCCGCACCCCGTCCTTCGCCGCCGACGCCGCGCGGCATATCGCCGACGCCGCCCGCGAGGCCATCGGCGCGCGCGGCCTTTTCCGCCTTTCGCTCTGCGGCGGCAACACGCCCCGCGCCGTCTATGCCGAACTGGCCAAACTCGGGCTGGAGTGGGAAAAGGTGCAGATTACCTTTGGTGACGAGCGGTGTGTCCCGCCCGACGACGTGCAGAGCAACTATCGGATGGCGAAGGACGCCTTGCTCGGTCTCGTGCCGATTCCCGAAGGAAACGTTTTCCGGATGCGCGGGGAGCTGGAGCCTGCCGCTGCCGCCGAGGAGTACGAGCGGAAGCTCGCCGCCGTGGCCGACCGCATGGGCGAAACCCGTTACATCCACGATCTCCTGCTTCTCGGGATGGGAGACGACGGCCACACCGCCTCGCTGTTTCCCGGCACCGCCGCTCTCGCCGAAACCGCACGGAACGTCGTTGCCAATTACGTCCCAAAATTCGATAGCTACCGGATCACCTTCACCTTCCCGCTCATCAACGCCGCCCGGCAGGTCTGCTTCCTTGTCAACGACCCGAAAAAGGAGCCGATCGTTCAGGCCGTTCTGGAAAAAAGCGGCGGCTATCCGTCGGAGCAGGTGGCGCCCGAGTCAGGGCGGCTGGTTTGGATTTTGGGAACCGGAAAGTAAACTATCTTTCAACCGATGAATACCGCTTACGCACCCGGCCGGGTCGAACTGCTCGGCAACCACACCGATTACAACCAGGGGTTCGTCCTCTCCGCCGCTATCGACAGGGGAATCACCCTTTCGGGCGAAGCAACCGGTTCCGAACGGACGGAACTTCGCTCCGCCGCGCTCGGGGAGACGTTCGAGGCGTCGGCTGAACGGCTTTCGCCGAGCCAGGAGCACGAATGGGCGAATTACCTTCTGGGCGTGCTTGACGTGTTCCGCAAGGAAGGGTTGCCCGTCTCCGGCTTCCGCGCGAGCGTCGAAAGCAACCTTCCGCTCGGGGCGGGGCTTTCGAGTTCCGCCGCGCTGGAGGTGTCCACCGCCAAATTGCTGGAGAAGATTTTCGGCTTCACGCTCGATCCTCTCCGGCTTGCCAAGCTTTGCCGCCGTGCGGAGAACGAGTTCGTCGGCGTGAATTGCGGGTTGCTCGACCAGGTCTCCTCCGTCTTCGGCAAGGCCGGGCACGCAATCTTCCTCGACTGCCGCAAGGAAACGGTGGAGACGACGCCGTTCCCGTCGGGCGTCTCGCTGCTCATCACCCAGTGCGGCGTGGCGCATCGCCTGAGCGGCGGCGAATACAACGAGCGCCGCGAACAATGCTTCGACGCCGCCGCCCGGCTCGGGGTGGAGGCGTTGCGCGATGTGACTTCCGAGCAACTCGAAGCTGCCAGGGAACGGCTACCCCGGCTCTCCTATCTTCGCGCCGCCCACATCGTCGGCGAGAACGAGCGGGTGCTCCAGGGGGTGCAACTGCTTCGCAGCGGCGACGCCCGCGGGTTCGGCGCACTGATGTTCGCGAGCCACGAAAGCTCCCGCGTGAACTTCGAGAACAGCACGCCGGAACTCGATGCGCTGGTGGAGATCGTCCGCGAACTCCCCGGAGTTTATGGTTCGCGTCTGACCGGCGGCGGCTTCGGCGGGGCAACCGTTACCCTTCTGGAGAGCGATAAAGCCGCGGACGTGGCGAAGACGCTGGCCGAACGTTACCATGAGCGCACCGGCTTCACCGCCCAACCCATCCTTTGCGCCATCGCCGATGGAGCGCGTTGAGGAAGAGAACGGGGCGGGGTGAAATTTTTCACTCCCCCTTCCGCCAAGCGCGGTTAACTTTTAGAAATGGACTCGCCATTGCAGTGCCTCGTCAACGGAATCCTCGATTCCTACCGGAAGGTGGGGGGGATCAACAACATCGACGGGACGAACCTCCCGTCGAAGTTCGCAATCGGTGAGATCTGCCAGGATCTGTTGCAACTCCTCTTTCCCGGGTTTCTCGATCAGGAGCCGATCCACTCCAAGGAACTGCGGCGGGCGACCGCTTACCGGATCGATTCCATTGCGACCCGGCTGACCGAGGAAGTGGCTCGCAGCCTGCGCCTTTCCCAGCCGGACTGCCCGCAGGCCGAGGCAGAGCGGGTTGTTTCCAAGATGCTCAAGCGCCTCCCGGCCGTCCGGGAGTTGTTGAGAACCGATGTGGAGGCCGCCTACGAGGGCGACCCGGCCACCCGGAGCTTTGACGAGATCATCCTTTCCTACCCATTTATTGAGGCGATTGCGATCCAGCGGTGCGCGCATATTTTCCATCAGGAGAAAGTGCCGCTGCTGCCGCGCATCATGACGGAATGGGCCCATTGCCGCACCGGGATTGACATTCACCCCGGGGCGCAGATTGGCTCGCACTTTTTCATCGACCACGGCACCGGCGTCGTCATCGGGGAGACGTGCATCATCGGCTCTCATGTAAAACTTTATCACGGCGTCACGCTGGGGGCGAAAAGCTTCCAGAAGGACGATCAGGGCCGCATCCTCAAGGGGGGCAAGCGGCACCCGAACGTGGAGGATAACGTGACGATCTACCCGAACAGCACCGTGCTTGGCGGGGAGACTGTCATTGGCGCGGGCACGACCATCGGGGGCAACGTCTTCCTGCAACAGAGCGTCCCGCCGAACTCGCTGGTCTATTACGAGGAGACGCAGCTCAAGGTCGTCCCCAAACGGGCGCGACAGAGCGCGGGGGGACTGCTGGAGAAGAAGAGACCGGACAAGGCGGAGATCGTCAGCATTGAGCTGGAAGAACACGTCAACGATTGGGACTGGTCCATCTAATCCGAATGAACCGATGCGGCGCGACAGCGTCTTGGAGTGCGGCGCTTCCGCGCGGCTTTTGCACGGAGAGTATTCCTTCCGAATCCCTCACAGCCTCCTGCGAGAACAATCGCCTTGGGCCTCTTTACGGACGCTTTTAGTCGCTTCCCACCGAATTCGTCGATACGCCGCAGCTCAGCCCCCCAGCCCCAGCCCTCTCCATCCGTGATCTACCTCGACCATAACGCCACGACTCCGCTCGCCCCGGAGGTGCTCGCCGCCATGTTGCCCGTGCTGGAAAAGAGCTTCGGCAACCCCTCGAGCATTCATTCGCTGGGCCGGGAAGCCCGCGCCGTGATCGACGATGCCCGCGACCGCCTTGCCGCGGTGCTCGGGGCACGGCCTCACGAGATTATTTTCACCGGCGGCGGCACGGAAGCCGACAATCTTGCGGTGCTTGGACTGGCGCGGCGGCAGGTGCGGGAGCGCGGGGCCGCCCGGCACGTCATCACCGCCAGCACGGAGCACCACGCCATTCTCCACGCCGCGGAAGCCTTGGAAGGCGAGGGCTTTGCCGTCACGCGGCTTCCGGTGGATTCCCACGGCCTCATCGACCCGGATGAACTCCGCAGCGCCCTCTCCCGGGAGCCGAAAGCGGCGCTCGTTTCCATCATGTCGGCCAACAACGAGACCGGGACGATCCAGCCCCTAGGCGATCTTGCGACGGTCTGCCGGGAGGCGGGGGTGGTTTTCCACAGCGACATGATCCAGAGCTTTGGCAAGCTCCCCGTCTCCGTCCGCGACCGCGACGGCGTGCCGGGGCCGGACGCGATTTCGCTGGCGGCGCACAAGTTTTACGGCCCCAAGGGGGTGGG
>Ga0180217_1004625_pt1 | contig 10783 bp, 10 predicted proteins | sample eDN3rd37CBELigOP_FD_128521 | JGI IMG/M metagenome (GOLD analysis project Ga0180217, IMG submission 128521) | Enriched Organic Plus compost microbial communities from Emeryville, California, USA - eDNA 3rd pass 37_C BE-Lig OP (version 2) (version 2) ... | reverse complement strand
GTGTCCTCCTGCTTGCGCCGGAAGTACGGAATGATTTCTCTTGCGAAGATTTCGGTGCTCTTCTTCACAAGCTCATGCGGCAGCGTGCCGAACTGCATCTGCGGCAGGACGTGGCCGAAGCCGATTTCCTGCTGATATTTTTCGAGCCGTTCGCAGATCGTCCTGGCGCTTCCGCAAAGGAAGATTCCCTGCTCGATGACGTCGTCGATCGTGCGGGGGCCGGCGGAAATCCCCTTCTTCGCGGCCATAATGCCTTTCATCGAGGCGAGCGAAAGGTAGCCGGGCGGGAGCAGCATCTCCTGCGGCATACGCAAGAGCTTGTTCAGGAAGAACTCCACGTGCGGCCTCGCCTCGCGGCGGGCAATCTCGTCTGTCTCGGCCGCGTAAGCAGGCATCGACCAGCCGATCTGATCGTTGGTGGCCTGATAGCCGTACTTGTTCGCGGCCTCCTGGTACATCTTCACGAAGCGTGCCAGCGCCGAGACCGGACTGAAGGTCTGCAGATACGTGTATTTGCGGCTCGGGTGCGAGGCCCATTCGATGGTTTCGCGGCTGCCCTGCGAGGGTATCCAGATCGGCGGATGCGGCTGCTGATAGGGGCGCGGCCAGCAGTTCACGTATTCGAAGTGGTAGTGCTTGCCCTCGAACTTCGACGGGCCGGGCTGCGTCCACGCCTGGATGATCAGGTCGTGCGCCTCGTGGAAGCGGTCGTGCGACTCCGCCGGGTTCGCGCCCCACGCATGATATTCGGCGCCGATGCCGCGAACAAAGCCGGCGATGAGCCGCCCGCCCGTGATGTTGTCGAGCATCGCGAATTCTTCGGCGACCGTCAGCGGATTGTTGAGAAGCGGCAGCGCGCGGCCCAAAACCGCGATCTTCGCCTGCTTCGTCCGGCGTGCGAGCGCGCCCGCCATGACGCCGGGGATTGGCATCAGGCCGTAGGCGGTCTGATGGTGCTCGTTGACGCAGATGCCGTCCCAGCCGAGCTCATCCGCGTATTCCATCTCGTCGAGATAGCGGTTGTAGAGCTCGTGCCCGATTTTCGGGTCGTAGTAAGTGTTCGGCAGCGTGACCCAGGCGGAGTTGTGCAGCTTGTCGTAGTCGGGATCGAGCGCCGCATAGGGCATCAGATGAAAGAAGAAGAATTTCATCATCCTGCCTCCGCCGCGAAGTGGATGATCCGATCGGTCCACGCTTCCTTTTTCTCGACTTGCGGGACGTGGCCGCAATCCTTGAAGATCTCAAGTTTCGAGCCTGGAACAAGCGCCTGATAGGCGGGGCCATAAGCCGGCGGGATGATCCTGTCGCCGTCGCCCCAGAGAATCAGTGTCGGCACCGAGATGCGGTGCAGCCATTTGTGAAGATGCGGGTTGTAGAGTCGCGGTTGCCAGGCGAGCTTGGCGGTAGAGAGCCGGTTCTTGGCCGCGGCCATCTGCTGCGCTTCATCGAGCGACTGCGCGAGAATGTGATCCGCGATCTTCTGGTCGAAATACATGTTGCGGATCGTCTCTTCCGGCGACCAGAGGAAGATGTCGCCCTTGGCGACGCCCTCGATGTGAATGCCGGCCGCGCACGAGAGCACTAGCGCCTTGAGCGATGCGCAGGAGCGGACGGCAATTTCCGCCGCGGTCCAGCCGCCGAGCGAACTACCGACCAGCGTGACGTTCTTCAGGCCGAGCTTCTCGATGAAATCGAGATAGAAGTAGGCGAGATCGCCGACGTTATCGAGCCATGCGGGCGTCTCCGACGCGCCGAAGCCCGGATGCTCGGGCGCGAACACCTCGAAGTGTTCGGCGAGCGTCTCCATGAATGGAAACCAGATACCGCCGCCGCCGGCGCCGTGGAGATAGAGAAGCGGCGCGCCCTTTCCGCCCCGCAACAGACGGATCTTGCAGCCAGCGATGGTCTCGAATCTCTCCTCCCCAGGCATTCCCCTTCCTCTGGCTTGTTCTTCGTTCTTGTTTTTTGTTCTCGTTTTCAGTTTTTCGGCGACCCATGAAGCGTCAGTCGAGATAGATTTGAGGCGCGCCGCCGCCCGGCGACGCCGCGGATGCGGGGCTGCGCTGTTTGCGCTGGCGCGTGCCGAAAGCGGCAATCACCTCGGGAATGGCCTCCTCGTGGTTCGGCGCCATGATGTGCACGCCGGCAACGCCTGGAATCTCGACGAGTTCTTCCAGAAGCTCGACGCAGATTTTGCGTCCTTCCTTCATGGGATCTTCGGCCTTCTCCATGCGCTCGATCATCCACTCCGGGATGATGGTGCCGAAGAGATTGTTCTTCATCCAGCGTCCTGACTTCGCGGAGCGTAGGGGCGCCACGCCGATCAGGAGGTAGAAATCATCGGGGACGCCGGCTTCCGCGATGCGCTGCGTGTAGCGGCGCACCACGTCGGCATCCATGCAGAACTGGGTCTGCGCGAATTGCGCGCCGGACTGGATTTTTCCGAGGAGGCCCTTGGGCTGCCAATCGGCGGGTGGATCGATGGGCGCTTCGGCCGCGCCGATGAAAAACTGCGCCTTGCCGGAAACCTTGCGTCCGTGCGGAAGCTCGCAGCGATCGCGGATCGAGACCACCGTCTCGATCAAGGTTCGCGACTCCAGATCGAACACCGGCTTCGCGTCGGGCTGGTCGCCCTGCTTCGGATCGTCGCCGCGCAGCACGAGGAGATTGCGGAGCCCGAGCGCCGAAGCGCCGAGAAGATCGTTCTGTAGCGCGATCCGGTTCCGGTCGCGGCAGGTGAACTGCATGATGGGTTCGATGCCGTTCTCCTGCAGGATGAAGGCGGAAGCGACCGAGCTCATGTGCGCCCGCGCACCCGCGCCGTCGGTGACGTTCACCGCATCGGCGTAACCGCGCAGCGGCAGCGCTTTGGCGAGGAGATCGTTGCGGTCGGTGGAGACCGGCGGCGTGACTTCCGCCGTGATGACGAAGCGGCCGTCGCGCAAGGCGCGCTCGAACTGACCGCTGACGCCGGCAATGCTCGACTCTGGCTTGTTCATGCTTACCCGATTTTCTGCTGGTGGCGTTTCCAGTTCATGCGATACCAGATGCGGGCGCGGAAGATAAGCGCTTCAGCCGACGGGCAGCGCAGTCGTGCAAGGTGCGCATCCCACTCCGGCCACGACGCGACGATGGGCGGCTGCATTCTCGTGCGCGACACGAACGCTGTCTGATAGGGTCCGCGTTGACGCGGATGCGCGCGGTGCAACCCTGTGCAGCGTTGCGGTTCACCTACGCCTCCATTAAGTTGATTTTTCAAATCAGCAGTTGGCGGCTGTAAAATTCATGAAAATCAATAACGACGTCATCGATGCCATCGGCAATACGCCGCTGATCAAGCTCCGGCACGCCTCCGACCTCACGGGTTGCACCATTCTGGGCAAGGCGGAGTTCATGAACCCCGGCCAGTCGGTAAAGGACCGCGCCGGACGGCAGATGATCCTCGAGGCCGAGAAGCGCGGCGAGCTTGAACCCGGCGGCCTTGTAGTTGAAGCAACTGCTGGCAATACGGGCATTGGCATTGCGGTTGTTGCCAATGCACGCGGCTACCGCACGCTGATCGTAATTCCTGAAACGCAGAGCCAGGAGAAGAAGGACGCGCTGCGGCTGTTCGGCGCCGACCTCGTGGAAGTGCCGGCCCTGCCCTACAGCAATCCCAACAATTATCAGCACGTGGGCCGGCGGCTCGCGGAGGCTCTGCGCAAGACCGAGAAAAAGGGCGTTCTCTTTGCCGACCAGTGGAACAACCTCGATAACCGAAAGGCTCACTACGTATCCACCGGGCCGGAGATCTGGGAACAGACTGGCGGCAAGGTCGATGCGTTCATCTGCGCGGTCGGCACCGGCGGGACGCTCGCGGGCACGGCTGAATTCCTGCGCGAGAAGAAGAAAGACGTCGTGATCGGCTGCGCCGACCCGCAGGGCGGCGGCATGTACAGCCTGTTCAAGAACGGCGAGGCGAAGCCGTCGCCCGGCGACTCGATCACGGAAGGAATCGGGCTCGGACGCTCGACGCCGATCGTCGCCGATTTGAAGGTCGATTTCCCGTATATCGTGCCCGATGAGGAAGCGATCCCGATTGTGTTCGACCTCCTTGAACACGAGGGCTTGTGCTTGGGCGGCTCGACAGGAATTAATGTCGCCGGTGCGATCCGGCTCGCGAAGGAGCTCGGGCCCGGCAAGACCATCGTGACCATTCTCTGCGACTTCGGCTCACGCTATCAGTCGAAGCTGTTCAACCCGGCCTTCCTGCGCTCGAAGAATCTGCCGGTGCCGGAATGGCTTGAACGCAAAGTGCAGGTTCCCAACGCACTCGTGTGATGCCAACCGAAACGCTGTTTCGCGACGACGCCTATCTGAGCGAGTGCGACGCGCGTGTGATCGCGGCGGATGACGGCGGGGTCGTGCTCGATCGCACGGTGTTCTACGCAACCGGCGGCGGCCAGCCGGGCGATCGTGGCACGCTCGTGCGCACGGACGGCAGCGAACTAGCGGTGAGCATTGCGCAATACGACCCCTCGAAGACGGAAATCCTACATGTTGCGGCTGGTCCCGCACTTCCGGAGCCGGGAGAACCGATCAAGGCACGCATCGACTGGGGTCTTCGGCACAAGCGCATGCGCATGCACACGGCGCTGCACCTTTTGTCTGCCGTGCTCCCCTACCCCGTGACGGGCGGGTCGATCGGGGATGAGGAGAGCCGACTGGATTTCGACATCCCCGAAGCGGGGCTCGACAAGGACGAAATCACGGCAAAGCTCGCGGAGATGGTCGCGGCCGACGCGGAGGTGCGCGCCCGCTGGATCGCCGACGACGAGCTACTCGCCAATCCCGAAATGGTGAAGACGATGGCGGTGAAGCCGCCACTCGGCACGGGACGCGTGCGGCTGGTCGAGATCGTGGGTCTCGATCTGCAAGCCTGCGGCGGTACACATGTACGTCGCACTGGCGAGATCGGCGCCGTGCGTGTGACGCAGATCGAGAAGAAGGGCCGGCAGAACCGTCGCGTTCGGCTCGGTTGGGCATGACGCCTGCCTACATTGACCAGCTGCTACCGGAGTCCTAATCGTCCACGAAGCCAGCCAGCGGCCGTCCGCGAGCAAGCCTCAACGCAATCGAGAGGGCTTGTCATGCTGGCCGAAGCTTCCGCCGATCTCCGCAAGCAGCTTTCCGAAAATCCGGGCGTCGTGTTCGAGGACGCGGCCCGCGAACACAAGGTCACGCCGCGCGCGGTTGTGGCCGCCCTGCCCGACGCGATGCGCCGTTTCGCGCCGGGCTCCGCGTTCATTCCGGCCATGGACGACATCGCGACCTGGGGCGACGTCACGGTGATCGTGCACACCGACGACGGGATCATGGAGTTTGGCGGGCCGGTGCCGAAGGGCCAGGTCGCGCGCGGCTATTTCAATCTGATGGGGCGCACGGGCTTTCACGGCCATCTGCGGCACGAACGGTGCGACGGCATTGCCTTCGTGGAGCGGCCCTTCATGGGGCGCACGTCCTGCCTCTTGATCTTCCTCAACAGCGGCGGCGGGATCATGTTCAAGATCTTCGTCGGCCGCGACGAGAACGGCAAACTGCGCGCCGGCCAGCTTGAGAAGTTCCGGGCGCTGCGCGACCGTCTCTGTACCGACTAGGGGCGCTTGCGCTCCGGCCTTCGCTGGCCGATCTTGTGCGGAAACAGCCGCATGAGAGGAACATGCCCGGGAACCCTTCGCGCCAGCTTGTCTCGACCGAGTGGCTTGCTGAGCAGCTGACCGACGATGACCTCGTTGTGGTGGACGGCTCCTGGTACCTACCGGCGATGAACCGGGACGGCTTCAAGGAGTATCAGGCGGCGCATATTCCGGGCGCGGTCTATTTCGACATCGACGAGATCGCCGATCACGGCGCGGGCTTGCCGCACATGCTGCCGCCGCCGGATGCATTTGCGCTGCACATGCGGCGGCTCGGCATCGGCGACGGCATGAAGATCGTCGTCTATGACGGCGCGGGGATATTCTCGGCGGCACGGGTGTGGTGGACGTTCCGCGTGTTCGGCGTGAACGACGTGTTCGTGCTCGACGGCGGCTTTCCGAAATGGCGTGCGGAAGGAAGGCCGGTCGAAGCGGGTATGGTGAGCCGCAAGCCGGCAACGTTCACGCCGCGGCTCAACCCCGATCTGGTCGCCGATATCGATCGCGTCGAGAAAGCCCTGACGTCGGGCGATGCACAGGTCGTCGACGTGCGGCCGGCGGAACGCTTCCGCGGAGAAGCGCCGGAGCCACGCGCGGGCGTGCGCTCGGGCCATATGCCCGGCAGCCTGAATGTTCCTTTCACCGGCGTGGTCGCGGATGGCTCCCTCGCCTCGCCGGCGCAGATCGAGGCAGCGCTTAAGGCGGGCGGCGTCGATCCCGAAAAGCCGGTCATCACGAGCTGTGGGTCGGGGGTTTCAGCCGCAATCCTCTCGCTCGCGCTCGAGACGATCGGCAGGAAGCCGCCAGCGTTGTATGATGGCTCGTGGGCGGATTGGGGCTCGCGCGCCGACAAGCCGGTTGCAACCGGGCCAAAGTGAATCGCTGAAGGATGATCCGATGATCTTCCGCCAATTGTTCGATCAGGTGTCCGGCACCTACACGTATCTGCTCGCAAGCCGGCGTGGCGGCGAAGCGCTCATCATCGATCCGGTGATCGAGAAGGTCGACCGCTACCTGCAACTCGTCGACGAGCTCGACCTCAAGCTGGTGAAGGCCGTCGATACGCACGTGCATGCCGACCATGTCACCGGACTCGGGGCGCTGCGCGACCGCACACATTGCATCACCGTCATGGGCGAGATGAGCAAGGTGGACGTGGTCTCGATGCGGGTCGCGGAGGGCGACAAGCTGAAGATCGAGGGTCTCGCGCTCGACGTGCTCTATACGCCGGGCCACACCGATGACTCCTACAGCTTCCTGATGGGCGACCGCGTGTTCTCCGGCGACACGCTGCTCATTCGCGGCACCGGCCGCACGGACTTCCAGAACGGCGATCCGCGCGCGCAATACGACTCGCTCTTCAACAAGCTCCTGAAGCTGCCCGAGGAGACGCTCCTTTTCCCCGCGCACGACTACAAGGGCGACACCGTCTCCACGATCGGCGAGGAAAAGCGCTTCAATCCGCGGCTGCAGGTGAAGTCGATCGACGAGTACGTCGATCTCATGAACAACCTGAAGCTTCCCAATCCGAAGATGATGGACGTGGCGGTGCCGGCCAACCTGCATCAGGGGCTGCACCAGGAGGAAGTGGCGAAGCGCGGATGGGCGGTCACCGCCGACCAGGCAATGAAGCTCGTCGGCCGAGACGATGTGGAGTTCGTCGATCTGCGGGAGACGAACGAGCGGCAGAAGCACGGCACGATCCCGGGCTCGCTGCATGCGCCCTACCCCGACCTCACGGCAAACGTGCATCCCGGCGGCCTCTTGCACCGGCTCGGGGCCAAGGGCGAGCGGACCCTCCTGTTCTATTGCGCCTTCGGCGAGCGCTCGGCGATGGCGGTGCAGGCAGCGCAGGATGCAGGCATCGCGTCAGCAAAGCATCTCGAAGGGGGCATGGGCGCATGGAAGAACGCCCAAGGACCGGTCGAGCGCTAGGTCGGGTTCAGCTCGCCATCCGGCATGGCGATGAAGATCAGGACCGCGATGATGATCATGATGAAATGGAAGGCGTCTTCGATGCCGTTCCACTGCTGAGACATCCACATGCCGAACCATTCGCCGCCGATCGTCATGAAGCCAACCTGCCAAATGAGGAATCCAAGTGCGAGGCCTGCGATGGCCCAGCCCTTGGAGCCGTTGAACATGGCTGCACCCGTGGTCAGCTTTGAAAGCATCGCATAGGCGCCGATCCAGCACAGCAGTGCGGTAAGCGTCTCCGCCCCGATGATCAGCCAGTAAGCCGCCGTGTGCAGGCCAGGCTCCGTGATTGCGCGGTAATGGATCGTGGAGTTCGGGAAGATGGTGTCCATCGACATTACGTGCTTCACGAATTCATAGTTCGTGCCGTAGTCGGTGATATTGCCGAAGGACACCAACGTCGCGAAGAAGGCAATTGCAGCGACGAAGGCCACCTTGACCAAACGTGTGATGAGCATGCCGGTCTTCTCCCCATCCTCAATGGGTTAACGCAATATCTGACTGAGAAACAGCTTCGTGCGTTCATGCCGCGGGCGCGCAAAGAACTCATTGGGCTCGTTGATCTCGACGATCTGCCCGCCGTCCATGAACACCATGCGGTCGGCCACTTCGCGGGCAAAGCCCATCTCGTGGCTGACGACGATCATGGTCATGCCTTCCTGGGCGAGCTCGATCATGACGTCGAGCACTTCCTTGATCATTTCCGGATCGAGCGCCGAGGTTGGCTCGTCGAACAGCATGATCTTCGGATTCATGCAGAGCGCGCGGGCGATGGCGACTCTCTGCTGCTGTCCGCCGGAGAGCTGCAGCGGGTATTTGTAAGCCTGTTCGGGGATGCGCACGCGCTCGAGATAGTGCATCGCGCGCATTTCGGCTTCCGCCTGCGAAAGACCGCTGACCCAGATTGGCGCGAGTGTGCAGTTTTCGAGCACCGTCAGATGGGGGAAAAGATTGAACTGCTGAAACACCATACCGACGTCGCGGCGCGCGGCATCAAGACTGCGCGTGTCGCCTGTTAGCTCGGTGCCGTTGATGACGATGCGTCCGCGCTGGTGCTGCTCGAGGCCATTGATGCAGCGGATGAGCGTCGATTTGCCGGAGCCCGAGGGGCCGCAGATCACGATCCGCTCCTTACGCATTACCGTCAGGTCGATGTCCTTGAGAACGTGAAACTGCCCGAACCACTTGTGCACGCCGGTCATTTCGACCGCGACAAGCGTGTGATCGACGGTATTGGACACTTCGACGTTCATGACCTGCGTCCGTAGGCCGATGCGCGGCGTTCGATATAGAGCGCGTAGCGCGACATCCCGAAACAGAACACGAAATAGATCGCGCCGGCGAATGCAAACCCTGTGTATAGCGTGACCGGCGTCGCCCAGTTCGGATCGGCGAACGAGGCACGGATCTGGCCCAACAGATCGAAGATCGCAACGATCAATACGAGGGTCGTATCTTTGAACAAGCCAATGAAATTATTGACGATTCCTGGAATCACGAGCGTCAGCGCCTGCGGCAGGACAACCAAGCCCATCGTACGCCAATACCCAAGGCCCAACGCGGCCGCCGCCTCGTGTTGTCCACGGGGAATTGCCTGCAGGCCGCCGCGGACTACCTCCGCCATGTAGGCCGCTGCAAAAAGCGCCACGCCAACCAGTGCGCGGAGAAGGGTATCGAAAGTGACGTCCCGCGGCAGAAACAGCGGCAGCATGTAGGTCGCGAAAAACAGCACCGTGATCAACGGCACCCCGCGCCAGAACTCGATGAAGAGAATGCACGCGTAACGCACGACCGGCATGCGGGAGCGCCGCCCCAACGCCAGCAGGACGCCCAACGGCAGCGACACGACGATGCCCGTGACGGCGACGATCAGGGTCACAAGAAAGCCGCCCCAAGAGCGTGTCTCGACGGGTGTCAGGCCGAAGTCGAGGTCGACCGCGAGGAAGACAATGCCGAGGGCGGCGAGCAATATGCCGGTCGCAGCGACCGCCGCGACCACGGACGCACGAAGCAGCGCAGCGATCAGCGCTGCCAGCGCGACAATTGCCAGCGCCGAAAACAGAAAGTCGGTCCAGAATGCCCAGCGGAGTCCTGCCGCGAATCCTACCCCGGCGACGGCATTCCATTGCAGGAAACGGCCGAGCAGGAATTTCTGCAGATCAAGGTCGCCGCCGGTGAGCAGCACGAAGCTGACCAGCGGATAGACGCCAAAGAAGAGCAAAGCGTTCGTACGCTTGAACGGCGCGGCCGGGATCAGGAGCGGGGCCAGCAGAAGCGCGCCGAAGGCAAAAACGAGGTTCGGCCGCCATCGCTCTCCCGCCGGGTAAAATCCATACATGAACTGCCCGAACTTTGCGCGAACGAACGGCCAGCACGCGCCCGCATTGGCGAGGCAGTCGTCGCGGCCTGTGCCCGACCAGGTGGCGTCGAGAAACAGAAAGCGGATCAGCGGCGGAAGCACCAGCGCGATCACGGCGATGCTCAGGAGCGTGAGCGAGAAATTCAGGGGCGTTGCGAGCAGGCTGCGCGCGAAGCGCAATGCCGTACTGTCCGCCTCCGGCGGCGGCGGCTCGGTTGGCGCAAAGGCGGTGCGGACGAAGGTGCGTGCCGTCATCTCACGCGCCCTTCAGGGCAACCGCCCGGTTGTACCAGTTCATGAAGATCGCTGTGACGAGGGAGATTGCGAGATAAACCGCCATGGTGATCGCGATGATCTCGATCGCTTGCCCGGTCTGATTGAGCGTCGTGCCCGCGAACACGTAGAAGAAATCCGGATAGCCGATCGCGGCCGCAAGCGAGGAATTCTTGATGATGTTGAGGTACTGGCTCGTGAGCGGCGGCACGATCAGGCGCATGGCCTGCGGCGCCACCACGCGGCGCAAGGTGACGCTGCGCGGCAACCCGAGCGAGAAAGCCGCCTCGGTCTGGCCGCGCGGTACGGCCAGCACGCCCGCGCGCACGATCTCGGCGATGAAGCTTGCGGTGTAGGTCGATAGCGCAAAAAGTAGCGCGAGCAACTCGGGGTTCACGCGTGCGCCGCCGACGAAGTTGAAGCCGCGCAACTCCGGCCATTCGACGGAAGCGGGCGCGCCCGCCGCGACGAACGCCAGCGCCGGCAAGCCGATGATCAG